>Ga0066710_100006513_pt1 | contig 10925 bp, 10 predicted proteins | sample GraSoiAngelo_159_FD_79666 | JGI IMG/M metagenome (GOLD analysis project Ga0066710, IMG submission 79666) | Grasslands soil microbial communities from the Angelo Coastal Reserve, California, USA - 14_1009_16_40cm | ecosystem: Environmental > Terrestrial > Soil > Grasslands | place: USA...
CCTTGAGCAGCACGACGCGCGCGGACGGCCGCCCATCGGCGCCCACCGTGGCGAGCGTCATCGCAGTGGGCTCCACGATCCCCGGCGTCCCCCGGGCCCGCTCGAGCAAGGCGAGGAAGCGCTGGAGTGGATCGTCCTGCGCGGGCCGGCGGATTTCCATGGCGCCGGATCTCTACCCCACGTGCTATGCAGCCGCCATGGATCGCTGGCTCGCGCCGCTGGAGCGGAGATTCGGCCGGTACGCGCCTTCGAACCTGACCTTCTGGATCGTCGGCCTGCAGGGCTTCACCTTCGCCATCCTGTTCGTCAAGCCCGCCGCGCTCCAGCTGCTCATCCTCGACCCGTCGGCGGTCGCGCGCGGAGAGGTGTGGAGGCTCGTCACCTTCCTCTTCCTTCCCTGGGGCCCGGCGAACGGCCCCTGGGCGATCTTCACCATCTTCGCGCTGCTCTTCCTCTACACGATCGGCACGTCGCTGGAGGCGGAATGGGGCTCGTTCCGCTTCGACGTCTACTACTTCATCGGCGCGCTGGGGACGATCGCCAGCTCGCTCCTCGTCGGTCCGGTCACCAACGAGTACCTGAACCTCTCCTTGCTGCTCGCCTTCGCGACGCTGTTCCCCGACTACGAGATCCTGCTGCTCATCCTCCCCCTCAAGGTGAAATGGCTCGGCGTCTTGTCGGGCGCATTCCTCGCCTGGTCCTTCGCCACGGGCCCGGCGCGGGTCAAGGCGGGGATCGTGGCGGCGATGCTGAACTACCTGCTCTTCTTTGCGCGGCCGCTCTTCGAGCGGATGCGCGGCCGCGCCAGCCAGGGCGCGCGGCAGCGCCGCCTGGCCGGGTTCTCCAAGGAGCCGGCGCGCAAGCCGCGGGTGTGCGCGAAATGCGGGCGCAGCGAGAAGGACGATCCCAGCCTCGAGTTCCGCGTCTGCGACTGCCAGGAGAAGTGCCACGGCCGACTGACCGAGTACTGCATCGAGCACGCTCGCGCCCACTGAGGGTGCCGGTTACCCGAGATCGCCGGCGAGGTGCTGCACGATGGCCAGCGCGGCGAGCCCGGCCGTCTCCGTCCGCAGCACGCGCGAGCCGAGCGTGACGGACGCGAATCCGGCAGCCGCCGCCTCGGCGCGCTCCGCCGCCGTGAACCCACCCTCGGGACCGACGGCGATGAGGAATCGCGAGACGCCGCGTGCCGCCTGCGAGAGTCGCAACGTGCGTTCGTCAGGGGCGAGGAGCAGAGCGCGACGGTCCGGCTCTTCGCGCAGCAGGCCGGCCAGATCGGCCACCGTGGAGGGAGCGTCTACCGCGGGAACGTCGCTGCGGCCGCACTGGCGGGCCGCTTCCTGCGCGATGCGCCGTAGCCGCGCAGCCCGGCGCTCGGCGCGATCTTCGTCGAGGCGCACCACCGACCTCTCCGCCGCGAGCGGCAGGATGCGGGTCGCTCCCAGCTCCGTCGCCTTCTGCACCACGAGGTCCAGCTTCTCGCCCTTGGCCAGCGCCTGCGCGAGCCACACGTCCGCCGCGCCCCGGTCCGGATCCGCGCGGCGGCCCAGCCGGAGCACCCCCGGAGACTCGATGCGCGCCGGCCACCGCGCGCCCCGTCCGTCGAAGATCTCCAGCTCCGCGCCGGGTCCCAGGCGCAACACCACCTCGAGATGGTGCGACTGCGCGGGATCGAGCTGTATCAGCTCGGCGATCTGCTCGGGCGGCACGAACAGGCGATGCAAGTCATCCTCGTGAAAGCTCGACGCGCGCCCACCCGTCGCGCTGGGCGCGGCCGGCCGGCGAGAGTCCCAGCGCGGCATAGGCCGCTTCCGCTTCGTCCGCTTGCGCTGCCAGGAGTCCGGAGAGGACCAGGCGCCCGCCGCTGGCCACTTTGCGCGCGATCGCAGGGGCCAGCTCGATCAGCGTATTGAGCAGGATGTTCGCCACCACGATCCGGTACGGCGCTTCGGGAAGCTGGTCCGGATCGGCCAGGGCCCAGCGCATCCGCTCGGACGGGATGCCGTTCAGCCCCGCGCCGCGCCGCGCTGCCTCGAGCGCGACCGGGTCGTTCTCCGTGCCGCACACCCGGCCCGCGCCGAGCTTCACGGCGAGGAGCGCGATCACGCCGCTGCCGGTGCCGACGTCGAGCACGTCCGCGCCGGGCAGCTCCGCGAGCAGCTCGTCCAGCCGCTCCAGGCACAGCGCGGTCGTCGGGTGGCTCCCGGTGCCGAACGCCATCCCGGGGTCGATGAGCACGCGCGCCTCGCCAGGCGCGGGGGGCGCATCCTCCCAGGGTGGCTGCACCCACGAGCGCGGCCCGACGCGCAGAGGGCGGTGGTGCTTGCGCCAGGCGACGCTCCAATCTTCCTCGACCACTTCGACCGGCGCCTCGGCCCGCCCCAGCTCGCGGGCGGAATCGGCCGCCACATCGCGCTCGGTGAAATGCGCGATGCACCGGCCCGCGCCCGGTGGAAGCGGCGGCGTCCCCGGCATGAGCTGCTGCTCGGGCTCCTGGAGCTCCACTCCCAGCGCGCCCTGCTCGAAGAGCCGGGCGGCCAGCAGCTCGAGCTCGTCCGGAGCCGCGGTGAGCACCAGCGCCCAGCTCACGACAGCTCCGGCGGCACCGCTCCTTCGGGCGCTACCAGCGCCAGCACCTCGGCCCGGGGATCGAGCACGCGCTGGGCCGCGGCCAGCACGTCCGCCGCGCCCACCGCGGCGATCCGCTCCGCGTACCGCGACGATGCGTCGGCGCCCAGGCCGTAACACTCGTCGAACGCGTAGATGGCGGCGCGCGAGGAATTGCGCTGCAAACCGATGGCGTGCGTCCCGATGAGATGCGACCGCGCCCGATCCAGCTCCGCGGCCGAGGGGGGCGACTCGCGGCAACGGAGCAGCTCCTGACGGATTCCCTCCAGCGCTTCGCGCAGCTTGCCCGGGCCGCAGCCGATGTAGGCGGCGAAGTACCCGGGGTCGACGCCCTCGACCGAGAAGCTGGTCACGCTGTACGCCAGGCTCCGCTTGTCGCGCAGCTCGAGGAAGAGCCGCCCTCCCTGACCGGCGAGGATGGCGCTGAGCAACTCCAGCTCCCAGCGCAGGGGATCGCTCAGGCGCGCCCCGGGAAAGCCGATGACGAGATGCGACTGCGCTTTGTCCAGCTTGCGCACCGCAGCGCGGGGCGCGGAGATGGGTTCCTCCTGCGGTGGGACGATGCGCGGCGCCGGCGCGTGAGGCAGCTTGCCCAGCCGCTCGCGGACGAGCTGCGAGACCCGGTCGGGATCCACGTCTCCCACCACCGACAGGGTGGCCTGGCTGACCGGGTATCGTTCGGAGCGGTACGCGGCGAGCCGGCCCGGCGTCATCGTCGAGACCGACGCGGCGGTGCCCAGCGTGTCCAACCGGTAGGGATGGCGCCGGTACATCGTTTCCGCGAAGAGCAGGAACGCGACGCCGGCGGGGTTGTCCTCGCGCGCGTGCAGCTCGTCGAGCTGCAAGGTCCGCTCTCGCGCGACCTCCTCGTCGCGGAAGGCCGGCTCGGCGAGCGCCTCGACGAAGAGGTCCAATCCTTCCTCCAGGTGGCGCGAGAGCAGCTCGGCGCGCATGCCGAACGAGTTGCGCCCGGAGTTGCCGCCCAGCGAGCCGCCCATCGCCTCCATCTCGCGGACGATCTGCTCGGCGCCACGCTTGCGCGTCCCTTTCGAGGCGAGCCGCGCGAGCAGCATGTTGATGCCCGCGTTCTCGTCCGACTCGGCCCGCAGCCCGCCGGACCAGACGGCGCGGAGCGCGACCAGTGGCACCGCGCGCTCCTCCTTGACCAGCAGCACGCCGCCGCCCGGCAGCTCCTCGCGGCGGAGCGGTCCAGTGCGCGGCTGGGCGAAGCGCACCGGCGGCCGCGCGGAGGGGGCCGCTCCCGTCCCAGGCCTGCGCACGGCCTTGCGAGCGTCCTCCGCGGCCTCCTGCAACATGTCCAGGAGCTCGCGGTCTGCGGGAGCATCGTCGGAATCGGGAAGGAGCGCGCAGAGGACCGCCGACTGTGGCCGCAAGTGCCGCACGGCAGCCTCCAGCAGAGCGCCCGGGTCGAGCCGCGCGACCCGCGCCAGGTACTCGGCCTCGAACTCCAGGCCGCCGGCGCTCGCCTCGTAGAACCCGAGCTTGCGCGCCTGCCCCTGCACCGTCTCGCGCTGGTAGACCGCGTCGCTCTCGATCAGCCGGCAGGCGTTGCCGAGCTCTTCGAGCGTGACCTCCTCGGTCCGCAGGCGGTACGTCTGGCGGAGCGCCTCGCGCACCGCGTCGCGCACCTGCGCGGGCTGCAGCGTGAGCCCCACGATGGTGAGGCCGGGGTCCACCGGCGTGTAGCAGCTCGCCTGCGCCTCGGTGCACAGCAGCCGGTCGCGCTTGAGCGCGCGAAACAGCCGCGACGCCTCGCCGTGCCCCAGCACGAGCGAAAGCGCATCGAGCGCCGGCACGTCCTCTCCCCGCAGCGCCGGCGCGGGCCAGGCGACGGAGAGATAGCCCTCCTTGAGGACGTCCCGCCGGACCCGTACCGCGGGCTCCTCCCGGCGTGGCTCGGCGTCGCGCGGCGCGGCCGTCGCGAGCTCCGCGCGCGGCCAGGCGAAGAGTCGCTGCGCCAGCTCCAGCACCTGCGCCTCGCGGAAATCCCCCACCGCCACCAGCACGCAGTTTTCCGGCTGGTACCAGCGCCGATAGAACCGGAGGATCCCCTCGCGAGTGAAGCTACGGACGCTCTCCTCGCTGCCGATCACCGGCCGGCCGTAGGGGTGGCGGGTGAACGCGGTGGCGAAGAGCTCCTTGGAGAGCTTTCGCGTCGGAGAGTCGAGGCTCCGCTTGATCTCCTCGCACACCACCTCGATCTCGCGCCGCAGCTCGTCGGGGTCGAACGCCGCCGAGGTGATCGCGTCGGCGAGGACGTCCAGGCCCTGCGCCAGGAACTGGCTGGCGACCACCACGTGGTAGACGGTCTGGTCGAAGCTCGTCCAGGCGTTGATCTCGCCGCCGCACCCCTCGATGGTGCGCGCGATCTCGCCCGGTCCGCGGCGCGCGGTCCCCTTGAACAGCATGTGCTCGTGGAGATGCGCCAGGCCGGCCTCGCCGGGGAGCTCGTCGGCGCTCCCCACGCGCACCCAGACCTGCAGCGCGGCGACCGGCGCGGCGTGGTTCTCTTCGACGAGGACCGTCAGTCCGTTGGGCAGGCGGTGGCGCAAGGTCTCGTCTCCAGGAAGTCCAGGAAGGCAGCCAGCGAGCGTCCGCGCGCACCAGCCCACCGGCAGGGTAGCAGGGTCGGGCGGCGGCCGCCGCCCTGTTCACGAGGCATCCGTCAGGGACCGCCCAGAGGAAGGGCGATGGCGCGGGCCAGCTCGGTGGGCGCCTCGAGGTGCGGCAGGTGCCCCGCGTGCGGCAGGGTCACCACTTCGACGCGCGGCAGGTGGGCGCGGAAGAAGGGCAGCGTGCCGGCCGGTAGCAGGCGGTCGCGCTCGCCCCAGACGATCCGCACCGGCATGCGCAGGGCGGCGAGCTCCGTGTCGCGCAGGAAGTCCTCGGGGGCGACCGCCTCGAGAAAGGCGCGGGTGGCCGGCGCGGACATGGCGCGGGCGATCTCCCTGGGGAAGAGGCGCAGCGCGGCCGGCGCGCGGTGGAAGGCGCGCTCCAGGTATGCCCGCGCGTCGACGGTGTCGAGCAGCTGGCGGAACCCGGCCCACTCGGCGGCCGGCAGCACGGCGCCTGCGGGGTTCACCAGCAAAAGGCCGCTCGCCGAGGTCTGTGGCCGCAGAGCGAGGCGCGCGGCGAGCCACCCGCCGAGCGAGTGGCCGACGAGCAGCGGCGAACGCAGGCCGGCTGCGTACCGGGCGACGGGCTCCAACAGTGTCCCGAGCCGGAAATCGGCAGGCGGCGCGGACAGGCCATGGCCGGGGAGATCGACGATGTGGACGCGATGCGTGCGCGAGAGGGGACCCAAGACCCGTGCCCACCCGGCGATCGAGTCGCCGAGACCGTGAAGGATGAGCAGCTCCGGTCCGCCAGGAGGACCGCGCACCGCGAACCGGAGGCCGTGGAGGAAGCCGACCCGAGCGCCGCGCTCGGCGAGCTTGCGCAAGAGCGCGAGCGCCAGGCCGTGCACGGAAACGGGGGCCGGGGCGCGCGCCATCACCGTCGGAAGGGTCGACCGCGATCTGTTGGGGGGTCGAGGGGGGAGCGAGTTCCCCCCTGGTAGAGGCGCCGAAGGCGCCGGATCGCAGAGCGTGATGTGTACGGCAGATCGGTCAACTCGGCCGAGCGGTGCCGGTCATATGTCCTCGGGCCGCAGCGTGCTCCGGCCGTTGGCCGTGCAGCGGGCGATGGCCTTGTCGATGGTGTGGTGGACGTGCTCGGAGAGCGCATTGATGAACTCGTCGGAGACGCGCTTCTCCCTGGCGCGGATCACCTCGCGCACCTTGCTCTGCACGATGAGGAGCCCGGCTTCCTTCTTCTCGCCCTCGCCCGACTCGGCCATCCAGCACCTCCTTCACCTCGAGTTCCGTGCGCCTCTAGCAGAGCCGACCCGCGGTTTCAATCGCGCCGGCGCAAAGGCGATGGCCAACCCGATCAACCGGCGAGGAACTCGACCGCTCCCGCGAGGTCGGCGGGCAGCGGTGCGCGCAGCGAGAGCTCGTGGCCTTCGGGGTGGCGCACCCGCAGTGCGAGAGCATGCAGCAGAGGCCGTGAGAACTCCAGCCGGCGCCCGTCGGGTCCGTCCAGCGAGCGCGGCCCGCCGTAACGGGCATCGCCGGCGAGCGGCAACCCGAGCGCGGCGAGGTGCACCCGGACCTGGTGTGTGCGTCCCGTCTCGGGGAAGGCGGCGATCAGCGTTGCCCCGACGAGCCTGCGGACGACCCGGAACCGGGTGCGCGCCGGGTCGCCCCGCGGATCGGCGCGCCGCTTCCCGGGAACGGCCGGATCGGCGCTCAGGGCAAGGTCGCTCTCCATCTCGTCGGCGCGCGGCTGCCCGGCGCAGAGCGCGAGGTACTCCTTCGCGACGCGGCCCTCGCGGAATTCGCGCAGGAGCGCCGCCTGGGCGGCCTTGGTCCGCGCGAGCACCGTCACGCCGGTCGTCCCGCGGTCCAGCCGGTGCACGAGAAGCGCGGCGTCCGGCTCGCCGCGCTCCAGGAGAAGCCGCGAGCACAGGTCGGGGAGCGCGGGTCCACCGCCGCGGCCCTCCTGGGCGAGCACCCCGGCGGGCTTGTCGACGGCCAGCACCAGTGGGTCGAGGTGGAGGATCCGCGGCAGCTCGGCAGGCGGGGGCTCGCGCAGGTCCACTTCGACCCGGTCGCCCTCGCGGATCGCTCCTTCCGGATCGCGCACCCGCCGCCGGCCCACGAATGCGCCGCCGCGCAGGATGGCCGTGCGCGCGAGGTCCTCCGGGACGCCTCCCCTCATCGCGACGAAGCGCAGGAGGGGCGCGCCGGCGTCCGTGCCGAGCGCGACCAGGCGGAGGCGCGAAGGGCGCCGGGGCAACCGCGGTCGGCGCCCTGCCGCCAATCAACCCTTCTCCACCACCCGCACCGGAAAGCGCGAAAGAGCGGAGCACACCATCCCGCCCGGCCCGGCGACGAGGTCATGGAAGATCGCGCGCGGCGCCAGCGCCACGGCGCCCGTGGCGAGCGGAATGCGCAGCTCGTTGCCGACCGCGGCGGTTTCCAGGACCAGCTCGCCCTCGCCCTGGACGCAGACGAAGGCCCGGTCGCCGTCGGCGATCTTCCTCCAGCCAGTCCGCTGGCCGGGCTTCAGGTACACGCCCTCGACCAGCAGCTGGTCGGTCTTGACCGCATGCAAGGTGTTCGGCTTGTCGTCGGTGAATCGCGCGTCGCTGATCAGGTTCACGCTCTGCACGGCGGTGCCTCCGGGGCGCGCCCGTGTACACCCAAACCCGTGCGCCGGGAAGCGCCGGCGCACGGGCCGTTCCGCGGAGCCGCTCAGAACTGCGCGGGCGCCGGGGTGGCGGACTTCTGGTACAGGAGCTTCGTCACGCCCCAGCCCACGGCGACGAGCACCATCAGGATGACCCAGTTCAGGTCGGAGCCGTACAGGGTGGGGAAGTGGTTCGCCACCATCATGAACATGAGCGGCATGCTCATGTACGTGTTGTGCTTGGACCGCAGCCCCGCGAGCGCGACGACCGATGCGTCCGGCGCCGGGGCGGTGCCCTTCACGCCAGCGATGATCTTCCGCTGCGCGGGCCAGATCCGCATCCAGACGTTTGCCGCCATGATGGTGCCTAAGAGGCCGCCCACGTGGATGTACATGGCGCGGCCCGACATGAAGCGAGTGAGCACGTAGGCGAATACCGCGACCAGCACGAACGAGATCGCCGCCCCCGCCTTCTCGTTCTTGAGGGACTTCCACAGCACGTCGTAGACGAAGAACCCGACGACGATGAGCACGAGGCCGATGCCGCCGGCGGCGTGCGGGCCCATCTTCTGCTCGGGGTTCACCATCACCCCGCCGAACCAGTACACGAGAAACAAGAGCAGGATCCCCGTGATCCAGGTGTACGCCGCGCCCCAGCGGAACCAGTAGAGCGCCCGCGGCATGAGCTCGGGGAGCACCTTCTTGCGGGAGTCCGGGTCGTACGTCTTGGCGAGCTGCGCGTTCACGAAGTTGAAGAACCACAAGTGCCCGATCCACATCACGCCGGCCGCCAGGTGCGTCCAGCGGAAGATGACGTTCAGCCACTCGTTCATGGAATCTCCGGGTTGGTGCGAAACGACGGCGCGCACCTTACCGTCTGCGGATCGATCCGTCGAGAGAAGGACGGCCCGGGGAAGCGGCGGTTCCGCTTCCCCACGCCGGCAGCGGTCATCGCTGCGGCCTACTGGCCGAACGTCAAATCGACGGTGCGCTGCTCGCGGTCGCCCACCGTCACGGTCTGCTCGACGCGGCCGACCGCTTCTTGCCACGCCTCGACGACGAACGTCCCGCCGGGGAGGCCGGTCAGTGCGTAGCTCCCGTCGGCGCCCGTCACCGCGAAGAACGGATGGCGCACGACCCCGAGCCAGGCGCGCATCCACGGGTGCACGTCGCAGGCGATGGTGACCATCACCTGCGGTTCCGTGAGCTGGCGCTTGACCTCCATCCCGGTGAGCGGCATCCCGAAGTTGAACCGGTTGGAGCCCGAGCCGACCGCGTGCACGTTGTGGAGCGTCTCGTCGGCGTTGCGGAAGGCGACCGGCTGCCCGGCGCGGACGCCGGCGACCCGGGGGACGAACTCGCAGCCCCGCTGGTCGACCACCACCGGGTCGTTCGGGATCGGATAGTCCCCGTCGGGAATGCCCCGCTTCACCCAGACGAACGTCTCGGCCACGCCTCCTCCCGGCGACACGAGCACCGAGACGGCGCGGGGCGGCGCCTTCCCGCAGCCGGCGAACGACCCCCGCGAGACTCGCGGCGCAGGCGGAGGTGTCCCGCGTAGCCGCACGGTCCCACGCACGGAAGCCGTTCCCGTCTGGCCCGGCGCGGCGGGGCGCTGCACAGGCGGAGGCTTGTCGTCCTTGCACGAGTTGCACGAGGCACAGGTCAGGGCGAGGGCGAGCAAACGGCGCATACGGCGCATGGTATCCAGTTGCGGCCATGGCGCTGCGGGAGCTGATGGATCTGCGGCGCGACGCCGCGGAAATGTGCGCCGACCTGGCGCGCATCGAGCTGGCCTTCGCGCGCGGCACGCCCTTTCCCTTGACCGTGCCGCAGGTCGTCTCCGCGCACCGGCTGGCGTGCTCCCGCGACGGGCTCGCGCAGGCGCGCGAGACGCTCCCTTCGGCGAAGAGCCCGGGGCGCGCTGCCCGTCTGGCCTCCTTGCGCGACTTCCTGGTCCGGGCGCGGGCGCTCGAGCTCGAGCCCGGCGCCGCGCAGGAGGCGCTCGAGATCTGCCGCCGTCCCTCGGTGCGCCTCTCGGGCGACCCGGGTCTCCACGGAGCGCTGCCACCGATCGCGGTGGAGCGGGACCTCCCTTTCGTTCGTGAGCGCGAGAAGCGCGCAGACATGGAGAGCGCGCTCGCCGCCGCCGAGCGGGCCGCGTCTGCGGGAGTCCGCACGGCGCTCTGGGAGGCGGCGCAGGCAGCCCTGTCGGAGCTGGAACGCGGCGACCCGGCGGATGCGGCGGTCGCCTTGCACGAGCGCGGCTGGTCGCCGAAATCCCCTCCCGAGACTTCGCAGCCCGCCGCCCCAGCGGCTCTTCCGCCGCGGGCCGCACCAGCGCCATCGTCGCTCGTCCCCGCCGCGGCCCCGCCCGCGCTCGAGCAGGACGCGGTGACCTCCGCGTGCAACCGGTTCCTGCGCGACACCGACGCGCTCGCGCGCGATCTGGGCGGCTGGCTCATCGAGCGCCACACCGGCGCGCGCGCCGCGCCGGGCGGCGCGGAGCGGCACGATCTGCTCCACTTCCTGCATGCGCCGCGCTTCGCGGCCGCCTTTCCCCGCGGCGAGCTGCTCCGGACCGTGCGGCGCTGGGCCGCAATGCTCCGGCTGGACCTCGGCGCCGGCGGCAGCGTCTCGCTCGAGGAGGACCAACGTCCCCTGCAGCCCGGTGGATCGCGCGCGGTAGCTGTCGATCCGCCGCACGAGGTTCACATCATCCTGCGCCCGGCGGAGGGACCCCGGGCCCTCGCTACCTTGCTGGCGTCCGTCGGGCGCGCGCAGCTCCGCGCAGGTCCGCCGCCCGACGCTCCTCCGGAGGACCTGTGGCTCGGCGATGCCGCGCTGGAGCCCGCCTGCGGCGCGCTGCTCTCCGGGCTCGTCCTCGACGCGACCTGGTTGCGCCGCTGCGCCCAGGCCGATCTTCCGCGGGATGACGAGCGCGCGCTGGCTGTCGCGGCCCTGCTCGATGCCCGGCTCGACGCAGCCCGCGCGCTCGGTTCGCTGCAGGCGCTGCGCGAAGGGCTCGGCGCCCGGGCCGAGCA
>Ga0066710_100006514_pt1 | contig 10924 bp, 8 predicted proteins | sample GraSoiAngelo_159_FD_79666 | JGI IMG/M metagenome (GOLD analysis project Ga0066710, IMG submission 79666) | Grasslands soil microbial communities from the Angelo Coastal Reserve, California, USA - 14_1009_16_40cm | ecosystem: Environmental > Terrestrial > Soil > Grasslands | place: USA...
CTCCCCGTAAACTTCGGCGGTCTCTTCTCCACAAAACTCGCCACGCCCTCCCGGAAATCGCTTCCCTTCAGCGCGATCTGCATTTCGCGGTTGGCGTCGATGGTGGCTTCCGCAAGCGTCTGGAACGGCACGTCGTAGAGCTGGCGCTTGATCACCGAAATCGCGCTGGGCGAGACGAAATCGGCCAGATCCCGCGCATAGGCATAGGTCTGCTCGCGCAACTGGTCCGGCGGATAGAGCCGGTTGACCAGCCCGATTCGCAGCGCCTCCTCGCTTGACACCCGCCGCGCGGACATCAGCAAATCGAGCGCATTGGCGTGGCCGACGATGCGCGGCAGCATCCAGCTGATGCCGTGCTCGGCAATCAGCCCGCGGCGCGCAAACGAGGTAGTGAAGACGGTGTTGTCGGCGGCAAACCGCAGATCGCAATAGAGCGCGTGGACGAGGCCGATGCCGGCGGTGGCGCCGTTCAGCATGCCGATCACGGGCTTTGGGATCGCCGGATAGTAGGCATAGCGCGTCTGCCAGTCCGCCCGGCGGTTCATGTCGAACGGCGGCGTGTTCTCGCCGCGCCTGATCTCGTTGGGATCGATGCCCTGCAGGGCTTCCATATCGGCGCCCGCGCAGAAGGCGCGACCGGCGCCGGTGAGCACGATGACGCGGACGCTGTCATCACCAGCCGCCGCCTCCATCGCGTGGCGCACGTCGCGCTCCATGGTCGCGGTCCACGCATTCATGCGGTCCGGCCGGTTGAGCGTGATGGTCGCGATCTTGTCGCTCACCTCGTAGAGAATATGCTGATAATTCATCGCGACCTCCCAGTCGTTTCTGTCATTGACGTTTCGCGCGCGAGCCTTTCGGACGCGCCAGATAATCTAACGTTTCCGGGCGCTCCTTGAGCCATCCCGTCCAGCGCCGGAACACTTTCTCCATCCGCGCCGGCTCGACGCCGAGCTGCGCCATCGCAACCCCGCCGTTAACGGATTCACGGTATTCGGCGATCAGCCCATCGCGCAGGATGAAGCGGCTCATGCCGTCGATCACCACGCGCCGGCCCTTGAACTGCGGAATCGTCGACGTGAAGCTCGACAGCGACCACGCATAGCCCTGGCGGCCATCGAATACGGGATCGAACATTTCCCAGCGGTAGTCGGCCGCGTCGCGGTGAAACAGGTTCTGCATCATATGCGCGATGTCGGCGCGGCCCTGGTGCAGGCCGTAGATGTAGTCGTGATAGACGGCGTCTTCGGTGAAATGGTTGGCGAAGCGCGCGCCATCGCCTGACTCCGCCGACCGCGTGAATTCACTGAGGAGCGATGCGAACTCATCGCCGGTCATGTCGCCTCCCATTCGCCTGCTGGTATCCGCAGGCTTCAGGCGGCGACACTATCACATCCAGGAATTTTGAAAGACGTTCGGCGCGTGCTGGAAAATTCCGCGTGACGGCTATTCGGCGGCGTCCAGCATGATCGCCGCCGTCGCGTGTGCGATCCAGCCCGCAATGAAATTCTTCAACCATGCGCGCTCGATCACGTCGTGCACCGCGCGGCCTTCGAAGTGAAGATGACGCGGCTGCGCGCCCGGCGAATCCATGCGGACGCAACCGCGCGTGGTCCAGCGATGCATCATGGCGTAGGTCACATCAGGATGAAACTGGAAGCCGAACGCATGACCGTGCTGATACGCCTGCACTGGAAAGTCGTCGCCTTCAGCAAGCAGTCTTGCGCCGCGAGGCAGTTGAAATCCCTCGCCGTGCCAGTGATAGACGCGCTCCGGCCAGTCCGGGCACAACGCATGTCCGGCCTCCGTCGGGCGGATCGGATAGTAGCCGACCTCGACCCGGCCTTCATGATGCGGCGCGACCTGCGCGCCCAATTGTTTGGCAAGCATCTGCGCGCCCAGGCAGATGCCCAGAAACGGCCGCCGCTCACGCAGGGGAACTTCGATCCAGTCGATTTCGCGGCGGACATAGTCGTTGGAGTCATTGGCGCTCATCGGGCCGCCGAAGATGACCGCGCCGGCATGCTGGTCCAGCGTGTCCGGCAACGGGTCGCCGAACCTTGGGCGTCGGATGTCGAGGGGGTGGCCGAGCGCCCGCAGCGCATTGCCGACACGTCCCGGCGTCGACGTCTCCTGGTGCAGAACGATCAGGACCGGCTTGAGGAGCGCCGGGTCAGTTGCACCCAACGTGCGTCGGCCCGGAAAGGGCAGCACGTTTTCGTGATTATTGTTCGACCGGAACGACATCAGCGTTGCTCAGGCACCTCAAACCGAAACCATACCTAAGTGAGTCTTAATTTCGCGTGAGTTCACGCACACATCAAAAAGTGAAAGCAAATCGTGGGCCAGAGGCGGCCTCCGCCGCGCGTGCTCGGCACGCACGCGCTTTCGCCCGCAAAAATACGTGGTTTTTTCAGCGCTGGCGGAGCTGAAAGCGGCCGACCGCTCCGAGGATAAAGGAGCGCGGAAACAGCCGGAGCAGGAACGGCACGATCTTGATGCCCAGACCAGGCAACACTGCCCGTTTGTTCGCCATCAATCCGCTGTAGGCCTGCTGTGCGACATCGGCCGGCGACACGTTGAGGATCGCCGAATCAAAACCGGGCCTGAATCCGGCCCGCGCCTGAAATTCCGAGGGCACGGGCCCGGGACACAACACCGTCACGCGCACGCCATGTGGCGCCAACTCCGCGCGCATGGCCTCCGTGAACGACAGCACATAGGCCTTGGAAGCGTAATAGACCGCCATTCCCGGCCCCGGCAGAAAGCCCGCGATCGAGCCGACATTGAGGAGGCCGCCGCGATGGCGGATCAGGTGATCGGAAAACCGCAGCGACAGGTCAGTCAGCGCGCGGACGTTGACGGCGATGATCTCGAGTTGATTGGACCGATCGCGCTGGATCGCCCGGCCGAACACGCCGAATCCCGCGTTGTTGACGATATATTCGACCTCTACGCCGGAAGCGGTCAACGCCTCGGCAATCCTGTCGCCGCAGTCGGGTTGCGCAAGGTCGCAGGGAATGACGATCGGCGCAGCGCCACCTGCCTTCGTGATTTCACTCGCCAGCGCTTCCAGGCGATCTGCGCGCCGCGCCACCAGCGCCACGCGATGACCGTGCGAGGCAAAAACGCGCGCCAGCTCGGTGCCTATGCCCGCCGATGCACCGGTTATCAGCGTCACACGCTCAGTCACGATTGAATGCTCTTGAAATCAATTGAAGGTTATGCCGCCAGCATTGGAACGAGAGCATAGGGGCGTGGTGTGACGCAAGCCACCCCTCAAACATGGCGCCATGCAGGCCCGCGTGCCGCGCGCGCTGAATTCTCTATGTTTTCAGGTTTATCGCGCGTTAGCGCAGCCGATCGCGGCCGCACATTAAAGTTTCGTCATCTGCAATCAGGGATTGCGCCGCGCATTGTCACATCGGCGCGTCTTCGGCCTTCGGCGCGACCGCGGAAGAGAGCTGCCGCTGCTCCGCCACTTTGTGCTTGAGATCGATCCGGTCGCGCGACGAGATACCGAGCAGATCAGCCGCGCGCCAGACGACGTTATCCTCGAACTCGCTGACCTGGCCGTCCGCGTATACCAGCTCCCACATCATTTCGATGATGCGGAGCCGGCCCTCCTCATTGACCGAACGCATGATGACGCCGGTGAAATGATAGAGATCGACCGCCTCGCCTTCGGCCCGCGTCGCGGATGCGATCAAATGATCCGCCGTACCGGGATCGAGCTTGAAGCGGGTTTCGATCAGACTGTGCAATTTGCGCTTCTCGATCGCGCTCGGCTCGCCATCGAGCGAGACGACGTGAACCAGCAGCGCCGTCGCCGCCAGGAGATACCCGGTGTCGTCGAACGCGAGATCTGGATCCGCGCTGGGCGCAACGATATCGGCAATGAATTGGCGCAGTCCGTCGAGCATCAATCTACCTGCAAAGTCGTGAAAGCCGTTCAGTGAATATGGGTCGAAGATTTGGCCGCCGCAATCCGCGCGATGAATGCCTGGCGGTGCAGGCAGATTAATTCGACGTCACGTTGAATGGACGGAAACATCCGCGCGAAACCCCGGGCCGCGCTGCAACGGTCGCAGCGTCCCGCCGAGCCTTCGCTTCCTGTTGGGTCGGCGTCCGGAGGCGTCGGTTCAACGCGCAAAGCCTTGCTGTCCTCGGCGGTGACCGCCTGTCGGCCAAAAGCTGCCTGCGCGGTTCGCCGCAGGCAGCGAGACGATATCTAATTGCAAGTCATTCGCATTTGCATTAGGGGTGAACCCATTGTTTCAGCAAGCGATTTCTCAAAGGAAACGAACATGGCCTCCTTCCGCTTCGCACTTGGTGCTGCTGTCGTGTTGGGGGTAGCTTCGGGGACCGCGCTGGCGGCGGGCGATCTGGCGAAGCAGACGCCGATCGAGGTAACGGTCGATCTCGGCTCGCCCGGCAAACACGAATTCACGCCGAAGCAACTCAAGTTTGAAACCGGCAAGCTCTACAAGCTGATCCTGCGCAACGCGAGCAGCGATCCGCATTACTTCACCTCGCATGCGTTCTCGCAGATGGTGTTCACGCGCAAGGTGCAGGTGACGCAGCAGCAGAACGGCAAGGCCGTGACGCTCGCGGAATTCAAGGGCGCGATCCGCGAGATCGAGGTCTATCCGGGACAATCCGCCGAATGGTGGCTGGTGCCGGTCGCGGCCGGCCGCGCCAGCGACCTGCGCTGCGACATCAAGACCAGCGATGGCAAGACCCACGCCGAACTCGGCATGACCGGCGAGATCGTGATCGAGTAGCGCTTCGGCCAATTCATTTTCCGTCATGCCCGGCCTTGTGCCGGGCATCCACGTCTTTGCGACAGCGAAGCAAGAAAGACGTGGATGGCCGGGCAAAGGCGAGCGGAAGCGACGCCGTCCTTCAGACGGCTATGCCCGGCCATGACGAGTTAGTGCTAGGGTATCTCGTACACCACCATCTTGTCGGCGATGCCGCGCAGCGCGGCTTCCTTCTGGATCGGCCTGATCGCCTCTTTCTGAAGGATCGTGGCGACCGCCGGCGATTCGATCACAGGTCCGGTGATGTGGATCTCCTGCGAGGTCGACAGGCTCTGCACGCGCGATGCGATGTTGACGGTCTGGCCGAAATAATCCTGCCGCTCGTTGAGCATCACCGCCAGGCACGGGCCTTCGTGAATGCCGATCTTGACGATCAGGTCCTCCCTGCCGCGCGCGGCATTGAGCTCGGCCATCGCCGCGCGCATGCGCAAGCCCGCGACGATCGCATGTTCCGGCCGAATGAAGGTCGCCATCACGGCATCGCCGATCGTCTTCACCACCGCACCCTTCTCGGACGCGATGATTTCGAGCAGCGCATGGAAATGCGCGCGCACCAGATCAAAGGCGGCGAGATCGCCGACCCGCTCATAGAGCGCGGTGGAGCCCTTCAGGTCCGTGAACAGGAACGTCAGCGAGGTGATCTTGAGGCGCTGGTCGACGTTGAGGTTATCAGCCTTGAAGACGTCGCGAAAAGTCTGGTTCGACAGCATCCGCTTGGCGGTCAGGATCGGCTTGCGCTTGCCGAGCAGCTCGTGGAGCGTATCGTTGGCGACCCAGACGGCGGGAAGCACCCGATGGTCGGTCTGGTTCTCGAGCGACAGCCGCAGCGGCCCGGGACGCATCACAGTCGTGCCGGTCGGGGCGTGCAGCTTGTTGAAGACGATGGAAAACTGCTGGCGCTCGCGGGTCGGCTCGCCCTGGATATCCAGAAAATGCGCCGAATGCGTCACCGGCTCGAACACGATCACGAACTGATTGGGCAACTGCAGCGACAGCACTGCCTTCTCACCCGCCGGCAACTCGATGGCTTCGAGCGAGACCTCATCGATCAGCCGCGTAATCGATTCCTCGCTCAGGTCCATCCCCGAGCTCCAGAACATCTGGCGGTTATATTCCCAGATCGGCAGCGTGTTGGGATCGTGTGCAGCGATGCGGCGGACGCGCGGGCTGACGGTGAAAGAAACCTCCACACGGTCGTCGACGGATGCCTCATAACCCTGAGCGCATAACGCGCAATTGTAGTCGTCGTGCCGCAGGGATTTCAGGGTGTTGTGCGCACCGAGCACGCCACCACAGCCGGGGCAGAGGACATTCCAGCTGAGATCGAACAGCCCGAGCCGCGCCGAATGCAGGAAGGCCGAGATGACCTTTTCTTCGTCAAGCCCGTACCGGGCGGCAAAATCCAGGAGGTTGATCCGGTTGAGATCGCGATCCTCGCCCTTCGCGATCAACTGCGAAATGGCCTCGACCACCGCCGGATCAGCGGTCTGCTGCAGAACGGAGAACTGGGCCTGGGTATCGCTCATGCTGACAACCTAGATGACGTTCGCGAAGCGGCTCCGCAAGGTGCTCTTTGTCGTTTGGTGCGTTTTCCTAGCGAACCGGCAATCCATTCGGATCAGGTCCGGGAGGGCTTTCGCCTCGAAACACTACCGGGGTGTGATGGCAAACATCGGCGAACGGTCAGGCTGCGTCGTCACCACGCCGATCGGCATCACCGGTTCCTTGTCGACCAGGCCGACATGAAACGCGCCGATCATCTTCGCCAGCGCCAGCGTTGCTTCCACCAGCGCGAAATGGGCGCCGATGCAGACGCGTGCGCCGACGCCGAACGGCAGATAGGCGAAGCGATCGGGCGGCGTCCCGGTCATGAAACGGGACGGGATGAAGGCGTTCGGATCGCGCCAGAGTTTTTCGTGCCGGTGCAGCAGCCACGGCGCGATCAGGATGACGTCCTTCTTCTTGACCGGAAGCCCCGCAATCGTGTCCGGCCCGCTGGCTGCGCGCGCAATCAGGAACGCCGGCGGATAGAGCCGCATGGTTTCGTCGATCACCGCGCGAGTGAATTTCAGCCGCTCGATATCGAGCGTGCCGTCGATGGTTGCGCCCTGCACCTCGTTAGCGACGTCCTGCTGGACTGCAGGATCGAGCGCCAGCAGGTAGAGCGCCCAGAACAGCGCCGTCGCCGTCGTCTCGTGCCCAGCGAGGATCATGGTCGCGATCTGATCGCCAAGCTGCGCATCGGTGAAGGCCTGGCCGGTTTCCGGATCGCGCGCGTCACCCATCAGGTCGAACAGGTCGCGCGCCGGCGCGCCCTCGTTCTTGCCGGCGGCGCGGCGTTCGGCCATCAGCATGCCGACGAACGCGGTCCAGCGCTTGCGGAAACGAGCGCGCGAAATATCCTGCGGGCTCGGCCAGCTCAATGGCAGCAGCAGATCGAGAAAATGCGGCCGCGCCAGCCGCTCGCCATACTCCATCACGAAGTCGCGCAGCGCCGCACCGTGCCGATCCATCCCGAACGAGAACATGGTGCGGCCGGCGATTTCGAGCGCCATCCGCTGCATCGCCTCGCGCAGGTCGACGGGCGCGTTGCTCGCCGCCCTGAGCTTGGCGACCGTCTCGTCGGTCGCCGCCAGCATGTGCGGAATGAGCGTCATCACCGCGCGTGGCGTGAACGCCGGCGCCAGCGTCCGGCGCTGATGCTTCCACGCGCGCCCTTCTGAAATCAGCAGGCCTTCGCCGAGGATCGGACGCAGCACGCGGATGCCGACCGGCGTCCTTGTATAGTTTTCGTAATTGTCGACCAGCACATGCTTGATCGCATCCGGCGCATTGAGAATGAAACTGTTGCGCCCGAAGAAGCGGCCCTGGACGATATCTTCCTCGTAGGCGCGCTGGCCCCAGCTCCCGATCGGGCTGATGCGGATCGCCTTCATCCGCCCGAACGCCGTCATGTCGTCGGGGGCCCGTGGCGGGCTTGGCGGCACCAGCGGCGCGTGGGCGGCCGGCATGTCGTAGGCTTCGGCTATGCTCATGGGTGCCTATCCCGTAGCCCGGATGAGCGAAGCGATATCCGGGATCGTGCCAAAGCCCCGCATATCGCTGCGCTCATGCGGGCTACGATCATAGCTATGTCTTCGATCCGGGCTTCTCAAAGGCGCGGTGGTTCACCCACAGCTAGTAAGTCAATTCGGCAATCGCAATGCGGTTTTCCGAGGCCGGCCAGGCCCGCGCGACGATTCGCTCTGTATTGAACATGGCTGCCACCGGGCGGCCAACTTCCTCGGCCGGAAGCCGCAAGGTCGAGATCGAATCGGCCGGCACGCCGGATTTCACGTCCCTAGGCTCCTTGCCGTCGATCAGCACCACGTCCCGCGGCAAACCGAAATAGCCCCGCGGACGCGACATCAGCACCACGGCCCCCGCGCCCGCATCGGCCGGCCCGAGCGGGCGTGCGGCGCGCAGATGCACGACGTCGGAGGAGCGCGGAAACGGCGAGCGGTAGAGATGCGTGGTGGGAGTGCCGGCCGATGTCAGCACGATCTCGAGATACCAGTTCGGCTCGACCCGCGCCGGGCCCCAGCGGCCGTCGGCGCCGGTTTGCGACGAATGGATCGGCCCGCCGGTCCGTTCGCCGCTCTCGGCAGAGACGCGATAGATTTCGACCGTCGCGCCGGATACCGGACGGTTGGTTTGAACGCCGCCCGGCGTGCCCGTCACCAGCCCGCTCAGCTTGACTTCCGCTTCCGGCACGATCTCGATGCGTGACGGCTCCTGGCCTGCGATGAATTTGTAGATCTCTCGAAACGCGCGCGGGTGAAATGCGACCTCGCGATGATCGAGCGCGCCGAGCACGAGGTTGGTCGCGCCCTTCAGCGCAGGGCCGTCCGATGTCACGCCGGTCGGGCTGCCCGGCTTGCCGACAAAGCGCCCGTCGGCTTGCGCATATTTGTCGATGCCGTCGCTGCGCAGCGTGAGGAACGCCGTGCCCGGCGTCACCTCGCTCTCGCCCTCATTCAAGCCGCGCAGGAACGGGCCGCGGCCGTTGAACTCGCCGCCAAGCCCCTCGTCCCATTCATAGATGCCATGGTTGGGAACGCCGCACAGCACCGCGTGGCTGATATCGGCGCCGCCGCCATTCCTGATGTAATTGCGGATCGAATAGCCGCCGCGCGAATTGCCGACGAGCGCGATGCGCTGCGCGCCGGTGCGACGCTGCAATTCCTTGACGGCCTCGCCGAGCTCACGGCGCTGGTCTTCGGTCGAGGAGCGGCTTGCCTCCGCCACTTTGTCATCGCTGCGCGCCAGCGGGTCGGCGAAATTGGTCGCCAGCATCCGCTCGCGTGGCACGCCGTTCGATTCCATGCGCCATAGTGTGGTGATCCACAGCGCCGCATGATCGCCATTGCCGTGCACGAACAGGATCGGCGGAACCGCCGCCGGCGCGGATACCTCCGGCGCCGTCTGCGCCCGCGCCCGCAAGCCAAAGAGCGGGAGACCGAATGAGCCAGCCAGCAAAGGCAAGGTTCCGGCACCCTTCAGGATCCACCGCCGCGACAGCCGCATTTCCAAACCTCTCGTTGCTTTTCAATATCTTAGCTGTGCGATAGCACCGCCGACAGCGGCTCTGCGACTGGACAGGCCGGGGCTTTCACAGGCATCACTTTAAGTGCGAATGGAATCAAGCCGGTGACAGAAGGCCAACGGAACCCATCATGACCGACCAGACGAAACGCCTGGGTTTTGCGACTGACGGCATCGCAGCGCCGCTGCGGCACGCCGTGTTCCGGCGCATCTGGCTCGCCAGCCTCGTCTCCAATCTGGGAATCTTGATCCAGGGCGTTGGGGCTGCCTGGGCGATGACGCAGATGACGTCGTCGGCCGACAAGGTCGCGCTGGTGCAGACCGCGCTGATGCTGCCGGTCATGCTGATTTCGATGCCGGCCGGCGCCATCGCCGACATGCACGACCGCCGCGTCGTCGCAATGATCTCGCTCGGCATCGCGCTGGCCGGCGCAACCACGCTCACGGTGCTGGCATGGCTCAGCCTCGTGACGCCGAATATACTTTTGGCGCTGTGCTTCGTCGTCGGCAGCGGCATGGCGCTGTTCGGGCCGGCCTGGCAGGCCTCGGTCAGCGAGCAGGTGCCGGCGGAAACGCTTCCGGCCGCGGTCGCGCTCAATGGCATCAGCTACAACATTGCGCGCAGCTTCGGCCCGGCGATCGGCGGTATCGTGGTCGCCACCGCGGGCGCGGTGGCCGCGTTTGCCGTCAACGCGGCGCTGTATCTGCCGCTGATGGTGGTGCTGTTTCTGTGGAACCGCGCCAGCGAGCCGTCGCGCCTGCCGCGCGAGCGTCTTAACCGCGCCATGGTCTCGGGCGTGCGCTACATCACCAATTCGCCATCGATCAAGATCGTGCTGACGCGCACGCTGGTCACCGGCATCATCGGCGGTTCGGTCTCGGCGCTGATGCCGCTGGTCGCCCGCGACCTCCTGCATGGCGGCGCCCAAACCTACGGCATCATGCTCGGCGCTTTCGGCATGGGCGCGGTATTCGGTGCGCTGAATATCGGCGAGGTGCGCCGGCGCATGAGCGGCGAGGCCGCGGTGCGCGCCTGCGCGATATCGATGGCCGGCGCGATCGCCGCCGTCGCCCTCAGCACGAATGCCATCCTGACGGCGGTCGCCCTGGTAATCGCCGGTGCGGTGTGGATGCTGGCGGTCGCGCTGTTCAACATCGGTGTGCAGCTATCGGCGCCGCGCTGGGTCGCGGGCCGCTCGCTGGCGGCTTTCCAGGCCTCGATCGCCGGCGGCATTGCGGTGGGAAGCTGGGGCTGGGGGCACCTCACCGACCTCGCCGGCGTCGAGACCGCGCTGCTGGTTTCGGCCGGCCTGATGCTGATTTCACCCCTGCTCGGAATCTGGCTGCGTATGCCGCGGGTCGGCGCGCGCAACGAGGACGCCACCGAGCTCCTTGCCGATCCCGAGGTCCAGCTCTCGCTGACGGGGCGCAGCGGGCCGCTGGTGGTCGAGATCGAGTATCGCGTCGCGCAGGTCAATGCGCGCGCATTCCACAATGTGATGCAGGAAGTGCAGCTC
>Ga0066710_100006515_pt1 | contig 10924 bp, 7 predicted proteins | sample GraSoiAngelo_159_FD_79666 | JGI IMG/M metagenome (GOLD analysis project Ga0066710, IMG submission 79666) | Grasslands soil microbial communities from the Angelo Coastal Reserve, California, USA - 14_1009_16_40cm | ecosystem: Environmental > Terrestrial > Soil > Grasslands | place: USA...
CGATCCAACATAATCCACGCCGAAGGCGAGTTCTCGGCCGCACACCGTCTCGTGGATGCCGCCCATCTGCTCGCCACCGAACCCGTCACCGTCCAGCTCCGGTATCTGCAGACCCTGACCGAGATCGGCGTAGAAAAGAACACCACGGTAGTCTTCCCCGTCCCAGTAGATTTCTTCTCAGGAATCCAAAAGCTTCTGGGGAAGTCTGATGGAGGCGCGCCGGCGAAGACCGCATGAGAAACACCAGGGTGGCCCGTCCTTCTCGCGTCTTTTGCGAGAGGGCGGGAATTTTCTGAAGTCTCGATCGAAGAAAATTGTGGAGTAACTTATGGCTTCCTCACCAGACACTGAAATCACATTAGGCACCGGCAAGCTATTGGTCCTGTTCTTCGGCTTGGTTGCCGTCTGCGCCGCCTTCTTTGCCGTCGGCTACTCGTTGGGCCGCAAGTCGGAGACGGGGATCACCACCGCCAGCGCTGCCCCATCACCGCAGCCCACATCGACAAAAACGAAAGCCGCCGGCACATCGCAGCCTCCCATGACTTTCTACAAGGCTGTCGAGCAGAAGGACGCAAATCCCGAACTCACTCCCCCGTCCGAGTCAAAACCAGACAGCAGTGCAACCCAGGCACCGCCTGCGTCAGGCCAAGCTCAAACTCCCGCCGCCAATGCGCCCGACCCGATGACCACCCTGCCCTCTGCCGGCTATTTTGTTCAAGTGGCTGCTGTAAGCAAGCAGGAAGATGCGGAAGCGCTCGTAGACGCGCTGAAGAAGAAACAATACCCCGCGTTCGTGGCCGCAACTTCGACCGCAGACAAGCTCTTCCATGTTCAGGTCGGCCCCTTCTCCGACATCAAAGATGCCGAGGCCATCCGTGCCCGCCTCATCAGTGACGGCTACAACCCGATCCTCAAAAAGTAGTTTATGCGACGCTCCCATCAGCACCTTTTGGGCGTCCCCATATCAGCTTCGCTCGCCCGCCGGTTGAAATTCATACATTGACATCCATCAATTTCCCAGCTATTCGTACTCGTCTATGCCCATCGACACCACACTCGACCGCACCCTATACGCCATCTCAGATCTCACTCGTAGACGCATTCTGTTGACGCTAAAGCAAGCCGTGTCGCCGGCGTCCTCGCTGGCTGTCCGACGGGTGTCGCGCCCGCCGCACTCGCAAGCAAACAATTCGCAGGCCCCACTCGGAAAAAATCCCTGCCTCTGCGCCGGTGACATCCAGGAGCGAATGCGTCTCTCCCAGCCCACAATCTCCCATCACATGGCCATTCTCACCAAGGCGGGACTAGTCGAGGCGGTGAAGCGCGGCCAATGGCGCTGGTATCGCCGCAACGAGAGCGCAATCCGCCGCCTCATAAAGACGCTTCGCAACAAGCTCTAGAAGACTGATAAGAGGTTCCAACGCCGATTCCGCGTCGAAAGGACGGCTGGGGTGGGGGTGCCCCAGGTCTCGCCGATTTTGCGAGACCTGGGAGCCGCCGCGAGACTCACGGTGTCGAGCGCGACGTAAGGAAATAAAATTCAGTTACTGAGTTGAACTCGAGCTGCAAAATGAGTTTTCGCAGCTTCCCAGGTAGGTTCCGCGCGTGACTCTTGATAAGGCCTCTGAACGATCAGATAGAAGTACTCTTGAGCCAGCAGAATCGGCAATTCTCTAGCTGGAAGATGCTGTCGCGGCCGCGCTCTTTTGCAGCAGCCGCCGCGCCTGCGCGATCAGGTCTGCTACTTCGAAAGGTTTAACCAGGCAGGGAATGTTCTTTTCCTGCAGCAAGCTCCGCGTTTCCCCCTGGTCGATGCCATTCGAAAAGGTAAACAACAGATGCTTTTCCATTCCCGGACAATGCTCTTTCAGCCAGGAATAGGCCTCTGTCACATTCCAGTCGCCCGGGATCTTGCCGTTCATGATTACCGCATCAAACTGCTCGGAAAGCAGCCGCGTCTTCACATCCTGACTCTTTCTGGCGGTAACCACGCTGGCGCCGGCGCCCGCCAGCACATCGCGCTCGAACTCAAGCACTCCGTCTTCTTCCTCCATCAGCAGCACGCGGCCATCAATGGCGCCCTCGCGCCGGCGGGCAGGCACAGCCACAACTTCCGGTCTGGTGTCCGTTTGCGCCGCAACCGGCAGCCGCACTTCAATGATCGCCCCACCGTCAGAGCCATTGCGTGCCGTGATGTCGCCCCCATGCTCCTTCACGATTCCGTAGCAAATGCTGAGGCCCAGCCCAGTCCCTTTACCCACACTCTTGGTCGTGTAGAAAGGATCAAAGATCCGCTTCGGATCCTTAAGCCCCGGTCCATCATCCGCGAACTGCGTGCATACATGCCCGTTCTCGCAGTAGACGCGGATCTTGAGCTTCCCGGCTCGCCCGGTCTCCAGGATTGCATCCACAGCGTTGTTGATGATGTTCAGGAAGACCTGCTCGATCTGGTGGGAATCGGCAACCACCGCCGTCAGTTCGCTCGGCGCTTCCCTCTCCACGCGGATGTTATTGATCTTCAGATCGTAGTCGCGCAACGCCAACGTCTCGTCGAGCACCTTCCGCAGATCGATTTCATCCCGCTGCGGCTTCCGCTGCCGCGCGAATGACAACAAGTTCTGCACCACCCTGTGCGTACGCTGCGCCTGCTTGAACAGCTTGGCGACATAGTCCTGCGCTCGCTGGCTCAATCCCTCGCTCTCGAGCAATTGCGCGTAACCGAGAATCGCGGTCAGCGGATTGTTCAGTTCGTGCGCCACTCCTGCAATCAACTGTCCCACCGCCGACATCTTCTCGCTTTGCAGTAACTGTTCTTGCGTTTTGCGCAAGTCTTCGTAAGCCCTGCAGGTTTCTTCGTAGAGCCGGACTTTCTCGATCGTGGTAGCCAACTGCCGACTGATCGCCACCAGCAAATTCTCCTCACTGGTCGAGTATTCATATCCCAGATGGCTGCACAGCCCCATGATCCCCGTGGGCGCATCCTTGCCCCAGAACAGCACCCAGATCCACGCCCGATCCGCATCCGAGCGAATAAAGTCGGCTACCTGCGCCGGGAGGTGCGGCAAGTACTCCGCCGTGATCACTTCGGTGCGCGACCGCATTACCAGATCGCCAAAGCCATCCGAAAGCGAGATCTCGGCTGGCCTCCCTTTGTCCCTGCTGCGCGGTCCCCAGGCTGCCCGGCGCCGGTAGGTCGGGGCATCGGTGTCCGCAAGATAGACCGATCCGCTCTCCGCGCCGAAGAGTGAAACCACCTGGCGCAACGTAAGGTTCAGGATCTCATCCAGATCGAACGACTGCGTCGCCACCACCGCCATCGCATTCAGCGCGTTCAATTCGCGGTTCCGGCGCCGCATTTCGTCTTCGGCACGGCGCTTCTCCGTCATATCGAGCACGAAGCCTTGATAGCGCTCGATCTTGCCCATCGAATCGCGTGTCGCAAAACTGCTTTCCGCCGCCAGCAGGATCGTCCCATCCTTGCGCCGCAGCGTCGCTTCGAAGTTGCGCACGTAGTTGTGCGTCTCGATCTCTTTCTGAAAGCTTGCCCGCTGGTTGGGATCGACACAGATCTCCGTGTTCAGGTTGATCGCCAGCAATTCGTCCTGGCCGTTGTACCCCAGCATGTGCACGAACGCATCGTTGCAGTCGAGTATCTTTCCCTCCGGCGTGGCCACGTACACGCCTTCCTGCACCTGCTCAAACAGCAGTCGATACTTCTCTTCCGCCGATCGACGGTCGGTGATATCGCGTACGACGTGAATGATTCCTTTTTGCGGACTTCCCTGTTCACTGTAGGACGAGGTCGACACTACCGAAAACCCGCCAAAGCAGGGATCGGCCCCCTCAGTAAACTCCTCGTCTCCGCCCATCGCGCAGTACGGACATCCCGTCCAATCCCCGAAAGTATGCGGGAGAACGGACTCGCAAGTGTTCCCCAGCACGTCAGCCGTCGCCTGCCCCACGTGCTCCAGCAGAACTTGGTTGGCCTTGATGATGCGGTAGTCCTCGTCATGCGCCAGAATAATGTCGTGGATCGAATCAAATGTATTCATCCACTGCCGCTGAGAACGGAGCACCTGTTCCAGCAGTCGGAAGTTCTCCACCGCGATGGCCAGCTGTTGCCCACAGCTCTGCAGGAATTGCAACTCTTCTGGCGTCCAGCAAACCGTACGCGAACTGCCCAGCAGAAGGAGGCCGATTGCCGATTTCTTTCCCACCACCGGCAACATCACGACCTGCCGAATCTTCTCCGCCTCCAGGCACACCGGATTCTCCGGAGCCGCGTCGTCAATCTTCACCACCTGAGGCTGCGCCTTCTCCAGCATTCGCGACACGTCTTCGGTAACTTCCGCAAAGCCGGCGTCGCGCAGAAACTCCGCGGACACACCCACGGCATGGGTTGCGACCATGTGCCCGCCTTCCAGCAAGCGGAACCATGCTGCCTTCATCCCGGTCAGCCGCTGCAACTCGTGCAGCGCCGTCTGAACCAGATTCCCGTATTGCTGCGCGCTCGCGATCCCCGCGGTCAAAGCGTGGGTCACTCTCAGCCGCCGGTTTCTGGCCTTGGCTTCGTCGAACACCACCAGCAGCATGCTCAATCCAAGCACGCTCTCTGCTGCCACAAAAACCGCCGCCGGAACCTGTTTCGTCAAAGGCTCCCAGGGCAGGTGCAGGAACGGCAAACTCAGCGCCAGCGTCCACGTCCCCAACTCCCACCTGCCGCGTCGCGCACGCAGCACGGCAATCGCCGCTGTCAACAACACAATCCGGTAGCCAACCTCCAGAGCCATGCGCAGCGGAACCGAATCAGACCACAGCAACACGCGCGCTGCAGCGAATCCGGCTAACACCGGCGTGACTACCGCCAGCGGAACATACAAATCCCGGCTCTGCGAATAGATCAGAGCCGCCCCAGCCAGCAGTCCCACGGCGACTACAAATGCCGTCTGCACCGATAACGGCAAATATTGTGCGGGAATCCGCGCCGCAAAAACATGCTCCGCCAGCCGCGGTGCCGCCAGCGCGGTCCAACCCAGTATCCAGATCTTGAGATAACGCTCCCGGAAGGTACGCAACGCGAGCACAAAAGTGCCCAGCAGGATCAGCAGAGACAATTCCGCCGCCGTCGGCTTGACCAGCCCAAGCTGTGCCGCATTCCAGATCGACCAGAGGGACGTGCTCATCGCGTTGGAAACGTAGGGATTCCTCGCTTCTGAATACCACGCCGCTGCCCTGTCTCGATAGCGTTTCCGGACCTGATTGATTACTTTCGGCATCTCGATCTTGGGATACAATCGCCGATAGTCTTTTTCAGGAACCCTAATGCCTGATCGCATCCTTGTCGTCGACGACGAAGAAGCCATTCGCGAGATCGTCGCGTCCATGCTTACTTCCGCCGGATATAGCTGTAAACAAGCGCGTTCCGGGATGGAAGCCCTCGCCGTACTGAACTCTGGCGAGGCCTTCGAACTCCTGCTCTCCGACCTCATGATGGCCGAACTCGACGGCATCGGCCTGCTCGAGCGCACCAAGGAAAAATATCCCGACATGCCGGTTGTGATGGTTACCGCCGTGCACGATATCTCGGTCGCCCTGGCTGCCATCCGCAACGGCGCTTACGACTACCTGCTGAAGCCATTTGAGCGCGAGCAATTGCTGGCCACGGTCAGCCGGGCCATGGAGAACCGACGCCTGAAGGTCGAAAACCGCACTTACCAAATCAATCTCGAATCTCTGGTCGAGGCTCGCACCCATCAACTTCAGGATGCGATCGAAGAACTCAAGCGCTCCTACGACATCACATTAGAAGTGTTGGGCGAAGCTTTGGACTACAAGGATCGCGAAACCGAAGGCCACTCCCGGCGTGTAACCGCGTTCACCATGGCTATTGCCCGCCAGATGGGCGTCCCCAAAGAGCAGATCGATACTATCGCCCGAGGAGCCTTTCTCCACGACATAGGCAAGATGGCTATTCCCGACAGTATCCTGAACAAGCCGGGTAAGCTCACGCCCGAGGAAATCAACGTCATGCGTGAACACTGCTACCTGGGCTATAAGCTGGTCAAGAAGATACCAGTCCTCAACGAAGCTGCCGAAATCGTCTATTCCCATCAGGAAATGTACGATGGCAACGGTTATCCGCGAGGCCTCAAGGGACAACAGATTCCTCTCGGAGCGCGGATCTTTTCTATCGCTGATACGTTGGATGCCATTACTTCGAACCGCCCGTACCGCTCCGCCCGTTCTTTAGCAGTGGCTCGCAAAGAGATTCAAGATTGGTCTGGACGTCAGTTCGATCCCGAGGTTGTCGCTGTTTCTCAAAAGATGCCTGACGAGGTCTTCGAAGAACTCCGCCGCGCCATCGGTGCCGAGGACTATCCTTCACCGATTCCTCCCGCGCCCAAGAGCAAAGGACACTCAGCTTCCCCCGGAGCAGGCGCTGCGCCGCCGGTACTTTGATCGCGAAGGACGCCGGTTCTGGATCCGGTAACTACGGTAACTACAGCCCCATCACTTAATTTCTTACAATCGTTGCAGAGCGAAAATTGGACCTTCGTAACCGTTCAAAACTCTGGGTAGGTGCCGCTGTGTTTTTCGCCGCAGCGCTGATGGTCGCGTGTGCCATTCTTCCGCGCGGACTCGCTCGCATCGCAATCAGCGACATCGTTTGTGCTCTCCTGATGTGCTCCGCGCTTCTCGCATTTGCGCAGAATGGTTTTGCCAGCAAGGGCCGCTTTCGAGTTTTCTGGATGCTTCAGGCCGCCGGATGGGGCCTCTGGCTCAGCGACCAAGTCGTCTGGATCATCTGGGATCTCGTGCTGCAAAAAAAAATGCCTGCCATGTATCCCGCAGACATTCTCCTGCTGCTCGCCGGCGTTCCCATGCTCGCCGGCCTCCTGCTGCGCCCCCACTTGCAGCCTTCCGAGTCCACGGCCCGGGTCGGAATTCTCGACTTTTTGCTGCTGATGCTGTGGTGGCTGTATCTGTACGTATTCTTTATCATCTGTTGGCTGTACCTCTCTCCCAACCAAGCCTTCTACGACCATAATTGGGATTGGCTTTCGGTGGCTTCTTTTCTGGCGCTGGCTTCCGTGCTTGCCGTCTTTTGGCGCACCAGTTCTGGAGCCTGGCGCACCTTCTACGCGCGTTTCTGTGCCGTCGCGGTGTTCAACGGAATCGCGTTTTACATCCTCAACCAGGCCATTGAACGAGATGTCTACTTCACCGGCAGCTGGTATGACATCCCCTACGCCGCGTCGTTTGCCGCCTTTACCGCGGTTGCATTGTCCGGACGCGGACTCTCGCCCGCCGACGAAACCCGCAGCGACAGCGCTTACGGCTCCTGGCTCGCAACGGCTGCCATGGTGGCGGTGCTCTCCCTTCCCGTGATGGCGCTGTCAGCTCTCCTCAGCAGCGATGCATCGCCCCAGGTGGAGCGCTTTCGCATCATCGCGACCCTGGCCACCATGTTCCTCATGGCTCTGCTGATCTTCGTCAAGCATCATCGCCTCAACCAGGAATTGAAGCGCACCAACAGCGTGCTCCAGGAAGCTTCCCTTACCGACCCGCTGACGGGCGTTCGCAACCGCCGCTATCTTTCTGCAAGTATCAAAGCTGATATCAGTCAGACCTTGCGCTCCTATGCCAACAGCCACGACCCGCGCACCCGCGACCTGGTCTTCTACTTGATCGACGCTGACAACTTCAAAGAGATCAACGATCGTTTCGGTCACGATGCCGGCGATCGCGTGCTGGTCGAGATGTCCCGTAGGATCAGTTCCTGCGTTCGCCTCTCCGATGTTCTGGTGCGCTGGGGCGGCGAAGAATTCCTCATCGTCTCGCGCTACACCGACCGTCGCGACGCCACCATCCTCGCGGCCCGAGTGCTCGCCGCCGTTGCCGACACGCCCTTCGCTCTGGGTCAACCAGGCGAAACCATCTTTCGCACCTGTTCGATCGGCTGGGCGGCATTTCCCTGGTTGACCAACGATCCTGAAGCCATCGACTACGAAGAGGTTCTGAATCTCGCGGACCAAGGCCTTCGCCAAGCCAAACAGTCGGGGAAAAACCGCGCCGTAGGCATGGCCCCTCCCCATCGAACATCCTCCTCGCCCGCCACACTTGACACTCCCTGCTCCAGCCAGGTACCCGTCGAGATCTTGGCGATCGCAGGTCCAACCCAGTCCACGCGATAGCGAAAATCCGTGATTCGGGGCATCAAATTCTCTCTATCGCCCATCCAACCACCATATCAATATCAATCCCAGGGGGATACTCATGCTCGCACGGATTCTTCGTTCTTCCCTGCCGGCTGTCCTTGCTTTCACCACTCCTTTTCTGTTTCTGTCCGCCCAGGACCAGCCCTCAAGCCCGCCGAACGTGGTGCCTCAAGGCACCGTCGTGATGATCCAGCTCACCGATCGCTTGGACACTCACAACGTAAGGGCCGGGGATCGCTTTCACGCGCGGCTGGCCGAACCGGTTTCCACCGCCGACGGCCACACCATTGCCGTAGGCCAAAAGATCAAAGGACACATCAGTGCAGTCGAGCCCGGCCTTCACACACGCCTGTTGTTAAGTTTTGACGAGATTGAAACACCGCACGGCTGGGTACCGCTGATCGCCACCGTCACCGGAGTCCCCGGAGAGCACGGCTTGCAACCAACCGGCGAAGAAGGCGAAATCGGCCGCAAAGGCATGACCAAGGAGCAGATCGCCGAAGCAGTTGTGATAGGGGCAGGCGAAGGGGCGGTCCACGGAGCCCACAATGGCGGCAAGCGTGGAGCCGCCTCCGGCGCAGGCAATGGGGCCGCCAACGGAGCGTTCAACGCTTACGAATCCGGCCATGACCTGATTCTCGACAAAGGCACGGCTCTGGAAATCCGCCTCGACCACAACCTCCAAATACGCTAATCAAACGAGGGTTAGTCAAACAAGGTGCCCCACCCTTCTCGCGTTCTGTGCGAGAGGGTGGGGATTTTTCCAAACACAGGTCGAATTCCGCGAGACGATTGCGCACTACATTCCTTTCACAACGTCAGCCGTGCTTCCTGCAAGATTAACCTTCACAACCATTCCTCGAGGGAACACAGGTTCCACAACCTATGCGCACAATTCCACCCTCACAACGCCCTCTGCGCCTTTTCTTCGCGATCTCTGCGATTAGAATGTCTGTGACCGCCCTTACCGAACCAAGTTTCTTCCAGGAGGACCAATGAAACTCGCCCTCGTCGCACTCGCCGTCTCGATTGCCGCCATCCCACTCATCGCGCAGGAGCACCCATCCGTTACCGCGCAACCCAACACCGTCTACGTCGGCGCTGACGGAAAATTCGAATCCGCCCCCGACACCGCCCTAATCCAGTTCAACATCTCCGTCCAGGAAGACACATCCCAAGCCGCCTACCAACACGCCTCGAAAGATGTCGAACAAGTCCGCCAGGTTCTCCACGCCAACGGCATCGAACCCAAAGCAGCCAACCTCGGATTCTTCTCCGTCCAACCCGTCTACGACTGGAAAAACCCCAAACGGAAAGTCATCGCCTACCGCGTCACCACCGACGTAACCCTGAAGCTGAAGGATTTCTCCAAGATCGGACCGATCACCCAGCAACTAGCCGAAGCCAACGTGAGCGAGACCCAGTCCCTGAACTACACGCTAGAAAATATCGACGACGCCAAGAACAAAGCCGTAGAAGACGCCTACCGCCGCACCCGCAACTCCGCCGACACCCTCGCTCACGCCAGCAACCGCAGCCTCGGCGATCTCAACTACGCTTCAGTCGATACCTTCGAGAACCCTCGCCCGATTCTCGCCCGCATGGCGCGCCCCATGGCGATGGCCGGCACCGCGGCACCTCCACCCCCCACAGAAGAGTTCACTCCACAAACCGTGACGGTCACAGCACACGTAAACGCCGTTTTCAATCTGAAATAAGAAGCAAAAGAAAACCGGCGGCCAAAGCCACCGGTAAGAACCACGTAGAGACAGCCGCCTCGGCTGTCCGGCAGGGCGAAGCCCGGCCGCCTATTCCAAAAAAGTTGCTAGCGCGAGTCGCTAGTTCGAATCGTCCCGCCGCTTCAAGGTCGGACGATCATCATCCGTCTTGTCCCCACTCTTGTCCTTGTCGCTGCCAGTCGAAGTCCGCCGCAAGCTAGGCTTATTCCCATCCTTCTCATCCAACATTTTGTGCTTGTTCTCGATCGAAGCCAGTCGTGCCTTCACCTCATCGAACTCCGACGTGGTCACAACATACTGTTGCTTGGCAGGAAGAATCCTCCGGATCTCCGCCTGCGTCTTCTCGATTCGATCCGGAGTCTGCGGATGCGTATCGAACGCCTTCGAGAGCGTGCCCGGTTTCTTCTTTTCCATAGCCTGAATCTTTTCGAAGAACGAGACGAACGCCGACGGATCATACCCCGCACGGTACATGTATTCCACGCCCAGGTAGTCAGCCTCAGCCTCAAACCCGCGCGAGAACTTGAAGAACGTCAGCGGAATGCCCAGGCCAGCGGCCTCGTATCCCGCATAGCCAATCGCCCCGCCCATGAAGATGAATGGAATCGACGCCATTTGCAGCAAGTTGGCGCGAGTCATTTCACGCCCGTAGTGGCACGCCGCCACGTGAGCAATCTCGTGCGCCATTACGCCAGCCATCTCGGCTTCCTCGTCGGCCGCCAAAATCAACCCGGAGTTCACGTAGAAGAATCCACCCGGCAGCGCCATGGCATTGACCACGTCAGAGTCGATGACCTTGATGGTGAATGGCACCTGTGCGTCGGAATTCCGTACCAGATTCTGACCGATGCGGTTCACATACTCGGTGACCACAGGATCGTTGACCAACTTAACCTGCGACTCGATCTGCTGGGCATACACCCGACCGCGAGCCACCTGGCCCTCGACCGTATACCAGTTGCCCAC
>Ga0066710_100006516_pt1 | contig 10924 bp, 9 predicted proteins | sample GraSoiAngelo_159_FD_79666 | JGI IMG/M metagenome (GOLD analysis project Ga0066710, IMG submission 79666) | Grasslands soil microbial communities from the Angelo Coastal Reserve, California, USA - 14_1009_16_40cm | ecosystem: Environmental > Terrestrial > Soil > Grasslands | place: USA...
ACGGTCAAGATGAAGGAGTTCCTGCTCTTCAACCAGGAGCTGGCGGCCCTCATCCGCGCCGGGCTGCCGATCATCGGCAGCCTCGACATCCTCCTGGAGCGGCGCAAGAACCCGGTCTTCTCGAAGGCGCTGGCGGACGTGCGGGACCGGGTGCGGGGGGGCGCCGCGCTGTCCGAGGCGTTCGACGCCCAGGGGGAGATGTTCCCCAAGATCTACTCCTCCACCCTGGCCTCGGGGGAGCGCTCGGGCGAGGTGGCCACCGTCCTGCAGCGCTTCATCGCCTACCAGAAGACGATGATGAACCTGAAGCGCAAGGTGGTCGCGGCGCTGATCTACCCGGCCTTCCTGATGGTGCTGTCGTTCGGGGTCATCATCGTGCTGATCCTTTTCGTGATCCCGAAGTTCACCGAGTTCTACGCCGACTTCGGCTCCGACCTGCCGCTCATCACGCGGGTCCTCGTGTCGGTCTCGGCGCTCCTGACCACGAACCTGCCGTACCTGCTGGTGGCGATCGTGGCGGGGGTGCTGGGAGGGCGCGCCTGGGCGCGCACCGAGAAGGGGCGGCTGGGCTTCGACCGGATCAAGGTGCGCGTCCCGCTGGTCGGGGGGATCTGGCAGCGCTTCGCGGTGTCGCGCTTCATGCGCACGCTCGGCACGCTCATCTCGGGGGGCATCCCGGTGGTGACCGCGCTCGGGATCTCGGCGCGGGCCGTGGGCAACCGCGACTTCGAGGCGCGCCTCCTCGATGTCGAGCGCAAGGTGCGGGAGGGGGAGAGCCTGTGGGAGTCGCTGGACGAGACCCGCCTGTTCAACGACATCGCCATCGAGATGACCAAGGTCGGAGAGTCGACCGGCTCGTTGCACGAGATGCTGGCCAACGTCGCCGACTTCTACGACGAGGAGACCGAGACCCTTCTGGGGACGGTGATTGCGCTCCTCGAGCCCGTCATGCTCATCGGCATGGGCTTCGTGGTGGGCGGGATGCTCCTGGCGATCTACCTGCCGCTTTTGCGCTCGTACGCGCAGTCGCAGTACTGAGGAGGCCGGCATGGCGGCCACGCCCAAGGACAAGACGGCGAAGGGGACCCGCACGGCGCCGGCCGAGCCCGAGCTGCCCGGCGCCGACACGGCCGTCAGCAGCGAGGAGGCGCAGGCGCAGCGGGTGGCGGCGCGGCTGGGCATCCCCCACGTGGACCTGGGGGACTTCCCGATCAACCACGACCTCTTCCGCCAGATCCCGGTCGACCTGATGTTCCGCTACAACTTCGTGCCCTGGAAGGAGGAGAACGGCAGGCTGGTGATCGTCATCGCCGACCCCTCCGACGTGCTGATGGTGGACGAGCTGGAGATCCTGCTCGGCCGGCCGCTGTCCGTCTGCGTCGGGACCAAGGGCGCGATCAACGAGGTCCTCAAGAAGTCGGAGTCCAGCCAGCGCGTCCTCGAGGCCGCGACCGAGGAGTTCAAGATCCAGGTCATCCGGGACGACGACGAGGAAGGGGAGGAGGCGCTGTCGATCGACAAGCTGACCTCGGCCGACTCGCCGATCATCAAGCTGGTCGATTCGACCATCTTCAACGCCCTGCAGCGCCGCGCCTCCGACATCCACATCGAGACGCGCGAGCGCGAGGTGATGATCAAGTACCGCGTCGACGGCGTGCTGTACAACGCCATGGACCCGATCGACAAGCGCTTCCACTCGACCATCATCTCGCGCATCAAGGTCATGTCCGAGCTCGACATCGCCGAGAAGCGCGTGCCGCAGGACGGCCGCTTCAAGCTGAAGATCAAGGGGCGGGCGATCGACTTCCGCGTCTCGATCATGCCGTCGGTGCACGGTGAGGACGCCGTCATCCGCATCCTGGACAAGGAGTCGGTCAACGAGGAGTTCTCCGAGCTGCGCCTGGACGTCCTGGGCTTCACGGCCGAGGAGCTGAAGAAGCTCCGCAAGTTCATCCGCGAGCCGTACGGCATGGTGCTGGTGACGGGCCCCACCGGGTCGGGGAAGACCACGACGCTGTACGCCGCCCTGTCCGAGATCCGCTCCAACGAGGACAAGATCGTCACCATCGAGGACCCGGTGGAGTACCAGCTCCCGGGGATCACCCAGATCCCGGTGAACGAGAAGAAGGGGCTGACCTTCGCCCGGGGGCTGCGCTCGATCCTGCGGCACGACCCCGACAAGATCATGGTGGGGGAGATCCGCGACGAGGAGACGGCGCAGATCGCCATCCAGTCGGCGCTCACCGGCCACCTGGTCTTCACCACCGTGCACGCCAACAACGTGGTGGACGTCCTGGGCCGCTTCCTCAACATGAAGGTCGAGCCGTACAACTTCGTCTCGGCCCTCAACTGCGTGGTGGCGCAGCGCCTGGTGCGCATCATCTGCCCCAAGTGCAGGACGGCCGTGCGCTACACCGCGCAGCAGCTCGACGAGTCGGGGATCGAGGGCAAGAAGCACGCCGCGCACACCTTCTACGAAGGGAAGGGGTGCGTCGACTGCAACGGCACCGGCTTCATGGGGCGCATGGCGATCGCCGAGATCCTCGACATGAGCGACCGGATCCGCGAGCTGATCCTGGATCGCAAGTCGGCCGCCGAGATCAAGCGCGCGGCGCGCGAGGAGGGGATGACCTTCATGCGCGAGGCGGCCGTGCAGCGCGTGCTCGAGGGCAAGACCACCCTGCGCGAGATCAACAAGGTGACCTTCGTCGAGTGAGGCGGGACGGAGCGGAGGAGTCGACGTGCCTCTCCTGGACATGGTGAAGAACCTGGACGCCCTCTTCGAGGGCGCGAGCCTCGAGCCTCGCCGGCCGCCGCGCTTCCCGGGCGTGGCCATCGACATCGACCCGGGGCGCATCACCGGCGTGCGGGTGGAGCCGGACCGCAAGGACGGGGCGCTGCGCTTGTGCGCCGTGGAGTCGCGCAGCCTCCCGGAAGGCGCCATCGAGCCCTCCCTGGTCCGCCCGAACGTCCGGGTGCTGGAGCCGGTGGCCCTGGCCCTGCGGGCGATCCTGCCCAAGGTGGCGACCGGCGAGCCGCGCGTATCGCTGCTCCTGCCGGACCACGTCGCCCGCGTCGCCCTGCTCGCCTTCGCCACCTTCCCGCGCACGCGCCGCGAGCTGGTCGCGCTGGTGCGCTTCCGCATGGCCAAGTCGCTGCCGTTCAAGCCGGACGAGGCGGTCCTGGACCTGATGCTCCCGGGCGGCGCCCCGGCGCCGGGGACGGCCGCCGCCGGCGGCAACGTCCTGGCCGTGTTCATGCACCGCGCCGTCGTCGAGCAGTACGAGGCGCTGCTCAGCGCTTCCGGCTACTGGCCGGGGCTCGTCGGGCTGTCCACCTTCGAGCTGTACAACCTGTTCCGCGGCCGCCTGGAGCCGCAGCCGGGCGACGCGAAGGACACCCTCTTCCTGAACGTCACCGGACAGTACCTGTCCCTGCTGCTGTTCCGCGGCGAGGAGCTGATCTTCTACCGCTGCAAGCCCCACGCCGCCGAGGCGGGCGAGGGCGGCGGCCCGGCGGGCATCCGGCGCGAGATCTACACCTCGCTGGCCTTCTACCAGGAGAAGCTCCTGGGGCGCGGCATCGGCCGCGCCTACCTGCGCGTTTGCGGCCTGCCGCGCGACGAGGTCCTCGCCGCGGCCGCGGTCGAGGTCGGCTGCCCCATCGAGCCGCTCGATCTCCTGCAGGTGCTGCCGGTCGCGGCGCCGCTCGCCCTCGACGCGGAAAACGCCTCGCTCGCGGCCCCGGCGGCGGGGGCGATCGTGGGGAGGCGCTCGTGAGGGCGCTGGCCATCAACCTGGCGACACGGCCGTTCCGCAACAACCGGGTCGTCGGCTCGGTCGTCGCCGGACTCGCCGCGGCGCTCGTCCTGACGACGACCTACAACCTCTACGTCTACCTGAACTACTCCAGCCGCTACAGCGAGCTTCAGGGGCTGGAGGGCGACTACCGCTCCCGCCTGGCGGGGCTCGAGACCGAGGAGCGCCGGCTGGCGAAGGAGATCCAGGCGCGCGACTTCAAGCGCGTCTACGACCAGGGGAAGTTCGCCAACGACCTGATCGTGAGGCGCGGGTTCTCCTGGACGCAGCTGTTCAACACCCTCGAGGCGGTGGTGCCGCCCGACGTCATGATGACCTCGCTGCGCCCCTCCTTCAAGGAGGACGGCATCATCATCAGCGCGCAGGGGGTGGCGAAGAACCACATCGCCCTCTACACCCTGCAGGACACCCTGCTCAAGGACCGGCGCTTCGCGCGCGTCTACCCGGCCAACGAGCGGAAGCTCAACCCGAGCCGGCCCGAGATCACCTTCGCCCTGAACTTCGACTACCTGCCGCCCGCCCCGCCCGCGGCCCCGGAGGCGGTGACCGTCCAGGGCGGGGCGCCCGCGGCCGCGATGCCGGCGGGACCCGCCATGGCCGCCAGCGGCGCGCCGCCCAAGGAGGCCGCCGCCTCCGCGGCGACTCCGGCGCCCGCGAAGCCCGGACCGGCCCCGGAGGCGCGCGGCGCGCCGGCCGGCCTGCCTGCGCCGCGCGGCACGGTGGGGCGCGACGGGCGGCCGCGCGGCGCGGCCGGGCTGGCGCGCCTGGTCGCGGCGCCGGGCGGGATCTACGTGCCGCCCGGCTACGCCCTTCCGTCCGACGGCGCGCCCAAGGGATCCCATGACCGCAAGCCGGCCCCGCACGAGGCGGCCGCGGGGGGTGCGGCCAGGCCCGATCCGCCCGTGCCCGCTCCGCCGGCGCGGTCGCCGGCGGCGCCGGTGACCGCGACGGCCCAGGCTGCCGCGCGCCTGACCGTCCCGGCCGATCCCACGGCCCCCGTGCGGGCGGGCGGGCCGTCCGCCACGCCCGCGGTGCGCCTCGACGTGCCGCTGACCTTCGCGGCGCGCCCGGTGGGCGAGGTGTACGAAGCGCTGTCCCGGGCGCACGGTGTGCGCTTCCAGATCGACCCGGCGGTGGACCGCGGGGCGCGCGTCACGGTCGACCTGCGAGGCAAGAGGCTCGACGACGCGATCGCGGCCGTCAGCCGCGCCGCGGGCCACCGGGTGAGCCGCCAGGGGAGCGGGCTGTACACCGTCGTCGCCATCGGGGGCGGCGAGCCGATCGGCGAGAAACCGGTCGTCGAGGAGCCGCTCGCTCCGGAGGAGCGCAAGCCGTGAAGATCCGGCCGCTCAAGCGCGGTCTCGACCTGCGCGAGGACCTCGGCTGGATCGCCGGGGTTCTCGGCGCGCTCCTCCTGCTGAACGCCGGCTTCTACCTCCTTTTGAACCGGCCGAGGCTGCGGGCCCTCGAGGAGCTCCAGAGCGGAGGCAACGAGGTGCGCCGCGCCCTCAAGCTGCAGAGCGAGCGCTGCGAGACGATGCGCGACCTGGTCCGGCGCTATGACGAAGAGACGGAGCGCCTGGCGGACTTCTACGCCCACCGCCTCGGGACGCAGGCCGAGAGGATGACCTCCATCCAGAAGGAGATCCGTGCCATCGCCGAGGAGTTCCGCATCGACCCCGAGGCGGTCGACTTCACCACCGAGGCGATGCAGGGGACCGGCCTGACCCGCTTCCAGATCTCCTTCCCGCTGACGGGGGGATATCCGAACCTGCGGCAGTTCATCAGCCGGGTGGAGAAGTCGGACCACCTGCTGATCGTCGACGAGGTCCAGCTGACCGGGGCCAAGGAGGGCGGCGCGATGCTCAGCCTGACGATCCGCATCTCGACCTACTTCCGTCCGCCCGAGGGCGAGGTCCAGCCGCCGCCGCGGCGGGCCTGAAGGCATGAGGCCATGAAGCGAAAGCAGAAGGAGATCCTGCTCGGCGTCCTGCTGGCGGTGATGGCGATCGTCGCCTGGTGGAACTTGTCCGTCGACACGACGGGGGGCCGGGCCCCCGCGGCGCGCGGGGGGTCCGGCGGGCGCGCCGACATCACCACCCTCAGGGTCTACCCGGTGCAATGGGCCTCGCTCTCCGCCCCGCGCCCGGGGTACGACCCTTCCGGCAGGAACATCTTCCAGTTCGGGGTGATCGCGCCGCCGCCCCCACCGCCTCTCACGGCGGCGGAGAAGGCGGCGATCGAGGAGGCGCAGCGCAGGGCGGAGGAGGCCCGTCGCAAGGCGATGGAGGAGGAAGCGGCCCGGCAGAAGGCGGTGCAGGAGGCGATGGCCAACGCCACCCCCACCCCGCCCCCGCCCCCCCCGCCGCCTCCCAGGCCGCAGCCGCCCCCGATCAACTACAAGTTCATCGGCTACATCGGTCCGTCCGATCACAAGATCGCCGTGCTGCACAACGGCACCGACATGATTTTCGCGCGGCAGGGGGACGAGGTCGAGAAGGGGATCAAGATCCTGGAGATCGGCTACGAGTCGATCAAGTTCGGCTTCACCGATCCGCAGTTCAAGGGAGAGTCGCAGACGCTCCCGATGAGCAGTTCCTACTGAAGGGGGAAGGGAGGTGAGTCGAGTGAGAGGATCCACCAAAGGACGGCAGGGCGAAGGATCGCGGGCGCGGCCGTGGGCCCGGGCGGCCGCCGCGCTCGTCCTGGCGGTGCCGCTCGTGCAGGCGGCCTGCGCCACCGGCCGCTCCTACCGGGTCGGCGAGAGGGAGATGAGGGGGGAGAACTACGACCGCGCGGTGCTCTACCTCTCCAGGGCCGTGGCCGGGAAGCCGGACAGCACGCGCTACAAGGTCGCCCTGTCGCGCGCCAAGCAGAAGGCGGCCCAGGACCACTTCGTCAAGGGACAGGCCTACGTGCAGGCGCAGCGCTGGGAGGCCGCCATCGCCGAGTTCCAGCAGGTGGTCTACCTCGACCCGTCGCACCAGTACGCCGCCAACGAGCTGGCCAAGGCGCTCTCCGAGTGGCAGAAGCTGCAGAGCCAGGACCTGAGCGAGATGGAGAAGGCCAAGCGCAAGGCCAGGGCCGCGCCGGGGCGGCAGGCGCCGCGCCTCAACCCGCAGTCGAACATCCCCATCGTGCTGCGCTTCAAGGACGAGACCATCAAGAAGATCTACGACGCGCTCTCGAAGGCGTCGGGGATCAACTTCATCTACGACGAGCGCCTCGACCTCAACAAGAAGATCTCGATCGACCTGGCGGACGTGACGTTCGAGCGCGCCCTCGACACGTTGATGGCCATGAACAAGCACTTCTACAAGATCTGGGACGAGAACACGATCCTGGTGGCGGACGACAACCAGCAGAAGCACAAGGAGTACGACGACCTCGTCATCCAGACCTTCTACCTGAGCAACGCCGACGTGAAGGATGTGCAAGTCCTGCTGCGCACGCTCCTGGACGCCCGCCAGCTGGCGCAGAACGACCGCCTCAACTCGATCACCATCCGCGACACCCCCGACCGGGTGCAGGTGGCCCAGAAGATCATCGAGTCGAACGACAAGGCGAAGTCGGAGCTGATCGTCGACATCGAGCTCCTGGAGCTGAACCGCACCATGCTGCAGAACCTGGGCATCGACCTGTTCGGATCGGGCGGCAGCAGCGGCAAGCAGATCAACCTGACTTACGGCGGCGGCGCCTCCGTGCCCCTCAACAACCTGGGCCTCCTGAAGCAGTCCGGGTCGTACCTGCTCGGCCCGATTCCCGGCGTGGTGGTGAACTTCCTGAAGACCGACGCCGACGCGCAGGTGCTGGCCAAGCCGCAGCTGCGGGTGAGCGAGGGGGAGAAGGCCACCGTGCGCATCGGCGACCGCATTCCGATCCCGACCACCACCTTCAACGCCGCCCCGACCGTCGGCGGGACGGTGGGGGTGCCGATCACCTCGTTCACCTACCAGAACGTCGGCATCAACATCGACGTCGAGCCGCGGGTGCACCACAACAAGGAGATCACCCTCAAGCTGAAGGTGGAAGTCTCCTCCCTGGCCGGCCAGGTCGCGGCGGGAGGCGGCCTGACGCAGCCGATCATCGGCACGCGCGAGATCGACACCACCATCCGGCTGAAGGACAACGAGACCAACCTGCTGGCCGGCCTCATCCGGGAGGAGGAGCGCAAGTCGATGTCGGGCTTGCCGGGGCTGTCGAACATCCCGGTGGTGCGCCGCATCTTCGGCAACACCGAGACGAACATCCAGCAGACCGACATCGTCCTGACCCTGACGCCCCACATCATCCGCGTCCCCGACGTCACCGAGGAAGACCTGCTGCCGCTCTGGATCGGCACCGACCAGGACATCGGGCTCAAGGGCTCCAGCAAGACGAGCGCCTTCGGCCCCTCGCCCTTCGAGGCCCAGGAGGAGGCGCCGGCGCCGCCGGGCAGCGCCGAGCCGACCGTCGAGGAGGCGCAGCCGCAAGGGGCGCTCCTGCCGGGCGGCGCGCCCGCGCCGGGGGAAGAGCTGCCCGAGGCCGAGGAGCCGGAACCGCCCGCCCCCTCGCCGACCCCAACGCCCGCCCCGTCTCCCTCTGAAACGCACAAGCCGCCCGCGGGTCCCGCGACCGTGTCGCTGAACCCGTCGTACCTGACGGCCAGGCTCCGGCAGCCGTTCACCGTGAGCGTGTCGATCAGCGGCGCGTCGGGCGTCGGCAGCGTGCCGTTCCATCTCGGCTTCGACCCGGAGGCGCTCGAGTTCGTCAGCTTCTCCGGCACCTCGCCGTTCCTGAGCCAGGACGGCGCGCCGGCCTTCGTTCTGGCGACCCTCGGGTCGGGAGGGCGCGAGGTGATCGTCGGGTTGTCGCGCCAGGGGAGCCGGCCCGGCATGAGCGGCCAGGGAACGCTCATCGACCTGACCTTCCGTCCCAAGAAGCCCGGGACGACTTCGCTGTCGTTCAGCGATCTGGCGGTGCTCGATCCGGCCGCCAGCCCGCTGCCATCCCAGAAGATGGGGATGACGGTCGTGGTGCAGTAGGAGGGAGGCCGCGAGGATGGGACGATGCGCAACGCGCCGCGCGCCCGCGCCGCGCGGCTTCACGATGATCGAGCTCCTGGTGGCGATCACCGTGATGCTGGTGCTCGCCGGGGCGGCCATCCCGACGGTGAAGTTCGCCGTCAAGAGGCAGAAGGAGCTGGAGCTGCGCCGGGCGCTGCGGACCATGCGCACCGCGATCGACCAGTACAAGAAATTCTGCGACACGGGGGTGATCGCCAAGGAGGGGGTCGACTCGGAATGCTACCCCCCCGATCTCGAAACGCTGGTCAAGGGGGTCGAGAACAACAAGGCGCTGGGGGCGAAGATCAAGTTCATGCGGCGCATCCCCCTCGACCCGATGACCAGCTCGTACGACTGGGGCCTGCGCTCGTACCAGGACGACCCGGACTCCTCGTCGTGGGGGCACGAGAACGTGTACGACGTCTTCACGACCGCGGGCGGCAAGGCCCTCGACGGCACCAAGTACAAGGACTGGTGATGCGCCACGAACGCGGCTTCACGCTCATCGAGATGCTCATCGTCGTGACGCTCATCGGCATCATCGCCGGGATCGCGGCGGTGCAGCTGCGCCAGACGCCGCTGAAGGCCAAGGAGGCGGTCCTCAAGGAGGACCTGTACATCCTGCGCGACGTGATCGACCAGTACTTCGCCGACAAAGGGAAGTACCCCGAGTCCTTGCAGACGCTGGTCGAGAGCGGCTACATCCGCAAGATCCCGGTCGACCCGTTCACCAACGCGGACTCGACCTGGGCCACGGTGCAGGCCGAGACGAACGAGGACGATCCCCAGGCCGCGGGGGGCATCGTCGACGTGCACAGCGGCAGCGACGGGACGGCGATCGACGGGTCGCGCTACAGCGACTGGTGAGGCGATCCCCGTCATGGGACTGACGCCGGGCGTATCGGACGGATGAGGTTGTGGGGGCGACCCCGAGGGGGTATATTCTCTTGAAAGGAGCCAGTTTCATGAACACGAGCACAGGCCGCCGCGCGGCGCAGGCCGCGGCCCTTCTGCTGACATTCGCCATCGCGGGCTGCCAGAAGTCGGACGTGATCGCGCCGGACGGAGCGACGATCACCCTGCAGGCGACGCCGACCAACGTCGTTCTCGCCTCGACCCCCGATTGCATCAATCTGCTCAATGTCACGACCTGCGGGACGGCGATTATCACCGCCACGGTGGCGAGCAAGCTGGGAGTCCCGCTCTCCGGCCAGGACGTCAGGTTCAACAGCACGGCCGGCCTCCTCTTCATAGGCGACACGTCCAATCCGCAGATCATCGGCAGCAATCCCGTCAGGACCGACAGGTTCGGAAACGCCCAAGTCAACCTCATTACTTCGACGACGACGCAGGTCAATGCCCGTTCGGGAGCGGCCAGCGCGACCCCTCTGTCCCTCAGCACGGTGAACGGGAACCTCAGCCAGATCACGTTGAATCTCGACACGACGAGCAACGGGTGCTCCCTGAGCTCCACGGACATTGCGAGCTGCACGCAGCAGGTCTGCCTTGTGGCGACCGCGAAGGATGCGAGCGATAACGGGATCCCCGGGCTGACCATCGTGTTCGCCCTGCAGAACAATGTGTCCGGCTCGAATACCTTCAGCGGCTCCTTCGTCCCGCCGCAGCCGACGACCGACTCGCAGGGAGAGGCGCGAACGGTCTTCACTCCCAGCAGCACCTGCCCGGCCCAGTGCGGCGGCAACAAGCCGTGCCAGGGCGAGATCGTCGCCTCGACCCAGGGGGGATTCAAGAGCATCGCGCTTCCACTGCTGATCAACATCCCGTGAGTCGGAGGTGAGCGTGCCATCCAGGCTGCGTTCCGGGGAGGCGGGCGGCCTGCTGATCATCCTGATGATCGGCGTGGCGGTGGTGTCGATCGGCCTGGGGGCCGCCGTGCAGACCTGGGGCAGCACATGGCGCCGGGACCAGGAGGAGGAACTGATCTTCCGCGGCAACCAGTATGCCGACGCCCTCCTGGCCTACCGCAAGGAGCACGGCGGCCAGTTCCCCCTGAACCTGGAGGAGCTGTTCAAGCAGGGACCGCGCCGCCTGCGCTACATC
>Ga0066710_100006517_pt1 | contig 10924 bp, 11 predicted proteins | sample GraSoiAngelo_159_FD_79666 | JGI IMG/M metagenome (GOLD analysis project Ga0066710, IMG submission 79666) | Grasslands soil microbial communities from the Angelo Coastal Reserve, California, USA - 14_1009_16_40cm | ecosystem: Environmental > Terrestrial > Soil > Grasslands | place: USA...
GCGCGCTGAGGTCGGCGAAGCGGCGGATGCCGTTGAATACGTCACGCAGCACGAGCAGTGTCCACCGGTCGCCGAGCATCTCGACGGTCCGCGCCACCGAGCACACCCGGGAGTCATAGTCCGCCCACTTCATGTCACCCAGCCTACATCTGGGTTGCCTTTACGGACCCAGAAGCCTAGCCTGAGTTGGTCCACCGGACCCAGGGGGACGGCACCTGCCAGGGGGAGGGGACATGGAGGTCCGACCGTGGCGCCACGGTGACCAGGCGTTGCTCATCGCGGCCCAGCGCGACCTGTCGCCGGCCAGCCTGAGCAGCCGGTTCTTCGTCGGCGCGAGCACCCTGCCGGTCAAGTACCTGCGCTACGTCGCGCACGCGCCGCGCGAACGGTGGGACGCCCAGGTTGCCACGCACCGCGGCCGGCTGCTCGGCTGGGCCGAATTCGCGCGGCTGCCGGCCCGGCCGGACGAGGCCGACATCGCGGTACTGGTGATCGACGCGTGGCAGCGGCAGGGCGTCGCGACCGCGCTGTTCCGCGCGATGATCCCGCGGGCGGCCGCGGCCGGCATCCGGGTCGCGCACGCCGACATCGAGCCCGGCAACCGCGCCGCCCGCGCGATGATCGCAGCTGTGTTCGGCGACACGATCCGCGCCAGTTTCGAGGACGGCCTCCTGCACTACAAGATGCCCGTATGAGATACATGTGGAGCATGTTCGAGCCGATCCACGACGTCACCTACTTCAGTGCTGGCGCGCGGACCGCCTTCGAGAACGCCGGGCTGCGCGGCTTCTGGCGCGGGTACTTCGCCGGACGGGCCGCGCCGCTCGGACCGGTACCGGCGGCGCCCGTGGTCGCGGCGTTCTTCAGCTTCGCCCCGCACATGGTCGCCCGGGCGCTGCCCGAGGTGTGGAACCGGGCCACGCCCGAGCGCACCCTCGCCGCCCGGCTGGACGGCGCCGTCGACGCACTGCGGGCGCTCGCGGCGGACACGCTGGCCGACAAGGCGCTCACCGAGGCGGTGGAGCTGATCGAGGCGGCGGTCGACGGGCTGGAACCGGCCGGGCGGATCCTCGGTGCCGCCAACCTCGCGCTGCCCCGGCCGGACGAGCCGCTGGCCCGGCTCTGGCAGGCCACCACGACACTGCGCGAGCACCGCGGCGACGGGCACATCGCGGCACTGGTCACCGCCGAGGTCACCGGCTGCCAGGCGATCGTGCTGCGCAGCGGGATGGACCTGGGCCGGGACATGATGCAGCTCGCCCGCGGCTGGTCCGACGACGACTGGTCGGCCGCCGCGGCGGGCCTGGTCGCGCGGGGCTGGCTCGACGAGGCCGGGCAGGCGACCGAGGCCGGCATCGACGGGTACCAGCAGATCGAGGCGACCACCGACACGCTGGCCGCCGAGCCGTGGCACCGGCTCGGGCGCGAGGCGACCGCGCGCCTGGCCGAGCTGCTGTACCCGCTGTCGGTCGCCTGCCATAGCGCGCTTCCCGCGACGAGCCCGATCGGGGTGCCGGTACCTTCGGTGCGTGGCTGAACGCGCGGTACCGCCCCGGATCGCGGCCGCCGTAGCGCTCGGTACCCTGCTCAACCCGCTCAACTCATCGATGATCGCCGTCGCGCTGGTGGACCTGCAGCGCGAGTTCAAGGTCAGCCTCGCCGCCTCCAGCTGGCTGATCTCCGGCTTCTACCTCACCGCGAGCGTCGGCCAGCCGCTGATGGGTCGGCTGGCCGACCGGTACGGCGCCAGAAAGGTGTTCTCCGCGGGCCTGGCGCTGGTCTTCGTCACCTGCAGCGTCGTGCTGGTCGTCCCCGGTTTCGGCTGGGTGGTCGCGGCCCGGGTGCTGCAGGCGATCGGCACGTCGGTCGGCTTTCCCGCGGGCCTCACGTTGATCCGCCGCCTCGCCGGCGGCCGGCCGCCGGCCGCCACGCTCGGCGTCATCTCCGCCACCAACTCGGCCAGCGCCGCGTTCGGCCCGGTCCTCGGCGGGGTGCTGGTCGCCGCGCTGGGCTGGCGTGGCATCTTCGCCGTGAACCTGCCGGTGGCCGGCGTCGGCCTGTGGTTCGCGCGGCGCGCGATGCCGCCGGACCCGCCGGCGGACACCCCCGCCGACACCCGGACGTTCGCGCGCGAGCTGGACCTGCCGGGGGTGGCGCTGTTCGCCGCGACCAGCACGGCCCTGCTGGGCTTCCTGCTGTCCGCGAACTGGTTGCTGCTTGCGGTGGTACCCGTCGCAGCCGCGCTGTTCGTCCGGCGCGAGCGTCGGGCACCGACGCCGTTCCTCGACGTGCGCGGGCTGGCCGGCCGGCGGCCGCTGATGGGGGTACTGGGGCAGCAGGTCGCCGTCCAGGCGGTGTTCTACCTGATCTTCTTCAGCCTGCCGCAGTGGCTGGAACGGGTGCGCGGGTACCCGGCCGCCGCGACCGGCCTGCTCATGCTGCCGATCGCGGCTCTCGGGGTGGTGCTGACCCCGCTCGCGGCCCGGACGGTGCGCCGGTTCGGGGCCGGCCTGTCGGTGCTGGTCGGCTCGGTCGGGCTGCTCGTCGGCGGGGTACTGCTCGGTTTCGTGGGGGAGCACACCGGCCCGGCGGCGATCATCGCGATCGGTTGCGTCATCGGGCTGCCGACCGCCTTCAACAACCTCGGGTTGCAGGCCGGGCTCTACGCGGCCGCCCCGCCCGGCCAGACCGGTACCGCGGCGGGGCTCTTCCAGACCGGCCGGTACGTCGGCGCGATCCTGTCCACCGCGCTGCTCGGCGTCGTCTACGGTGGCACGCCGAGCACCGCCGGCCTGCACCGCGCGGCCTTGGTCGTCGCCGTCGCGGCGGTAGGGCTCGCCGGCGCCGCGCTGTTCACCCCCGCGCCGGGCGGCCGGCACCGGGCGGACGCTGTCGTACCGCCCTAGGTGCCGGCCGGTTCGGTACCGCTCACACGTCCGGGCCGCGCGGCGAGTCGGCACGGGTCGGGTCGTGCCCCAGCGTCAGCAGGGTGTCCCGCCACGGCTCGTCGTTGACGTCGGCCTCCGGAGGGTTGCGCAGCCGGCTGTGGATGAGGTCGGCGACCTCGCTCATCAGGTCCACGTCCGACGATGTCAGATCGGTGCGGCGCTTGCTGAGCAGCTGCAACACCCGCAGCCCCAGCGCGTGCACGTCCAGATCCGGCTCGGGGGCGTAGGTATCCACGCCGTCGGGCGTGTTGACCAGCCAGTCGCGCAGCTCCGGCGAGGTCATGTTGACCAGGGCGTGGAAGTCCTCCCACACCTCGGCGACCTCGGTGTCCGTATCAGCCATGGGTCATCACAGTCCAAGTATCCGATCGAGCAGGTCGCGGTACCGGCGAACGGCCATCCGCAGTTCCTCGGTGTCGTCCAGCTGGGCGCCGCGCCACCGGTCCAGGTCGCTGCGGTGCCGGTCCAGCGCATCCGTCAGCCCCTGGCACACGTCGCCGACCAGTGCCTGGGCCTGCTCGGTGGCCTGCCGGGGATCGTCGACGAACCGTAGCTGCAGCTGCTGCCAGCGGTCGCGGTACTCGTCGATGGTCTCGGCCTCCCACAGGGCGGCGCCCGCCGCGACGGGTACCTCCCCGGGCGCCAGCTCGTCCGGTCCGGCCGCCGCCTCCTCGGCCGGACCGGTCTCGTCGGCGCCTCGCGCGGCCTCGTCGGCGGCCCGTCCGGTGTCCCCGACCTCCTGGCCGGTGCCGGTCGCCGCCTCGGTCATGAGGTCGGTGTCGCTCGGCCGGTCGGGCTCCCCGGTCTCGTCCCGCTTCGCCGTCTCGTCCCGCTCCGCGGCGGCTTCCCGGGCCGCCGCCGTGTCACGGATCGCCGCCTCGTCGCGGGCAGCGGCGCCGTCCCCGGACGGGAACCCGAACGCCGGCGCCCCGGCAGGGGCCGCCGCGGCGGGCCCGGCCGCCCCGGCAGGGGCCTCCGCGGCCGGGCCGGGTTCCGCCTCGCGCTCGTCCTGCGGCGATGTCACCTCGCCGGGCGACGGTACCGACGCGACGCCCACGGCCGGTTCATCGCCCGCCGGTTCCCCGACGCTGACCTCGTCGGCGGGCGAGTTCTCGCTGCGCAGCCACGGGTCCTCGGTGGCATGACCGGTTTCGGTACCCGGTTCGGGACGCGAAGCGCGCTCCCCGCCGGGCTCCGGCGGAAACTCGCCGGCGTCGACGTCCGCGAGCGCAGCCTCGTCGTCGGGCGCTTCGCCGGCCAGCCGGTCCGTTCCTTCCTGCATGGCGACCGGGCCGGGCGGTTCGCTCGGTATCTCGTCGCGGCGGTGTTCGGGTTCAACGCGCATGGCCAAGCCTCCTTACCGGACGTCGGACTGTTGGGGGGTGCCGCGGTTGGCGCGGCCGTCCGGCGAGGCCGTCTCGCGCGGCGGGGCTGTCTCGCGCGGCGGGGCCGGCTCGGGCTCCTCCGCGGCTGTCGGCTCCGCGGCTGACGGCTCCTCCGCGGCTGTCGGCTCCTCCGCGGCCGTCGGCTCCTCCGCGGCCCGGACGTCGTCGGTCGCCGGCCGGCCCTGCTCGCCGGCAACCGGCGGCACCGGCTCGTCGCCGATCAGCTCGGCGAACAGCGCCCGGTAGTGCACCAGCGCCTGGCGCAGCTGTTCGGTGCTCGCCTCGCCCTGGTCGGCGCGCAGGAAGATGTCGTGCGCGTCCCGGTAGTGGCCGAGCGTGGTGGCGTGCTCCACGGAAAGGGTGGCGAGCTGGTCGTCGTAGTTGTCCGTCGGGTACCCGATCTCGCCGAGCAGCCGGGTCACCAGCGCGTCGCCGGCCCGTACCGCATCCTCCGGCGCGTCCACGAACTGCGCCTGTACCCGCGTCCACTCCTCCGCGTACCGCGCCTTCGACTCGGGCGACAGCGGCTTGAGTTCGAGCTCGGCGTGGCGGCGTTCGCGGTCGCGCAGTTCCCGTTCGGCGGCGCGCTTGCTGTCCTTGTCCGCCACCACCCGGTCGTACTCGGGACCGAACCGTTCCCGCAGCGCCCGGCGCCGGCTGGCGGTCACCGCGGCCACAACCAGTGCCACGACCACCACGGCCGCGATGACGAGAATAATGATCAGCGTGGCATTCATGAGGTTCTCCCTTCCAGTCGTGGAGTTCCCGCGCATCCCGCGCTCCAACCGGCCGGTGGCGGTCTATTCCGGTGCGTGAGCTGGTGGTGCTCGGAACCGCGAGCCAGGTACCGACCCGCACCCGCGGACATAACGGATACCTCCTGCGCTGGGACGGTGAGGGCCTGCTGTTCGACCCGGGTGAGGGCGCCCAGCGGCAGATGCTGCAGGCCGGTGTCAGCGCCACCGACGTGACCCGGATCTGCCTGAGCCACTTCCACGGCGACCACTGCCTGGGGGTACCCGGGGTGGTGCAGCGGCTGTCCCTGGACCGGGTACCGCATCCGGTGCACGCCTACTACCCGGCCTCCGGTCGCGGGTACTTCGACCGGCTGCGCCACGCGTGCGCGTTCCACGAGACGGCGCAGCTGCACGAGTGGCCGATCGACGCGGACGGCGAGGTCGCCGCCGTCGGTACCGCCACGCTGGAAGCGGCGCGGCTGGTGCATGCGATCGACGCGTTCGGGTACCGGCTGGTCGAGCCGGACGGCCGCCGGATGCTGCCGGATCTGCTGGCCCGGTACGGCATCGCCGGGCCGGCGGTCGGCCGGCTGCAACGCGACGGGGTACTGGACGTCGACGGGCGTACCGTCACCGTCGAGCAGGTCAGCGAGGTACGCCGCGGGCAGCGCTTCGCGTTCGTCATGGACACCCGGCTCTGTCCCGCCGTCTACGCGCTCGCCGACGGCGCGGACCTGCTGGTCATCGAGTCCACGTTCCTGGACGAGGACGCCGATCTCGCGTGGCGGTACGGGCACCTGACCGCCGGGCAGGCCGGTCGGGTGGCCGCCGAGTGCCGGGTACGCACGCTGGTGCTCACGCACTTCTCCCAGCGGTACCCGGATCCGGCCGCCTTCGCCGCGCAGGCCCGCCGCCACTTCGCCGGAGTTCTGGTGCTGGCCGAGGACCTGATGCGGGTACCGATAAGGCGTTAGCGGCGCCGGCGTCGGCTGCGGACGGCCAGTGCCGCGTCCTGGGCATCGATGGCGGCCTCGGCCGCCTCCTGCCGCACCGCCGCCTCGGCGACCTCCGCGATGTGCAGTTCCTCGCGGGCCATCCGGGCGGCGGCGACCGCGTGCTGGAACGCCCGCCGCGCCTGGCTTTCCGCCAGTGCCAGCCGGTCGGCCTCGCGCTCGCGCTGTTCCCGCTCCGGACTGGGGTCGGCGTGACCGAAGACGTTGCGCAGCGCCTCGACGGACAGTTCCCCGCGCCGGTAGGCGTCCAGCGCGGCGCGGGACACCTGGCGCTGCCGTTCCTCGGTCTGCGGGTCCTGCGGCGGTGCCGTCCGCAGCACCGCGAGGTGCGCGGCGTGCACCGCGTCGAACTGGGCCTCGGCGCGGGCGCGGGCCGTCTCGGCCGCGGTCAGCGCCGTGCGGGCCGCCGCGAGCGCCGCCCTCGCCCGGGCCGCCTGCGCGGCCGCGCTGTGCGCGTGTGCCGACAACTCCTGCGCCAGTACCGGAAGCTGCTTCGCGGTGACGCCGTCGGCCACCGACGGCGGCAGTGTGACGGCCGGCGGTACCGGTTCCGCCTCTCCCGGTCGGGCACGGCTGGCGAGCCAACTCGCGAAGGCCAGCCCGACGAGCATGGCGCACGCGGCACTGCCTATCGCCACGACCACCACGAGGGCGTCGGAGTGCATCGCCGGCTCCCCAGTTCGTCCTGCCCGGTACCCGATCGCCTGGCCCTGAGCGTACCCGTGGCGGCAAGCCTGATCTGCAACCTGCAGAAAGCAATGGAAGCCGTTTGGTGCCAAGGTCTCCCGGGCTCGTTGTGACGATCAGTATTGATCAATATTCTCAACGTGACGAGCGCTACCGGCAGACACCGGACGCTCGTTACTCGTAACCGGCGAACCTAACCGGCACCGGGAGGGGAAGATGGCCAGTCAGGATCAGCGGCTTCTCAAGGAGAGCCTGGACCTCGTCGCACCGGTCGCGGATCAGTTGATCGCGGCGTTCTACCAGCGCCTGTTCACCGAGCACCCCGAGGTGCGGTCGATGTTCCCGGCGGCCATGGAGACCCAGCGGGAACGGCTTCTCAACGCGGTCATCGCGCTCGTCACGCACTTCGACCAACCCGAGAACCTGCTGCCCGCGCTCAACTCCATGGGGCGCCGCCACGAGATGTACGGCGTCTCGCTCGGGCACTACGCGGCGGTCGGCTCGGCACTGCTGGCCACCCTGCAGGAGTTCGCGGGCGCCGCCTGGTCGCCGGCCTACGAGGCGGCCTGGGCGCGGGCGTACACGTTCGCCGCCGGCACCATGATGCAGGCCGGCGCCCTGTCCGGCGTCGAGGAAGAGGAGCCACTAGCGGCATAGCCCCGGGGAACCTCCGGAGCAGCCGCCCTGGGTGCCGCGCCTGACGCCGCCCGGGGCGGCGCTGCCGCGCAGTCACCCGGGTACTGATTGGGTGGTTCGCGGCTTATACCGGAGTGTGCGGATAGCGCAGTGATCCCTTTGCGCGACCCTCGCCATGACCCTTGGCGATCCCACCGTTACGAGATTGATCTATCTCACTGCCCTTACTCCGACGATGCTGTTCTTGAAGGGGGCTGATCGCTCCCTGAATTGCCAACGAGGACGGTTCGGGAACACATCGGAGGAGCTTATGCGGTTACCCGTCACACGTCGCTGGCTGGCGGTGGCTTCGGCCGCGGCAATCGCCGCGGCGATGGCACCGCTCGCGGGAGCACAGTCCGGTACCGCGGCGCCGCCGCAGGCGAAGATGCACATCAACTGCGCCAGCAGCCGCACCTTATGTACCGAGGTGCACGACAGCGAGCAGGTGTTCGGCGAGGACGTGTACGTCGGCCACGACGAGCCGGCCACGCTCTTCTACGACAACCGGCCGGGTGCAGGAAACGACAACACCTACTTCCTGCGCCTGCCCAAGGACCCGCCGCGCCTGCCGAACCAGCAGGGCACGGGCGGTACCTTCAACTTCCAGCTGCATGTCGCGTTCTGGTTCGGCATGGCGATGTGCGACACCGAGTCGGCACCGGAGTTCACCAAGACCTGCGCGCCGGACACCGACGCCAACATCTTCGACGCCGCCGACCCGAACGACGCGCACTACATCGGCAAGCACCCCGGCACCGCGTTCATGGAGATGCAGTTCTACCCGCCGGGCTGGGTCGCGTGGCCGCCCGGTACCTCCTGCGACGCGACGAAGTGGTGCGCGGCGCTCAACGTCGACAGCCTGTCGCTCGACCAGAACCACGGCGTCAACAACAACGCCGACTGCCTGGCCAAGGCCGGGATCGAGCCGGTGAACTTCGCGTTCATCACCAAGAACGGCAAGTCGCACGCGCCGGCGGACCCGTTGCTGTCGACGAACGCCACGTTCACCCCGAACCCGGCGACCGACCTGTTCATGAACTCCGGCGACGACCTCATCGTCAAGATGCACGACACGAGTGAGGGCTTCCGGGTGGACATCGTCGACCTGTCCTCCGGGCAGCACGGCTCGATGACGGCCAGCGTGGCCAACCAGTTCGGCCAGGTCATCTTCAACCCGACCGCGGCCACCTGCAGCAGCCGGCCGTACGCCTTCCACCCGATGTACTCGTCGTCCAGCGAGCACACCCGGGTACCGTGGGCGGCCCACTCCTACAACGTGGCGTTCTCCGACGAGATCGGCCACTTCGAGTACTGCGCCGCGGTGGCCAGCGAGGGTGGCAAGTGCACCACGCCGGGACCCGAGGACCGGAGCGGCGTCGACGGCGACGACGTCGCGTGCTTCAGCCCGGCGAGCAGCACCCGGGTGAAGGTCGGTGGCTGCTTCGGCGGCGACGAGGACTTCGACGGTCCGCCGTACCAGAAGGTCTGGCCCGGCTCGACGACGCCCAGCATGGACGCCATGTCGCACCCGAGGTCCATCCTGTTCAGCAGCCCGCGGTTCGGTGGGGCCGGCCAGTTCCAGCGCGTCGGGTTCGAGGCTGACCTGCCCCGGATCGAGGCGGCCGACTCGATCGACCCGCGCTTCCCGCCGTGCAACCGCACCACGGGCGCCAACTGCGTGAACCCGCCGCCGGGCGCGCAGTTCTACCCGTTCTACACCACGCGCAACGGTCCCTTCGGCTGCAACTGGCAGCTCGGCGGGGCGAACATCCCGGGTACCAAGGAGACGTTCGGCGGCAACTCGACGGCCGAGTTCGGGCCGCTGCTGACGCTGACCTACCCCGGCCCCACGGGTACCCCGGTCAACCGGATCAACAACTTCCGTAACGTGCTCAACCACAACCCCTGCTAGCTGACCGTCGGGCGGGCCGTTACTGTGACGGCCCGCCCGACCGCACGGCGTGATTGTGCACAATTGTTCAGCGGCGGCCCGCACGACACCCGCGGTACCGGATCCGCCGTTAAGGTCGAGGCAATGCTCACCACGGTCCTGGAGGTTCCGCCCGCTCTCGCGGTACACGAGGGCGAGCACGTGGCCGTTGTCGATCCGCCCGACCGGTACCGGTTGCGGGAACTGGCGGCGTCGCGCGACCGGCCGGGTACCGGACTGGTGTTCCGGACCTACCACCTGATCCCGCACCGCACGCTCGCCGAGAACGTCGTCCTCGGGCTGCGCTACCACGGCGTACCCCGGGCCGAGCGCGCGCAGCGCGCGGTGGCCGCGCTGGACTCGGTCGGCCTCGGGCAGCGCGCCAGGGTCCTGCCGCGGGCGTTGTCCGCCGCGCAGCGGCGCCTGGTCACCATCGCCCGCGCGCTGGTGAACCGGCCGGACCTGCTGCTGTGCGAGGAACCGACCGCCGATCTCGACGCGGCCGGCGCCGCGGCGGTCCTCGACGTCCTCGACCGGCTGCATGCCGGGGGCCTGACGCTGGTCGTGGTCACCGGCGACGAGGTGGCCGCCGCCCGCGCGCAGCGGATCATCCGCAGCTGAGCCGTCAGTGCGGTATGCGCCGGTCCAAGGTTCCGGTCCGTCGCATGCCGGTTCGACGACCGCCGGGGGTACCCGGTTCCGCCCGCTACTTGACCGAACCCGCGAGTACTCCCTGGACGAAGTAGCGCTGCAGGGCGAAGAAGACGCCCAGCGGTACCACCATCGACAGGAACGCGCCGGGGCCGATCACGTCGATGTTCGTGGAGAAGGTACGCATCTGCTGGCTCAGCGCATACGTGATCGGCTCGTGCGGCGGTACCGCGAAGACCAGCGCCACGAGCAGGTCGTTCCAGACCCACATGAACTGGTAGATGGCCAGCGACGCGATGGCCGGCCAGCCGATCGGCAGCACCACCCGGCGGAAGATGGTCAGCTCGGTACCGCCGTCCATCCGCGCCGCTTCCAGCAGGTCGCGCGGGATGCCGATGAAGAAGTTGCGCAGCAGGAAGATGGCGAACGGCAGGCCGAACGCGACGTGGAAGGCGACCACCGCCGGGATGTTGCCGTAGATGTTCAGCGCCCGGAAGATCTTCGCGTCCGGGATGATGGCCACCTGTACCGGTACCACGATGAGTGCCACCACGAGGATGAACAGCCAGTCCCGGCCGGGGAACTCGACCCAGGCCAGGGCGTAGGCGGCCAGCGCCGCGAGGGCCACCACGAGCAGCGTCGCGGGCACCGTGATGAGCACGGTGTTCCACAGCGAGCCGGTGATCGCGCCGTTGGCCAGCAGGTGCTGGTAGTTGCGCAGGCTCAGCTGTCCCGGGTTGGCGAACACCGTCCACCAACCGGTCGCCGCGCTGTCGGCCGGGTCGCGCAGGCTCTCCACGAACAGGCCGAGCGTGGGCAGCAGCCAGAACGCCGCGACGACGAGTACCACGACGTACATGGCCGTGCCGCCCATCCGCGCCGCGATCCGCGCGCC
>Ga0066710_100006519_pt1 | contig 10923 bp, 19 predicted proteins | sample GraSoiAngelo_159_FD_79666 | JGI IMG/M metagenome (GOLD analysis project Ga0066710, IMG submission 79666) | Grasslands soil microbial communities from the Angelo Coastal Reserve, California, USA - 14_1009_16_40cm | ecosystem: Environmental > Terrestrial > Soil > Grasslands | place: USA...
CGATCGGCTTCCCGGCCTTGGCCTTCGCCTCGGTCGTCTTGATCCGCCCGTGCTCGATCAGCGCGCCCGCGAGGTTCGCGTAGAGCGCCTTGCGGTGCGCGCTGTCGCGACCGAGCTTCTTGCCTGCGCGATGGTGCCGCATCGCGAGCCGCTAGCTCCCGTCGTCGCCCCGAAGCGTGAGGCCGTGGGAGGCGAGCGTCTCCTTGACCTCCTCGATCGACTTCTTGCCGAAGTTCGGAATCGCGCCGAGCTCGTTCTCGCTCTTCGTCACGAGATCGCCGATCGTCTCGATGCCTACGCGCTTGAGGCAGTTGTACGAGCGGACGCCGAGCTCGAGCTCCTCGATCGGGAAGTTCTCCATCCCGTGTGCGAGCGGGATCTCCGGCCCCGCGCCGTCGCCTGCCGCTGCGGCGGCCTCGCCGAACCCCTCGATCTTCTCGATGTCCGTGAAGATCGCGAGCTGCCGGATGAGGATCTCGGCCGCCTGGGCGATCGCCTCGCGCGGATCGATCGAGCCGTCGGTGGTGACGTCGAGCTTGAGCTTGTCGTAGTCGGTGCGCTGGCCGACGCGCGCCGCCTCGACGTCGTACGAGACGCGCCGGACCGGCGAGAAGATCGAGTCGATCGGGATCACGCCGATCGTGTGCTCGGGCCCACGGTTCAGCTCCGCCGGCAGATAGCCGCGGCCGCGACCGATCGTGAGCGTCAGCTCGAGACGGCCGCTGCCGGAGAGGTTCGCGATCTCGAGCTCCGGGTTCAGGATCTCGAGATCGGCGGGCGCCTCGATGTCGGCGGCCGTGACGGCGCCCGGCCCCTTCTTCACGACGTGCACCTCGATCTCGGGCGACTCGCCGTAGAGGCGCGCGATCAGGTTCTTGAGGTTGAGGATGATGTCGGTCACGTCCTCGCGGACGCCCGGGAGCGTCGTGAACTCGTGCGCGATCCCCTCGATCTTCACCGAGGTGACGGCGGCGCCCTCGAGCGACGAGAGCAGCACGCGGCGCAGCGAGTTGCCGAACGTGTATCCGAAGCCGCGGTCGAGCGGCTCGATCACGAAGACGCCGCGGTGCTCGTCGACCTCCTCGTGGACGATCTTCGGAATCTGGAACTCCATGAGGCTTGTGCGAACTGCCAACCTTTTCCTTCCTTCCAGTTAGCGCGGAGCCGAAGGCTCCGGGGCAATTACTTCGAGTAGAGCTCGACGATGAGCGATTCCTGAACCGGCGTGTCGATCTCGGCTCGCTCGGGCCACTTCAGGACCTTGCCGGTGAGGCCGTCGTGGTCGGCCTGGAGCCAGGGTGCGACCGAGGCCGTGAGGTCCGTGGCGTCGCGGATCACCTGCTCCGCGGAGCTGCCGGAGGTGACGGTGATGACGTCGTCAGGCTTGACCTGGTAGCTGGGGATGTTCACGCGCCGGCCGTTCACCTGGAAGTGCCCGTGGCGCACCAGCTGGCGCGCCTGCGCCCGCGAGCCCGCGAAGCCGAGGCGATAGACGACGTTGTCGAGGCGGGTTTCCAGCATCTGCAGGAGGTTCTCGCCGGTGACGCCCGTGCCCTTGGCGGCCTTCTTGTAGTAGTTGCGGAACTGCTTCTCGAGCAAGCCGTAGTACCGGCGCGCCTTCTGCTTCTCGCGCAGCTGGAGCAGGTACTCGGACTGCTTGATCCGCCCGCGCCCGTGCTCGCCCGGCGGGTAGCTCCGGCGCTCGATCGAGCACTTGTCGGTGAGGCACTTCTCCGCCTTGAGGAAGAGCTTCATGCCTTCCCGGCGGCAGACGCGGCACTTCGGGCCTAGGTCTCTGGCCACGCTAGACCCTCCTTCGCTTTCGCGGCCGGACGCCGTTGTGGGCCTGCGGGGTGACGTCGCGGACGCCGAGGATCTCGAGGCCGGCGGCCTGGAGCGAGCGGATCGCCGTCTCGCGCCCGGAGCCGGGGCCCTTGACGAAGACCTCGACCTTCTGGAGCCCGTGCTCCATCCCCTTCCGAGCGCACGAGTCGGCGGTCACCTGGGCGGCGAACGGCGTCGACTTGCGCGAGCCCTTGAAGCCCGCCGAGCCGGCCGACTCCCACGCGATCACGTTCCCGTCCTTGTCGGTCAGGGACACGATCGTGTTGTTGAACGACGTCTTGATGTGCGCCTGTCCGACCGCGATGTTCTTCCGGACGCGGCGGCGGGTGCGACCTCTGGTCGCCTGCCTGCGGGGAGGTGCCACTACTTCGCCTTCTTCCCTCTACCGACCGTCTTCTTCGGGCCCTTGCGCGTGCGGGCGTTCGTCTTCGTCCGCTGGCCGTTGACCGGCAGGCCGCGGCGGTGGCGGATGCCTCGGTAGGCGCCGATCTCGGTGAGCCGCTTGATCGCCTGCGAGCGCTCGCGACGGAGGTCGCCCTCGACCTCGAGGTTCTCGTCGATGTAGTTCCGGAGCTGTGTGACCTCCTCGTCGGTGAGGTCGCGCACCTTTGTGTCCTCGGAGAGTCCGAGCGCGGCGCAGATCTGGCGCGCGCTCGACCGCCCGATCCCGTAGATGTAGGTCAGCCCCACCTCGAGGCGCTTCTGGTTCGGGAGGTTGACGCCGGCGATCCTGGCCACGCGCTACCCCTGCCTCTGCTTGTGGCGCGGGTTCGTGCAGATGACCATGGTCGTGCCGTGCCGCTTGATCACGCGGCACCGCTCGCACATCGGCTTGACTGATGCTCGTACCTTCATCTCTGGCCTCTATCGGTGTCTGTAGGTGATTCGACCGCGGGTGAGGTCGTAGGCGGAGAGCTCGACCTTCACCTTGTCGCCCGGAAGGATGCGGATGTAGTGCTTCCGCATCTTCCCCGAGATCGTCGCGAGGACGCTGTGACCGCCGTCGATCTGCACCCGAAACATCGTGCTGGGCAGAGCCTCGACGACCTCGCCTTCGACCTCGATCTTCTCCTCTTTCTGGGCCATCCTCCTCACAGGAACCGCGTCCGGCGGACGCGGTCGCTAAACGGCAAACGAACGCACGGCAATCGCCGCGCGGCTGGTCATGGTAGCAAAGTGCCTGCGCCTCCGGCAGCCGCGTCACGGGCCGCCCCGACCGTCGCCAGAGTCAGGATTCGCGGGCCGTCTGTGGTGATCGCGACGGTGTGCTCGAAGTGCACGGCGAGGGAGTCGTCGTCGGTCGAGATCGACCATCCGTCGTCGTGCAGGAACACCTCGTGACCGCCGGCCGTGATCATCGGCTCGATCGCCACGGTCATGCCGGGCTGGAGCGGCGCTCCGCGGCCAGGCGGCCCGAAGTTCGGAATCTGCGGGTCCTCGTGATACGAGCGCCCGACGCCGTGCCCGACGAGACTCCTCACGACCGAGAAGCCCGCCTCCTCGGTCACCCGCTGGACAGCGTGCGAGATGTCGCTGACCCGGTTGCCGACCCGCGCCTCTGCGATGCCGGCGGCGAGCGCCGCTTGACCCGCTTCGACCAGGCGCTCGGCCTCCGGCGAGACCTCGCCCACGGGGAAGGTGTACGCGCTGTCGGCGACGAAGCCGTCGAGGGTGACGCCCACGTCGATCGAGATCACGTCGCCCTCCTCGACCCGGTACCCGCCCGGGATCCCGTGCACGATCATCGAGTTCGGGGAGATGCAGAGGGACGCAGGAAAGCCCTTGTAGCCCTTCGAGGTCGGAACGCCGCCCTGGGACCGGATGAACTCCTCGCCGATCCGGTCGAGCTCCTTCGTCGTGATCCCGGGCTCGATGTGCTCGCCGACGTGCGCGATCGTCTCGGCGACGACGCGCCCGGCGGCGGCCATCTTCTCGATCTCGGCGGTCGACTTGCGGATGATCACGCGCGCGCCGCCGCCTGTTCTAGAACCTGCTGGATCTCCGAGAAGACCTCGTTCTCGCTTCGGTCGCCGTGGACGCCGACCACCTTGCCTTTCGTGCGGTAGTGCTCGACGAGCGGCTCGGTCTCCGAGCGATAGAGCCCGAGGCGCGTGGCGATCGATTCCGGCGTGTCGTCCGCACGTCCCTCGAGGTCGGCGCGCCTCAGCAGCCGCTCGATCGCAACCTCCTCGGGAACCTGGAGCACGAAGACCACGTCGATCTCCTTGCCGATCTCGCGCAGCATCGCGTCGAGCGCCTCCGCCTGCGCCATCGTGCGCGGGAAGCCGTCGAGGACGAAGCCCGCCTCGGTGTCCGGGTCGGCGAGCCGCTCGCGGATCAGGCTCACGATCAGGTCGTCGGGGACGAGCCGACCCGCGTCGTAGATCGGCTTCACGAGGAGCCCGAGCGGCGTCTCTTCGGCCATGGCCGTTCGCAGGATCTCGCCGGTCGCGATGTGCGGGATGCCGTACTCGGCCGCGATCCGCTTCGCCTGCGTCCCCTTGCCCGCGCCCTGGGGGCCCAGGATCAACACGTTCATGGACGCCCTACTTCAGGAAGCCTTCGTAGGAGCGCATCATCATCTGCGACTCCATCTGGCGCATCGTGTCGAGCGCGACGCCGACCACGATCAGCACGGATGTGCCCCCGAGGGCTCGCGACGTCGACTGCGAGAACCCGAAGTAGCGGATGAAGATGCTCGGCGCCACGGCGATGATCGCCAGGTAGAGCGAGCCCGGCAGGGTGAGCCGCGTCAGGACCCGGTCGAGGTACTGCGCCGTGGGCGGGCCGGGCCGGATGCCCGGGACGTAGCCGCCGTACTTGCGCAGGTTGTCGGCCTGGTCGACCGGATTGAACTGGACCGCCGTGTAGAAGTACGTGAAGATCACGATCAGCGCGCCCTCGAGCAGCAGGTAGGTCGCGTTCCCCGGTAGGAAGTGCTGGTTGATGAAGCCCTGCGTCTGGGGGAAGAACTGCGCGATCGTCGGCGGGAAGGCCATCACGGCGGCGGCGAAGATGACCGGGATCACGCCCGCCATGTTCACGCGCAGCGGCATGTAGGTCGATCCGCCCGCGGTCTGGCGGCGCCCAACCATGCGCTTCGCGTACTGGATCGGGATCCGCCGCTGGCCCTCCTGGATGAAGACCACCGCGACGATGATCCCGAGCGCGATCAGCGGGAAGAACAGCTTCTCCATCGGCCCGCCGTTGATCCACGCGCTGATACCCGTGGGAGCGGTCGCGAGAATCGACGCGAAGATGAGGAGCGAGATCCCGTTGCCGACGCCGCGCTTCGTGATCAGCTCGCCCATCCACATCAGGAGCGTCGTCCCGGCGGTGAGCGTCAGGATGATGAGGACGAAGCGCCCGGGGTTCGCGTGGAGCGCGCCCGACCGGCGGAACAGGAACGCATAGCCGGTCGACTGCGCGGCTGCGAGGCCGACGGTGAGGTAGCGCGTGTACTGGTTGATCTTCGCGATCCCGGCTTCGCCCTCCTTCTGCAGCTGCTCGAGGGTCGGGATTACGACGGTCAGGAGCTGGAGGATGATCGAGGCGGTGACGTACGGCATGATCCCGAGCGCGAAGATCGAGAAGCGCGCGAGTGCCGAGCCCGAGAAGAGGTTCAGCAGGCCGAGGACGGTCCCGCCCTTGCCGTTGAAGTACTTCTGGATCTCGTCCGAGTTGACGCCCGGGGCGGGCATCCACGAGCCTAAGCGGTAGATCGCAAGGATGACCCCCGTGAAGAGCACCCGCTTGCGCAGCTCGGGGACGCGCCAGGCGTTGGCGAGCCAGCTAAACATTGGCTTCCTCGGCCGGTTCGGTCGCCTCCGGCTCCGCCGCCTCGGCCTCCTCCTGCTTCGGTCTCGCCGTCCGCTTCTTCTTCTTCGGGACGGGCTCGCCGCGGAGGAAGGTGACGCTGCCGCCGGCCTGTTCGATCTTCGCGCGCGCGCTCGCGGAGAACGCGTGCGCGGTCACGCTCAGCTTCTTCGTCAGCTCGCCCTGACCCAGGATCTTCACGTCGATCCGCGTGTTCTTGAGCACCCCGGCCTCGACGAGCGACTCGGGCGTGATCTCGGCGCCGTCGTCGAACCGCTCGAGGTCGCGCAGGTTCACCGGCACCGTCGCCGTACGGAAGGGGCCGATCGGCATCGCGTCCTTCGACGTCGCGCCGCGCTGCTTGCCGAGCCGCATGTAGATCGGCATCTGGCCGCCCTCGAAGCCTGGCCGCATTTTCGCCGAGCCCGAACGAGCCTTCTGGCCCTTGATCCCGCGACCGGAGTAGCGGCCCTTGCCGGAGCCGATGCCGCGGCCGACGCGCTTTCGATCGCGGCGCGGCGAGGCAGGCTGGAGGTTCGAGAGGTTCAGCTCGTCGGGCATTACCTGGCGTCCTCGACCTGGACGAGGTGGCGGACCTTCCGCAGCATACCGGCGAGCTGTGGGCTCTCCGCGTGCTCCGCGACCCGCCCGATCTTGCCCAGACCGAGCGCGCGCAGGACGCCGCGGTGGCCCTGCGTCTCGCCGATCGGGCTCCGGGTCTGCGTGATCCGGACCTTCGCCATCAGCTGGGCTCCTCGGTCTTCTCCTCGGCCTTGCGGCGCCGGCCGCGCTTCGGCTCGGCTGCGGGAGCCTCATCGACGGGAGCCTGGTCCACGGCTGGCGGGGCGGGCTCCCCGGCGGGAGCCGCGGCCTCGGGCTCCTCGGGCTCGGGCTCCTCGGCGGGCGCGCGATAGGGCAGCACCTGCGCGATCGTCAGGCCACGGATCCGCGCGACGTCCTCGGGGCGGCGCAGGTTGCGCAGCCCGTCGACCGTCGCCTTCGCCATGTTGATCGGATTGGTCGTGCCGAGACTCTTCGCAAGCACGTCGCGAATCCCGGCCAGCTCGAGCACCGCGCGGACGCCGCCGCCCGCGATGACCCCCGTTCCCTCCGAAGCCGGGCGCAGGAAGACCCGCGCAGCGTCGAAGCGGCCGAGAATCTCGTGCGTGATCGTGGTGCCGTGCTTCGGCACGGTGAAGAGGTTCTTCTTGGCGTCGTCGACAGCCTTCGTGATCGCCAGCGGCACCTCGCGGGCCTTGCCGTAGCCGACCCCGACCCGATCGACCTCGTCGCCGATCACGACGAGCGCGGTGAACGAGAAGCGCCGGCCGCCCTTCACGACCTTGGCGACGCGGTTGATCTCGACCACGCGCTCCTTGAGCTCGCGCGTCTCTCTGACGTCAGTGGCCATCTAGAAAACCAGTCCTCCTTCGCGCGCGCCGTCGGCCAACGCCTTCACGCGTCCGTGGTAGAGGTAGCCGCCCCGGTCGAAGACGACCGTCTCGATGCCGGCCTGCCTCGCGTTTGCAGCGAGGAGCTTTCCCACCTCGGCCGCCTGCTCCGTCTTCGTGCCCTTGAACGAGCGCTTCAGGTTGAGCCAGCTCGCGGCCGCGAGCGTGCGCGCCGCGTCGTCGTCCACGAGCTGCGCCGAGATGCCCTTGTTCGAGCGGAAGACGGCGACGCGCGGCCGCTCGGCGGTGCCATGGATCTTGCCCCGGATCCGGCGGTGGCGGCGCTCGCGCGCCTGTCTGACGGTCAGCGTCGGCATCTCAGTGGGTCTCCTGGTGACATTGCCGGATGCATGGGTCGCCAGCACCAAGCCAGGCCAGGATGCAGGGAGCGTTCGGGCTAGTCAGCCCGGGCGCGACTGAGGACGCCGCATGGCGCCGCGTGCTGGCGGGCCAGGCGCCGGTATATGTCGCCGGGAGGCCCACTACGCTCGTTTCCCGACCTTCCGGCGCACGTACTCGCCCTCGTAGCGGATGCCCTTGCCCTTGTACGGCTCGGGCTTCCGCACCGCGCGGATCTCGGCCGCCGTCTGGCCGACCATCTGCTTGTCGACCCCCTTGACGACGATCTGCGTCGGGATGGGCACCTCGAAGCTGATGCCCGCTCGGGGCTCGATCACGACGGGGTGGGAGTAGCCGACGTTCAGCTCGAGCGACGCGCCCCGGAGCGCGGCGCGGTAGCCGACGCCCTGGATCTCGAGCCGCTTCTCGAAGCCCTTCGTGACGCCCTCGACCATGTTCGCGACGAGGCTGCGCGTCAGCCCGTGCAACGCGCGGTCCTCGCCACGCTCGGTCGGCCGTGTGACGACCAGCTCGCCGTCGCGCTGCTCGATCTTGATGCGCGCCGGCACCTGCTGCGTCAGCGCTCCGAGCGGCCCGTTGACCATCACGCGGCCAGGGTCGATCGAGACGGAGACGCTCGACGGGACTTCGATTGGCTTTCTTCCGATTCGACTCATGCGGCTACCAGATGAAGCAGATGACCTCGCCGCCGATTCCCTGCTGCTCGGCGGTGCGGCTCGTGACGAGGCCGGTGGACGTGGACATGATCGCCGTGCCCATTCCGCCGAGGACGCGCGGCAGGCGATCCTTGCGCGCGTAGACCCGGCGGCCGGGCTTGGAGATTCGCTTGAGCCCGGTGATCACGCGCTCGCGGTTGCGCCCAAACTTGAGCTCGATCACCAGGGTATCGAAGGCGTCGTCGGGTCGCCGTTCGACGCGGTAGCCGTTGATGTAGCCCTCCTCCTTGAGGAGGCGCGCGATCTCGACCTTCTGGCGCGAGGACGGCATCGAGACGTGCTCGTGCATCGCCTTGTTGGCGTTCCGGATGCGGGCGAGCATGTCGGCGATCGGGTCGGTCATCATCGCGATCGCCTCCTCACCAGCTGGACTTGGTCATGCCCGGGATGACGCCCTGGTGAGCGAGGTCCCTCAGGCAGATTCGGCAGACGCCGAACTTGCGGTAGACGGCCCGCGGCCGACCGCAACGGTTGCACCGCGTGTAGAAGCGAACCTTGAACTTCTGCGGCCGCGACTGCTTGACGCGTAGAGACTTCTTCGCCATTAGTGGCTCTCCTGGTGACGGTGGTGGATGGCTCGGTCGCGAGCACCAAGCCAGGCAAGGACGAAGGGAGCGCTCGGGCTAGGTAGCCCGGGCGCGACTGAGGACGCCGCTTGGCGCCGCGTGATCGCGAGCGAGACGCCGCCGACCGTCGCCGGGAGAGCCACCTACTGCTCCCTTCGTTCACCGGCGAAGGGAAGCCCGAGGCCGCCGAGCAAAGCGCGCGCCTCGTCGTCCGTCTTCGCGGTGGTCGTGATCGCGACGTCGAGGCCGCGCACCTGCTGGATCGAGTCGTAGTCGATCTCCGGGAAGATGATCTGCTCCCGGATCCCGATCGAGTAGTTGCCGCGCCCGTCGAACGACTCGGGATCCAGGCCGCGGAAGTCGCGGATGCGTGGAAGCGCGATCGACACGAGCCGGTCGAGGAACTCCCACATCCGCGCACCGCGCAGCGTGACGCGCGCGCCGACGGGCATCCCCTCGCGCACCTTGAAGCCTGCGATCGACTTCCGCGCCCGGCGCAGCTGCGCCCGCTGGCCCGCGATGATCGTCAGCTCGTCCATCGCCGAGTCGAGCGCCTTCGCGTCGGTCTTCGCCTCGCCGACGCCCATGTTCAGCGTGATCTTGGAGACGGTCGGCACCTGCATGATCGACGAGACGCCGAGCTCGTCCTTGAGGTGCCGGCGGAGCTCGGTCTCGTAGGTGGCCTTCAGGCGCGGCACGTAGCCGTTGCCGGAGCCGTTCGGCTTCTCGCTTCGCTTCCGTGCCATTACTTGTCGATCTCCTGACCGCAGTCGGCCCGGCGGCAATGGCGCACGCGCACCTGCTCGCCCTTGATCTCCTTCACCGTCGTGCCGACGCGCGTCGGGCGCTTGCACACCGGGCAGACGACCATCACGTTCGCGACCGGCAGCGGCGCGGCCTTCTCGATCACGCCGCCCGGGATCACCTGCGCGCCGCCCATGCGGCTCGCGTTCTTGACCGGCTTCGGGCGCGTGTGGCGCTTGACGACGTTCAGGTTCTCGACGATCACCCGCCGCTCGCGCGGGAGCGCGTCGATCACGCGACCCTGCTTGCCGCGGTCCTTGCCCGAGAGCACCTGCACGAGGTCGCCCTTCCGTACCTTCATTGCCACTGTCATCGCTAGAGCACCTCCGGAGCCAGGCTGACGATCTTCATGAAGTTCTTCTCGCGCAGCTCGCGGGCGACCGGGCCGAAGATGCGGGTGCCGCGCGGGTTGCGCTGGTTGTCGATGATCACGGCGGCGTTCTCGTCGAAGGCGATCAGCGTTCCGTCGTCCCGCCCGTAGGCCTTCTTCGTCCGGACGACGACCGCCTTCACGACCTCGCCCTTCTTCACGGCTCCCTGCGGGGTCGCCGTCTTCACGGTCGCCGTGATGATGTCCCCCACGCGTGCGTAACGGCGCTTCCCGCCGCCCATCACGCGGATGCAGAGGATCTCGCGCGCGCCCGTGTTGTCGGCCACGCGAAGCCGGGACTCTTGCTGGATCACTTCGCCGCCTCCACCACCTCGGCGAGCCGCCAGTTCTTCGTCTTCGAGAGCGGACGCGTCTCGACGATGCGCACGATGTCGCCGACCTTCGCCGCGTTCTGCTCGTCGTGCGCGTGGAACTTCGTCGACCGGCGAACGACCTTCTTGTAGCGCGCGTGAGCCTTGATCGTGTCGACCTTGACGACGATCGTCTTGTCCATCGCGCTCGAGACGACGACGCCGCGCCGCTCCTGGCGGCGCCCGCGCTCGCCCTCGGGCTTCGGCAGCCGGACGATCGGCTTCCGCTTCTTCGGCTGCTCGCGCTTCGGCTTCGTCCGCGCCCGGCGCTGCGCGCGCGGGAGACGTTTCCGCTTCGGCTTCGCGGGTGCGGCCGGCGGCGCGGGTGCGGGTGCGGGTGCCTCTGTGTCGGGCGCCTCGGCCTCGGCTGCGACGGCCTCGGCGTCCGGCGCAGGCTCCGCTTCTGCGACGGTCGTGTCCTCGGCCGGAGCCGGCTCGAGCTCTGCCTGCGCCTCGGGCTCGGCGGGCTCTGCTGCCGGCTCAGCCTCGGCAGTCGGCTCATCCGAAGCGAGCTCGGCCTCGACCGGCTCCTCGGCGGCCTCCGGCGCGTCGCCGACCGGAGCCTCGGGCTCGGAGGTCTTCTCGGCCACGGGCTCGGCCTTCTTCCGGGACCGCTTGGGCTTC
>Ga0066710_100006520_pt1 | contig 10923 bp, 6 predicted proteins | sample GraSoiAngelo_159_FD_79666 | JGI IMG/M metagenome (GOLD analysis project Ga0066710, IMG submission 79666) | Grasslands soil microbial communities from the Angelo Coastal Reserve, California, USA - 14_1009_16_40cm | ecosystem: Environmental > Terrestrial > Soil > Grasslands | place: USA...
AGAAAGTATGCGTATCGTGATCAGCTTGGCTCTGGGAGCGGTGTTCGGCTTGGGAGGCCCCACCGCATATGCGCAATCCTGGCAGCCGCCGGCCGACAATCAGCGTTGTCCCTCGAAGTGGGGGACCGGTGATCAACGAGGCTCAGGCAACCACATGAAACCGGAAACGGTATTGCGTGCGGTGCGATTCATACGGACCGGCAAAGTCATTGAGCTAGGGCGCGTCCTGACCGACTCGATGCCTTTATCCGCAGGCCGCCGCTTCGAGTTGCTTACGAAGCGAAGCAGAATGGATCCGGGTTCGAACCACCGGGGCTCGAACGAAGAGCTTGTCGTTGCCGAGATTGGCCAGGTGGGAACACAATTTGACACCTTCAGCCATCAGATGATCGGTACCAGTATGTACAACTGCTTCAAGCTCGACGAAATCGCAAGCCGGACCGGATTCACCAAGCTGGGTGTCGAAAACGCTGGCGCTCTCATGACCCGAGGCGTCATGGTCGATGTCGCTGCACTGAAAGGCGTGGAAATGCTGCCGGAAAAATACGAGATCACCGTGCAGGATTTACAACAAGCGCTGGCACGGCAGAAGCTCGCACTGCAGCCGGGCGATGCCGTGATCATCCATACCGGTTGGGGCAAACTCTGGGGCAAGGATAATGCCCGCTACCAACAGAGCAGCCCCGGTATCGGAGTTGCCGCCGCTGAATGGCTGGCCCGGCAAGACCCCATGCTTGTTGGAGCGGATAACACGGCCGTAGAAATCAGTCCAAATCCCAATCCCCAGTTGGCCGGCCCTGTACACCAGATCATGCTCGTCATCAATGGCATCCACCTGCTGGAGAATCTCAAGCTCGACGAGCTAGCCGCTGGACAGGTGTTTGAATTTGCATTGGTCGTTGAGCCGCTGAAGATCCAGGGTGGGACGGGATCCACAGTTGCGCCGATCGCTATTCATTAGTCGATTTGCGATACTCGTATATCCCAGGCTAGAACAAGCCCACGATCCGGCCATCCTCCGTCACGTCGATTTTGTTGGCCGAAGGGAGCCTTGGCAATCCAGGCATCGTCATAATATCGCCGCAGATGGCGACAATAAATTCGGCTCCTGCGGACAAACGGACCTCGCGGACCGGAACCACGTGGTGTTTCGGAGCGCCTTTCTTATCGGGGTCTGTCGTCAAGCTGTACTGCGTTTTCGCGATACAGACGGGAAAGTGCCCGTATCCTTGGTCCTGCAATTCCTTGAACCGATCGCGCGTCTTCTGATCACCAATGATATCGTCGGCGCCGTACACTTCACGCGCCACGGTCTGCGCTTTTTTCCAAAGCGGCATGTCATCCGGGTAAAGCAGCTTGAATTGCGCCGGCGTGGTATCCATTGTTTTGAGCACCGCGCTGGCTAGATCGGCGGCGCCGGGGCCGCCACTGGCCCAGTGATCGGCTGTGATGCATTCCACTTCGAGCGTTTCGCACAAAGCCTTCACCGTTGCGTTTTCAGCTTCCGTATCCGCGCTGAACCGGTTCAAACACACCACGATGGGTACGCCGAATTTGTTTACATTTTCAACGTGCCGGGCAAGATTGGCGAACCCCTTTTCAACGGCAGCCACGTTTTCGACGTGGAGCGCATCTTTAGGCACGCCGCCATGCATCTTGAGGGCTCGGATCGTGGCAACAACGACGGCACAATCCGGCTTGAGACCTGCCTTACGGCATTTGATGTCCATGAACTTTTCGGCGCCGAGATCGGCTCCGAAACCTGCTTCAGTGACGACGTAGTCGGCCAGCCTCAGTGCTGTTTTCGTGGCGATGACGGAGTTGCAGCCGTGGGCGATGTTTGCGAACGGACCGCCATGGATGAGGGCAGGATTGTTCTCGATCGTCTGCACCAGATTCGGTGCAAAAGCATCTTTAAGGAGCGCCGTCATCGCGCCAGCCGCCTCGAGATCCGCTGCCCGGATGTAGTTCCTGTCCCGAGTCTGTCCAACGATCATATTGCCCAGCCGCCGTTTCAGATCGGCGTGGTCCTCAGCCAGGCAGAACACCGCCATGATTTCCGAGGCTGCGACGATATCGAATCCATCCTCGCGAGGAAAACCATTTCCAACTCCACCAAGAGATATTGTGATCTCGCGGAGCGCCCGATCGTTCATATCGACTGCGCGGCGCCATGAGATGCGTCGAGCATCCAGACCCAGGCTGTTACCCCAGTAAATATGGTTGTCCACCATGGCGCCCAACAAATTGTTAGCGGCGGCAATGGCATGAAAATCGCCGGTGAAATGAAGATTGATGTCCTCCATCGGCAGCACCTGCGCATACCCCCCGCCGGCGGCGCCGCCCTTCACGCCAAAGCATGGACCCAGGCTCGGTTCTCGCAAGCAGATCATGGCGCGTTTGCCGATATGATTGAGGGCATCGCCCAATCCAACCGTCGTTGTGGTTTTTCCTTCACCGGCCGCCGTGGGTGTGATGGCGGTGACAAGAATGAGTTTTCCGTCCGGACGGGCGGCGAGCTTGGAAACGTAGTCCATCGAGATCTTGGCTTTGTAATGCCCATACAGGTGCAAATCGTGAAGCTCGATGCCGAGTTTTTGGCGCGCGACCTTGGCTATTGGCCACATATGCGCTTCTTGCGCTATGGTGATGTCGGATTTTGGATTTGTATGTTGGTTGTGCAAGCGAGATCAAACTCCTTTTAGCCGCGGGTAATTCGGGGACGGAGACCGAATTTCTTGTACTTCAGAGATTCGGTCTCCGTCCCCGAATTACCCCTAATGCGCCATGACTTCGCTTTTGGAAATCGGCGTCTTTTGCGGCTTCATCACCCAGTGAAGAGAGAACATCACAACGGCTGAAACAAAAGCGGGGATCGCTGCCGCATAGAAAAGCTCGCGGGCTGCCCAGTTGTTTCCCATCAGCACACCGGCCAGCGTCGGTCCGATGATCGCTCCGATCCGGCCAACTCCTAAACCCGAACCGATACCGGTGGAACGGAGATTGGTGGGATAGTAAGTGCCAGCCAAAGCATTGACCGCGCCCTGGCCGCCAACGACGGTTAGCCCCGCGACGAAAACAACGACAAACAGAAAACCCAGCGATGCTGCCGGCTGACCGATCAACGCGATGCTTGCGCAAGCAATCGTGAAAGACGTACCCAGCACGGGAATGAACCCAAGCCGCCCAATGAACCAGCCAAGAAAAATTGTTCCAATCGTTCCGCCGATTTGCAATGTGGTGCCGACGAGTACCGCGTTGGAGAGTGAAAATCCCGCATCCCTCACGACCGTTGGCAGCCAGCTCGAGAGGAAATATAGATTCAGCAAGTTCATAAAATTGACGATCCATAGCAGAATCGTGCCGGCGGCTCGCCCCTCCCGGAACAGGTTCACCATGGGAACGCCCCCGCGCCTTTCTTCTGGGACGACGTATGTGGTGCCGCTGCCGGCCGGAGCAGTGCGGTCGATGCGCTTTAGCCACTTGGTGATTTTTTCCGGGTTCTTGCCTCGCAGAGCCAGAAACTGCAGGGATTCCGGCAGCGAGAAAACCATCAGCAAAGCAATGACGAACGGTATTGCACCACCCAAATAGAAAACGGAACGCCAGCCGAAAGCGGGAATCAGCGATGCTGAAACGAATCCACCCAGGACCGCGCCGGCATTGAACCCATTCGATATGAGCATCATCAGCAGGACGCGCACCCTGCGCGGACTATACTCGCCCACCAATGTCATCGCGTTCGGCATGATACCGCCCAGGCCGACTCCGGCGAAGAAGCGAATGGCTACCAGAGTCCCCAAGGAACCTGCGCGCGCCGTCAGAAGCGTCAGCAAAGAGAACACCAGCGTCGCCACGATGAGCACGGGACGGCGGCCAATTCTGTCGGCAACCATGCTGAATAAGAGCGATCCGACCAATACGCCGAAAAGAGCCGCTGTAAACACCGGGGTCAGAGCCGCGTTCGAGATTTTCCAGTCCCGAATGATCGCCGGGGCGACATAACCCATCGCCTGCACGTCGAAGCCATCCATGATCAGGCACAGCGCACAAATGAAATATATGCCGATCTGAAAGGCGCCGATCTTGCCTTTGTCAACGACTTCGGTAATATCGATCTTCGTTGCGTTCTGCATTTCGCTCCTCCAAAAGCTCGGCTCCTCCTCCTAAGGACGCCCCTACAGAGCTACCCCCAGTTCCGACCGAACCAATCGTGCGCCGGCCACCATCGCCTGCATCTTTCGAAAAGCCACGTCCCGCGGCAGATATTTGAGTCCGCAATCCGGCGCGACCACGATCCGATCCGGGCTTACATGCGTTATGGCGCGACGTATGCGCGCGGAAACCATTTCGGCTGTTTCCACCTCATTCGTTGATAGGTCGAGAACTCCAACGATGATCGTCTTATTCGGCAGCTTCCTCAGGATTGAACAGTCGAGCGAGGACTGGGCGGCCTCAATGGAGACTTGATCGACACGCGTCCCGGCAAGCTCCGGCAGAAACGAATACGCCGATGGACGTTGATGAATGATAGCGGCATAGCCAAAGCAGAGATGGATCGCAATCGTTCCGCTGATGCCCTCCAGTGCGCGTTCTAACGCCTTCAGACCATATTGGCGGGCCTTTTCTGGCCGCGCCTGCATATAGGGCTCATCGATCTGAACGATGTCCGCGCCGCCCGCGAACAGATCCTTGATCTCCTCGTTGACCGCTACGGCATAATCCAGCGCCATCGCTTCTTCGCTTGTGTAGAAGTCATTTTGCGCTTGTTGGGACATGGTGTAGGGCCCGGGCACGGTCGCCTTAATCATACGGTCGGTGTTCTTTCGCAGGAACTGGACGTCTCTTACCTGGACAGGCTGCTTTCGACCGATCTTTCCAATCACGCGAGGGACTGGGTTCGGGTGACCGCTGCGATCGAGTGCGGTGCCTGGATGTTCCATGTCAACGCCTTCAAGCGCCGTGGCAAAGCGATTGGAATAGCTTTCCCGGCGGATCTCGCCGTCGGTGATGATGTCGACACCGGCGCGCTCCTGATCGCGTATGGCGAGGAGCGTCGCGTCATCCTGCGCCTCTTCCAACCATTCCGGGGCTATGCGCCAGAGTTCGCGAGCCCGAGTTCGCGGCGGAAGACGTTCAGCCAGCCTCTTGCGATCGATCAGCCAATCCGGCTGTGGATAAGAGCCGACAAGGGTTGTGGGCAGGAATGTATGAGCCATGGGCGTCATGTTTTATCACGATTGAACTCAAAAGAGAGGAAGAATCTGGGCCGAATTCGGGGACGGCGGCTGTAGCGGCGACCCCCTGCCGCCTTCGGCGGCTCTCCCCCTTTGCAAGGAGGAGAATGTAATGTCCTCCTTTGCAAAGGGGGACGGCCGCGAAGCGGCAGGGGGGCGCTCACACATGCCGGGGTCCCCGAATTACGCTACCGCGGCTGGGTGACGACATCGATCAACGCCGGCTCACCGCGTTTGACGCGTTCCAGGCCGCGCTTGTATGCCGCCGCGAGATCTTTGGGATCGCTTATCGGGCCTTCACCGTACACGCCGTAGGTCTCGGCCATCTTCGCGTAGTCAATGTTCGGTTCGCGAAGGGTAGTGCCGATGTGAGCCCGGTCAATTCCACGGTTCCGCTGGCTGGCCATCCGCTGGACGAACATGACCTCCGCATGGTAAGCGCGATTGTTGTGCATGATGATCAGCAATGGAATCTTGTGGTGCGCCGCCGTCCACAACACGCCGGGCGAGAAGTTCAGATCGCCATCCGTCTGGATGTTGATCGAAAGGCGTCCGTACTTTTTGTTCGCAAGTGCGGCGCCCACCGCTGCCGGCGCATTGTAGCCGATACCGCCCGCGCCCTGGCCGCCGATGTACTGGTAGTGCTTATCGAAATTCCACAACCGGTCCGGCCAAGCGCCGATGAAGCCTTGCCAGCCGACGAGCGACCAATCTTCATTTTTGACGAGAGGCCACAACTCTGCCGCAAGACGGGCAAGGCTGACCGGGCTCGAATCCCAACCGTATCGTGCGTCTTCCCTTGCCTGCTGCCGGGCCCTCTGATTGGCCTCGGCTATCTTGGCGCGACGATCGTCCAAGAATCGCCGGCGATCGGCTGTGATGAGGCGTTTGCACTCCTCAATGAGAAGAGGGAGTGTGGCTTCCGCGTCGGCCGCAATAGCGAGATCCGCCGGCACGTATGGCTGGAAATCCTGGATGTTGCTCTTCATGAAGAGGTCAAGTGCGGTGATGCTGATTATCTTCGCGTTTCCACCGGCACCGCCGCCGCCCTGTACCTCAAGATTCAGGACGAGGTCCGGCTGGCCTGTGCCGTTGCCCGCCAGCGGATGCCGATTGGGAATGTGCATGCGTTCTCCGCCGTTATTGACCGGCGCCTGCAAAACTTCCGCGAGCTCCGTCACCAGGTTCATGCCATTCGGAGTCCGCGCGGCCCGCCCGCAGTTGATTCGTGGGTTTTGCGCCGAAACCAGCATTTTCGCGGCTTCTCTTACGGCACTGATGTCGCCACTTGGCGGCGTCGACAGCGCGAGTTTTGGAATACGCAGGTTCTTGTGGGTGTTCGGATCCAGCTGCAACCCCGAATCGCAGACGATGGCTACAGGTCCCATTGGAGGAGTCATCATCGTCTTGTAGGCGCGGACGGAGTTGGTGGCAAGCGCCTGGAGCGAAGCAGGATTGTCGTCCCACTTTGTAAAATCGCGAACCATGGCACACATATCCTGGGCGCTGTGATACCAGTTCACGCCGCCGCTCCTCACAGCCGAGTCCATGTGGTTGCCGATGACGAGAAAGATCGGCACGCGATCCGCATATGCGTTATAGATCGCCATCGAAGCATGCTGCAGGCCGACTGTGCCGTGAAGAAGCGCCATGATGGGCTTGCCTTCAATCTTGGCATACCCATGCGCCATTGCAACTGCAGCTTCTTCGTGGCAGCAGGTGAGCAGTTCAGGCTTTGTATTGTTGCCGTAGTTGATGATCGATTCGTGCAGACCCTCAAAACTGGAGCCCGGATTTGTGGTCACGTATTCGAGGTTCAGCGCTTTGAGCACGTCCACCATGAAGTCGGAGCCTGGATTTTCGATGATCCGGGCGTCCACCGGCGCGGGAGGAGGGGCGACCTCGGCCGCCAGTTGCGCACTGTTGGGCACCACCGCAGCAGGACGGGCTGCAGCCCCTTGCTGAGCCATTGCAGCCGGTGTTTTCGCCACCAGCGCCGCTGCGCCCGCAGCCGCACCCTTGAGAAAACCACGTCGATTCACGGAAATGTTGTTCTTTGCCACGGATCAGCCTCCTAGATTGCGCCTCTGAATCGTCCTTCAAATGAAAACTCATCGAGGATTATTCGAAACCGGCCTTGTGTCAAGATTTTCCGCCCATTTTCAAGCCGCGGATTGGGAATGGTTTTCGCTGTAGGGGCGGTCTATGGAGCTGTGAAGAAATTGGAATAGGGCGATCCCCCTCCTTGCATCACCGCAAGGAGGGGTGGCCGAGCGATCAAAAAATTATTGCGAAGCCTCCGCTAATCGCGAGGCCGGGGTGGTTTTCCGATGAAAACAAATGGAAAACCACCCCGGCTGCGTCAGCTTCGGTGGCTGCGCTAAATTTTCTTGATGACGCAGCCACCCCTCCTTGCGGTGATGCAAGGAGGGGTATAACGCTTGATTCCAATTATTCACAGCTCCTATGACCGCCCCCGATCCGGAGACATTGTCGACGGTCCGCAAAGCGTAAGCGCGACAGCGCGCAGCCTCAAAAGCGCGAAGCGCAAGCGCGATAGGGCGCAGCCTCAAAAGAACCGCCGCTACAGTTCAAAACGTCATTAGGCTGATATGATGGCCGCCATGACTACCACGCAAGTTGGCGTTAAAAAACCGTCGCTCGTGCGAGCAATGAACCGCTGGGATCTGGCGGCGCTGGCGATCAATGGAATTATCGGCGCCGGCATTTTCGGTTTGCCATCAACTGCGGCGGCGATGTTGGGTGCGGCCAGCCCCATCGCGTTCATTCTCTGCGGCCTTATCGTGTCTGTAGTCGTCCTCTGTTTCGCGGAAGCGGCGAGCCAGTTTACGGAAACCGGTGGCCCCTATCTTTATGCGCGGACGATTTTCGGTTCGTTTATCGGATTCGAGGTAGGTTGGTCAGCGTGGGTGGCGCGCTTAAGCGCGTTTGCGGCGAATAGCAATGTGATGGTCGCATACCTGGGGTTTTTCGTGCCACACGTGACGTCGGGCCTGCCCAGAGCCGCCGTGCTCATCGGGGTGACTGCAGCGCTTGCCCTGATCAATATCCGTGGTGTGCGCGCCAGTGCCCTGGTGGGTGACATTTTTGCAGCCACAAAGGTTTTTGGGCTCGTCGTCTTCGCGGCGGTCGGCCTGTTCTTTGTGAATTGGACAATGTTCTCCACAACAGGCATTCCCGCAAATCCAAATTGGGGAGGCGCCATTCTTGTCCTGTTCTATGCTTTCACGGGGTTCGAGTTCACCGTTGTTCCGGCGGCCGAAGCGAAGAGACCGCGGTCGGACATGGCCTGGGCGTTGATTTTGGCTCTGGGTGTCTCCGCTGTCATTTACATCAGTGTTCAGATCGTCGCATTTGGAACGGTGCCGGACCTGGCGTCATCTCAACGCCCCCTTGCGGAAGCAGGCCGCAACTTTCTCGGACCGATTGCAGGCGGCGCGATCTCATTGGTGGCCTGCATTTCCATTCTTGGCAATCTCAGCAGTATCGCTATGGTTTGTCCGCGGCTGACCTATGCGTTTGCCGAGCGGCGTGATTTCCCAGCATTCTTCGGCCGGCTTCACCGCAGATTCGACACGCCGGTGGCTTCGATCGTTTTCTTTTCGGTCATCGCTCCCATTCTAGCGATATCCGGCACGTTCTTGTGGCTTGCCACGGTCAGTGTGCTCGCCCGTCTCGTCAATTACCTTGTGACGTGTCTGGCTGTGCCGATCTTGCGCAGGCGGTCACCGGAAAGATCGGGATATCGAATCTTGCTTGGGCCTGTCGGGCCGATCGTGGGCATCGCTCTCTGTATCTGGTTGGCCATGCAGAGCACTATTCACGATTTTCTCGCGTTTGGTATTGCCTCTCTAATTGGGGCGCTGCTCTACCTGGCTCGCCCTCGGGGCCGCGGAACGTATTCCCTTCCTCTGCAAGGCTGACCGTGTCAAGCATAGGGCGTTTCCGACAGATTTAAGCATGCGTTAGAATCTGACCAGTCGGTAGTCCGAAGCTATCCGGGACAGTGAGCCCGACACTAATAAAAGGAGGTTCAGATGAATCACCGGTTTCTCGCTTCCATAGGTGCGCTGACGGTTGTGAGCGTGGTTGTGTTACTGACACCGGTACTCATTTCTGGCCAGGCCCGGTCACCAACGCCAAAGACTTGGACTGTGCCACGGACTCCGGACGGTAAGCCCGATCTTCAGGGGACGTGGACGAATGCCACGGTTACGCCACTGGAACGACCCAGAGATCTTGCGGCGAAAGAGTTCTTCACCGAAAAGGAAGCTGCCGAATTCGAAAAGCAGGCGGTTTACGATGCCAACGGCGATCGTCGCGACGGAACTCCCGACGCTGACGTCGGTCGAGCCTACAACGAGTTCTGGCGGGACCGGGGAAAGGTGGTATCCACGATGCGAACTTCGCTAATTGTCGACCCCTCCGAGGGAAGAGTTCCACCCTTGACCCCACAAGCGCAGAAGAGAAATGCCGACCGAACCGAAGCAGCCAGACGAAGAGGTGGCGCTTTCGACGGTCCGGAGAACCGGTCCTTGGCTGAGCGCTGTCTATCCATGCCGCAAGCTGGACCTCCAATGCTTCCGGCGAACTACAACAGCAATTACCAGATTCTGCAGACTCCCGGATATGTCGCGATTTTGGTCGAGATGATTCACGATGCTCGGGTCGTCCCTTTGGACGGTAGGCCGCATCTTCCACAAAACGTCCGCCAGTGGTTGGGAGACTCACGCGGCCATTGGGAGGGCAACACGCTCGTCGTTGACACAACGAATTTCACCGACAAGACGAACTTCAGAGGATCCAGCGAGAACCTGCATATCATCGAGCGCTTCACGCGGGCTGACGAGAACACGCTCCTCTACCAATTCACAATCGAAGATCCCACCACGTGGGCAAAGCCCTGGTCCGTAGAAATTCCAATGAAAAAGACTCAGGGTCCGCTCTACGAGTACGCGTGTCACGAAGGAAATTATGGAATGGCCGGCGTCCTCGCCGGGGCTCGAGCCGAAGAGAGGGCCCGCGAAGACGACGCCAGGAAAGGATCGAAGTAGTCCCGGCTTTCACTGTAGCGGCGGTAGAGAATAGCCACGGGCGCAAGTGGATTACATGGCGTCAAAGGTTCCAGCCCCGCAGGGGCGGCAGATTGATAGCCCATGCTGGAATTCTTTCGCCTCCCTGGGGGCTGGGAAGTCAACTCACACGTAGCCGCTCCGCGGCTGGGAGCCTCACAGTCGCTAAGCTTCCAGGGCCCGCAGCGCCAAGCCTTTTGCTACCGACGTGAACTCGCTTCCGCTGGATATTTTTCGTGCTCCAAACCGTGCCTCGAAAATGTGGCGGACGGCCGGGACGAGCGAGGATCCGCCGGTTAGAAACACGCGATCAATATCGGCGCTCCCAATTCCTGTCCGGGAAAGCAGCCGGTCTATACAGCCGTGAATCTTTTGGAGGTCGTCCTCAATCCATTGCTCAAACTCATGCCGCGCGACGACAGCGTCTATTCGAATCGCGTAGTCCTGGAACAGAAAGCGGCCCTCTGTTTCTGCCGAGAGCGCGACCTTTGCCGCCTGAACCGACTGGTGCAAATAAAAGCCGAGATCGTTTTGAATAACGTGCAGGAGCGCGGCAATCTTCGCCGCATCGAGAGACTGGACCTGGATGCTGC
>Ga0066710_100006522_pt1 | contig 10923 bp, 8 predicted proteins | sample GraSoiAngelo_159_FD_79666 | JGI IMG/M metagenome (GOLD analysis project Ga0066710, IMG submission 79666) | Grasslands soil microbial communities from the Angelo Coastal Reserve, California, USA - 14_1009_16_40cm | ecosystem: Environmental > Terrestrial > Soil > Grasslands | place: USA...
AATTGCGCCAATTCATTTCTTGAAAGATTCTTTACATCAACATTATCCAACAGGTAAGTTCCATCGGTTGGTTTATCCAGGCAGCCCAGGACATTGAGAAGAGTCGTCTTGCCAGAACCACTGCTTCCCATTATAGTTACAAACTCTCCCTGTTCGACAGAAAATGAAACACCCTTCAATGCTCGTACGATCTCAGAACCCATTTGGAATTCCCTCTTCAGATCATGTATCTCTACAATTTTATTTGCCATAACCATTTATTCAATTATTGAGGTGGCCTGTTTCCTCCAGCTTGTCCTCCACCAGAAGGACGATTACCGCTTTGTCCACTCCTTCTCGGTGGCATAAATGGACTTCTTTGACTATTATTTTGATTTCCCTTCACGCTGGCCTGCTGCACTCCGTCCGCTATTTCGTCCGTCGGCGTCAATCCACTCAACACCTGCACCTGCGTTCCATCTTCCAGGCCGGTACGAATAAAATGCCTTGTAAGCGTTTTACCATTTAACACCCATACTGACGCTCTCTTTATACCTGTCGAATCCCTGGCTGAAGGATATGCTTTATTTCCCCGGTCGTTCCTATTTTCATTCATGCCCGGCGCACTGGCTGTTTGTTGTCCTTTTGTCTTTCTCCTTTCATCCACAATTTTATATTTCTTCATTAGCGCTGAGTCGGGTCGGAATTTTGTAGCCCTGGTTGAAATGAGCAAGGCATTATTTTCTTCTCTCGTATAAATAGTAATGTTAGCCGTCATGCCGGGTTTTAATTTGAATTCATTATTCGAAGTATTAATGATCGTGGTATAGGTTACTACATTCGCTGAAACGCTTGGCTGCAAACGAATTTCCTGCAAGGTGCCACTGAAAGTATCGTCGGGAAATGCATCCACCGTGAACGTTACCCGCTGATCTTTTTTTACATTTCCGATGTCTGCTTCATCGACAGCAGCTCTTACCTGCATCTGGGTAAGATCCTTTGCAATGCTGAACAACGTAGGAGTACTAAAACTTGACGCTACCGTCTGCCCCTCGCTTACATTTCTTGAAAGCACTGTGCCATTAATTGGAGAGTAAATATTTGCAAGAGAAAGATTTTTCTGTGCGGCCTGCAGTTGTGATCTTACCGACATCAAATTCGCCTCTGCTACGCGGACCGAATTTTGTGCAGTTTCATAATCAGCCTTGCTAATAGCTCCGGCTTTGTATAACTGTGACTGACGATTGAAATTACTTTGCTGATACACCACCTGGCTCTGCGCTTGTTCAAGATTGCCTATGATTTGTTGGACCTGTGCACTGAGAATAGTTTTATCTAACTCTGCAAGAAGCTGTCCTTTTTTTACCTGGGAATTAAAATCTACATATACTTTACTGATTGTTCCCGAAACCTGTGTACCTACTGCTACGGTGTCTACCGGCTGCACAGTACCTGTTGCTGTAACAGTATTGGCAATATACCCATAGTGCGGTTTCTCAGTGGCCAAGACGATCTCGGGTGATCGGTGACTTATTCCCCAGATAACTAAGATCAATATCGCTCCGACAGCTATTGAGATCCATAATATTCTTTTTCGCTTTGTCATGTCTCTACTTTTTGTGTCTATAATGCTATGGGCTGCCCCAAATAGAACTCATAAATTTTTGTGTTGAGAATAGAATTATATTTTGCCTGTATGAAATTTTGAAGCGATTGAACATACAAATTCCTCTGCACTAAAAGATCAACCATATTAATGCCTCCAAGTCTGAGCTGTTCCTGCGAAATATCATATGCTTCCCGGTTGGCCATAAACTCTATGTTAGCACTCTTAAATTGCGCCTGCGCATTTAACACAGATATATATGCCTGTTCGATTTGTTGATTTAAGGTTGTCCTTGTTTGTTCAAGAGTGAGCCTTGCCTGGTCGATTAATATTTTTGACCGCTCTACGTTCGTTTTATTAACGCGATTATCAAAAATTGGAACGGATAGTGTAGCGCCCAGGCGTTGATAAAGATTATTATTTATCTGGTTGAAGTATTTCACATCCTGATTGTCAGAATAGCCAGTTGAAATAGATCCACCGAGGCTTATGGTTGGCTTATGTCCCGCTCTGGCCTTTTGCAATTCTGTCCCTGCAATCTGTATTTGCAGTTGATTGTATTTAATCTCAGGCCTGTTTTGGTAGGCCAAACGTTGCGCTTCTAACAACGATGGTATCGCCTGGTTAGCTATCAATGTATCGGGCACCTCAGGTTGAAAATCAGTAGTAGTGGGGAGTTGCAGAATTTGTTTCAGTGTCAACACATTTTGCCGATATTGATTTTGTGCACTCACAAGACTGTATTGATCGCTGGCGGCTTGCCCTTCCAGTTGCAGCAGATCTTTTTTAGAAATGCTTCCGGCATTATACCTGGTCTTACCCTGGTCATATTGAGATTGAGAAGTTGTGGCAAGCTGCCCGATGTACATGATATTTTCCTTCGCGAGTAAAATATTTAGATAAGCTTGCGTGATCTGAAGTGTAATATCATTTTGTGTTACGCTCACATTAAGGTTGGCAGCCTGCAGCTGCAGTCCTTTAGATTTTACATCATTATTTAAATAGCCACCGCGATAAACGGTCCATCCAGAATTAAGAGAATAATTCCCCGCCAGGGTGGATTGCGTCTGAAAACCGCCCACTACCGGGTTTGTATTGCCGCTGTGGGTGATAGATTGTGTTGCCGAACCCGATAAATTAGGATACCTGGCCGCCCTTGCTAACAAAAGATCCTGTTCACTAAGCCTTTCGTCAAGCTTTATAATATTCACCTGGATATTATTTTGTTTCGCGTAAGCAATTGCTGTAGGAAGATCCCATTGCACAGTTGCAGTGATGAAACTCGTATCCTGCGCGTCTATACGAGAGCTGAAGGAATTTACAACTATGATAACCAGTAATAAAAAAATATTCTTCTTCATACTTCAAACGTTTGCTCTGGGAAAGAATGACTGTTTATTTGACGCCAGCGATCCCTTTTATCATGTGCTCGCTTTGTGATATGTTATGAGCGGTCAATGCTAGAGGACATATTCCATGCAAGTATTAAGGATATAAATATTTATTTTGGTTAAAGAATTGTTATCGCATGGCATGATTTTTAGTCTATAATAGGTACAAAGGATCTTTTCGAGAAAGGGGTGCTTCACAACTGAAAAGCTGAGAAATACCCACAACACCTGATCTAGGTAATGCTAGCGCAGGGACCCTTGAAAAGATTTAACGAGAGCTTCTTTTAATTAAGAAGCTCTCATTTTTTTGGGGATTGCTGCTCAGCGGTTTCTTGTTTTTTGCAAGGCTAATTGCTTTTTGCCCAGCGACCCCTAACGAGAAACTAGTAACTTCACTTCTTCTATGAAACGCTCAGGCTCCGCGGATCTTCCTTTGCATTATGGTTATGTTCCCAAGTGGTTGGCTGAAAGAATGGCCAGGTTAGGTCTTGCCATTACGGAATCGATCATAACTGAATATAGCAAGCATGAAATGTTGCGAAGGCTAAGTGATCCATTTTGGTTTCAAAGTTTTGGGGCAGTAATGGGGATGGATTGGCATTCATCAGGAATCACAACATCAGTTTTAGGTGCTCTGAAAAGGGCAATTAATCCACATTCAAAAGGTTTGGGCATTTATATTTGTGGAGGCAAAGGAAAATCTTCTAAGGAAGCTCCAAAAGAATTATTGTCGGTTGCCGATCAAACTGGCTTGGATGGAAATGACCTTGTACGCTGCAGCAAGCTCAGTGCAAAGGTTGATAACACTGCTATCCAGGATGGTTTTCAACTCTACACACATAATTTCATTGTAAGTGACACCGGCGAGTGGACAGTTATCCAGCAAGGAATGAGAACGGGCGACAAAACAGCAAGGCGCTATCACTGGCATTCTGAAAATATAAAATCATTTGTGGAAGAACCACATACTGCCATTTGCGGCATAAACCAGGGAGAGATTTTAAATCTTACGGCAAAAGAAGCTTCACCAACAAGAAACGGGATGATGGTTTTAACGCAAGAAAAGCCAGAGGTAACGCTGCACGAATTTCAGCAGCTTGTTCTTCCTGCGCATCACGATGTACGAAGTGAAAATGTTGACCTGAAAAGATTGGGAACGATCCTTTGGTTGGCGCACGATAATCATCCTGAAAATTTTGAAGAACTGTTGCTGCTACAGGGCGTCGGTCCCCGAACATTACAATCACTTACATTGGTAAGTGAGGTGATCCATGGCACACCTTCAAGGTTCAGGGACCCGGCACGATTTGCATTTGCACACGGAGGAAAAGACGGCCATCCCTTTCCTGTGCCGATAAAAGTATATGACGAGACAATTTCGATCCTGCAAACGGCGGTTTATAAATCTAAACTTGGAGAAACGGAGAAACAGCAAGCCATAAAAGCTCTCACACAAATCGCGCAGCGGGCTGAAAAAGATTTTATCGCTAACAATAATTTTGAAGCTCTTGTTGAAAAGGAAAGAAATGATTCCTGGAAATATGATGGTCGCACAGTCTTTGGCAGGTCCCGGCCACCTGAGTTATCCAGCCAGGCAAAACCACACAAAAGTTCAAAAGGAGTTCAGCTGAGATTATTCTGATCTTCCTCAAGAAAAATTTCCGCCAACAATTGAATTGATATACCTTAAGGCGCTTTTGTCAATCAATCCCTATTTACAGCCACACCCTAGCCCATCAGATCTTATTTATTAACCAAAACTATACTTGCATGAAAAGGATCCTCTTTACAGCCTCCATCGCCTTGATGGTGATCAGTTGCAACACCAAATCCGAATCAAAAACTGGCGATGAAAACACGGCTAGCGCATCTTCTTCGGATAAAATCGAGTACGCGTATTTGCCCATGAATCATCAGCCTGACAACTGGGTTCGCGGTGACCAAAAAAATGTAGCCCTGGTTCTTAATTCACTTAAGGCATGGGCGGATGGGAATATCGATGAATGCCTGAAATATTTTGCTGACAGTGTAAACATAGCCTGGGATGGAGTCGATCGAAAAGTCTCGAAGGATACCCTTAAAACTTGGTTTAATCACGACAACGCTACGGTGCAAATTAAAATGGACGATTACGAGACCGTAACATCGAAAGACAAAAAAGACAATTGGGTTTCTCTGTGGTATACTCAAATCATGACCGATAAGAAGGGAAATGCTGATTCTGTATACAACATGGATGACTTAAAGATCGATAACGGAAAAATAGTTGTGCTCGATCAAAAAACGAGGAAATTCCCCAAAGCGAAATAAGAATTTTTTTGCCCAGAAGATCCGCCGCGTACAGAGGCGGATTTTTTTATTAATTTCCGGGAGTGCATTTACTTACAGGATCCGTCAAATAAAATCCTATTGTGGGCAGTAGTGCTTATCTATCACCCTCAACTTTAATTAAATAATTTTTGGCCCTTCCGAAACGGGCTGCCTGTCGTCCGAATCACTTGCCAGGTCCCGACCTCTGTATGTATTGCCAGAAGCCTGTATCATCTCTCTCTCCTTTCGTGAAGCCTCGTGGCCACTTTCCTTTCGTTTGATCTCATCCGCCGGTATGTTTTGCTTGCGCATTGAGTCGGCCAGTTTTGTTTCAGGCATGAAATTAGAAACCAGCGATTGAATCTTATTTTTCGCCCCGGAAACAACCCTGTCTTTTCCTTTCATCAATGCTCTGTATCCATCTGCAGCTACCTTAGCCGGATCTGCCAGCTCCATTTCCTGGTAATGCGTGGTACTATCTTCTCCTGCTTTGTAGAAGAAATCTGTATCGGTAACCCCCGGTTGTAATGTTGTTATGGTGACATTTGTATCTTTCAGTTCGTTTGCCAATGCTTCAGTGAAAGAAAGAACAAAAGCTTTGCTTGCAGCATACACTGCGAGTAATGGACTCGGATAATCAGCCACCAATGAAGCAACATTTAAAATTTTGCCCTCCTTCCGAGCTACCATGTCCCTCAAAAAATACTTAGTCAAAGACACAACAGAAATAATGTTCAACTGAATGATATCAATTTCTCTTTCCAGGTCTGTCTCTGTAAAAAATCCATATTCACCCTGTCCTGCATCATTTACCAATGCCGTGATGGGGATGTTGCTTTCCTTCAGCTCATCATATATCTCCTTAGCAGATTCTTTCTTGAAAAGATTTTTCGCCAATGTGTAAACCTGCACATTATGTTTGTCGATCATCTCCTTCGCAACATGCTGCAGTCTGTCTTCGCTCCGAGCCACCATTACAAGATTATATCCATCCGATGCAAATAATTTGCAAAGTTCATAACCGATACCGCTGGTTGCACCCGTAACAAGTGCATAGCCTTTAGTTTTATTTTTTGTCATAAGGAAACTATTTTGTAATAATAACCAAAAACATAGGGCACGGTTCGAAAGAGTATCTTACCCCAATCAGCATCCTAATACCCAAAACTTTTTGCCGTGTCATGAAAAAAGCACAGGAATTATGCCACTCCAGCGAATGTGAAAAATTGATTTCTTGGGATGACCAGATATTCCTTTTTTTAGTAAATCGAAATGCGGCATACTGGTCATGCGATGAAGAAAAAATAACATCAATCTTGTTGTGAAAGTCTTGACGAGGAATATTTATAGTAAGTGAAATTGTTCCAAAGCCCGCAGTAAAAATAACAAGGCAAAGAAGATGTTAAAATTTTGAAGGCTGCGTGTTTCTCTGAACATGAAAAGACCGCGTAAGTTTTCAATAGAGCTCTGTTTATTTTTTCCCACTAGTATAAAAAAAAAAGCCCCACTGTAGAAACAGAGGGCCTCTAACGATTGCTTGCCATATGAAAAAAACTTCTGTGTTATCTTTGCTGCCGGGATTCAATCCTTATGTTTCACGTCACTGTTCTTCAACGATTGCCGGCCATAAAAATCATTACGTAACAAAAATAACGTGAAGCATGATAGCATGTCAGCAAAATTCAGAATGATTTCATGATGGCAAAGCCCATGAGATCAGGCCGAAGCCATTGACTGTATTGAGTTTCAGAAAAATTATTTGATTATGGCCAACAGGTTTACCGACTCCTTATTCCAGCTAATTCATTCACTCCAAAAGTCAGAAAAAAGGAATTTTAAGCTCTATATCAAAAGAAGTTCGGCCAAGGAAGATTTAAAGATCATCCAGCTTTTTGATGCTATTGATAAATTAGACGAGTATGATGAAAAAATTTTGTTGAAAAAACTTTCTGACATTACGAAGACCCAGCTGGCTAATTTAAAAACACATTTATATAAAGAGGTGCTCGCCAGTTTGCGGTTGATCAAAAGCACGGATAGTATCGATATGCAATTACACGAGCAGCTCGATTATGCCCGCATTCTATACAATCGTGGTTTGTACATGCAAAGTCTGAAGATACTGGAGAGAGTAAAAGAATTGGCGCAGGAATATTTCCAGGATAGTCTTTTGGGACAAGCTATCTCTCTTGAGAAAAAAATAGAGACGCTTCACATTACCCGCAGCATGAGAGATAGACCTGAGCGTTTAACGGAAGAGGCTATCGAAGTAAATGAACGCAGAAAAAATATCACCAAGCTTTCCAACCTCGCTTTGCAAATGTATAGCTGGTATGTAAAGTATGGTCATGCAAGAAATGAGATCGAAGAGAAAAAAGTGAAAAAATACTTCATACAAAATCTGCCATCGAACGCGAAAATGCTGACCGGTTTTTATGAAAGGTTGTACTTCTGCCAAAGTTCCTGCTGGTACGCCTTCATTTGCCAGGACTTCTTAAAATATTATCGTTATGCTCAGAAATGGATTGATCTTTTCGATGAACATCCTGTCATGATCTCCGTGGAATCGGGTCACTATATAAAAGGCATGCACAATATTCTGAACGCACATTTTGACTTGCGAAATTATAAAGGGTTCGCTGCTGCCCTTCATCGTTTTGAAAATTTTGCGGAAACGCCGGTGGCCAACCAGCATGAAAATTTTAAAGTGCAAACTTTTATGTATTTGTACACGGCCAAGATCAACCAACATTTCATGCACGGCACATTTAAAGAAGGCCTTTCACTGGTGCCTTTCATTGAAGACAAACTGAATGAATATGCCCTGTACTTCGACAACCATCGCGTATTAGTCTTTAATTATAAAATAGCCACACTATACTTCGGAAGCGGAGATTACGCCACCTGTATTGACTACCTGCAGCGAATCATTAATGATAATGTCGATCTCAGATACGACATTCAATGCTATGCCCGACTGCTGCACTTGCTTGCGCATTACGAGATGGGAAATTTTGATATTATGGATTCCCTCATTAAATCAGTGTACAGGTACATGACCAAAATGGAGACGATCACTATTATTGAAGAGGAGATATTCAAGTTTCTCAGAACTTCGTTCCACCTTTCACGACGAGAGCTCAAGCCTGAACTTGAGAAACTTTTAAACAAAATAAAACAATTTGAGAAGAGCAGGTTTGAAACCCGTTCGCTTGCATACCTTGACATCATTTCGTGGCTTGAAAGTAAGGTGAAGGAAAAACCGATGAGCGAGATCATCCACAACAAGTACCTGGCGAGTAAGCGAAAACTTGAGCCTTCGGAAACGGAATCGAGCGATACCGACATTCTAAACTAATTGCTTTTGTTGATTCTTTGCCAACTCTTCTTCATTTGTCAGATCAAGCCGCAATGGAGTGATGGAAACGTAATCATTTTCAACAGCCCACCTGTCTGTGCCGGGTTCTGCTGGTTCCAATGGCGTTATCGTAAACCAATAATGTTTTCGCCCCATCGGGTCCATACCAGGCACAATTTTCCCATCATAAAATCTTACCGATTGCCTGGTCCATTTGATTCCTTTCGGCCGGGGAGGCAGATTTACATTAAACAAACAAAGGCCGGATGTCCCCAGCAGCAAATCCAAGGTTCTTTCTACGTAAGGTTCCAATGCGCCAAAATCCGGCTCGGATTTACCAACAGGCGTACTAATTGCAATTCCTTTCATGCCCAATAGCACAGCCTGCTTGGCTGCAGCTAGTGTGCCGGAATGCCACATAGAATTTCCAAGATTAGGACCCATATTTATCCCCGACAACACAACATCGGTAATATTGTTAATATGCGCCCCCAGAGCAACACAATCAGCAGGCGTTCCATTTACCCGAAAGGCCTCAATGCCTTCAAAATGGATTGGCGACTTTCTATAGGAAAGAGGTCTGGAGTGTGTAATAGCATGCCCCATTGACGATTGTTCTACATCGGGGGCCACAACTTGTACCTCTCCAAATTTCCTCGCCATTTTCGCCAGTGCAGCAATGCCGGGGCTGTAAATGCCATCGTCGTTTGTTACAAGTATTTTCATAACAATTTTGTAATACATTATCATGCCATTTCAAAAAATGGTACAGTTTTATACGTCCTTGAGAATAAGAACTTTTATGAAGATTGTGAACCTGCTGCATAACCCCGATGCCGGCAATGAAGATCACTCGGAAGAGAAATTGGTTTCCCTTCTCGAGGCAAATGGTTTTGAATGCCGTTATTCCTCCATGAATAAAAAAAATTGGAAGAAGATTGAAGAGGAAGTGGATTTTATTGTGGCAGCAGGTGGGGATGGCACCATCAGGAAGATCACCAAGGAACTCCTCGGTCGTAAGCTCTCGGAAAAAACCTGGCCCATCGGTCTCTTGCCATTAGGAACTGCAAATAATATCGCTCAAACTCTTGAAATAAATGAAAGCACCGAAGACATTATTCAATCATGGCACCATCCCAGGACAAAAAACTTTGACGTGGGGAGGATCCGTGGACTACCTGATACCACATTTTTCCTGGAAAGTTTCGGGTATGGATTGTTTCCCTTCGTGATCAGGAAAATGAAAAAGATTGATAAGAGCGCGATTGAAACTTCTGACATGGAAATAAAAACAGCACTGGAAATTTTGCACGAATCCATTTTCACTTACGAACCAAAATATTGCGAATTAAATGTAGATGGCACTGATCATTCTGGGAAATTCCTGCTCGCGGAGATTATGAACACCCGGTTGATCGGTCCAAACCTTTTCCTTTCACCTCATGGCGATCCCGGTGATGGGCAATTTGAAGTGATTCTTATTCCGCAAAAAGACAAAGAAAAACTAGCTTCTTATGTCTCTGATAAGATGAAGGGAATCGATGAACCTTACCATTTTGAGCAGTTAAAAGGAAAAAATATAAAGGTCATGTGGGAGGGGACGCATGTGCACGCCGATGACGAGATCATCAAATTAGAGAAGAATGAAAAAATTGAAATAGAGTTGAGAGAGGGATTGTTAAAATTCCTGGTGCCAAATTAGAATTCTTCGTGAGATATCCCGGATTAAAGCAATAATTTTCATTTTTTGACGTAATAAATGTTGACCCTGTCAAAACTTTTAATATGCTGTATCAATCGAGAATTTTACCGCTCCTGTGTTGCTTCTCATTTATAACCCATCCGGCTTTTCACTCGTATTCACCGCTGTCAAGATTTTCTGAGGAATGGAATGATGCGAAATATCTGAAGTGTAATACAGCCAGCGGCGCCAGTTACCTGAAAGCAAAAGAAAAAGAGACCATTTATATTCTTAATCTCTTACGCGCCGACCCCAAACTGTTTGCCAATACAGTCGCAAAAAAATATCCAGAGTATTCGCAAAATCTCAACCTGCGCAGGGTCAGCGAATTTAAATCATTGCTAAGAACCCTACAGACCATGAAACCGCTGCCGTTGCTTAAGCCGGATCAACTTTGTTATGCCAGTGCCGAATGCCACGCCCGCTCATCTGGTCAAAGAGGCTACGTAGGTCATGACAGGAAGGAGAGAAACTGTAAATCAAAAAGACATTTTAATGGCGAGTGCTGCGATTATGGTCATGATGACCCCCTTGATAT
>Ga0066710_100006523_pt1 | contig 10923 bp, 9 predicted proteins | sample GraSoiAngelo_159_FD_79666 | JGI IMG/M metagenome (GOLD analysis project Ga0066710, IMG submission 79666) | Grasslands soil microbial communities from the Angelo Coastal Reserve, California, USA - 14_1009_16_40cm | ecosystem: Environmental > Terrestrial > Soil > Grasslands | place: USA...
CGCCTCGGCATCCACGCGATCAAGTGGGAGCTCGAGGACCTCGCGTTCGCCACGCTCCACCCGCGCAAGTACAAGGAGATCCGCGGCCTCGTGAACCAGCAGCGCGAGGAGCGCGAGCGCTACGTGGCCCGCGCCGGGAGCTACCTCGAGAAGGAGCTCGAGGCCGTCGGCATCGAGGCCGAGATCTCAGGCCGCGCCAAGCACTTCTACTCGATCTACTCGAAGATGACCAAGAAGGGCCGCGAGTTCAACGAGATCTACGACCTCACCGCCATGCGCGTGCTGGTCGGCTCCGTGAAGGACTGCTACGGCGCGATCGGAATCATCCACTCGCTCTGGAAGCCGCTGCCGGGCCGCTTCAAGGACTGGATCGCGATGCCCAAGTTCAACATGTACCAGGCCCTGCACACGACCGTGATCGGGCCCGAGGGGCGGCCGCTCGAGATCCAGATCCGCACCCAGGAGATGCACGAGACGGCGGAGTACGGGATCGCCGCGCACTGGACGTACAAGGAGGGCGCGGCGGACGGCGACGGCGCGCGAACCGCCAAGGGCAAGGAGCGCATCGCCTGGCTCGAGCACCTGCTCGACTGGCAGAAGGATCTGAACGACCCGCATGACTTCGTCGAGGGGCTGAAGGTCGACCTCTTCGAGGACGAGGTCTTCGTCTTCACGCCCAAGGGCGAGGTCAAGTCGCTCCCCGCCGGCTCGACCCCGCTCGACTTCGCCTACGAGATCCACACGGACGTCGGCCACCGCTGCGTCGGCGCGAAGGTCAACGGGAAGATCGTCCCGCTCCACTACGAGCTCGGCTCGGGGGACATCTGCGAGGTCCTGACCTCCAAGAAGCCGCGCGGCCCGTCACGCGACTGGCTGTCGCTGGCGAAGACCGCCCGCGCCCAGTCGAAGATCCGGGCGTGGTTCAAGCGCGAGCGGCGCGAGGACTCGGAGCGGACGGGGCGCGAGGTGCTTCAGGAGAACTTCAAGCGCGCCGGCCTGCCGGCCCAGAAGATCACCGGCTCGCCGCTGCTGGCGGACGTCATCCGCGAGATGGGCTTCCGCAAGGGCGAGGACTTCTACATCGCGCTCGGCCAGAACAAGATCTCGGCCAAGGTCGTGGCCAACAAGGTCATGCAGCGCCTCAGGCAGGGCGAGGCCGCGGTCGAGCCGAAGGCCGGGGAGGAGCTGCTCACGCACACGCGCAAGGAGGTGGCCAGGCCCACCGCCTCGTCCGGCACCTACGGGATCAAGGTGAAGGGCATCGACGACGTCCCGCTGCGGCTCGCCAAGTGCTGCCGGCCGGTGCCCGGCGACAAGATCGCGGGCTACGTGTCGCTCGGCAAGGGCATCACGATCCACCGCAAGGACTGCCCGAACGTCCGGGCGCTGATGCGCAACCCGGAGCGCTTCACGCCGGTGCAGTGGGAGGGGGAGGGGGCGACCTCGTTCAGGGTCGAGCTCCAGGTGGACGGCTGGGACCGGACCCGCCTGCTCGAGGACCTCTCGCGAACCTTCGCTGAGAGCGGCGTGAACATCCTCGAGGCCCGCTGCACGGTTGTGCACCCGATGGTCAAGAACCGGTTCGTGGTCGAGGTGGGGGACACCGGCGCGCTGAAGTCGTGTATCCAGCGGCTTCGCAACGTCGAGTCCGTGTTCGACGCATATCGCGTCACACCGACAGGTTGACGAGAGGTTTGCGACAAGATCCGTTGCAAGCACCCCTTGCGCTTGCGCGAAGCTCCGCAGGCACGGACACTGTGGGCATCAGGAGGGTGAGGCGGCAAGGAGGTTCGCCACGATGAGGGTTCCGCGGCTTCGTCGCGACGCTGGGGCCGGTCAGGAGGGGCAGGGCGTGTTCCTGCGACGGCGTTCCACGCCGGCGCACGGGTTCGGGCTCGAGCGTTTCGAGTACGTCGCAGTGGGCGGCGACAGCGTGCTGCTGCGGATTGCCGGGCACTGGCGCGGCGAGCGGCCCGAGGCGGCGAGCCTCGAGGTGCGCGCCGGCGGCCAGACCCACCGCTACGAGCCGCTCCCCGGCGGCACGGGGAGCGAGGCGCAGGCGTGGAGCGTGGGCTTCGCCGTACCGGGGCAGGTCGTGGTGCCCGGCTCGCGCTACGCGCTGCGGGCGAATGGGCACTGGGTGCCGCTCGAGGACCCCGTCGATGGATCGGCGCCTCGCAGCCCGGCCGCGGCGATCACCCACGAGGACGCCGCCGAGGCGCAGCGCGAGCGCGATCGAGCGTTGTCGGAGCTGCAGGCGCAGGGCGAGCTCGAGCGGATGGGTGCCGCCCTGGCCGAGGCGCAGACTGAGGCCCATCGCCTTCAGACGGAGCTTTCGCAGGCGCGCCCCGAGGCCGCGGCACGCGCCGCCGAAGTCGAGAGCCTGCAGGGACAGCTACAGGGCATCCGCGGGGACCTCGAGACCGTCCGCGCCGAGGCCGAGTCGCTGCGGCAGGCGATCGTCGCCGCACAATCGGAGCGCGACCACGCGCTCGCCATGTCCGAGCGCAACGAGACAGCGGTTACGGCGCTCCACCGCAAGGCGAACGAGCTCGCCAAGGACCTCGAGGAGCGGGACGGCAAGATCACCGAGCTCGAAAGCCAGCTCGAGACGGCTCGCGGGGAGGGTGCGGCCGCCACGAAGGAGCTCGAGCCCCTGCGCCAGCGGACCGCCGAGCTCGAGTCCGAGCTGGCGCCGCTGAAGAGCTCGCTGGAGGCGACCGCGGCCGAGCGCGATCAGCTCCTCGTCTCGCTCCGCGAACTCAGGACCGCGTGGAGCGAGGAGGTCGAGCCGAAGCTGGCCGAGATGCGCCGGCTCGAGTCGGATCTCGACATCGAGCGCACCGCTCGCGCGCAGCTCTACGAGGAGACGCGCAAGCTGCACGGGCTCCAGACCCAGCACCAGGAGCAGATCAGCGCGATCCGCACGGAGCTCGAGCAGGCGCACGCCGCAATCGAGAACTACTCCTCCGACCGCGAGGCGCGCGAGGCCGAGCTCGAGCGGATCCGCGCGGCGCTCGCGGAGACCGAGCAGAGCCGCCAGGAGATCGAGTCGAGGATCTCGCAGGCCGAGGAAACCGCGCGCACGGCGGCCGCCTCGGAGGAGCAGGCGAAGGCGGAGGCGGCGACCGCGGTGGACCATGCGAAGTCGGAGGCCGCGACGGCCATGGAGCGTGCGAGGGCGGAGGCGGTGGCTGCTGCGAGCACGGTCGAGGAGCGCGACCAGGAGCTCGAGTCGCTTCGCCAGGAGCACGACCGCGATCTTGAGTCCCTTCGCCAGGAGCTCGATGCCGTTCGCCGGCAGCTGGATGAGGAGCGCCAGGGGCAGCAGCGGATGCGCGACGAGATCACAGCGCTCGAGGACCGGCTCGTCGGCGCCCGCGAGGCGCTCCGCCGCGGCGTCGGGGGCCGCGTCTGGGGCGCCGAGGCGTAAGGATGCGAACGGCCCTGCGGAGCCCGTTTAAGGCCGCCCCAAGAAAGTACACTCTCGCCTGCACCGACCGGGGCGTCGTCGATCGAAGGGGGACGTGACGGCTCGAGGGGACGACAGGCAGACTGCGCTCGACATCGCCGAGGCTGCTAACCGCGCCGGCCAGCTGGTCACCGAGCAGATCCGCTCGATCATCGACCAGGCCGAGGCGGGCGCCACCGAGCTGCGGCAGAACGCTGAGGAGGAGGCCAACACGATCAGGCGGCAGGCGGCCGAGTCCGCGAACCGCATCCTGGAGCGCATAAGGGCGCTCGACGGCCCTCTCAGCGAGCTCGTCGCGGAGCTCCAGCGCGAAGCCGAGCGCCTTTCGTCGGACAACCAGCGCGGCGCGAGTTGAGCACGGAGCCCCAGCCGGGGCAGAGCCTCACCCAGCGTGGGGAGTCGCTGCCCGACGCCACGGTCCCTGAGCGGGCCGGCGCGATCGTCGCCGAGGTCGTCACATCGATCGCGGAGGAGGCGCAGGCGCGCGCCCAGGACCTCCACGAGACGGCCGAGAAGGAGGCGAAGGCCGAGCGCGACGCGGCCCACGAGGCCTCGGCCGGCGTCCGCCGCAGGCTGGAGGCTCTCGGCGGTCAGCTATCGAGCCTCCGATCCGGGATGAGGCAGGAGGCGGACGTCCTCACGGCTGGTCTCCGCCGCCTGGAGGCAGCGCCCGCGGTGCCCGCTCTCGGGTCGCCGGCGGAAACCCGGGTGCAGCACGTGGAGGAGGTCACCGACGTCGAGGTCGTCGAGGAGGAGTCGATCGAGCCCGCCGGCGAGCTGCCGGCCGAGGGCGAGCCGGCGCCCGCTCCGGAGGCTGGGCCGGGCTCCGCCCCCGAGGACGGCGACGACGTCCGCGTCCGGATCGCGCGCATGAGCGATCGCGAGCTCGCCCGCACCTACGTCGACGCGGTTCGCGCCTCGGAGGAACGGGCGGCGGCCGGCACGGATCCGGGGCACGCGGGCGGCGTCGCACGCGCGATCGTCGACGAGGCGCGCACCCGCCGCAGCTTCACCGAGCCCGAGCAGCCGCGGCACGGCCTTCGCGGGCGGCTCGGCGCGATCGCCGGGCGCGGCGAGGGCGGCCCGATCGACGCCCTGCGCGAGGCCGTACAGCAGGCGCAGCAGTAGCTGGGTGTCCGTTCCGACCCCCTGTAGCGGGTCGAAAAGGACACCCACTTCAGCCGGTTATGTCCCAGTACCGCCCTAGCTAGCGTCGGCTGCGCCGGCCCCGGCGCGCGATCACCTTCGGAGCGGCTCCGCAATCCGGGCAGGCCGGCAGCGGATACACCGGTGCGGCCTCGTCCGGGCGTCCGCCCTCCAGGTAGTAGGGCGCGTCCGAGCGGCCCATTCCAAGGAGGGTCGCCCAGGCGCTGTCGGCCGCCACGTCATTGATGGCCAGCCCGGTGGCCGTGACCTTCACCGTCTGGCCGGGCCTCACCACCAGGGGAGCGATGCCCGCGCGCAGGATGCCGGTGCCGGACACCGGAACGGTCGCGCGCGGCGTCCCGTCGACCAATAGCGTGATCGTCCCCGTGGCGCGGCCGGTGGCGAACGCGCCGAGGGCCCTGATCTGCCAGTCCTGGCGCACGTTCTGGAACACCATCGTCCTGCTGCTCTGGCTGGTCCCGGACGTGTAGTAGTAGGGCTGGCCGGCAACAGGGCCGTTCCTGTACTGCTGCACGTAAGTCGGCAGGAAGTTGCGGCCGTTCGGATGGCCGTACTGGCCACCCGGGAGCCTCCACCTCCGCCCTCCATTCAGCGAGTACCCGACGAGCTCACGGGGGTCGAGGCCGTAGTAGGCGTCGGGCGCGTTCGGCGACCGCTCGTTGCGGCCGTTCGCGCCCAGGATCCCGTCGCTCGAGTAGAGGAAGTTGATCGAGGTGAAGTTGCGCCGGGCGTGGCGCGCCCTGTTGCGGATCACCGTCGCGTACTCCTGGCCGCGCCCGACCGTCAGGTGAAGCGGCAGTCGCACCACCCCCTGGCGGACGTTGACGAGAGAGCGCTTGCTCGAGCACGGGTGGAATTTCGTCGATGCGAGCGTGTGCGCCATGTCCGGGCGCCCGTTCGGCAGGACGGGGTGGGTCGTGGCGCGCCAGGTACCCCCATTCCCGCCCCCGTAGCCCGTGCCGCCGTCGCGGCGGCAGCTCGAGCCGTCCGCCTGGATGCGCAGCTGCAGCCGCCACAGCCGCCCGCTGGCCCTGGCCACCCAGCGCACGAGGACCCACTTGGAGCGGCCGTTCAAGGCCATGTTGCCCGCGCTCGAGCCCCCGGCAATCGGAGCCGGCAGGTGCTCGCGCCCCGGCGGCCGGTGGCCCGAGGCCGTGATCAGGTTCGTGGCGCTACAGGCGACCGCGGTCAGCGAGAAGGTCATTACGTTCGCGAGCACGACCAAGCGAAGCGCGCGTGCGCCCAGGTTGCGACCGACTGCCCCTGTCCTTAATCGTTCTCGCATAGTGCGCGGGAGCCGTCCCGCGCAATGCGTGGCACGAGGCCACGCGGAACCGCTACGTCCTTGGAACCGCTAGGTCGTTTCGAACAGCTACGTCGTTACTTCACAACGTCTGCGAGAGGGTCGGCCGCCATCTTCTCGTACTCGCTGATAGCCAGCTCGTAGTCGTCCTGACGTCCGATGTCCAACCACAACCCGTCGTAGCCATACGACCCGACGGGCTGTCCGTCAGCCAGAAGCTTTAGCACGATATCCGGCAGATCGATCGGCTCGTCGGCCGGCACGTAGCTCGTGACGATCGGATCGATGATGTAGACCCCCATGCTCACCACCTGGCTGTGCTCGGGCTTCTCCTCCCAATCGACCACGCGACGCGTGGTCTTCAGGTCGCCGTCCAGGCGCAGGATCCCGTAGTCCGAGCGGATCGACCGGCGGTGGGTGGCCACGGTCAGCGCGTTGCCCGCCCTGCAGTGGGCGTCGTAGAGCTCGCGGTAGTCGAGGGTGGTGAGGATGTCGCCGTTCATCATCAGGAACGGCTCGTCCAGATGGCGCATGTCGGCGAGAGGTCCGGCGGTGCCGCGCGGCGTGGCCTCGTGGAGGTAGCTGATGTCCACCCCATACTCGGAACCGTCCTTGAACACGGCCTCGATCAGGTGCGCGAGGTAGCCGACGGCGAAGGTCAGGTCGCGGAAGCCCGCCGCGGCCAGCTGCTTGACGACTACCTCGAGGATCGCGCGGTTGCCGATCGGCAGGAGCGGCTTGGGCAGCACGGTGGTGAACGGCGCGAGCCGGGTGCCCCTGCCACCGGCGAGGATCATCGCGTTTCGGGCGGGCGGGTTCAACGCCTGCGCAGCCCCATCCTGCCCGTCTCCCGATTCACGGCGACGTTACGGTTCAGCAGGACGGCGACGATCGTCCATAAGACGATCCGCACGTCGAGCCACAGGCTCCAGCGCGTGGCGTACAGCTGGTCGAGCACGACCTTCTGCGGCAGGATCCGCTCAAGGTAGTGGTCGAGCGGCGATTCCGGGTCGAGGATCGCGGACTCACCCGCGAAGGCGAGCTGCGAGAGGCCCATGATTCCCGGTCGCACCCGCGTGATCTCGGCGTACGCGCGGGGAAAGTGGGCGACGAAGTCGTGGTCCTCGGGCCGGGGTCCGATCAGGCTCATGTCGCCTCGAACCACGTGCCAGAGCTGAGGGAGCTCGTCGAGCTTGAACCGCGCGAGCCACCTTCCGACTCGCGTCAGCCGGTGGTCGCCGATCGCCGTCAGCCGCGCGCCCGTCGCCTGGTCGTGCATCTTCCTGAACTTCAGCATCTGCAGCATGCGCCCCCGGTGCCCCACACGCTGACAGCGGAAGAGGACGGGCCCGGGGGAATCGACCCGGACCAGCAGCGCGATCAGCACCATAACCGGCAGCAGGAGGACGGTGAGCGCAAGGGCTGCGATGAGCTCGAACAGCCGCTTCGTGGTCGACCGCTCCGCCGGAAGGAATGGCGCCTCGGCGCCTGGAAATCCGATTGCGGCGGCGTGTCCGGATGGCCCCGGCGCGACGCGCGCCGAGTCGCGTTCGCCATCGCGAACAACGATCTGACTCATGCGCTCGCCGCTCGGCTAGCCGATCGCGAGCTCTTTGTACCCCTCCGTCCATCCATTGACGGTCCCCTCGAGCCTCGCATGGACATTCCTTGTAAGGGAGAGCATTCAGTCTAACCCAAACGAGGGGGCTGGCAAGAGCGGGATGTAAAGCCTGTTCACAAGGGGGTGTTCGCGGCCCAGGGCGCCGCTACAATCGGCATTTCCCGGGGCGGCCAGATCGAGGGGGGGCAACGGCCCGAATCGCTCCGGCCCTCGGCCCGCAAATGGAGTTCAGACAGCCCCGCCAGACGGATTCCCTGGACGCGTCCCCGGCCGGCCAGCCCGTCGCCGAGGCCCCTCCCAAGGCGGTCGAGGGCCGCTCGCTCGTCGAGTGGCTCCGGATCCTGCGCGACGGGTGGGTCGCGGTCGTTGTGCTGATTGTGGTCGGGCTCCTCGCGGGCGGCGCGGCCACCGCCCTTCAGTCGACCCAGTACCGGTCCCACGCCACGCTCGTCGCCGGGTCGAGTCGGGGATTCCTGGACCCCGAGTTCGCGTCCGGCCTGTCGACTGTCGCCCAAACGGTCACGAGGCTTGCGAGCTCGGCCGCGGTGCTCGAGGACGCGGGCGCCGAATACGTGGCGATCGCACCCGACCCCGGCACTCGCGCCCGGCGCCAGAGCGAGATCAAGCTCAAGTGGCTCACGGCACACATCCACGCGCAGCAGGTCGCCGACTCGGGCATCGTCGACCTGTCGGGGACCGGCAAGACGCAGAAGGACGCCCGCGACCTGGCGCGCGCTGGAGCGCACGCGCTCGAGCGCGCGGTCGGGACCGGGCCCGGCTCCATCGCCCAGCCGACGCCGAGCGTGCGGCCGAGCTCCAGGGGCGGTCTCGTCGTAAGGGACTTCAGGACCACGGACGAGGGCCAGGTGAGCCCCACGCCGCTCCGCAACCTGCTCCTGGGGGGCAACGCCGGCCTCGTACTGGGCATCGTCGCCGGGCTCTTGCTCGGCGCCACGCGCCGTCGCGTCCGGAGGCCCGACGAGATGGCGGCGGAGCTCGGGATCCCCGTCCTCGGCTCCATGCACGTGGGGCGCCTCGCTTCGGGCCGGGATCCCGGCTTGAGCGCCGCTCGCGCCCGCCTGCAGCGCCTCGGGCAACGCGACCAGGGCACGATCTTCCTGCTGACCGGCACCGTGCGGCCCGAGCGCACCGCGGAGTTCGCGGAGGCGCTGGCGCGCGCGTTTGCGGTCTCATCCCGAACCGTCCTGGTGGATGCGGACCTGTCGGCGCGCAGCACGAGCCGGCGGCTCCAGCTCGACGGCGCCCCGGGCCTCGCGGACCTCCTCGACGGCCACCGGGGCGGCAGCGCCGCGCAGGAGATGTTCCGTCCCGAGCAGGTCTCGGTAACGACCGTGAACGGAAGCGATCACGACACGCCGATCGAGGTCGTTCCGGCCGGCAAGGAGCCGCGCGACGTGGCGGCCGCGCTGGGCAGCACGGCGCTCGCCAAGAGCCTCCAGAGCCTGCGGCTTCGCTACGACTTCATCCTCGTCGTCGGCGCGGGGCTGGACCGTCCCGCGGAGGTGATCCCGCTCATCGCCACGGCGGACTGGTCCGTGCTGGTCACGCCGCGAGGCGAGCGGGCGCGGAACATCGAGTCCGCCCACGGCCTCGCCGACGCGCTCGCCGGGCGCGTGGCGGGAGCGGTGATCCTCAACCGGCGTTAGCTAGGCCGGCGTGGCAGCCGTGGCGACAGCGAGGGCGTGGCCGCTCGTCGGCGCTGCCCGCGCCGCCCGCGACCGGCGCGTCATCGCCTGGGTGTGCGTGGCGGGCGGCATCGAGACGGGGCTGGTCGGCTTCGCCGGGCACTCGAAGGGGCTGATCGTGGCCGCCGGTCTGGGGGTCGTCGCGCTCCTGGCCGTGCTCGCCCCGCAATTCCTCCTCGCCATGTTCCTGGTCGCCGGCGGGCTGAAGGAGGAGCCCTACCTCTCTGGGTTCCCGATCGACCTGACGGTGCTCACCGCCGCGGGCGTGATCCTCGCGATGGCGAGGCGGTCGCTCGATCGCGGCGGCCTTCCCCGGCTGCCGCCGGCGGCCGCGCTCGCGGCCGCGCTCGCCGCGCTCGTGGCGGCGAGCGTGCTGTGGTCGCCGCTCCCCGAGGACGGCCTATCCAAGGCGCTTCGATTCGAGACGTTCACGATGGCCGCGTTCTTCGCTCCGCTGGTGCTCGTGCGCTCCCGCGCGGACCTCGTCCGGTTGATGGTGTTCGTCGCGGCGTTCTCGCTGCTGATCGCCCTCACCGCGGTGCCCGGCACGGAGCCCAGCGAGCCGCTGACGCTGGCCGGCGGCCACAGCGAGATCGAGCTCGCGCTCTACGCGACCGCCGGCGCCGTGGCGTCGATCTACCTCGCGATGGCCACGAGCTGGCGCTGGCGCATCCTCTTCATCGTCCCGGCCGCGGTCCTGGCGAAGATCGTGATCGCCGCGGGATCCCGCGGCGTGCTGATTGGCGCGATCGTGGCCGCCGCGTTCATGGGCGTCCAGGCGATTCGCCGCGCGCGCGCGAAGATCGTCCCGATCGCCGTGCTGGTGGCCGCGATCGCGGTCGTCGCGGCCTTCGGGACGCAGCTCGCCGGCTCGGCGGCGCAGAAGTACCAGGGGTTTCTCTTCTCGGGCGACACCGCCACGAGGCTCGGCAAGCGCAACTTCCTGCTGGACGACGGGGTAGCGCTCGCGCTCTCGCACCCGCTCGGGCTGGGCGCGTCCGGATATCAGGGCGCCACGCAGTTCATCTACCCGCACAACGCGCTCGTGGAGGCCGCCGACGAGCAGGGGGTGCTGGGGGCGGCGCTGCTGGGGACCTTGATGCTGGCCGCGCTGCGGTCGAGCCTACGGCGGCGGGGAGCCAGGGTGACCGCGGAGTCGATCCTCGCCGGCGGCCTGCTCATCGTGGTGATCAGTGACGCGATGGTCTCGCAGTCGTTCACCCAGTTCCGCGAGCTGTGGTTCGCGATGGGCCTGGCCCTGGCCTTGCCGCGGCTCGCGGCGGCGGAGCCCCAGCAGCGCGGCGAGCGTTCCCGCGCCGTAGCTCGCGTGGAAGCCGAGGATGCACGCGGGCAGCAGTAGCGGTCCCGGCCGCCTTGCGCGCCAGGCCGTCCTGATCCCCTCGGCAAGGCCGGCGGCCAGGTGAAGGCCCACGCCCGCGGCGGCGAGCAGCGCGAGGACGGCCGCGAGCGTGCCGTCGCCGAGCGCGACGGCGGCGAGGGCGGCCAGACCAAGTAGCAGGACGCACGCCACGAACAGGAGCGGCATGAAGTGCCGCAGCCGCATCGCCCGCCTGTTCTCGCGGACCGTCAGGAAGTTCCAGTAGCCGTTTCGGTAGGCGTAGCGCATCAGCTCCCGCGGTCCCGGCTGCGCCCG
>Ga0066710_100006524_pt1 | contig 10922 bp, 8 predicted proteins | sample GraSoiAngelo_159_FD_79666 | JGI IMG/M metagenome (GOLD analysis project Ga0066710, IMG submission 79666) | Grasslands soil microbial communities from the Angelo Coastal Reserve, California, USA - 14_1009_16_40cm | ecosystem: Environmental > Terrestrial > Soil > Grasslands | place: USA...
GACCAGCGCCGCCTGGAGGTGGCACGGGCGCTCGGGGCGGATCCACAGCTGCTGCTGCTCGACGAGCCGACCGCCGGCATGAACGCGCAGGAGACGGCGGCGCTGACGCGCCTGATCAGTCGCTTGCGGACCGAGCGCGGGCTGACGATTCTGCTCATCGAACACGACATGAAGGTGGTCATGGGCATCTCAGACAGGGTGACGGTGCTCGACTACGGTCAGAAGATCGCCGAAGGCACGCCGACCGAGGTGCAACGCAATCCGCGTGTGATCGAGGCTTATCTCGGTCGCGCCGCGACCGCCGAAACGAGCGCGGCGCCTTCTGGAACAACCCCGCCATGAGCACCACGCCGGCCAACATGGCCTCTCTGACAGGCGAGCGCAAGAACGGTGTCGCCGCGCTCGAGTTGCGCAACGTGCACACGTTCTACGGACACATCCACGCCATCAAGGGCGTCTCGCTACGAGTGGACCAGGGCGAGATCGTCACGCTGATTGGCGCCAATGGCGCCGGCAAGACGACCACGCTGCGAACGATCTCGGGCATCCAGCAGCCGCGCGAAGGTCAGGTGCTGTTGAACGGGCAGCGCATCGATCGGCTGCCGCCACACCGCATCGTCGAGATGGGCATCTGCCAGTCGCCGGAGGGGCGGCGGATCTTCTCGCGCATGAGCGTGCAGGAGAACCTCGAGATGGGTGCCTTTGCGCGGCGCGACGCGGCCGTGGCCATCCGCGCGGACCTCGAGCGCACGCTCGAGCTGTTTCCGCGGCTCAAGGAGCGACTGCGGCAGCGGGGCGGCACGCTTTCGGGAGGCGAGCAGCAGATGTTGGCCATGGGTCGGGCGTTGATGAGCCGGCCCCGCATCCTGCTGCTGGACGAGCCGAGCATGGGGCTGGCGCCGATGCTGGTCGAGACGATCTTCAATACCATCGTCGAGATCAACCGCCAGGGGGTAGCGGTGCTACTCGTCGAGCAGAACGCGCTGATGGCGCTGAACGTGGCCCATCGCGGTTACGTCCTCGAAACGGGCCGCATCGTGCTCGAAGACGAAGCCCACGCCCTCCAGCGCAACGAGCAGGTTCAGAAGGCGTACCTCGGCATCGAGTAGCTCACGCATTTTTCCCCAGAGGGGACCCCCGCTGAGTTCGCTGGCGCGTACCCGGAGCGCGGTTAGACGGGAATGGGCTCTTCGCGGAGCTCCGCCGCTTCCACACCAGCCGACGGCTCGTTGGCTCGCGCACGGTACAGCGTCGCCAACAGCAGCGCGACGCCGAAGACGATGAAGTTGTGCTGGCGCAGATCAACCGCGCTCAGCGCGGAGCTATTGAGCAACGCGCCCAGCGCGTGCAGGCCAGCGGTGATGCCCTCGACCAGGAAGCGATCGTACGCGGCGATCGCCAGCGCTCCGAGCACTGCGCCCAGCACGCCCCACTGCCCGCCGATGACGACCGCCGCCAGCACCATGAGCGACACCGTGAAGTCGAACTGCGACGGCTCGACGTAGCCGAACAACTGCGCGAAGCCTGCGCCCGCGACGCCGGCAAACCCGGCCCCAATCGCAAACGCGAGCAACTTGATCAAGGGCGGATTGATGCCCAGCGAGCTGGCCGCGGTATCGTCCTCGCGCACCGCCGCCCAGGCGCGTCCGACGCGAGAGCTGCTCAGGCGCATGGCTGCCAGGCAGGCGGCGCCCGCGAGCACCAGCGCGACCACGTAGCTGCTCAGTCCGCCAGACAGCGGTCCGGCGGCGACAGACGGAATCCCGCTCATGCCGCGCGGCCCGCCGGTCCAGTCCGGCAGGTGCCAGATCACCAGCGGCACGATCTCGCCGAACGCGAGCGTGACGATCGCCAGATACTCCCCGCGCGTTCGGACACTCGGCAGCCCGAAGATGACGCCGAACGCGGCTGCCACGATGCCGCCCAGCACCAGCGCAAGCCACGGCTCGCGCACACCGCTGGGCAGGGCGAGCGCGATGCGGCTGCCCGAGCCGGTCAGCAGCGCCGCCGAGTAGCTGCCGATGGCGAAGAACGCGGCGTAACCCAGATCGAGCAAACCGGCAAAACCTACTACGATGGTTAGACCAACGGCCAGGGTCACCATCAACAGCGCCATCGTCGCGCCCGGTAGGCGGAACCATCCGGCGGCCTGGTCCAGCCACGGATACAGCGCGCCGAAGCCGAGCAGCGCCGCCAGCACGAGTCCCTGCTGACGCTGGTTGCGCGCGGCGGCCAGGACGGGTCGTGCCTGCGCAGCGGGATCGGTGGCGCTGGACGACGTACCGAGCAGCCCGGTGGGGCGGAACGCGAGCAACGTGATGAGCAGCAAGAGCACCAGCACGGGTGTCCACTCGGCGTCGAACAGGTAGTCGCTGAACGAGGCGACGATGCCCAGGACGATGCCGCCGAGCAGTGCCCCACGCGGATCGCCGACGCCGCCGAGCACCGCGGCGGTCATCGCCGACAGCCCGCTGCGCAGGCCGTACTGGACGTTGGCGCCGCCGAAGTAGGCGGCGAAGATCGCCGCGCCGAAGCCGGCCACCGCGCCGCCGACGGCGAAGGCGATCAGCTGCGCACGGCCCGGGTCGCCGCCCATCAGCGCCGCGATGTCGGGCTCCTGGGCCACCGCGCGCAGTAGACGGCCCGTCCTGGTACGCGCCAACAGCGTCGCCCCGCCGATCGCCAGTACCCCGGCGATCACCAGCACGAGCGCGTCCTTGAGCGTGAACGAGACACCGCAGCACGCGAGCTCGACTCTCGGGACGAGGTCAGGCATCGCCAACAGCGGCAGGTCGACCCCCTGGTGGGCGCCTGCCGGCGCGACAGAGCGGAAGTCGTGCCACCACACCGCGACCTGGAAGAGGACGAACGACAGCGCAACCGAGGCCACCAACGGCGCGAGTGGGTCCTTGACGCCGCGGAAAGGACGGAACGCCAGGCGTTCTACACCGGTGTTGACCAGCGCGCCGAACACCGCGCCAACGATCGCCAGTGCGATCAACACGCCGATGCGGACGACGAGGGGCGCGGCGGCGGTCACTCCAGTGAAAGTCGCCAGGTTGGCGACCACGACGGTGGTCAGGGCGAACACGCTGCCGTGCGCCAGATTGATCTGGCGCGCCACGGAGTACGCCAGGGTGAAGCCCACCGCGTTGAGCGCAACCACCGCCCCGTCGGTGAGCCCGTAGATCAGCAGCTGAACCAGGATCGGCGCGCACTCACTACCGCAGGACATCCGTTATCCGCTGCCCCACGATACGAGTTTTCTGGAGTTTTCTCAGGGACTCCAGGGTCGCACCACGACGAGAATCACGAGCGCTCCGATCAGTGCGACCAGCGCGTATTCGATCGCGATGCGGCGGTCGAGATTCAGCGAGGCGCCGTGCTCGACCACACCTGAAAGCACGTAGAAACCGAACCACAACGCGGCGCCACCAACCAGCGCAGCCACGTTCCAGTACCCGAACGCCCAGGTCAGCTCGCCCAGCAGCAGCCCGACACCGGCCGACAGCAGCACGCGCCGCCGCGCATCGGCCGGCGTATCGCCCAGGAGGTACCAGGTGGCCACCGCGCCTACCAGGGCGACCGGTGGGGCGATCACCAGGCCGCGCTCCTTCGTCCCGTAGACCAGCACCATGAGTGCCAGGGCCACGATGTACACCACGACGCGCACGGCGACGTACGCCGCGCCAGTTCGAGGTGGATGCGATTGGAGGCCGAGCCAGGCGGTGTATTGGCGCGCCGCCATCACTCGAGCGAGCCGCCGCCGCCGGCGAGCCGAGTCAGCGTCTCGTGGCGGCGCTCGAGCGTTTCTAGCCGCTCGCGCTGTTCGTTCAACCGCTCGCGCTCGCGCTCGACCGTGTCTGGCGGTGCTTTGCGGGTGAACTCGCCACCCAGCAGGTTTTCGAGGCGCTTGACTTGCTTGTCGGCGTCGGCCAGGTCGGTTCGCGTGCGCGTGAGCTCCGTCTGGACATCGAACAGGCCCTCAGCAGGAATCAGCAGCTCCGCTCCACCGGCCACCGCGCCGATCGACCGTGCCGCCAGTTCAGGCGGCGCTCCGCTGGCCGACTCGACCACCTGGATTGGATTGAGGCGCGTGCCCGGCAATGCCCCGAGCAGGTCGGCGTTTGCCCTCCAGAAGGCAGCCGCCGCCGGCGTGCGCGCCAGAATCGATGCGGCCACCGTGCTGGACGGCTCGATGTGATACTCGTGACGCAGCATGCGGGTCGCCCGCGTGAGTGCCCTGATGTCGTCCCATTCGGCTTCGGCGCTCGCGTCGTGTGTGTCGGCGGCCCGCGGCCACTCGGCGAGCATGATCGAGATCGGCCGGTTGGCGGTACCGGTTGTCAGCCGCTGCCACAGCTCTTCGGTCACAAACGGAGCGTAGGGATGCAGCAGGCGCAGCGTTTTTTCGAACACGCGCGCCAGCACCGCGCCATCCGCCTTGCCGGTGCGCGACAGGAACTTGAACGCTTCCAGGTACCAGTCGGCGACCTCGTCCCAGAGGAAGTCGTGAATCACACGCCCGGCTTCGCCAAAGTTGAACTCGCCCAACAAGCGCGTGACTTCGGTGGTCACCGACGCGAGACGACTGGCAATCCACCGCTCCACCAATGCAGCATCGGCGGATGGCACGGCCGGTTGGAGCGCGCCGCGGCGCTGCTCGGCGGTGGTGCCGGCTATCACGAAGCGCCCGATGTTCCACAGCTTGTTCACGAAATCGCGTCGCGCATCCAGGATGGTCGGCGTGAGTGTGAAGTCGTTACCGGGCGTAATACCGATCGCGACTCCAAGTCGTAGCGCATCGGTTCCGTATTCGGCGATGAGCTCCAGTGGGTCCTGGACGTTGCCCTTCGTCTTGCTCATCTTCACCCCGCCCTCGGCGCGGATGAGCCCGTGCAGATACACCGTGTGGAAGGGGATCTGGCCGGTGAACTCCAGCCCGAACATGATCATCCGGGCCACCCAGAAGAACAGGATGTCGTGGCCGGTCTCCATGACGGAGGTCGGATAGAACATGCGTAGATCCGGAGTCTCGTCAGGCCAACCGAGGGTGCTGAATGGCCAAAGTCCGGAGGAAAACCACGTGTCGAGCACATCCGGATCCTGGTGGAATTCCGCGCTGCCGCATTCGGGGCAGCGCTCCGGCTCGTCGACACTCGCCCACTGCCTCGAGCAGCCAGGCGCGTCGCAGTAGTACACCGGAATGCGGTGGCCCCACCACAGCTGCCGCGAGATGCACCAGTCGCGGATGTTCTCCATCCAGTTGTAGTACACCCGCGCGAAGCGCTCCGGGATGATGCGGATGCTTCCGTCGCGAACCACCTGGATGGCAGGATCGGCCAGTGGTTTGATGCGTAGATACCACTGGTCGAGCAGCAGCGGCTCGATCACCGTACCCGACCGGTGGCAGTGCCCGACCGAATGCGTATACGGCTCCTGCTTGACGAGCTGCCCGTGCTGCTCGAGCTCTTGCACCAGGCGTTTGCGCGCCTCCGGCGTGGTCAGGCCTGCATATGCACCCGCCGCTTCGTTCATCGTGCCGTCCAGATTCATCACGTTGATCGCGGGCAGGTTGTGGCGCTGTGCGATTTCGAAGTCGGTCGGGTCGTGGGCGGGTGTGATCTTGACCGCGCCGGTGCCGAACTCCGGGTCCACCACATCATCCGCCACGATCACGCCGATGCGGTTGACGTGCGGAATCCGCACGTGCTTTCCGATCAGCTGCTGATAGCGCGTGTCGTTCGGATTGACCGCGACTCCCACGTCGCCGAGGATGGTCTCCGGGCGTGTGGTCGCCACCGTAATCCACTGGTCGTCGCCTTCGACGATCGGGTAGCGCACGTACGTCAGCTGGCCGTGGACCTCCTTGTAATCCACCTCCAGATCGGACAGCACCGTCTGGCAGTCCTTGCACCAGTTGGCGATGCGGTGGCCGCGGTAGATCAGCCCCTTGTCGAACAGATGCACGAACGCGGTGCGCACGGCTCGCACGTGGTGCGGATCCATGGTGAACATGTCGCGCGACCAGTCAGCCGAGGCGCCCAGCTTGCGCAGCTGTTTCTGGATCTGCAGACCGTAGGTCTCCATCCACTCCCACATCTGATCCAGGAACTTCTCCCGTCCCAGGTCGTGGCGGTCGATGCCCTTGGCCTTCAGGTCGCGCTCGACGACGAGCTGGCCGGCGATACCCGCGTGGTCGCGGCCGGGCACCCACAGGCTGGGATCGCCCAGCATGCGGTGCCAGCGGATCATCACGTCTTCCAGGGTCACGAAGAGGGTGTGGCCGTTGTGCAGTCCGCCGGTCACGTTGGGCGGCGGCATGGTGATGACAAACGGCGTCCGCTCAGGAAAGTTCGGGTGCGACTCCGGTTTGAAGAGGTCGTGCTTGACCCAGAAGTCGTACCAATGCGCCTCAGTCTCGGCCGGACTGTACGGCGCGTAGGTATCCGCGGGAGCGGTTCGGGCGCTGCTTGTCGTGGCAGTGGTCTGCGCGGTCAATGCCTGAGATTACCAAAAACGCGCTGCCCGGTAAGATGGTCGGGCTTGGCCGTCGACTTCGTCAGCAACGAGGAGATCATCACGGAGGCCCGTCGGCGGGTCGCACAGGGTGTCTGGGACTACCTGGTGGGTGGCTCGGAGTCGGAAACTACGCTGCGCCGCAATCGCCGCGCCTTCGACAGCATCGCCTTCAGGCCGCGCATCCTGGTGGACGTCTCGCACGTGGACACGTCGACCACGTTCCTGGGCGCAAAGATGCGCATCCCGGCTATTTTCGCGCCGATCGGCTCGCTGCAGGTGTTCGATCCAGCCGGCGCGGTGGCCGCCTCGCAAGCAGCCACCGAGTTCGGGATCATCCACTGCGTCAGCTCGGCAACCCTGCCCTCACTGGAGGAGACGGCCGCGGCCACGCCGACGCCGAAGATCTTCCAGCTCTACGTCCACGGAGATGAGCAGTGGACCACCGACATGGTTCAACGCGTCAAGGACGCCGGCTACGCCGCGCTCACTCTGACCGTCGATACCGCCCACTACAGTCGGCGTGAGCGGCCGATGGTCACGCGCTACGTGCCACCAACGCGCCGAGCGGGCGCGGCACCCGAGCGAAGGTTTCAGGCCTCGCTTACGTGGGACACGATGGACTGGATCAAGGAGATGGCCGGGCTGCCGTTCATGCTCAAGGGCGTGCAGACGGCGGAGGACGCCGAGATCGCCGTCCAGCACGGGGTCGACTACATCTGGGTCTCCAACCATGGCGGTCGCCAGATCGATCACGGCCAGGGCTCGCTCGACACGCTGCCTGAGATCGTCCAGGCCGTGGCAGGCCGCGCGCGCATCATCGTCGACGGCGGCGTGCAGCGCGGCGGCGACATCCTGAAGGCCATCGCACTGGGTGCGGACGTGGTCGCGCTCGGTCGACTCCAGGGCTGGGGGCTCGCCGCCGGCGGCGTTGCGGGCGCGGTGCGCATGCTCGAGATTCTCGAAGATGGGCTGCTCAGCACCATGGGCCTCACGGGTCTGACCAGCATCGACAAAGTCACCCCAAAATACGTCTGCCAGGCAGACCCAGTGACCGAGGCGCACGAGATGAGCAGCTGGGTCAACATGCCCGTCGGCAGAATCCTCTGATCGCTTCTGCGTAGTCTGCAACGAGGCGAGCATGCCAAGGGTGCGCCCGCGGGGTCCCCTCAGGGGAAGACATGCTCTCCGCCCGCGATTCGGCATCTCGCGCCGGCGCGGGCGCGAGCCAAACGGACAGCGGCCTCGCGGCGGGCGGATGGGCCGCAACTCCGCGAAGCGCAAGGTCAGCGGCGATGGCAACTGAAGAGAGCAGCATCGCGGCGGTAGGCAGATCCATCAGGTGGGTCCCCTCTGGGACAAATCGGTCTCAGGGCGCGGTCCAGCCGCAGTCGAGCGCCTGGGCTGAGCCGGTGATGCCGCACGCGGCGTCGGCGCGGAGAAAGGTCGCCAGCGCAGCCACTTCCGACGGCTCCAGCAGCCGCTTGAGCGCCGCGGGCGCGAGCATGATCTGCTCCACCACTTGCTCGCGCGAGAGGCGATTCTCCTTGGCCAGATCGTCGATCTGACGCTCCACCAGGGGTGTGCGCACATAACTGGGGCAGATGGCGTTGCACGTCACGCCCTTGTCGCCTGCCTCCAGCGCCACGGTCTTGGTGAATCCCAGCAGGCCGTGCTTGGCGGCGATGTACGCCGACTTGTAGGGCGAAGCCACCAGCCCATGAATCGAGGCGATGTTGACGATCCGACCCCAGCCGCGGGCGTACATATGCGGGAGGGCGTACTTCGTCAGCAGAAACGGCGCGATCAGCAGGATGCGGATCAGCTGTTCCCAACGGTCTTCGGGGAACTCCTCGACAGGCGCGACGTGCTGGACGCCGGCGTTGTTGACCAGGATGTCCGTTCCGCCCCACTCACGTTCGACCCTGGCCACGAGCGCGCGGCAGTCATCCCGCGAGGTGACGTCGGCACGTTGAAAGCGCCCGCTGGGCAGGCTGTCAGCGAACGCCTGTCCCGCCTGTTCGTTCAGATCGGCGACGAGAACGCACGCCCCATGGTCAGCCAGGTCCTGGGCAATTGCCCGACCGATGCCGCTGGCGGCGCCGGTTACGAGTGCCGCCTTACCCGAGAGGTCGATGGTGCTGGGCATGGATCAACAGTTCTCCTCTGACGCGGTGAACGCTTCCCGCCATTGGCTGAGGAAGTCGGCTTCGTCTTGATCGGGCGGCAGCGACGGTAGACGCGCTGGCTCGGGCCAGTCGCGGCCGACAGCGCCGGCCGGCCTGTACCCGGGTAGGCCGCGCAACAGGAATACGGCCGCGATCTGGCCGCCTGGTCCGTCCGGGTCCACCAGGTGAGCTAACGCCTGGCGATCGGTCGGACCCTTTAGCCTGGCCTGCACCTGCGCAAAACCCAGGTTGAAGAGCAGGCCACGCTGCGCCGTGGCGCCCGGCTGGAGCTTCTCGGCGATCGCGACGCGAACCAGTGTACGCAGGTCGACATGTGCCGAGATGTCCTGCTGGCCGAGCCGAACCAGCGGATCGCTGCCCAGCGTGTGGCGGTAGTAGGTGAGCAGGCTGTCGCGTGGAGGCGACGCGGTGTAGTCGATCACGAGCGCCACGCCACGTGCTTCAAGCCGCCGCGACAGGTTTTTTACCCACTCGCCCAACTCGAGGCAGACGTCGACCACTTGTCCCTCGGGCGGCTTGTAGTGCAGCGCCTCGAAGTAGGCCTCCACTTCGGGACGTGCCGCGTCGGTCTCCACCCAGCTGAGGCGCTCGTGCTCGTCGAGCCCGACATGCAGCTCACTGAAACGCCGCGAACGGACAACGACCCGATGGACGGGCAGCGCATCGGCCACCTCGTTCGCGACGATGAAGTGCGCCGGCTCGTCGACGCCCTGCCAGCGGAACTCCGGGCCCCGCAGCCGCTCCTGTTGCACCGAACGCAGCGACGGGCTGACCTCGTCGAGCGTGTACACCGTATCGGGTACTTCGTCGCGCAAGAAGAGCATGAGCGGTTCGGCGAGCGCGCCGCTGCCCGCGCCCAGCTCCAGGATTTTGAACGGTCGTGGCCGTTCCAGGGCTTCCCAGACGTCGAGCGCCTGGCGTCCGAGCAACCAGCCAAACGCCGGATGCCGCTCAGGGCTGGTGATGAAGTCGCCGCTGGCGCCGAACCCGCGCAGGTTGGTGTAGTAGCCAAAGCGCGGGTGATAGAGCGCGGCGTGCATGACATCGCGGAACGACGGTGGGCCCTCGCGGGCGATCCGCTCGCGAAGCCAGCCTTCGAGCGGCGTTGCCGCGACTGGCGTGCCCGCCAAACCGCCTAACGGTCCAGCTCGCGTACCAGGTCGGTCATCATCTCGCCCGCCTCGGTGGGGTTGATCGCCACGCGGGCGCCGGCGGCGCGGAGCGCCTCCATCTTGGCCTGGGCGGTGCCCTGCGAGCCGGAGATGATCGCCCCAGCGTGGCCCATCTTCTTGCCCGGCGGAGCGGTCACGCCAGCGATGTACGACACCACCGGCTTGCTCAACTTCGAGCCGATGAACGCGGCGGCCTTCTCTTCCTCTGAGCCGCCGATCTCGCCGATCAGCATGATCGCGCGGGTCTCGGGGTCAGCTTCGAAGGCCTCCAGGCAGTCGATGAACGTGGTGCCGGGCACTGGATCGCCGCCGATGCCGACGCACGTCGTGACGCCGATGCCCTTTTGTGTCAGCTCGTACAGCGCCTGGTAGGTCAACGTCCCCGAACGGCTCACGATGCCGACCGGACCGCCTGGCGTGGCGATCTCGCCGGCGGTGATGCCGATGTTGCACTTGCCCGGTGTGATGATCCCCGGGCAGTTCGGTCCCAGCAGGCGCACGTTCGGAAAGTCCTCCTGGAGCCGATTGAAGAAGCGGGCCTCGTCCTGGGCCGGCACGCCCTCGGTGATCACGGCGATGAACGTGATGCCGGCTTCGGCCGCCTCAAGCACCGCGCTTTCGACAAATGGCGCTGGCACGAAGATGCACGAAGCAGTTGCCCCGGCCTTCTCGACGGCCTCCTTGACAGAGGCGAAGACCGGAATGCCTTCGACGTCGGTTCCGCCTCGGGCGGGGTTGGTACCGGCCACGACCTGTGTGCCATAGGCACGGTTGCGCAGCCCGTAGAAGCGTCCTGCCGAACCCGTCAGACCCTGGTACACGACGCGGGTCTTGTCGTCCACGAAGATGCTCATCGGCTCGCCTCTGTCGAGTTCGCCAGCTCGACCGCTTTGCGTGCCGCTTCGAGCATCGTCGGCCGCGACATCAGCCGATCCGATTCGTGCGCCTTCAGGATCTGTCGACCCTGGTCGGCGTTGGTGCCGTCGATGCGAATCACGATCGGCGATTTGATGTGGACCCGCTGCAGGGCCTGGACGATGCC
>Ga0066710_100006526_pt1 | contig 10922 bp, 7 predicted proteins | sample GraSoiAngelo_159_FD_79666 | JGI IMG/M metagenome (GOLD analysis project Ga0066710, IMG submission 79666) | Grasslands soil microbial communities from the Angelo Coastal Reserve, California, USA - 14_1009_16_40cm | ecosystem: Environmental > Terrestrial > Soil > Grasslands | place: USA...
CGCTCGTGCACCGCGGCCGCCCAACCCTCGGCGGGAGGCTCGCCGCCGTTGGCCCGCGCGACATCGAGCGTTTCGCGCACGGCACGCACCAGGAGGCTGCGTGGATGGGCCGCGGCCAGCGCCGCAATGGCGGGCTCCGCGAGCAGGACGTCCACGGCCGGCAGCCGGCGGCGGGGATCGGTCACGGCTTCGTCGAGTCGCGCCGGACCCGCGTGGTGTCTCGCGCGGGGGGCGGCGGCTTGGGGACGGACAGGACGGCCTGCGCCTCGCCCTCCACGCCGTTCAGGTTGCGCAGGCTGCGCACGCGCACGAAGTAGCGCCCGCTGGGAGTGAGCGGCTTGGCCACCCGGATGACGATGCGGTCGGTCGGCACCGGTCGCTGCGCCAGGAGCTTCTTGATGGCCGAAGTGTCGCCGGGCGCGAGGGTGCCCCCCGCAGCAGCGGGCGCCCGCCGGGCTGCTGCGGAGGGGGGCACCCCCCGCCCGGCGACGGTCGTGTCGCGATGCGTGGTATCGCGCTTCGCCGTCGTGTCCGCCGCCCGCCGCAGCGAGTCGGCCACCGCGCGCTCGCGCGCCGACAGCGAGTCGTACACTGCCTGCGTCAGTACTGCCGTGATGGCGACCGGCGTCGAATCGGGCAGGGCAACGACCCGCACGCGCGAGGTGTCTATCCGCGCCGTCGGGTCGAACGCCTGAGTGAGATTCACGCGGAAGGCGAGTGAGTCGATGGGGCCGGCGCCGCGGCCGCGCGGGCCCACCGTGTCGTGGACGAAGGCCCAGAGGGCGACGCTCGCGGTCGTGTCGAGCGTCACCAGCCCCGAGTCGAACGGCTCGCGGCGGTCCCGCTGGCGATTGTTGTTGTTGTCGCTGATCGCGTAGACGATATAGCGTCCGGGGGGAATCGCGTCGAGGCGAAAACGCCCCACGGAGTCGGTGAGCGCGAGATAGCCCACCGTGTCGGCGAGCGGCACGGCGCGGATCAGCCCTTGGGCGAGCGCACGCTGCTCCACCCACAGCACGGCTGTGCCGGCGAGACTCGCCGTGGGGATCGTGGGTCCGGTGGAGAAGATGATCGTCAGCCCTTGCTTGCGGACGTTGCGGCGCAGGTCCACGATGCCGGGGAGCAGGTGCAGGTGATACACGCGCCCCGGCTTCCAGCCCTCCTTCGGCTCGATGGAGATGGACGAGCGGTGCCACCCTACCTTCACGGCGCCGGCGACGGGGGAGAGCAGCACGTAGCGGCCCAGGCCCGCTGGGCCGCCGCCCGCGGCGGGGCTGCCCGCCATCTCGTCGATCACGTCGTCGAACCGGATGACCGCCGCCCCCTTGAGGTCCGGCACGACCGCGCCCGACTCCGGCCGCACCTCGACGACGACGGGGGGGGTCGTATCCGGCGGCCCGCCGGGCGGATCGCCCAGGTTGGCGCAGGCGAGGCCCCCTCCACCTCCCGCGAGCGCCGCGAGGGCGACGGCGATTAACCGCATCCCAGCGCGGTCAGCTTGCCGGCGAGCACGGAGCGCTGTTCGCGCCACACCCGCTCCTTCTCGCGCTCGCGCGCCACCACCTCGGTCGGCGCGCGGGAGACGAAGTTCTCGTTGGTGAGCCTGGCGGCAAGGCCCGCCAGCTGGCCATCGAGCCGCTGCAGCTCGCCGGTGAGCCGCCGGCACTCCTGCTGCACGTCGATGGCGCCCGCGAGCGCCACCACGACCTCGCTGCCGTCGCCGAACACCGCATGGGCGCCGACGCCGACGGGGGCTCCGTCGAGGCTCAACTCTTCCAGCTGGGCGAGCCGGAGGATCGTCTCCCGCTCGCCGGCGAACGCTTCCGTCCGGTCCCCGCCGCGTGCCACGATCGCCGCGCGGACCCGCGTCCTGGGCGGAATCCGGTACTCCGCACGAATGTTGCGGATCTTCTCGATCACCTGTTTCACGCGCTCGAAGTGCCGATCGGCCTCATGGTCCTCGAACTCGGGGCGCCGGTTCGGCCAGGCGGCGCCAGCGAGCACCTCATCCGGCTTCCGGCCCGGGACCTTCTGCCACAGTTCTTCCGTGATGAACGGCACGACCGGGTGCAGCAAGCGCAACGCCGTATCGAGGCAGTAGGCGAGAACGGCTTGCGCGGATGCCGGGGCGCCCCGCTCCGCAGCAGCCCAGCGGGCACCCGCTGCTTCGCGGGGCGCCCCGTCCTCCGCGCCGGGTCGCGCCAACCTGGGCTTCACAGCCTCCACGTACCAATCTGCCAACTCCCCCCAAGCGAACGCGAAGCAGGTTTTCGCCGCCTCATCGAGCCGGAACTGCTCGAGGGAGGTGGTGGCTTCACGGATCGTGGCCTGCGCGCGCGAGAGGATCCAGCGGTCCGCGAGCGTGAGCCGTGATCGATCGATCTGGTCGATCGGCGTCACGTCGGCCGGCAGCTGCGCCAGGATGAACCGCCCGATGTTCCACAGCTTGTTGGCGAAGTTGCGCCCCGGCGCGAACGTCGCCTCCAGGTCGTTCGGGTCCAGGATCACGTCGGCGCCGAGCGAGCTCCCGGCGATCAAGGTCCAGCGCAGCGCGTCCGCGCCGTACAGCCGCACCACATCGAGCGGGTCGATGCCGTTGCCGAGCGACTTGGACATCTTGCGGTGCTGCGTGTCGCGCACCGTGCCGTGCAGGTACACGGTCGTGAACGGCTGCTTCCCCAGGAAGTGGTAGCCGCTCATGATCATCCGGGAGACCCACAAGAACAGGATCTCGGGCGCCGTGACGAGCGTGTGCCCGGGGTAGAAGCGTTGCAGGTCGTCGGTGCGCTGGGGCCAGCCGAACGTGGCGAACGGCCACAGCCACGACGAGAACCAGGTGTCCAGCACGTCCGGGTCCTGGGTCACCGGGCCGCCGCATGTCGGGCACTCCGTGGGATCGGTGCGGTCCGCCCACTGGTGGCTGCACGTGGTGCACGTGAACACCGGAATCCGGTGTCCCCACCACAGCTGCCGCGAGATATTCCAGTCCCGGATGCCCGCCATCCAGTTCTCGTACGTCGCCTTCCAGCGCTCGGGCACGATCCGATACTCGCCGCGCTGGTAGCCGGCGAGCGCCGGCTCGGCGAGCGGCTTGATCTTCACGAACCACTGATCCGAGAGCCGGGGCTCGACCACCGTGTCGCAGCGGTAGCAGCGCCGCACGGCGTGCTGGTGCGTCTCGACCTTGGCCAGCAGCCCCTGCGCCTCGAGCATCTTCACGATCTTCTTGCGCGCCTCGAAGCGGTCGAGCCCCTGGAGCTCCGGAGGTACCCTTCCCGTTTCCCCTTTCTCGTTTCCCGGCTGTTCGCCCATCCGCCCATCTTCCGTCATGACCAGCGGCGTGGGTAGGCGATGACGGGTGCCGATCTCGAAGTCGCTCGCATCATGGGCCGGCGTGACCTTCACGAAACCGGTGCCGAACTCCTTGTCCACGCTCTCATCGGCGAGCACGGGGATCTCGACGTTCACGATCGGGAGCCGGACCGTCTTGCCGACGAAGGGCGTCCCGCGCGGATCGTCGGGGTGCACCACCACCGCCGTGTCGCCCAGCATCGTCTCCGGGCGCGTCGTCGCCACGGTCACGGCGCCTGAGCCGTCTGCCAGCGGGTACCTGATGTAATACAGGCTTCCGGTAGTGTCGCTCGATTCCGCCTCCTCATCCGAGAGCGCGGTGAGGCAATGCGGGCACCAGTGGATCACCCGGTGGCCGCGGTAAATGAGGCCTTCCTCCCACAGGGTCACGAAGACCTCGCGCACGGCGCGGGAGTAGGCGGGATCGAGGGTGAAGCGCGTGCGGCTCCAGTCGCAGGAACAGCCGATCACCTGCAGCTGCTCCAGGATGGTGGAGCCGGTCTCCCGCACGAACTGCCACACCCGCTCGACGAACGCCTCGCGGCCGACGTCGAACCGTGTCTGTCCCTCGGCCGCGAGCAGCCGTTCCACCACGTTCTGGGTCGCGATGCCGGCGTGATCGGTGCCGGGGAGCCATTCGGCCGCCCGGCCGCGCATCCGCTCGAAACGGATCAGCACGTCCTGGATGACATTGTTCAGCCCGTGCCCCACGTGCAGGATCGCGGTCAGGTTGGGCGGCGGGATCACGATCACGTACGGCGCGCCGTCGCCGCGCGGCGCGAACAGGCCGTGCTCCTGCCAGCGCCGGTACAGCGACGCCTCGACGGTGGACGGGTCGTACTGGGGTGGGAGGGTGAACGCGGGCTCGGCCATTCCTTATAATAAGCGCGGTCAGGCGGTCCGGCGCGCAGGGGTCAGCGGAGCTTCCCGACCGCCCGTCCGCCTGTCCGCCCGTCCGCAGAGTCGCTAGAATACTCGCAAATGCCCCCCCCTCCTGAATCCAACCTCATGCCCGCGAGCCGTATCGTGCGGTGGTTGACGCTCGCCGCGCTCATCGTCCTCGCCATCGTCCTGTATTTCCGGGACGGCCTGCGTCTCCCGCGATTCAGTGGGACAGCGGCCGCCGATACGGCGGCGTCGGCCCCCTCCCCCCCCGGGGCCAGCCGCTGATCGATGCCGGCCGCCGAGATTCGGGTCACGCTCCCTGACGGGAGCCAGAAGGTCCTGCCCGCGGGCGCCACCGCCGCCGATCTGGCCAAAGCGATCGGTCCCGGGCTGGCTAAGGCCGCGCTCGCCGCGAAGGTGAACGGCGAGGTGCGCGACCTCGCCCGGCCGCTGTCCGACGGCGTGGCGGTCGAAATCCTCACCGACAAGCATCCCCAGGCGCTCGACGTGTTGCGGCACTCCTCGGCGCACGTGCTGGCCACGGCGGTGCGGCAGCTTTTCCCGCACGCCAAGATCGGGTTCGGCCCGCCGATCGAGGACGGCTTCTATTATGACTTCGAGGTGCCGACGCCGTTCACGCCGGAGGATCTCGCGCGCATCGAGGCGAAGATGGCCGAGGTCACCGCGGCCGACTACGCGTTCGTGCGTGAGGAGGTGAATCGGGCCGAGGCCAAGCGCCGCTTCACCGATGACCCCTTGAAGCTCGAACGTATCGACGACCTCGGCCCGGACGAGGTGATCTCGGTCTACACCGACGGGCCGTTCGTGGACTTGTGCCGCGGGCCGCACGTGCCGAGCACGGGGCGTATCAAGCATTTCAGACTGCTGCACGCCGCGGGTGCGTACTGGCGGGGCGACGAGCGCCGCCAGATGCTGCAGCGCATCTACGGCACCGCCTGGTTCACCAAAGACGACCTCGAGGCGTACCTGCGACGGCTCGAGGAGGCGCGCAAGCGCGACCACCGTCTCCTCGGCAAGCAGCTCGACCTGTACTCGATCCAGGAGGACGTGGGCCCGGGGCTGATCGTGTGGCACCCCAAGGGCGCGATGGTGAATTTCCAGCTGCGGCGCTTCATCGAGGACGTGATCCTGGAGCGCGGCTACCAGCTGGTCTACACCCCTCATGTGACGCGCGAGCAGCTGTTCCTGCGCTCCGGGCATCTGCCGCTGTACGCCGAGAACCAGTTTCCGGCGATGGCCGCGGGGGAGGGCGAGGCCGAGGACGTGCGCTACCGGGTGAAGCCGATGAACTGCCCGATGCATATCCTGATCTACGCCTCGCAGCAGCGCAGCTATCGGGACCTCCCGATCCGCCTGGCCGAGATCGCGAACGTGTACCGCAACGAGCGGTCGGGGACGCTGCACGGCATGCTGCGGGTCCGCGGCCTGTCGATGGACGACGCGCACATCTTCTTGCGCGAGGAGCAGATCGCGCAGGAGATCTTCGAGCTGCTCGACATCGTGGAGCTGGTGTTTGGCAAGACGTTCGGGTTGGCGTATCGGCTCGACCTCGCCACCCGGCCGGCCAAGAAGCTCGGTACCGACGCGACGTGGGACCAGGCCGAACGCGCACTCGAAGACGCGCTGCGGCGGCGCGGGACCACCTACCGGGTCGACCACGGCGGCGGCGCGTTTTACGGTCCGAAGATCGACGTCAAGTTCAACGATGCCATCGGGCGCGAGTGGCAAGGCGCGACGATCCAGCTCGACTTCGAGCTCCCCGAGCGCTTCCGGCTCGAGTACACGGGCGCCGACAACCGGCCGCATCGCCCGGTGATGATCCACCGCGCCATCTACGGGACGCTGGAGCGGTTCGTCGGGTTCCTGATCGAGCACTTCGCCGGGGCGTTTCCGCTGTGGCTGTCGCCGGAGCAGGTGCGGGTGCTGCCCATCGCCGATGCGCAGGTCGCGGCCGCGCGCCGCGTCGCCGAGGCGCTCCGGGCGGCGGGGCTGCGCGTGCACGTGGACGACCGCAGCGACACGCTGAACTACAAGATCCGCGACGCCGAGACGCACAAGGTGCCGTACATGGCGGTGGTGGGGCAGCGCGAGGCGGAGGCCGGCAGCGTCGCCGTGCGTGCGCGCGGCGCGGGGAAGAAGCAGGAGGTGCTTCCCGTGGAGGAGTTCGTGCGGCGGCTCGTCAACGAGGTTCGCAGCCGGGCCTTGAACCCGTTAGTATAGAATACGGAATGCGGAATTCGGAATGCGGAATGGCAAGTTGAGGCCGTGACCGCGCACGCAGCTCACATTGATATTCCGCATTCGGCATTCCGCATTCCGTATTTGAGAGCGATCTATGAGCCCTGATCAAACCACGCCCGTCCTCCTGAGCGCCTGTAGAACGCCGATCGGTCGGTACCTCGGCGGCCTCGCCCCGCTCCCCGCGCCGGCGCTCGGCGCCCTGGTGGTCCGCGAGGCCGTCCGGCGCGCCGGCCTCGACGCGGCGGCGATCGAAGAAGTCATCCTCGGCAACGTGCTGCAGGGCGGCGTCGGGCAGGCGCCGGCGCGCCAGGCGGCGATCCACGCCGGACTCTCCGGGATCGTCCCCTCGGTCACGATCAACAAGGTCTGCGGCTCGGGGCTGAAAGCGGTGATGCTCGCCGCCCAGGCGATCAAGGCGGGGGACGCGCAGTGCCTCGTCGCGGGCGGCATGGAGTCCATGTCCAACGCGCCCCATTACGTGTACGGCATGCGCACCGGCATCAAGGCGGGCAACCAGCAGCTGGTGGACGGCATGATCCACGACGGCCTGTGGGATTCGTTCTCCAACCAACACATGGGCAACCTCGCCGAATACACCGCCAAGAAAGCGGGGATCTCGCGCGCGGAGCAGGATCAATTCGCGTTGGACAGCCACCGCAAGGCCGTGGCCGCCATGGACGCCTGCCACTTCAAGGACGAGACGGTGGCGGTCGAGATCCCCGGCAATAAAGGCCCAACGCTGATCGATAAGGACGAGGGCCCGCGCAAAGATACGACGCTCGCGGCGCTCGCCGCCCTGAAGCCGTCGTTCGAGAAGGACGGCACGGTCACGCCGGGCAACGCCCCGGGCCTGAACGACGGCGCCAGCGCGCTCGTCGTCGCCTCGCTGGCGTTCGCCAAGGCCCACGGCGTGAAGCCGCTGGCCCGCGTGACCGCCTACGCCGCGGGCGGCGGCGAGCCCAAGGACCTGTTCTTCGCGCCGATCGTGGCAGTGCGGAACCTCATGGCCAAGGCGAAGACGCAGATCGCCGACTACGATCTCATCGAAGCGAACGAGGCGTTCGCCGTCCAGGTGCTCGCCGACGGCCGCGCCCTGGGCTGGGACTGGAGCCGCGTCAACGTGCACGGCGGCGCCATCGCCCTCGGACACCCCATCGGCGCATCGGGCGCGCGCGTACTCACGACCCTGCTGTACGCCTTGAAGCGGTACGGCAAAAGGGCCGGGCTCGCCACGCTGTGTCTCGGCGGGGGGAACGCGGTCGCCCTCAGCGTGGAGGCTTTCTAATGGATCAGGCGTTGGTGCTTTCAGGGCGGGGGATAGTGCTACGCCGGGCTGCAGCGGGGACCCTCGGCGCCGCGCTCGTCGCCGCCGCCGCACAGGTCGCGATCCCGCTCCCCGGCACCCCCGTTCCGATGACGCTGCAGCCGCTCGCCGTGCTGCTCGTCGGCGGCCTGCTCGGCCGCTGGCTCGGGGCCTCCAGCCTGCTCCTGTACCTCGCGCTCGGTGCCGCGGGGCTGCCGGTCTTCACCCCCGTCGGACTTCCCGGCGTCGCCCGGCTGTTCGGCCCCACGGGCGGCTACCTGCTCGCCTATCCCGTGGCGGCGTTCGCGGTCGGCGCGCTCGCGGGCGACGGCGCGCGCACACCTCGGCTCGCGCTCGCTGCCCTGATCGGGATGGTGCTGATCCACCTCGGCGGTCTGGCGCAGCTGCTCCTCATCACCGGCAGCGCCGCCGGCGCCCTGCGCCTGGGCACGCTGCCGTTCCTCGCCGGCGACCTGATCAAGGTCGCCCTGGCGGTCTTGATCCTGAAGCCGACGGTGGGTCCCCTTCGCGCGCGCCTATGACGGCGCGCGTTTCGTTTGAGGGTGCCGCATGAGCCGGGTCGCGGTGATCGGCGCCGGCGTGATGGGCAACGGCATCGCGCACGTGTTCGCGCAATACGGGTGGGACACCGCGCTCATCGACGTGTCGCGCGACGCGCTCGACAAAGCGCTGAAGACGATCGAGACAAACCTCGAGCGCCAGGTGAAGAAGGGAGTGGGGAGTGGGGAGTGGGCCGTGCAGACCCTGGGGAGGATCCGGACCAGCACGTCGCTCGACGGCGCCGCCAAGGCCGAGCTCTTCGTCGAGGCGGCGACCGAGCGCCCCGAGGTCAAGTTCGACCTCTTCCGCGAGCTTGATCGGGCGGCGCCGGCCGGGGCGATCCTCGCCACCAACACGTCGTCCATCCCGATCACCAGCATCGCGGCGCAGACCCAGCGCCCGGCGCAGGTGATCGGGATGCACTTCATGAACCCCGCGCCCCTGATGCAGCTGGTGGAGGTGATCCGCGGGCTCGACACCTCGGACGCGACCACGCAGCGGGTGGTGGCGGTCGCCAAGGCGCTCGGCAAGACGCCGGTGGAGGTGCACGACTCCCCGGGGTTCGTCTCCAACCGCGTCCTGCTGCCGATGATCAACGAGGCGATCTTCTGCGTGCTGGAGGGCGTGGCGACGCCGGAGGCGATCGACACGGTCATGAAGCTGGGGATGAATCACCCGCTGGGCCCGCTCGCCCTCGCCGACCTGATCGGGCTGGACGTCTGCCTCGCGATCCTCGAGGTGCTGCACCGCGACCTGGGCGACGACAAGTACCGCCCGTGTCCGCTGCTGCGGACGATGGTCGCGGCGGGCCGCCTGGGCCGCAAGACCGGCCGGGGGTTCTATGTCTACGGCGCTTGAGACGCCCGGCCTCTCGGAGATTCAGCGCCAGATCGTGGAGCTGGCGCGGGACTTCGCGCGCACGAAGATCGAGCCGTTCGCCGCGGAATGGGACCGCACCAAGCACTTCGCCCGCGACGTGATCGACGAGCTCGGCAAGCTCGGCTTCCTCGGCATGGTGACGCCCGAGGAATACGGCGGCCTCGGCCTCGACACGCTGACCTATCTGCTGGCGCTCGAGGAGATCGCCGCCGCCGACGCCAGCATCGCCGTCTCGTTGAGCATTCACAACGCCATCCCCACCACCATGCTGCTGCGGCACGGCTCGTCCGAACAGAAGGAGCGGTGGCTGAAGCCGATGGCGCGCGGCGAGCTGCTCGCGGGCTTCGCCCTCTCGGAGCCCGACGCCGGCTCGGACGCCGCCGCGCTGCAGGCCCAGGCGGCGCGTGACGGGGGGGCGGCGGGGGGGGGCGGCGGTTGGGTGCTGCGGGGGACCAAGGCGTGGGCGACCAACGGCGGCACGGCGGACCTGATGATGATCATGGCGCGGACCGACACGCCGGCCGCGCGGCGCGGCGCCAAAGGCATCTCGACGTTCATCGTGCCGACGAACACGCCAAGCTATCGGGCCGGCAAGCCCGAGGATAAGATGGGCCTGCGCGCGTCCAACACCGCGGCGGTCGTCCTGGACGACCTGCGCCTGCCGGCCGAGCATCTGCTGGGCGAAGAGGGAATGGGGTTCGTGTACGCGATGGAGGGGCTCGACGCGGGGCGCCTCGGCATCGCCGTGCAGGCGGTGGGCATCGCCCGCCGGGCGCTCGAGCACAGCGTCGCCTACTGCGGCGAACGCCGGCAGTTCGGCCAGGCGCTGCGCCAGTTCGAGGGCGTGCAGTTCAAGCTGGCGGACATGGCGACCCGGGTGGAGGCGGCGCGCGCGCTCGCCCACGTCGCCGCGTCCCGGAAGGACCGCGGCGAGAACGTCACCCAGATCGCCAGCATGGCCAAGCTGTTCGCCTCGGAGACGGCGATGTGGGTCACGACCCAGGCCGTCCAGTTGTTCGGCGGGTACGGATATATGCGGGACTTCCCCGTGGAGAAACTGTTCCGGGACGCCAAGGTCACCGAGATCTATGAAGGCACCAGCGAAATCCAGCGCATCGTCGTCGCGCGCGGTCTCTATCCCGGCGCCTAGGCCGGTCACCGCTGCCGCCACTGGTGAGGGGATGACGGATCTCTTCCCCCTCCTCGCCGAGCACGACCACGAACAGGTCAGCTGCTGGTACGAGCCGTCGAGCGGCTACCGCGGCATCATCGCGATCCACGACACCACGCTCGGCCCCGCGATGGGGGGCACGCGGTTCTGGAGCTACGCGAGCGATCGCGAGGCGCTGATCGATGCGCTGCGGCTGTCGCGCAGCATGACGTATAAAGCGGCCGTCGCCGGGCTCAACCTCGGCGGCGGCAAGAGCGTCATCATCGGCGACAACAAGACGACGCGGCGCGAGGCGATCTTCCGCGCCCACGGCCGCCACATCGAATCCCTCGGCGGGCGCTACATCACCGCCGAGGACGTCGGCACCGGCCCCGCCGACATGGAGTTCATCCGCGCCGAGACGCAGCACGTGACCGGGCTCATGGGCAAGTCGGGCGACCCGTCGCCGGTGACGGCGTATGGCGTGTACCGTGGGATAAAAGCGTGTGCCAAGCACCGGTACGGCTCCGA
>Ga0066710_100006527_pt1 | contig 10921 bp, 14 predicted proteins | sample GraSoiAngelo_159_FD_79666 | JGI IMG/M metagenome (GOLD analysis project Ga0066710, IMG submission 79666) | Grasslands soil microbial communities from the Angelo Coastal Reserve, California, USA - 14_1009_16_40cm | ecosystem: Environmental > Terrestrial > Soil > Grasslands | place: USA...
GCGGCGCTTCGTTTGAAGGACACTGGGCAGAGGACTCAAAGGTTGTGAACTGTCAATTCACAAGAGTCGCTTCCCAGAACCTGGCTCTGGTCAACGGTCACAACATTACATTCGAGAACAATCGCTTTTTGGCATCAGGTCAGATCGGTGGACCGGGTTCAACCAACATCGATGTTGAGCCGAATGACGCGAACGATCGTATTGAGAACGTCCGTATTGTGAATAATCTGATTGACGTGCGCGACTCTGAAGTTCCGACTAGCGGTAACGGCATCCTGGTGCAATCGGGTTCCGGCACTCCGCATGTCGGTCCGATACTGATTGAACGTAACACGATCATTGGTGGCCGAAATATGGGCGTGATCACGAATGTCTTGAGCAATGGAATCTACGCGTTCGGCAACACCATGAAGGATGTGACTATCCGAAACAATCACGTGACCCGCACAGGTCAAGCCGGCTTGCGGATTGAAGGGACGCGGTTCGTGGTTACCGGCAATGAATTCACTGACGTCGGAGGCGGCGGTACTCCTGGGTTTTACGTTGCGGTTACCAACAGTCAGATTATTGGTAATCGTTTCACGTACACCGGAAACGGTCCCGCCGATGGTCGTGTTGAAATGGTGGCCGGTAGTCGCAACAACGTGATTCGCGATAATCCCGGTATGGGATTTCCGTAAACTGTCGATGGCCCCAGCGTTCGATTACTTGCAGTACAAGCGAAATCGACGAAAGCAGCATCTCACGAAGTGCCCAGATTCTTCAACAACTCTTCCACCGTCTTATCAAGAGCGAGTTTCCATTCGCCGTCTTCCTTTACGAAGTAAATCTTGTCCCATCTCTTGGTCCCTTCGTTTTGGACCTCCAAAGTGGCGTTATCGCCATCGATCTTCTCGTTGCGGTATTCAGGCATCTTGTCAGTCTTGCCGCCCGGACTCTCCAGTCCCTCGGTAAGAGCTTTATCGACCGTTTTGTTTTGCTCTTTTGCGCCCTTTTCGAGCATGGCCATCGAACCCTTGGACAAGGTCTTCTTCATGCCCTCAACGTCTTTTTTCTTTTGCGCCTCGTAGAACGCTTTGAAGGTTGCCGTGGGTGAAGACGTGAATCTACTGCAAGCCAGGACTGCAAATAGCACGAGCACCGCGGCGCAAATCGGTTTGAGATTTTTCATTTCGCTCTCCCAGGTTCGACAAACTTCAGTTTGTCGTTCGAAATCGACAAGCTACCGGCTCGTCGAACAAAATTACTGCGTCGCCCGCTTATGCGTCAGGATATTGCAGGCATCTTCGGCGCTGGTGGGATCGATGGCCTCGTTCCCTTCCTTAATGTGTTGAATGATTCCGTCTTTATCAATCACAAACGTCGCCCGATTGCCGTAACCACCCTCTTCATTGAAGAGGCCATAGTCCCTAACGACCTGGCGTTTCGCGAAGTCGCTCAGTATCGGGAAAGTCACACCCAGTTGTTTGGCGAATTCCCGATTGGCCGGAACACTGTCCACGCTGAGACCGAAGACCTGTGTGTCGTTCGCTTCGAATTTGGCGATATCAGCCTGATACGCCTTCATCTCTTTCGTTCAACCACCGGTGAACGCGAACACATAAAAGGCAAGCACCACATTTTTTTTGCCGCGAAAGTCGCTCAACTTGTAACGCACGCTTCGGTTGTCCTGGCCGATGATGGTGCTCGGCAGAGTAAAGTCCGGCGCCTTATCACCAACTTTAAGATTTGTGTGCGGCGCCGGCGGCGGCGACGGTTTCGGCGGCGTCGGACTTGGTGTTGGTTGCGCCGCCGCGATCGATGCCGCAGCCAATAAAAAGAAAATGCAGAGGGCCTTATTGATCATTGCCTGACTCCTTTGTGGTTTGAGCACTTTGCTGCTTACTGCGTCCTGCTTACTGCCTACTGATTTTTTCAGAGCGGGGCAAAGTTTACATCCGACGCAGGCTGACTGCCAAATTTTTTCGCGCGATAGGTTGCCACAATCCAGACTCAAGAATTCCTCAAGGGGCCGTCAGGATAATCAAAAAGCCTGAAGAGATCGCGTCCAGGCGAGGAAAAGGGCGCGAGGAACTACTCAACGTTCATTCCGGCCGAAATTGTCCGTAATAGACTTGCGTTTCGTAATCGAAGACGACCTTTCCCTGCTTCTCGTTCGCGTCGAAAATCCTTTTGAGGTCGGCTAACATCGGTTCGTAATTGGGATCCGCCGCCTCAGGCGCGTATGAAGCCGACCGGAGGCGGCCTTTAAATCCTTCGAAATCAAAATTCTGCTGGAAATCAAACCGGGCGCAGCTGCAGGAGCCGGGTGCGAAAAATGATTCGACTTGGGAGTCGGTGATCTCATGGCGCACGTCGCGATAATCCGTTCCATAACGCAGAAGGATGCTTTCATAATCGGCCACCAACGGGTTTTCGGTCTGAAAGCCATTCCAGATGATTACGACCCAGCCATCAGGCTTTAAGATTCGCTCGAACTCTTTGCGCGCGCGGCTTCGATCGAACCAATGAAAGGCTTGACCCGCAGTTACGACATCGACTGAGGAATTGGCGAGTGTCGTGGCTTCGGCAAGCGCATCGATGCTGGAGAAGTTTGGATACTTTGCCAATAACTTCTCGCCGGCCGAACGCATTTCAGGATTCGGCTCGATTCCAAACACGTGGTTTCCATTGCGGAGGAACAATTCGCTGAGAAATCCTGTGCCCGACCCGACATCGGCAATTACCGCCTCTGAACTTAACCCGCATTCACTTTTCAGCAGGTCGATAACAGCATTAGGGTAACTGGGGCGATACTTCAGGTAGTTCTGCACGCGATTGGAAAATCGTTTGGTCGGAGCAAGCATGCCTAATCCGTTTTGGTAATCAGAGGCCGTTGGTTGTGAGCAGAATAGTATTTCGCAAACCACCGGAAGCCAAGTAACACCAACAACAGAAACGCAAACGTGAGCGGCAAACGTTCATCAGATTTGACCAGCATATAGTAGTGCAAAACACCCAGGATTCCGGCTGCGTACACGATGCGATGCAGACGCGCCCAACGCTTGCCGCCAAGCCGCTTGATCATCTTGTCGGTCGAAGTAATTGCCAGCGGCAGCATCAGAAAGAATGCAGCCATGCCGATTGCAATAAAGCGACGCCTCAGGATGTCTCCTGGAATTGTGGTGAGATGAAAAAAGCGATCGAAAGCGACGTACGTCAAAAGGTGCAGCGACCCATAAAAGAACGCGAATAGCCCCAGCATCCGGCGGAATCTGACGAGCCAATTCAATCCGATAATTCGCCGTAGCGGACTGATTGCCAGCGTTAGCGTCAAAAAGAGCAGCGTCAACATGCCGGTCGTGCGGGTCACAAACTCGAGCGGGTTCGCGCCGACGTTCTTTCGCCAGACGTCCCAGAGCAAGAGCGCCAACGGCACGAGTCCGTTAACGAGCAGAACCGTTTTGGCGAAGCGGATGTCTTTCATTAGTAGTTCGCTCTCAAATCCATCCCCTCATAAAGCTTTCCGACTTGCTCAGCATAACCATTGAATAAGAGCGTCGGGCGCGAGCTAAACTCGCCAATGCGATGTTCCATCCTTTGGCTCCAGCGTGGGTGATCGACGTTTGGATTCACGTTGGAATAAAAACCGTATTCGCCCGGCGCTTCGATGTTCCAGGTCGTAGGTGGCTGATCGGTCACGAGCGTAATTTTCACAATCGACTTGATGCTCTTAAAGCCATATTTCCAGGGCACGACAAGGCGAATTGGCGCACCGTCCTGCGGTGGCAGCGTCGCGCCGTAAAGACCAGTCGCCAGAATTGTCAGCGGATGCATCGCTTCATCGAGCCGCAGCCCTTCAACGTATGGCCACTCAAGCACTCCCGTACTTTGATTCGGCATTCGTTTGGGATCCAGCAGTGTTTGAAAGGCGACGTATCGCGCTGAAGAAAGCGGCTCGACAACCTTCAGCAATGCGTTGAGCGGAAATCCTATCCAGGGAATCACCATCGACCATCCTTCCACACAACGCAGGCGATAGATGCGCTCTTCCTGCGGCGCAAGCCTTAGCAAATCGTCGAGATTAAAAACTTTCGGCTTACTTACTAAGCCTTCGACTGAAACCGACCACGGCTTTGTAACAAAGCCTCGCGACTCTGAAGCGACCGATCGCTTCTCGGTTGAGAACTCATAAAAATTATTGTAGTTGGTGATATCTTCGAAAGGCGTCAACGATTCGTCCACTTTGAACCCATTTCGAATCGCTTCATCAGTTGTTGGCGCTATGACACCGGGTATTCTGGCCCGCTCTTCGACGACGGCCGTCGGAGGATTTAGCTTTCGATACAGGAGTCCAGTGGCTGCTACAGATCCAGCGAGCACCGCACCGCGCATAAACAAACGCCGATTCAAATAAACTTGTTGGTCGGTAATTTCGCTCGCTTTAATGTCTGAGGGTTTCTTAATCAACATAAGAACCTTGTTATTGGTTGAATCGCTCCAAAAAATAAAATCGCTTGAACCGCTTGCTTTCAAATATTAGTATCGCCTCGTTTTTTTGCTCGTCAAGTTAACGCGCATAAAGCCAAATGAATAATTCACGACTCGAGTCTGACGGTCACCGGGCGGCGCTGTTGGCCGGATTCCTCGGATGGACTCTCGATGCCTTCGATTTCTTTTTAGTAGTGGTCACATTGACTGCGATCGCAAAGGAATTTCATCGCACTGACAAGGAGATAGCCTTATCCATCGCTTTAACTCTGGGCTTTCGTCCCGTCGGAGCGTTCATCTTCGGCTTGCTTGCGGATCGTTACGGTCGGCGTCTGCCGTTGATGCTCGACTTGGTGTTTTACTCCGTGGTCGAGGTGCTTTCTGGTTTAGCTCCGAATTACGCGACCTTTATGCTGCTGCGCGCGTTGTTCGGCATCGGTATGGGTGGCGAGTGGGGCGTCGGCGCATCGCTGGCGATGGAAAAAGTACCACCAAGATTACGCGGTGTGCTCTCAGGCCTGCTTCAGGAAGGCTACGCTGCAGGATATTTGCTCGCCGCTGTCTGTTATTTCTTTATTTTTCCGCGCTGGGGCTGGCGGCCTCTGTTTTTTATCGGCGGTTTGCCGGCCCTGCTGGCTCTGTTTGTTCGATTCAAAGTGAAAGAATCCGAGGTCTGGAAGAAAACCAAGCATGAAACTTGGGGGCAACTAGGTCGGAGCATCACCTCGCATTGGAAACTCTTCATTTACTTAACGATCCTGCTAATGATGATGAATTTCGTTTCCCACGGAACACAGGACATGTATCCGACTTTCCTCGAGCGGCACTGGGGATTCAATCCGCGCGAACGGATTATGATAACGGCGCTATCCATGGTGGGCGCAATTATCGGCGGCGTGATCTTCGGCTACATTTCAGACCGGTGGGGCCGGCGCCGCTCGATGATCCTGGCGCTGATTTGTGCGATTGCGGTCGTGCCGCTATGGGCATTTGCACCTTCGCTCGCGCTTCTGGTCCTGGGCGCGTTCCTCCTTCAGTTCATGGTGCAGGGCGCCTGGGGAATCATTCCCGCGCATCTTTCCGAGCTGTCACCAGATTCCGTCCGTGGTTTTTTACCTGGCTTTGCGTATCAATGTGGAGTGCTGCTCGCTGGTTCGGTGGCGTATATCGAAGCGCTCTTCGCCGAAAGGATGAGTTATGCCTGGGCGATGTCGTTGACCGCCGTGACAGTGTTCGCTGGCGCCGTATTGGTAATCGCCCTCGGGCGTGAAAAGCGTGGCATTCACTTTGGCGAAGCCGAGCTGATGATTAATGAATGATCTCTACCATTACTTGAATCGTAAATCGGCTTCGCGGAAATTGATCGTGATTGCTTCTATTTGTACTTGATTGATCATGGCAGGTTATTCAGGGACACCATTGGTCAAGAAGCTCGGAATTAAGTCGGGCATGAATGTTAGGTTCGTGAATGATCCGCCGCTGTTTAAGCGGACACTTGATTTGCCGCCAGTGTTGACAATCAATCAAGCCAGCCGAAAGCCACTGGATTTCGTCTTGTTGTTCGCTAAGAGCGAAAAGGAATTGGCGAAAGCTCTTTTGCAACTTGCGACGAAACTAAAACCTTCGGCATGTTGTGGGTGGCATGGCCGAAGAAGAGTTCAGGCGTATCCACAGATCTTACATTCAACAACGTTCAGGCAATCGGACTCGCCGCGGGCCTTGTCGACGTAAAGATTTGCGCTGTCGATGACGTTTGGTCGGGACTCAAATTTGTTTTTCGTTTGCAGGACAGACCGAAGCCCTAATCGTGTCTTTTCATTTTGCCAGGACGGTTTTCGAACTTTCCACAGTTTTTGTGAAAAACGTGTGGATTTCATCGAGAGCCAGCCCTAAACCTCTTTCAAATTGCTACTTACGGTTTTTCCACAGGTTGCGAAAACCCACAGGAAAAGACTTTTTTGTTGATGAGCAGAAGTAAGGCGGGATGGCCTCGATTCGTGAGATCAATATCAACGAAAGAGATCAGCTATTTGATCGTTTCGGTCGAACAATGATCGCTGACGCTACTGCGCAATTAACAGTTATCGTGCGTCGGTAGTCGAAAGAAAATGGATGAAGTGGTCGGCCGCCGCGTATCGTGCGCGACCTTCAATCAACTAATGGTTGGACCACAGTGCTAGCATCCGAAGCAGTTGCGCGATACATACGGCGAACGTTTTTCTATGCGATTAGAAACATGCAAATCTGTTTAAGGTTTCGTCAATGTCGCGAAACGATCTTGCGCTTAGATTCGACGATCAGCGATCTGATGTCGCATGAATTGATGGCTGTAATGTTTTCCTGCGACTGATGTTGTGAACATAGAAACTTTGTTCGCGAGAAAATTGGAAGGCGAAAACTGAGATTGTTCTTTTCCGACGATCGCAACTGAATTAGAGGTTGCAAAAAAATTCTTCATCAATATAATGCGAGTCCCTTGTTTGTTGTGGAGGTGAGCGCACCGGAAATCGAGTTGACACGACGTTTGGCAGCAGCAATTATTCTTACCTCGCAAGATCTAACCGTCAGCCATTCCGCGACCAACCTCGATACGCTTCATTGTTTGAAGCGATCATTCGCAAGCTTAATGCGAATGAACGACTAGCACGGCACACGGACGGCGCATTTGAAGTTCACCAGAGCTCTTTCGCGCCAACCAATCAATCGCAGCGGGATTCCGAGCGAACCAGGGCACCAACGGCTTGTCCGTTTGCGAGGTCTGCCGGTGGTGGTGTTTTGAACTTTTTATCGAGCGGAGTTTAAAGATGACGCGCGCAGCAGAAGTCACTGCTATTGAATTGAAAAGATGTCCTAGATGCGAAGAGTCGCTGCCGTTGTCGGAATACGGAGTCTGCCGCGCACGTAAAGACGGGTTGAATCTTTATTGCAAACGCTGCATTCGGCAAAAAATAGCCCTAAGCCGGCAGGCACTGCGCGAATATAAGAGCGCGCGGGTCAAACACTCGGCAAGTTCAGCTGCGGGAAAGCCCTGCCTCACAATTGAAGCGGCAACACAGCTTTCACCGCGGCGGATCGCTCGCATGCTCCGCAAGCTTTCTCCTGCTGATCGCGTGCGCGAAGCGATTCGCTGCGGCGCGCAAACCCAGAAAGAGATTGCTCACGTAACCAAGCTGCCGAAAGACGAAGTTTGCGACGCTTTGGCTAACCTTTTGCTGTGGACGCGCGAAATTCGGACGCAGATCGTCAACCACACCCGAATGTACTTTGTGAACGACGAGATGGCTAAGGCGGATGGCGCTGCCCGCAAGAAACGGACATTTAACCCTTCCTTCAGCTCAGTTGGCGTGTTAATGCCCGGTCGGAAGCCGTCGACTAAAGGAAAAAAGCGGGCGGCGAAAACTCACGTCGATGGTAAGGCAAAAGAAAAGACCGGTTAAGCGATCACACTCTCTTAGGCGCTAAAAGCATTCAACACTTCTTCCGCGTGATCCTCTGGCTTAACTTTGCTAAAAATCTTTTTGATCTTCCCCTTTTCATCGATAAGAAAAGTCATTCGATGATTGCCCATGTAGGTGCGGCCCATGAATCTCTTTTGGCCGTAAGTTCCGTAGCTTTCGGACACCTTGCGATCCGTGTCGGCCAGCAAGCGAAACGGCAAATCGTATTTTTTCAAGAATTTCTGGTGAGAAGCTTCGCTGTCGAGTGAAACTCCCAGCACTTCAATGCCGCGCTTTTTAAATCGTGCGTAGGCGTCGCGAAAAGCACAGGCTTCTTTAGTGCATCCGGGCGTATCATCTTTGGGATAGAAATAAAGCACGACTTTCTTTCCGCGCAGGTCTTTCAAGCGAATAACGTCTCCATTCGCGTCGCGCGCGGCAAAATCAGGAGCTTTATCGCCTTCCTTAGGTTGTGACGCCATTGGCTTGTGTCCAATCGTAAATTTTGAATTATTCGAACAATGAGATTGTAACGAGTTCAGAGGAGCTATCGCAAAGACAATGACTACGAAGAAGAAAACAAAACCGACTAAGTCGCAGGCAGGCAGGAAACAATCGTCGGGTTATTGGATGGTCAAGCAGGAGCCCGAAGCGTATTCGTGGAGCAATCTGGTTCGCGACGGGCGCACGGATTGGACAGGAGTACGGAATTTTCAGGCGCGAAACAATCTACGCGCCATGCGAGTTGGGGATAACGTGTTGTTTTATCACTCTGGAACGGGCAAGTGCGTCGTCGGGATCGCGCAAGTCGCAAAAGCGGCCTATCCTGACGCGACGGCCGATGATCCTCAATGGGTCGCCGTTGATATAAGGCCAGTTAAGCCTCTCAAAGAGCCAGTGACGCTGGCGGCGATTCGCTATCATCCCAAGTTGAGCAATCTACCATTGATTCGGCAATCGCAATTGTCGGTCATGCCTCTGACGGAGGAAGAGTTTGAAACGATAGTCACGATGGGTTCCTCTAAGAAAACGAAAGGGAAGTGAAGGTATTACGCCCGACGGATGAACTTGGCCGCCAGCCAGCCGGCTGGAACCAGAATCGCGAGATGAACCCAATCGTAGCCACCAGTCGTGCTGCCACCGAAATGATTGCTGATCATGAGAAACACCACCGGCACCGCCATAAACGTGTTCTGTTTTGAGCGAAGCTTTGCCTGACCGGCGAGTCTTTCGTCAGGTTTTTTACCAGCCTTAATCGCGTCAATCATTTTTCGCTGCGCCGGCAGAATCCGTAACCAGACATTTGCGGCCATGATCGTGCCGAAGATCGCGCCGATATGAATGTAGGCACCGCGGCCGCTGAGGACGCGCGTCAATCCGTAAGCCGCACCTACGACGAGGATGTAGCTAATGAGCGCAAAAAGCCTTTCGTGGCGTCCCAATGGGGAAATCATCAGCAAGTCATAAACCAGCCATCCCAAAATCAAAACTCCAATACCAATTCCCACGGCGGTGCCAAGGCTGATGTCAGCGACATCTCTATCAATTAAAACTCCGCCGCCGATGTAGTAAACGATAATCAACAGGGCGAGTCCGCTCAGCCAGGTCGTGGCTGCTTCCCAGCGAAACCAGTGCAATTTCCGCGAAAGTTCGTCTGGAACCTTTCGTTTTTCGACGACGTAAAAACCGCCGCTGTGCACCATCCAAAGCTGCGCGCCTTTTCCTGTATTCAGTAAAGCCTTCTCTTCTTCACTCAGGCGCGCATCAAGCCAGGTGAAATAGTAGGTCGTGCCTACCCACATGATGCCTGCGAACACGTGCACCCAGCGGGCAATGAAGTTGAGCCATTCGCTAATGGTTGGATTAATCATTTAACTGCCGCGATATGTCGAATACCCGAAAGGACTCAGCAATAAAGGCACGTGGTAATGCTGCGATGGATCGCGAATCGTAAACACAATCGATACCTCGCGGTAGAAGCCCTGAACGTGGTGCTTCGCAAAATACGGTTCTGTGTCAAAGATTAGTCGATATACACCGGCCTGAATCGCAGACGCTGAACGAACCAGGTCTTTGACTCGACCATCGTCATCGGTTATTCCTTTGCCAACCTCATCCCAGGTTCCTTCACCGGCTTCAGATTCCAGCCGGACACGAATACCGGCTGCCGGCCGTCCAAGTGAAGTATCAAGCACGTGTGTTGTAATAGTGCTCATTGATTTAGCAACTTTTCCAGCCTCAAAAACGTTATTTTTCTTTGCTCTTCAGCAGCGATGCGCAATTCGGTTGCTGGATCATTTCGCATGCGGGTCTTGAGGATCTCCAGCATCTCGCGCGAAGATTTTCCGCTGGCGCAGACAATAAAGATAAAACCAAATCGGCCTTCATAAGCGCTATTGAGTTTGGCCAACGCCTGAATCGTGTCGGTTGAAGCCGTCGAAACCCCTGCCTGCTCTTTCGCTGACCAACTTTGCGCTTGTTCTGCTTGAACTGATGCCGCTTTCTTTTCGCCGATCTTGGGATGGGCGCGAAACGCCTCGAGCCAGTCTTGCCCACTCAGCGACCACCAAACACGATCAGCTTCAGCGGCGAGGCGATCAAAACTTGCGAATGGCCGGGCTGTCGTCATCTGGCGCGCCCAATTTTTCGAACCGCAGCATTTCAGGAATTCCGCCTCCGCGTCTTCCGCCGACAATTGATTCAACCATTGAAGCGATTGAGTCATTGAGTCATTGAGTCATTGAGTGATTGAGTCAATGAGTCAATGACCCAATGAGTTAATGGCCAAATCGGATCATTCAATCGAGCCGTAAACGCGCAACCGGCTCACGCCGCCATCCGGAAAAATATTGAACCGCACATGCGAAGTCAGGCCTGTATCCATGACCTCGTCAAAGAAATGACGCGTGTGTGCCAGTAGCTTCGTTCGCGCCAGCACAGGTTTCCACTGGAACGCCGGATCCTGCAGAGTCTCGAGCAACCCGTCCGCCACGTTGCAACTTTCCAACGAACAA
>Ga0066710_100006529_pt1 | contig 10921 bp, 9 predicted proteins | sample GraSoiAngelo_159_FD_79666 | JGI IMG/M metagenome (GOLD analysis project Ga0066710, IMG submission 79666) | Grasslands soil microbial communities from the Angelo Coastal Reserve, California, USA - 14_1009_16_40cm | ecosystem: Environmental > Terrestrial > Soil > Grasslands | place: USA...
AGCCCATCTTCGGAAAAGTTGTACACGAAAATTTCACAGCTGAGCCGCGCCAACGACAAACGTGTCTTCGTGCTTACGCGCGCCACCGAACCGCCAGCGGAAGTCTGGTATGACAAACTCAATAACCTCGGCCTGACGTTCACCGGCGATTACCGTAAATCGCTGCGCGCCATCGGCCGGCTGCGCAAGGACGAGCGCGACCGCGGCGCTGGTCGCTTTGTACCAGTTACGCGGTCTGGGGCCGTGCCCGGGCGCGTGCAATTACAGCGTGGTGTTTTGTCCTATGAAGCAACAGATAAATTATTGCAGGCGTATGGAATTCGAATGGCGTCCGCGGTGCTGGCGAAGACGGCGAGCGAAGCGACCGCTGCAGCAGAAAAGCTCGGCTATCCTTGCGTATTGAAAGTTTGCTCCGTCGATATTCCGCACAAAACGGAATTCGGCGCGCTGCGCCTGAATCTGACAGACCGAGAGAGCGTGCAAACTGCTTACGAAGAAATGATTGTCGGCGTCCGGGTCAAGAAACCCGACGCGGCGATCGAAGGCATTTTGGTGCAAAAACAAATCAAAGGCCTCGAGTGTCTCCTTGGCATCTCGCGCGACGAACAGCTGGGACCGACGCTGGTCACGGGCCTAGGCGGCGTGTTCGTCGAAATTCTAGCCGACGTGGCAATTCGCATTCCGCCGATTAGCTCTAGCGAAGCACAGCGAGCACTGGAATCGCTAAAAGGCGCAAAAGTATTTGCCGGCGTGCGAGGCGCTTCACCCGCAGATATCGACGCCCTCGCCGAGATGGCCGCCAGAGTTTCGTGGCTGGCTCATGATCTGCGCGACAACATCGACGAATTGGATCTGAATCCCGTGGTCGTGCTGCCGAAGGGCCAAGGCGCCTTCGCCGTCGACGCGCTGCTGGTGGCGCATTAATCGGATTGATACCACAGAGCCGTCTATGTGATATTCATCACACCATTCTGCCCGGATTCCGCAGTTAAACCTACGGGCCCTTAAGCGAGGAGCAAACCTGGAGTAGCGAAGGCACCCAACTGTAAAGTTTCAAAGTCCTTTTCGCTACTTCGCACTTCACCATTAGAATCCGGAAAATTATCCAAGTGCCCCTTGATGCCGATCATCGAAAATCCAAAATTTGAATAATGAGAAGGCAGGTCAAGCCTCAGCTATATCTTTACCTCAATCCAAAATCTAAAATCCAAAATTAGAATGCGGAGGCGGGGGGATCGGGGCGGGACCCATATGTCATGGTTCCCTCAGCTTCCACGTCAGCGGCAAGGCAAGCGCGCACAGCGCAGCCATGACCCAAAATCCTTGGGCGCCGAGGCGGCCATAGAGTGCGCCCGAGGCGAGGGTGAGAAGTGCGGTGGCTACTCCGATGCCGACCGTGCCATAGATCGCCTGCGCCGTCCCTTCGAGGCCTTGCGGCACGATGCGGGCGATCAGACGCATGCAGGCGAGATGAAGCAGCGCAAAGGTGATGCCGTGCAGCGGCTGCACCAGCGCAAGCGCCATCACATCGGTTGTCTGCGCCACTACCGCCCAGCGAAGCATGCCGGCCAGCGCCGCGATCGCGAGCGCGCCGGCTGGCGTCAGCCGAGTCACGAGCGCCGGGCCGATGACGAAGAACACGAGCACCTCTGCGGCGACCGACTCCGACCAAAGCACGCTCGCGGTAACCGGGCTGATGGCTGCGGCGCTCCAGCGGATCACCGCGAATGCGTCGTGCATGGCGTGGCTGCCGAGGATGAGCGCCGCCACAAGAACAAGATTCCGAAACAGCGGCAGCCGGAGCAGAATGAGAACACCGCCCGCCGGCGCGCGCACGGCATCGGCTGTCCGATGGTGCATCAGTTCCGGCACCAGGACGGCGGCAAGAGCTGCCGCGCCGAGCAGTAAGGCCTGCAGACCGACGATCACGTCGAGGCCGAATGCGCCCACCGCCTGCCCGGACAGTAAAGTGCCGGCGATGAAGGCGGCCGAGCCGGTGCCGCGCACCCAGCCATACTCGAAGCCGCGGCGATCGCTGGGCGGCGGCGCCGCTGCGGACCCGAGCGCCAATGCGTCGGCCAAGACGGTAATTGGCGCCAGCGACGCGGCATGCAGCAGACTCATCCCGAGCAAAATCCAAAATCCATGAGCCGCGAGATAGCCGAGCGTCACCGAGGCGGCAAGCGCGATGCAGATGACGAGCACAAAGCGGAGTGCCTGGGTCAAGTCGCCGATGCGGCCTGCGAGCGGCGCCGTGAGCAATCGCACGGCCGTGCCGGCGCCGAGCACGAGCCCGAGCTGCTCGGGCGCCAACCCCCGCGCGCTGACAAATGCAGGTAAGAATGGAGAAGCAACTCCGAACGCCGCATACATCGCTGCATAGAGCAGGATGAATCTTGTCAGCGGTTGCATCGACGATGAATTCCCGTGATTGGCGGCGAACTGCACGAATCTAGAACCGCATCCTCAATAAATCATTCTGCCAAGTCTTCTTGCAACGGCGCACAACGAATTTAGAATGAAATAGCAAAACGATTACTTCGGGAGGAGTCTAATAATGACGCGGGTGCTTGCGAGGCCGCAGTAGGAAGAAAACGTTTCATTTTGAGATAGTCGCCCGGATAGCTTTTCCTGTCGCCGCACCTTTTCCTCCCGTGAAACCACCTTCAGGCGGCTAAAGGTTGATCAACTATCGGAATGATCAATGTTGCCCGGACACCCATGTCCGGCCGATTTTCTAACTTCACGTCGCCCTTGTGCAGTATCGCTATTTCTTTCACGATATTTAGTCCGAGACCCGTGCTTTTTTTCCCGCTGTCGGGACGCTGAAGCGAAAAAAATTTATCAAAGACCTTCTCTAGAGCGAAATCAGGAATCCCTGTGCCGTGATCTTCGACGCCAAACTTCAGTTTCTTATCTTCGACTCGGCCGATCAGCTCGATCGAACCATCGACCGGACTGAAATCGATGGCGTTTTGAATCAGATTGGAAAGCGCTTGAAAGAGCAGGAATCGATCAGCCCTCACCATAACAAATTCCGGAACTTGATCGACCAGGCTCAAGTTCTTTTTGGACAGCATAGGTCGTTTGCTCTCGATAACGGTTTTAACGATAGAAGAGAAGGAAAGACATTCCATATTCTCGAGGATCTTCTGGTTCTCCAAGGCGGAGAGTTCCAGCATCCGGTCCACCATTTCCTGAATACGATTGGCCTCCTGCCGAATGTTTGACAGAAACCGTGCTTGCTGCTCGGGCGGCATTTCTTCTTCCAGCAACTCGGCCGCTCCGCGGATGGCCGATAGAGGACTTTTAATTTCGTGCGTGAGGTTCTGGACATACTGCTCGACATATTTCTTTCCTTCGAGGGTCTCCTGCATTTTTGCAAACGCATTGCCCATTTCACCAACTTCGCTCTAATCCAGTTCGGGGAACTCCACGCGTTTTCCCCGGCGAATATCGTCGGCGTAGCGAGTCAACCGCGTAATCGGCCGGGTGATCCATAACGAAGCGAGATAGCTGAGGAGAACGGCGGCGAGGCCGGCGAGGCCGACAACTTTGAAGATTTGAAGCTTCGTGCTCTTTAAAAAAGTGTTGATGTTGGTCGTCGGTTTGGCAACCGTCAAAACGCCGGCGAGCGCTCCATTGACCACTACCGGCGCGGCCACGTACAACACTTTGGTGCTTGGATCGCGCGAATCCGCCGCTGTGGTTCGAGCGCCGTACTTTCCATCGAGGGTCAAACGAACGTCCTGCCAGACGCGGTAGTCGGCACCGACGTTTTGTCGGTCTTCGGAATCGAACACGATCTTGCCGGAGGCATCGGTGATGTAGATTCTCATATCCACGTCGGTCTTGATCAGATTGTAAATCGTCGCGGACAATGACCGGGAGCGAACGTTTTCAAAGGCCCGGTACCACTTTTCACGGTCGAATGTCTTGCCTTCAATTTCGCGCCCGACCATCGCCGCCAGAATATTGGCCTGATCCACCAGCGGTTCTTCGACTCCTTGGAGATAGCGAACGCGGAGATTGTCGAAAAACCAGCGGACGGGATAGGAAAAGCAAACGGTAAATATGAAAAGGCAAATGAGAAAGATACGGGTTCCCAGTCTCATAGGTCCTCTTTCAAGGAGTACCCGATGCCGCGGTGGGTGGTGATCGGATCTATTTCCGCTTTTATGGCTTTGAGCTTTGCACGGATGGTTTTGACGTGGGCATCCACCGTCCGATCCATGCTTGCTTCGGGTTCCTCCCAGGCCAAATCCATGAGCCGGTCGCGGGAAAGCACATGGCCCGGACGAAGAATGAGAACTTTTAACAGGTTATATTCATACCGCGATAATTCGACCGGCGTGCCGAAGTAGGAGATGCGCCGCCTCGTCTCGTCAATCTGGAAAGCCTGCCGGGCCGGCTCTGGTGGACTTGGTTTTTGGGTGCGCCTTAGCACGGCCTTGATCCTGGCGGAAAGTTCTCTGGGACTGAACGGCTTGACCACATAATCATCGGCGCCGATCTCGAGCCCTACGATCCGGTCGATTTCGTCCGTTCTAGCGGTCAGAAAGATAATCGGCAGCGGGTGTGTTTTGCGGATCTCTTTGCACAATTCCACTCCGCTGATATCCGGCAGCCCGATATCGAGGACGATGAGATCCATCGGCTGCTCGTCCAGCAACGAATGAACCGGCGTTCCTGACGAGAGACAATGGGTCTCAAACCCGTCGGTTTCCAACGCGTACTGAATCGTTTCGGAGATGGCCGGCTCATCTTCGACGATAAGAATCTTGGCTTTCTTGCCGTTCATGGTCGTTTAATTTTCAAACCCATTATGCTTTTCCAGCCCCAATGCACTAATACGAAGACGGCCAAGACGGCGAGGCAGCCGGAGATAACCGTTCCGCCGTGTTCGGCAAAGCGTGCTCCATCTTTGGCAAGCGCGCTGTTGAGCAAGGGAATCGCCAGAGTGATGAGGCCGTACCAGAACAAGGGGACCCGCCCCGCTAACGCGCACCGCGAAGAATTGGCCGTTCCGCGTTCCGCTTCATTTTGTCTCTGTGCTCTCTCGATCAAGGAGAAAACGGCCGTGATTATCCTATAAAACAGGCACAGGAAAAAGAAATAAATGATGACCCCTTCAAGCCGGTGCATTCTCTGCGGCGTGAGCCAGCCGGAGTAGATATCGGCATCATATGAATAGATCGAGACCATGATTCGAACAGCGTTGGCAAAAACCGTCAGGCCATAGGCGCTCACCAGGGAGCCTGTCAACCATAGCCATTTAACCCGCTGGCGTTGAATGCGATGGAGGCTGGAGAATGCCGCCATGCAAAAAGCGATAACGAGGAAATTAACGCCGGCACAGGCGGGCGCAATGACGATCCGGCGCGCATAGCTGACGAATCCCGTATGCGCCTCTTCCTCGAATGGAATTCCGCTGATCCACTCGACCAGACTCGCCGTCGGTCGCAAAATCCAGACAAGGTCTTCGCTGCGGGCTTCGCTGTAGTGATATTTGAGACCGACGGCGAGAAACGAGGCCAAGACTATAAAGATCCCGTTTTGCAGAACAAAGACCTTGCCCTTATCGATCTTTCCCAGCAGCGCTTCCTGGCCGTGCTCATGAGGGATGGAACTCCCCGGCCCGCGAGAGTTTTCGATCGTTGTCACCGATAGCATCGCTCACCGCCTCTCAAAGACCGCACGTCTCAGCCATTTTTTATTGATCACGCCCGCTGATAGCATTACCGCAGCCATCGCCAACAGCAGTCCCAATTCGGGCTCCGGAACCGACGCCATTCCAACGGCCAGGTTGGATACATGCAGCGGCAACGGCAGCGGTTGGTTTACATCCTCGCTGTCGCCCGAATTGCGAAGAACCTCGCTTACCGCGATAAATGAGGTATACGCAGTTAACAGATTGTAGGTAAGTCCCAGGGTCACGATTTCATCCTTCTTTTCGTGTTCCCGGTTAGAATTAAAATCGGATAGGCGGCCGATGCGCGAGCGCGCCCACAGGTAACGCAACGGGCTGTTGGTCTCCAGGGCTGGCGTTTTCGCGACATAGAAGGTTTGCGCGTAAGATCCATGTCCACTCGTGCCGCTGACTGTAATGACGCCTTGAGCGGCGCCGCGCCATTTACCGAAAGCGATCACCGGGCGATCGGCGAAAAGGTCGTGGACGCCGACCGGCTCGATGTCATAGGCATCAAAACCCGCGTAGGAAACTCCGATATTGGTCAGCACCGGAGATTGGATATACTGGCGAAATCTTTCTGCCGCCGCCGGCGCCTCGGACGGATCGGTAACCACAAAAGGCTCGCCCTGACCCGCTTTGGCGATACCTTCGATGAGATAACGGTTGACACTGGTCCCTATCCCGAATGCGAAGACGTTGGTCCGCTGCAGATTTTTTTGAATCTCGTCGAAGACCTGCTTTTCGATCCCGATAAACCCGTCGGTGATGATCAGCATCGGTCGCGCGTAGGCTTGGTCGCGCGGCAAGGAAAATCCCCTTTGCACCGCAGCGAGCAGTTCGGTGCCTCCGCCACCCTGCTGTTCCTCGATGATCTGAATCGCCCGGCGAGTGTTGCCGTCGGTAGCTGGCACCGACTGGGGAGCCATCAGGCGGGAACCGCCCGAAAACAGAATCACGTTGAATTTATCGGTTTGCCTCAAGTTGCCGATCAAGTCTTTCAGCAGCTTCTTCGAGGTGTCTAGCGGGAACCCATGCATGGAGCCCGAGACATCGACCACAAAGATGAATTCTCGGGGTGGAATATCTTGCTGCCGGATCCGTTCCGGCGGTTGCACCATCAGCAGGAAAAACTTTTCGTCTTTGTTCTCAAAAAGCATGAGTCCAGACTGGATTTCTTTACCGGCCAAGCGGAAGCTCAGGATAAAGTCCCGATTCCCACTGAATGTTTCGGCATCTTTCAAGGCGACGGTCGCAACCGAGTCGCCTTGCCGAAAAACATCGGTTTCATGGGAGGGAGTCACGACTTCCTGCAGAGCCATACCGGTTGAAATTTTTGCCGTGATATTGAATTTCGTTTCCGGATTACTGCCCTGCGGAAGATACGGACTCTTGATCCACAGGTCGGTCTCCAGTGCATTCGCCTCGGTTGATTCGAATAGCGCGGACCGACAACCGTGGGATAGACGAACTCGTAGGTGCCGTCTGTCGGCACCAGCAATTCGGTGTAATTCAGCTCGATATCGATGGTATCGCTTGGCATAATATTGGCGACGTCGATACTGAATACATTCGGCCGCTGTTGCTTGAGCAAGGAAGCGCTTTTGCCCTCGGTTTTGGCCTGATCGAATTGCTTTTGCGCAACTTCTCGTTCTTTAACCTTGGCGGTGATGACCTGGTTGCCAATGGTCATCTTCATGCCGTGAACCGCGGCCCGGGTGGACGCTGGAAAAATATAGCGCGCGCTGATGGGACGCATACCGTCATTGGCATACGTTTGCTTAACCGAAACATCGGCTATCACCCCGCTGATATTAACCTTGACGTCGGTTTGCTTCAGCGGAAACCGATCCACCGCCGGGTCCCCGTTATCGATAAGAAAATAGGGAGACAGGGTGCGGTTACCCCCCGTCTCCGCGTACAGGCTGGTTGGCGAGATCGCCAAACCGATGTTGAGCCACAACCACAGCCGCCATCCCGATATTTTGAACATAGTGACCTCCTTGGGCAATTTTCCCGAAGGCTAGTGATGCAGTTCGAAAAGAGGATGAAAGAAGCTGGAAGAATCAGTGAAAAATAAAAATATTTGCTAAAGGAGCCACTAGCCAGAAACTCGGCGAGCTTGCGTTATAGATGGATCGGAAAAACCTAGGGAAGAAAATAAGATGGCAAATCCGAGTGAGACCGGGTGCTTAGTGCGGCTTTTTAAGGGGCAACGCACCCTCCGCAAGACACAATGCCCCCGTGCCGACCGCCATTTAGCTGCCTGACTCTGAATTTTGTTCCCCAGCCCAGACCGCGTTTCGCCTCCTTAGGCAAACCGTGAGACCTAAGAAAAATTCACAAATGAGTTTTCCAAACGTCCAATGAAGTGGCGCTTGGACGCCGCATAGAGGGTTTGAGAACGGACGCCCGCAATGCCTCGCCGAAATACGAGGATACGGTTAACTTTTGCGCTAAGGATGGAAAGTCATGATTGGAAAATCCACCACACGGACGCGGCTTTGCCCATACTGTGCCAACAGTATCGAGGAAGATGCCACGGATTGTCGTTATTGCAAGACCGATCTCTCATCGCAGTCTGTTCCTCAGTGGCTCAAGCGTGACGAAGCATCGTCGGAACCACGAATTGGCTCGGATAATCACAAGGGATCCTCAATCCCTCCAAAGTTTATCTGGATAGCCGCCCTGCTCGTTGTCGCTTTGATCGCCTTTTTTGCCGGCGGGTACATCCAACGCAACCAGCTATTGCTGTCATCGCAGGCCAACTTAAAGCAGCTCCAAGCGAAAGATCAAATGATTCAAAGTCAGGAAACACAGCTTGCTCAGACGCGGCAACAACTGAACGAGAACTCCAATCAGCTCGCCCAAATGAAGACTAAACTCGAGGAAAGCCAGAAAGAACTTTCGCTAACACAGCAACGGCTGGGTGTCGCCACGCGTCAAGTAGATCATCTGAACGCGAGCCGGTCTCCGGCTGTTAGAAGAACTGCATCGCGCGCGCCAGACACGGCTGCGCCGCTTCCTCAGCCGGTGGCGGCGAGGCGAGCAGCCGAGCCGGGAGTCTATGAGACCACCCGGCCGACGTCGGTATATGAAAGTCCGTCATCCGCTTCGCCAGTGATCTCGCAAATCAGCGGAGGAACCAGGATCAACGTCGTAAGTTCTGCCGGTGATTGGTTGCAAGTGCGGTCGAAGCACGGCAATCCGCCGGGATATGTGCGGTCCGATGACGCGCGGCTGATCGCCAGAGCGAACTGAGAAATGCCCCGAGGGGGGCCCGGCCTGCAATTCGATCTTCCTATCAGCCACCTGCGAGCGCGGGGGCATCAGACCATTCCCCTAGGGTAACTCCACGCCGCCCGCCGCATTCCGGTCGACCCCGTATCCCGCCCCTTCCCCAGTTCTAAATATTACCGTCACAAGGCTTTTAATTTACCTGGGTAAAATTACTTGACATATGAAATGTTTCTCTTTAGAGGGTTGTTGATCTGCCAAGAAGAGTTCTCAAAAAGGTGTCCACTCAGTGCGCCATTTCTGCCTGTGCCATGGCGACAGGTTGCTTGTCCAGATGATGAACGCGAGAAATATTTTGTCTGTCGGCCTGTTTTGGGTCCTGATGCTCGCGGCCGCGGCAAACGGCCAACAAGACAAAGCCGCCGGAGCGGTGGAATGGGATAAGTTGGTTGATGCCGCCAAGAAAGAAGCCAAGGTCACGGTATCGCTTCCGGCCAGCGCCGAGATGAAAAAACAGGTCGAGGAGCAGTTCAAAAAACGCTATGGCATCGAAGTGGAAACTTTCACGGCGCGCGGCAGCTCAGCGGTGCGCCGCATGGCGGACGAATTCAAAGCCGGCGTGCGCCATTTCGATCTGCACATCGGCGGTTCTTCTTCGATCGTCTCCGGCATGCTGGACGAGGGCATTCTCGATCCCATCGAACCGTGGCTGGCGCTCCCCGAAGTTAAAGATCCGAAACAGTGGTGGGGCGGTCATCTATGGGTTGATAACGCAAAACGCTTCGTTTACACGTTTCAGGCGTATCTGTCGGAAATCATTTGGTACAACACCGATCTGATCAAGCCGAACGAGATCCGTTCGCTGGACGATTTTCTCAACCCAAAATGGAAAGGCAAGATCGGCTATCTCGATCCGCGCACGCCGGGGGCCGGAGACTCGACCTGGTCGTTCATGTGGCGGGTCAAAGGCGAAGACTATCTCAAAAAACTCGTGGCGCAGGATTTATTTCTCGGCCGTGATCAACGCGTGCTTGCCGAAAGTTTGGCCAAAGGACGGGTCGCCGTCATGATCGGTCTCTCCTATTATTCTTATCTGCCGTTTCTCAAAGCGGGCTTGCCGATCAAGACTCTTCCTAGACTCAAAGAGGGGAATTACGGCACCGGCGGCAGCGGCAATCTGGCGATCATCAAAGCGCCGGCGCACCCGAATAGCACCAAGGTTTTCGTCAACTGGCTGTTGGGCCGCGAGGGACAGGAGATCGTTTCCCGAGCCCTCGGTCAAGCGACCCGGCGCCTTGATGTCGACACCCGCTTTCTGCGAGAATCCGGCACAATCGCGGCTAAAGACGTTATGTCAGTCAATGATTTTTTGCAGATCGAAAATCAGTCCGAAGAAAAACTCGACAAGGTGCGCGAACCCGCGGCCAAGTTTGCCCACGCCCTCTTGAAGTAGCAACGACGGCGAGCGCGCCGCGAGGGAGGGCAACCGCGAAACGTCACGATCGAAAGGATCCGCGTGATGGCTAACAACTCGACGACGAACGAATCCGACCCAGAAGTGCTGGAAGCGTATTTCAAGAAATACCCGGACGTTCCCAAGGAGACGATTCTCAAGCAGCATCTCTTGAGCCTCGGTCATTGGTTTAGCGATGCTGCGCTCCAGGCCGCAGCAGCCGCGCTGGTCAAGTCCTACCGCTTGTTCTCTTACGATCTCGTACCGATGTCTGAGTTGAAACGGGGCGAGCATCGGCGCGTTCCCGAGCACTTCGTCATCCTTAAGGGGCCTTACGGCATGCGCCCCGTAGCGATTCAGACTTCTCTCTCCCCTCATTCTCCTTACCTGATCGATGTGGTCGATGGCCGGCTCGTCATGACGACCGAAGGGCGCGTCCTCGCGGAAGTCCGCTTCCCGAAAACCCCTGACTACTATGCCAAGAGTTTGCCGGACGGGACGCCATATCATGAGATCGTTGCCTTCGGCGCGTTCATTACGAT
>Ga0066710_100006530_pt1 | contig 10921 bp, 10 predicted proteins | sample GraSoiAngelo_159_FD_79666 | JGI IMG/M metagenome (GOLD analysis project Ga0066710, IMG submission 79666) | Grasslands soil microbial communities from the Angelo Coastal Reserve, California, USA - 14_1009_16_40cm | ecosystem: Environmental > Terrestrial > Soil > Grasslands | place: USA...
CGATTCGGAATCCCGCTCCGGGAGCTCGACACCCTGGAGCTCGACGACCCGCAGTACCGCGCCAATCCCCTCAATCGCTGCTACTTCTGCAAGTCGGAGCTCTGGCTCCGGCTGGCGGCCCTCGCCCGCGACGAAGGCTATGACGCCGTGATCGACGGCACCAACGCCGACGACCTGCTCGAGCACCGCCCCGGCCTCGCCGCCGCCGCCGAGCGCGACGTCCGCTCGCCGCTGGCCGAGCTTGGCTGGACCAAGGCCGATGTCCGCGCGGCGGCGCGGGAGCTCGGCCTCCCGACCTGGGACGCGCCGGCCTCGCCCTGTCTCGCCAGCCGGATCCGCCATGGCCTCGCCGTGACGCCGGAGCGGCTCCGCCAGGTGGAGGACGCCGAGGCGTACCTCCGCGGCCTCGGGATCGCCGGAGATCTCCGGGTGCGCCACCTCGGCGATCGCGCCCGCATCGAGGTCGGGCCCGGCGAGTTCGACACCGTGGACGCGCATCGGGACGCGATCGCTTTCCGCTTCCGGGCGCTCGGCTTTGCCGCGGTGGAGCGGGATCCCCTCGGGTACCGCCGGGGCGCGCTGGCGGTGCTGGAGCCGGCGGGCGGCTGATGCGTCTGTTCATTGCGGTGCCGTTGCCCGATCCGGCGCTGGAGGAAGCGGCGCGCATCCTCAGGGGATTGCAGGAGCGCGACTGGCCGGTCCGCTGGGTGCGCGACGACGGGCTCCACGTCACGCTCAAGTTCTTCGGCGAGGTCACCTCGGAGCGGGTCGAGCCCATCGAGGAGATGCTGGAGTTCGCCACCTCCGGGATGGCGCCGGTCGAGCTCGCCACGCTGGGCGGCGGGGCCTTCCCGAGCCGCCGGCGCCCCCGCGTGCTGCGGCTGGAGTTGCGGGCCGACCCCGGGCTCGAGCTGCTCCAGGACCGGCTCGAGCGGGCCGGCGAGGAGATCGGCTTTGCGCCCGAGGGCCGGCCCTTCCAACCCCACATCACGCTCGGCCGGGTCCGGGAGGGCGACCGGCTTCCCCCCGACGCCATGGAGCTGCTGGAGACGCTGCCCCACGGCGCGCCGTTCCTCGCCGACCGGGTCGTGCTCTTCGAGAGCCGCCTCTCCCGGAACGGGCCGGCCTACACCGCGCGGGTCGAGCAGCCACTGGCCGGATGAGCGGATGCCTGGCCCTGCCGTTCCGCCTCGCGGCACTGCTGCTCCTCGTCCTCCTTGGTTTCCTCGCCTGGTCCTATCGCCGTGAGATCCGCCGGCAGATCCACACCTGGACCGAGGAGCCGGCGCCGGCCCCGTCCCGCGGCGGCGTCGAGCCGGAGCGGGCGGCGGCCGCGCTTCGGCGGCTGGACTCGCTGGAGCGCCCCGGGAGGGATTCGGTCGTGCTGACCGCGGCGGACGTCGCCAGCATCGTGTCCCTGCTCACCTCCCGGGCGCTGCCCGGTGCCGTCGACTCGATCGAGGCGGAGCTCGGCCCCGACGACCTCGAGCTGCGGGCGCGGGTCGACACCCGGCGGATTCCGGTGTCGCTCGGGCCGGCGGGCGGCATCCTCCGGGAGCACGAATCCGTCGAGGCCGGAGGTCCGATGCTGTTCCGGAAGAACGGCCTCGCCGAGTGGCGAATCGAGCGCGGGCGGGTGCGGGGCCTCCCGGTCCCCGGGGACCTGCTGGATGCGCTGTTCCGCCGCCTGGGCGGCGGAGGGGCCGGCGGCGTGGTGGCCGTGACGCTGCCCCGCGCCGCGGCCGGGCTCAGGATCACTCCCGCGGGGATGACGCTCTACGCCGCCCCGAAGCGGGAAGCTCCGCGATGAGCAACCGGGTGCTGGTGGTCGACGACGAGGGGGGCATCCGCGACGCGGTGCGCCAGGTGCTCGAGTACGAGGGGTGGGAGGTCCGCACCGCCGCCTCCGGCGGGGAAGGGATCACCATCAGCCTCGAGTTCCTCCCTCACGTCGTGCTGCTCGACGTGAAGATGGCCGGGCTCGACGGCCTGGAGACCCTCTCGCGCCTCCGGGAGCAGGAGCCGCCCGCCACGGTGGTCATGATCTCGGGGCATGGCACCATCGCCACCGCGGTGCAGGCCACCCAGCGGGGCGCGTTCGATTTCCTGGAGAAGCCGCTCGACGCCGACCGGCTCCTGGTGACCCTCCGCAACGCGCTCAAGCACTCGGCCCTCGCGGGGGAGAACCGGGAGCTCAAGAAGGCGATCGACACCCGGTTCCCGATGGTCGGCACCAGCGCGGTGCTGGAGGAGGTCCGGAACCTCATCGAGCGGGTGGGGCCCACCAACGCGCGGGTGCTCATCCGGGGGGAGAACGGGAGCGGCAAGGAGCTGGTGGCCCGCGCGCTGCACGAGGCCTCGCCCCGCCACGATCGCGCCTTCGTCGAGGTGAACTGCGCCGCGATCCCCTCCGAGCTGATCGAGAGCGAGCTCTTCGGCCACATGAAAGGGAGCTTCACCGGCGCCTTCGCCGACCGCGCCGGCAAGTTCGAGCTGGCCGACGGGGGCACCCTCTTCCTCGACGAGGTCGGCGACATGTCGCTCTCGGCCCAGGCCAAGGTGCTCCGGGTGCTGCAGGAATCGGTGGTGACCCGGATCGGCGCCGCCAAGTCGGTGGAGGTGGACGTGCGGGTCCTCGCCGCGACCAACAAGCACGTCGAGGAGGAGATCGCGGCGGGACGGTTCCGCGAGGACCTCTTCCACCGGCTCAACGTCATCCCCATCACGGTGCCGTCGCTCCGGGACCGGCTCGAGGACGTCCCGGCGCTGGTCGAGCATTTCGTGGAGACCTTGAGCGCGGGCGCCGGCGTGGCGCCGCGGAGCTTCGCCCCCGACGCGCTCCGGGCGCTGCAGCGGCGGAGCTGGCCCGGCAACGTGCGCGAGCTCCGGAACGGCGTGGAGCGGCTGCTCATCCTCGCGCCCGGCAAGCAGGTGACCGGCGCCGACGTGGTGCGGCTCCTGCCCGGGGCGGACGCCACGTCGGCCGACCAGGCGCCGGAGGCGAGCCGGGCCCCGACCTTCGAGAGCTTCCGGCAGGACGCCGAGCGCGCCTTCCTGCTGCGCAAGCTCCAGGAGCACGGCTGGAACGTCGCGGAGACCGCGCGCTCTCTCGAGATGCCGCGCTCGAACCTCTACAAGAAGATCGAGAAGTACCAAATCACCCGGGAGGCTCAGTGACCGGCCCGCCGCGCGACTGGGACAAGGAGCTGGCGGAGATCGACAAGATCATCGCCAAGCAGCCGTTGCCGGGGAGCGCAGCCGGCGGCGCGGGCGCCCCGCCGGTGCCCGCCGCTCGCGCCGCCCCCGCGACCGCCGCGCCGGCACGCCCCGCGGCGCTCCCCGCGCCGCCGGCGAGGCGCGCCGTGCTCACCACCTGGATCGCCACGGCGTTGGGCGTCATCGTGGCGGTGGGCGTGGCGCGATGGCCCTACCAGCACACCTGCGGCCTGGCGCTCTACGGCTACCTCGCCGCGGCGGGTGGCGTGGCGCTGGTGGGACTCTGGGGCGCCGTCACCGCGTGGCGCCGTCGCGTCGGCCTGGCGCACACGATCGCGCTGCTCGTCACCCTCTTCGGCGGGCTGCTCATCGGCAAGGCGGTGCTCGAGCGAAGCGGGTACGTGAAGCAGCCGGCAACCTGGGCCTGTCCATGACGACGACCTTCCGCAACTTCATCGCCGGCCGCTGGATTCGCCCGAGCACCGGCGCCTATCACGAGAACCGGAACCCCGCCAACATCCGCGACCTGATCGGGCGCTTCCCCGATTCCGGCCCCGAAGACGTCGAGGCCGCGGTCCGCTCGGCGGAAACGGGCTTCCGCATCTGGAGCCGGGTGCCCGCGCCCGCGCGCGGGGACGTGCTGCGCCGGGTGGGCGACCTCCTCTCCGAGCGGAAGGAGATGATCGCCCGGGCGATGACGCGGGAGATGGGCAAGGTCCTCACCGAGACCCGTGGTGACGTGCAGGAGGGGATCGACACCGCGTACTACGCCGCGTCCGAGGGGCGGCGGCTCTTCGGGCACACGGTGCCGAGCGAGCTCCGCAGCAAGTGGGCGATGAGCTTCCGCCGTCCCATCGGCGTCGTCGGGCTCATCACGCCGTTCAATTTTCCGATGGCGATCCCCACCTGGAAGATGTTCCCGGCGCTGCTCTGCGGGAACGCGGTCATCCTCAAGCCCTCCGAGGACGTCCCCCACACCGCTCACCTCCTGGTCGAGGCCCTCCTCGACGCGGGGCTCCCGCCCGAGGTGATCCAGCTGGTGCACGGCTCGGGCTCGAAGGTGGGCAAGGCCCTGATCGAGCACCCCGCGGTGCCGGTCATCTCGTTCACCGGCTCCACGGCAACCGGCGCCGTGATCGGGGAGACCTGCGGCCGCATGCACAAGCGGCTCTCGCTGGAGATGGGCGGCAAGAACGCCATGATCGTCATGGACGACGCCGACCTCGACCTGGCGCTCGACGGCGTGCTCTGGGGCGCGTTCGGCACCACGGGGCAGCGCTGCACCGCGACCAGCCGCCTCCTCCTCCACCGGAAGATTCACGACCGCTTCCTCCGGCGGCTGGAGGACGCCGCCGGCAAGCTCCACCTGGGCGACGGCCGCAAGGACGGCACCGAGGTCGGACCGTTGATCCACGAGGAGGCGCGCGACAAGGTGGAGCGCTACGTCGGGATCGGCCGGGAGGAGGGGCTCGAGCTGGTGACCGGTGGGAGCCGGCCCCGGAGCCCGAAGCTCCGGAACGGCTGGTTCTACCGCCCGACCATCTTCGCGGGTGCGCGGCCGGGAAGCCGGCTCGCCCGGGAAGAGATCTTCGGCCCGGTGCTCACGGTGCTTCGCTTCTCCGGCTTCGAGGAGGCGGTCCGGATCAACAACGGGGTCCCGTACGGGCTCTCCAGCGCGCTGTACACCCGCGACACCAACCTCGCCTTCCGGGCGATGCAGGAGCTGGACAACGGGATCACCTATGTCAATGCTCCCACCATCGGCGCCGAGGCCCACCTGCCCTTCGGCGGCGTGAAGCAGACCGGCAACGGCCATCGCGAAGGCGGCTGGGAGGTCTACGAGTTCTACTCCGAGACCAAGGTCTGTTATGTGGATTACTCCGGCGTGCTGCAGCGGGCTCAGATCGACAACGTCGACAATGGCGGATGAGCGCGCGCGCCGCCGGCTGAGTTGGTCGGTTTTGACCCGTTGCGCCCGCCGCCCCGCGCCGTGTACCCTACAGGCATCCAGCGCGGGCATTCCGGAATGAAGCCATTGCAGGTCGGCTCCTCGTCGAAGGGCGGGGCCTCGTCATCAGACGAGGGCTCGCTCGATCAGTACCTTCGCGAGATCAGCCGCTACCCGCTCATCACCCAGGACGAGGAGGTCTCCCTCGCCCGGCGGATCCGCGAGAAGGATGAGGAGGCGCTCGACAAGCTGGTCCGCAGCAATCTGCGCTTCGTGGTGTCGGTGGCGAAGAAATACCAGAACCAGGGCGTCTCCCTCTCCGACCTGATCAACGAAGGCAACCTCGGCCTGATCCGGGCCGCCCACAAGTTCGACGAGACCAAGGGCATCAAGTTCATCTCGTACGCGGTCTGGTGGATCCGCCAGGCCATCCTGCAGGCCCTCGCCGAGCAGAGCCGGATCGTGCGGGTGCCGCTCAACCGCGCCGGCACGCTGCACCGGATCACCCGCCGCTCCGCCTCGCTGCTCCAGGAGCTGGGCCGCGAGCCCACGCCCGCGGAGATCGCCGAGGGGATGGACATCGACATGGAGGAGGTCCAGAAGACCCTCTCCATCTCGCAGAATCATCTCTCGCTCGACGCGCCCCTCACCCCCGGCGAGGAGAACCGGCTGCTCGACTACCTCCCCGACAACGTGAATCCGGGGCCGGACGCGGAGACCTTCGAGCACGCTCTCAACCAGTGCATCGAGGGGGTGCTCAAGGGGCTCAAGGAGCGGGAGGCGAAGATTCTCCGGCTCTACTTCGGCCTCGACAGCCCCGAGCCGATGACCCTGGAGGAGATCGGCGCCCTGCTCGGCATCACCCGCGAGCGGGTGCGGCAGATCAAGGAGAAGGCGCTCTCCCGGCTCCGCCACGTGAGCCGCTCGAAGGCCCTCGAATCCTTCCTCTCCTGAGCATGGCCGGCGCTTCGTCCTTCGACGTCTCCACCGGTGCGGATCTGCAGGAAGTCGACAACGCCGTGAACCAGGCGCTGAAGGAGATCGGCCAGCGCTACGACTTCAAGGGCACCCACGTCACCATCGAGCTCGACCGCGCCCAGGCGGAGATCCGGCTCCACGCGGACGACGAGTTCCGCATGAAGCAGGTGCTCGACGTGGTGATGCAGAAATGCGCCAAGCGGGGCGTGCCGCTCAAGAACGTCAAGACCGGCGACTTGATACCCTCCGTGGGCACCTCGGTCCGCTGCACCCTGACTCTCACGCAGGGCATTCCCCAGGAGACCGCCCGGGCGATCCAGAAGGCGATCAAGGAGGGCGGGTTCAAGAAGGTCCAGGCGGCGATCCAGGGGGACGAGCTCCGGGTCACCAGCCCCTCGAAGGACGAGCTGCAGACCGTCATTGCCTTCCTCAAGTCCCGGGACTTTGGCCTCGAGCTCAAGTTCGGCAACTACCGCGGCTGACCTCTCCCGCCGGCTTTCGCTGGGAGCGGCGCTGATCGCCGCGGCGTGCGCGCGTCCCCAGATCGGACCGGCGGCCGGGCCGGCCGTCGTCCTGCCCGAGATCCGGATCGGCATCGCCGTCTCCGCCAGCACGGTATCGCTGGGGGGTGGCTCCGAGCTCACCCTCACCACTCCGGACGGCGGCGGCGTCGCGGTGGTCCCGGCGGGGAGCATCGCCACGGTGACTCCGGACCCCGCCGGGCTCCGCCTCCGCATTCCGGGGGAGCAGCCCCGCGCGCTCCTTTCGCTCACCGCTACCGCATCGGACACCGCCCCGCTCCGTGTGAACGGCCGGGATTATCGCGGACGGGTGCTGCTGAGCGGCACTCCCGCGGGTGTGCTCGCCGTCAACGCGCTGGACCTCGAGAGCTATGTGCAAGGCGTGGTCGGGGCGGAGATGGGCCGCCGTACCGAGCCGGACCTCGCCGCGCTCCGGGCCCAGGCCGTCGTGTCCCGCACCCTCGGGCTCAAGGCCCTCGGCCGCTGGCGGCTCCGGGGGTACGATCTGGTCTCCACGGTGGCGGATCAGGCCTACGCCGGCATCGGCTTCGAGTCCCCCCTCTCGACCCTGGCGGCGGTCCAGACCCGGGGTGAGATACTCACCTGGCAGGGTCAACCGATCGACGTCTTCTTCCATTCAACGTGCGGCGGCCGCACCGCCGACGGCGTCGAAGTCTTCGCGGGTGCGGACCGTCCCTATCTCCGCTCCTTCCGCGACGAGGACGCCGGGGGCCACGCGTGGTGCGCCATCTCGCCCCGCTTCCGCTGGCAGGAGAGCTGGACCGGCGAGGCGCTCGCCCGCACGCTCCGGGAGACGCTCCCCGCCGCGGGCGGATCCGCCGAGCTCGCCGACCGGCTGCGCGACGTGCGCGTGCTCGACCGCACGCCCACCGGGCGGGTCGCACGGCTCGAGCTCGCAGGCGCCGGCGGCAGCTTCGTGGTGACCGGCCCGGTGGCCCGCCTGGTCCTCCGCACGGCGGACGGCAGCATTCTGCGGAGCGCCAACTTCAACCTCCAGGTGACCAGGAGCGGGAGCCGGATCGTCCGTCTCGACGCGGTCGGCTCGGGGGCCGGGCACGGCGTGGGGATGTGCCAATGGGGCGCGATCGGCCGCGCCCGCGCCGGCTTTTCCTACCAGGACATCCTCTCGGCTTATTTTCCGGGCACCGCGATTTCCCGCACCTACTGAGCAGGGGTGAGCTCCATGAGCGATCCCGTTCGCATCGGCCTGATCGGAGCCGGCGCCGTCGTGCAGGTGGCGCACCTCCCGGTGCTCAAGAAGCTCAAGAACGTCGAGCTCGCCGCCGTCTGCGACGTCGACCTGCCCAAGGCGCGGGCGCTCGCGGAGCGGTTCGCCATCCGGAACGTGTTCGACGACATCGAAGACCTCCTCGCCCACGCCGAGGTGGACGCCCTGCTGATCGCCACGCCGAATCACCTCCACGAGCCCCATATTCTCGCCGCCCTCGCCGCCAACGCCCACGTGCTGGTGGAGAAGCCGATCGCGCTGACCCACGCCGGCGCCCTGAAGGTGGCCAGGGCCGCGGAGAAGAAGAGCCGGGTGCTGCTGGCCGGGATGACCCATCGCTACCGGCCCGACGCCCAGGCGGTGCGGAGCTTCGTGCAGAGCGGGGAGCTCGGCGAGATCGACAGCGTCCGGGCCAGCTGGCACGTGGCGCGCTTCGCCCGCGCGGCGCTCGGCTGGCGGCAGCGGAAGGACGAGGCCGGCGGCGGCGCGATGCTCGACCTCGGCCTCACCATCCTCGATCTCTGCTTCTGGCTCGCCGGCAACCCGACCCCGGCCCGGGTGAGCGCGTCGCTCACCAAGTCCAGGGGCGACCGCGGGGTCGAGCAATCAGGGAGCGCCTACGTCGTCTGCGAGAACGGCGCCTCGATCTTCATCGACGTGACCTGGCGCCACATCGGCGAAGGCGAGCGCTTCGGGGTCGGGCTCCGCGGGAGCAAGGGGACCGCCGGGATCAACCCGTTGCACGTCTGGAAGGAGCTCAACGGCGTCGCGCACGACGTGTCGCCCACCGGGAGCCTCTCCCGCGAGCTCGCCTTCACCGCCTCGTTCCGGGCCCAGTGGGCCCATTTCCTGGCGGCCATCTCCTCCGGCGCGGAGATCCCGGCGATCGCCGAGCACGTGACCCTGCTCCGGGTGATCGAGGCCATCTACAAGTCGGCCGCGGACGGAAAAGATGTGGCGCTGTGATCGGGCTCGCGCTGGCGGTTACGGTCGCACTCTCCCAGCCGGCCAGCGCTCCCCCGTCGACCGTTCACCGTTCACCGTTCACCGCTCCGGGCTCCGAGCTCACCGTCACCCTCCTCACCTTCGAGACCGGTGGCCTCCTCTGGGAGCGGTTCGGGCACAACGGGATCTGGATGCACGACGCGGCGGCCGGCACCGACCACCTCTACGACTACGGCCGGTTCAGCTTCACGGCGCCCCATTTCATCTACAACTTCGCCCGCGGCAACATGTGGTATTCGATGGGCGACACGAACGACGTCGCGGCGGTGATCGAATACTACGCCGGCGAGGGCCGGAGGATCTGGGCCCAGGAGCTCGAAATTGCGCCGGAACAGCGCGCCCGGCTGCGCGATTTTCTGGAATGGAACATCCGCCCGGAGAATCGCGGCTACGCCTACGACTACTATCGTGACAACTGCTCCACCCGGATCCGCGATGCGCTCGACATGGCGCTGGGCGGTCCGATCAAGCGCTACGGAGTCCAGCCCTCGGGGATGACCTGGCGGGAGGAGACCCGCCGCCTCGACGAGCACAACGTCCTGCTCTACACCGGGCTGATGGTCGGGCTGGGCCGTCCGGTGGACGAAGAGATGAGCCGCTGGGAGCAGATGTTCCTGCCGATCCGCCTGCGCGAGCACCTGGACAGCATCACGGTGAGCGGGCCGGACGGAGTGGCCCGCCCGGTGGTGAAAGCGGAGCGGGTGCTGGCGCCCGGGGGCCGCTGGCCGGTGCCCGATCGCCCGCACGACGGGACGCTGTGGTACCTGGCGTTCGGGCTGCTCCTCGGCGGCGTGCTCGCCTGGCTCGGAGCACGCGGCGCCGGCTGGGCACGCGCCACCTTCCTCGGCCTCGGCACGCTCTGGGCGTTACTCTGCGGCGTGCTGGGCCTGGTGCTGACCTGGCTCTGGGGGTTGAGCAGCCACATCGCGGCGCACGCCAACGAGAACGTGCTGCTGTTCAATCTGCTCGCCATCGTCCTCGCGGTGGTCCTGCCCGGCGCGGTACGGGGGAACCCGCGGCGCCAGAAAGCCGCGCGCCGCCTGGCGCTCGGGGTGGCGGCGCTGGCGGCGCTGGGGCTGGCGCTCAAGGCGGTGCCCGGGTTCCATCAATCCAATCTCGACCTGATTTCCCTCGCGCTCCCGGTGCACGCGGGGGTGTGGCTCGGGGTCAGGAGCCGCGCACCCGCTTGAGCCCCTCGCTCGCCTCGGTGTAGTCGGGGAAGACCTCGAGGGCCTTCTGGTAGTAGTCGATTGCCTTCGCCTTGTCGCCCCGGTCCTGGTACAGCAACGCCCGGCTGAAGAACGCCAGCGCTTCGGTGGGGACCTGCTTGGCCGGCGCCCGGGCCGAGGCGGACGACGCGGGCAGCGCGGGAAGCTTGGTGCCGGCCATGATGCCCTCGGCCACCGACTGGATCATCCGGAACATGTCGCGCCGGTCGTGGAGCTTCGGGTCGTTGCGGACCACTTTCATGATCTCGCCGGTTTCCACGTTGATCAGCCGGCCGTCGATGCGAAAATCGCCGTACAGATCGATGAACGAGCCGGTGATCATGTAGCGGGCGCCGACCATCTTGCCGATCTTGGCGGCGGTCTCCTTGTCCACCCGCTCCGCGACCGCCAGCCCCTGCTCGTCGAGCAGCCGCTGGGTCTCGGCACGATCGACCAGGCGGACGCCGGGATTCTGCGCCAGCTCGCTGATGAGCATCGCCGCGATGCCCTTCCGGAGCGCCTCGAACTCCTCCCGGTCCTTCCCGTAGCTGCCGCCGTTTTCGAACGGCAGCACCGCGATTCCGGGCCTCGTGTCCTGGGCGGCGGCGGGCCCGGCGCGTGCCGGAAGCCCCGCGGCGGCCAGCGCGATGACCGGCACGCCGAGCGCCCGGGAAATCAGTGTGGCGAGTCTCATCCCACCCTCCTTCAGATGTCGAACGACAGCCCTGCGGCCGCCGCCTCGACCACCAGTTGGGCTCCGGCGACCGCCACCCGGCGGCGCGCCTCGGCCAGCACC
>Ga0066710_100006533_pt1 | contig 10919 bp, 9 predicted proteins | sample GraSoiAngelo_159_FD_79666 | JGI IMG/M metagenome (GOLD analysis project Ga0066710, IMG submission 79666) | Grasslands soil microbial communities from the Angelo Coastal Reserve, California, USA - 14_1009_16_40cm | ecosystem: Environmental > Terrestrial > Soil > Grasslands | place: USA...
AGGCGAGTTCCCGTGGCACCACCACGACGAGGACGAGCTGTTCCTGTGCTGGGACGGCGCGTTCCGGATCGAGATCGAGGGTTCCGACGCGATCACGCTGCACGCTGGAGACGTCTTCGTCGTGCCCCGCGGAGTCCGGCACCGCCCGGTCGCCGACGCGACCGCGCACGCGCTCATGCTCGAGCGTCCCGAGACGAAGCAGTACGGAAACTAGGCCGGCCGGAAGACCGGGATCGCGATCGTGTCGTCGCCGCGTGGCTCGTCGCGGAACGCGACTCCCACGGGCATCCTGCAGCGGACGTCCTCGGGCGTGATCCCCTCGATGTTCGACGTCATCCGCACGCCCTCTTCCAGCTCGACCACGGCGACTACGTAGGGGACGCGGTCGCGGAACGGCGGCAGATCGTTCTGGTAGACGACGGTGAAGGTGTAAACGGTTCCGCGCCCGGACGATTCCTTCCACGCCGTGTCGGTCGACCAGCATCGCGGGCAGTGGTTGCGCGGATAAAAGAAGGCGCGGCCGCACGCTCGGCATTCCTTGATCAGCAACTTCCCTTGCTTCGTCCCCTCCCAGTAGGGCGCAGTCTCGAGGTCGGCCACCGGCAGGTGCCAGGTCGCGACCTTCGGCATCTCGGGCACGTCAGTCGACCCCCAGCACGAGCGTTCCGGTCGAGGAGAACCACCCGCCGGTCCCGTTCACCGCGGCGAGCTTCGCGTCGGGAACCTGCCGTCCCGTCGCTTCGCCGCGGAGCTGCCGGGCGGCTTCGATCACCAGGAAGATGCCGCGCATCCCGGGGTGGTTCGAGGACAGGCCTCCGCCGTCGGTGTTCGTCGGGAGATCGCCGTCGATCGTGAGCCGGCCGCCCTCCACGAACGAGCCCCCTTCGCCCTTCGCGCAGAACCCCAGCGCCTCGAGCGTCAGCAGGACCGTGATCGTGAACGAGTCGTACACCTGCAACACGTCGATCTCGGACGCTTTCACGCCGGCCATCCCGAACGCGCGCTCCGCGCTGTAGCGGGCCGGCGACTCCGTGAAGTCCTCCCATTCGCTCATCGTGTAGTGGCTCGTCGCCTCGCCGGCGCCGAGCACCCACACCGGTTTCTTCGGCAGGTCCTTCACCCGGTCCTCGGCGACGAGCACGACGGCGCCGCCTCCGTCCGAGCGGATGCAGCAGTCGAGCTTGTGCAGGGGCGAGCAGATGGGACGCGACGACACGACGTCTTCGACGGTGATCGGGTCCCGGTACATCGCGAGAGGATTTCGCGAGGCGTTCGAGCGGATCTGAACCGCGATCTCCGCGAGCTGTTCGGACGTCGAGCCGAACTCGAACATGTGCCGCGTCGCCGCCATCGCGTGGCGACCGATCACGGTGTGGCCGTAAGCCGACTCGAACTGTGCCGGGCCGCGAGCCTCGATCGCGACGTTCGCCGACCGGATCTTTCGCTTCAGGTCGGAGCGCGACGTCGTCGCGTAATCCAGCAGCGCCACGTCGCACAGCCCGGCTTCGATCGCACCGACGGCGTGATGGACGAAGAACTCCCACGAGGACCCGCCCACCTGCGTTCCGTCGACGTATCCCGGCCGCAGTCCCAGATATTCACCGAGGATCAGCGGATGCATCATGTCGGCGCCGCACGAGAACAATCCGTTGACGTCCGACGGCTCGAGGCCGGCGTCGGCGAGCGCGAGCGCGGCGCCCTCTTGATGAAGTTGCAAGGCGGTCGCGTCGGGAACCTCACCGAAGCGCGACTCGGCGACGCCGGCGATCGCAACCTTCCTGCGTGGCATCGCGGTCAGGCTAGCGGAAAGTGTTCAACGCTGAACACTTTCCGATACGTTGCACGCGATGCGGTTCTCGCTGACTCCCGAACAAGAGGCCTTCCGCGAGACGGCCCGGCGCTTCCTGTCCGATCGCGTCCGCGTTCGCGACGCGATCGAGCTGCCCGGGGCTCACGATCTGGAGCTCTGGAAATCGATCGCGGCGATGGGATGGCTCGGGGTCGACGTCCCGGAAGAGCACGGCGGTCAAGGCATGACCTTCGTCGACACCGCGCTGCTCGCCGAGGAAACCGGCCGGGCGCTGCTGCCGGGCCCGTTCACGGGGGCGCTGCAGTTCACCTCCGCGATCGCCACCGCGGGAACGTCGCAGCAGCGTGCTGAGCTGCTCCCCGTCGTCTGCAGCGGCGAGTCCGTCGTCGTCGCGCATCTCGACGCGGCGCCGATCCGTTTCGTCAGGAACCGGCTTCGCGGAGAGGTCGTTGCCGTTGCGTGCGGCGAGGCGGCCGATCGTTTCGTCGTCCTGGCAGAGTCGCCGAGCGGTCCGGCGCTTGTCGTCGTGAAGGCATCCGAAGCAGCGATAGAGCCCGTCGAAAGCGCGGATCTGACCCGGCCGGCGGCCTGGGTGCGCTTCGACGGAGCCCGCGTTGAGGCCACGCTCGACGGGGTGCGTCTCGACGAAGCGCGCGACCGCGCGCGCGTGCTGGTCGCGGCGGACGCGGTCGGTGGTGCGACGCGGGCGCTCGAGATGGCCGTTGCCTACGCGAAGGACCGAGTTCAGTTCGACCGTCCGATCGGGTCGTTCCAGGCGGTGAAGCATCGGGCCGCGGACGCGTACCGTGCGCTGGAGGCAGCCCGGCTCGCGACCTGGTACGCCGCCTGGTCGATCGCGAACGGAGCCGCCGGCGCGTCTATCGCGGCGTGCGCCGCCAAGGCGATGGCCGGCGACGCGTTCGTCCGGTGCGCGGCCGACTCGATCCAGATCCACGGCGGGATCGGCTTCACCTGGGAGCACGACGCTCACCTCTACTACCGGCGCGCGCTGGCCGATCAGGCGACGCTCGGCGACGCGACCGCGCAGCGCGAGGCGATCGCCGCCGGTGTGTAGGATGACGCATGACCGAACAGATGGTCCTGATCGGCATCGCGGCCCACGCGCACGCGCGGCCCGGCGCCGTTGCGATCGTCGCCGGGGACCGGCGTGTGACCTACGCCGAGCTCGACGCGCGGGCGAACCGCGCCGCGCACGCGTTCGCCCGGCGCGGCGTCGTCGACGGCGACCGCGTGGCCGTCGCGCTGCGGAACCGGCCGGAGTTCCTCGAAGCCGCCGCCGGCGCGGCACGACTGGGCGCGCAGGTGATCCCGCTTTCGTGGCGCTACAAGCGCGCAGAGGTCGAGGCGATCGTCGCCGACGCCGGCGCGCGACTGGTCGTCGCCGAGGACGACGCGCGCGACACGATGCGCGGACTTCCCGCGCTGCGTCTCGGCGGTGACTACGAGCGCGAGCTCGACGACCAGTCGCCCGATCCCGTCACCGACGGAATCGCGCCGGTCTTTTACCGCTATTACACGTCCGGAACGACGGGGGTGCCGAAGGCCGTGGAGCGTCCGAGCCCCGACGTCGGCACATACCTGAACGCGATGGTGGGATACCCGCTCCTTGCCGGGCTCACCGGGCCGGACGAGGTGCATCTCGTGTGCGGGCCGCTGTACCACACCGCTCCCTGCGCGTTCGCGAACTACGCGCTGCTGCTCGGGCACACCGTCGTGCTGATGGAGCATTTCGACGCCGCGGAGAGCCTGATGCTGATCGAGCGCGAGCGCGTCACCTGGACCCACATGGTGCCGATCAACTTCGTCCGGATCCTCGCGCTGACCGACGCCGAGCGGAAGCGTCATGACCTTTCGGCGGTCAAGCGCGTGATGCACGCGGCGGCTCCCTGTCCACCCGACGTAAAGCGGCGGATCATGGACTTCTTCCCGTCGTCGACGGTGTGGGAGTACTACGGGATGACCGAGGGCCTGGCGACGATCATCTCGCCCGAGGAATGGCTGCAGAAGCCGGGCAGCGTCGGGCGCACGGCGCCGAACCTCACCGTGTCGATCCTGGACGACCGCGGGAACGAACTGCCGCCCGGCGAAGTCGGCGTCATCTACGTCTCGCCGATGGGCGGGGTGAAGTTCAGCTACGCGGGCTCGCCGGACAAGACCGCCGAAGCGTGGCGCGGCGACAGGTTCACGGTCGGCGACATGGGTTACCTCGACGCCGACGGGTACCTGTTCCTCACCGACCGCCGGCAGGACATGATCATCTCGGGCGGCGCGAACATCTATCCTGCCGAGGTGGAAGCGGCCCTGTACCGACACCCGGCCGTCGGCGACTGCTCGGTGATCGGGATCCCCGACGACGAGTGGGGCGAGGCCGTGCTCGCGGTCGTCGAGCCGCGAGCCGCGGTGACGGAGGACGAGCTGATTGCGTTCTGCCGCGACAACCTCGCGCACTTCAAGTGCCCGCGCCGCATCGCATTCGTCGACGCCCTGCCGCGCGACCCGAACGGGAAGGTTCGCAAGCGCGAGCTCCGCGACCGGTACTGGGCCGGCCGCGAGCGGAAGATCTGATGGCCGGCGATCGACCGCTCCCGCAGCCCGACGAAGACACGGCGTTCTTCTGGAACGGCTGCCGCGAGAACAAGCTGCTGATCCTGCGCTGCAACGACTGCGGCACGTACATCCACCTGCCGAAGCCGGGCTGCTGGTCGTGCGGCGGAACCGATCTCGCGCCGGCGCCGGTGAGCGGCCGCGGCGTCGTGCACACCTACACCGTGAACCACACGCCGCTGCCCGGCTTCGACGCGCCGTACGCGATCGTGCTCGTCGAGTTGGAAGAGCAGAAGGGGCTGCGGCTCGTCACGAACCTGGTCGACGTCGGGCCGGACGCGGTCGAGATCGGCACCCCGGTCGAGGTTGTCTTCGAACAAGTGAGCGACGATGTGACGCTCCCCCTGTTCCGGCGCCGCAAGGACGGCGCGGCGTGACACGCCCGGTCGCGATCGCCGGCGCCGGGTACTGCGCGGTCGCGCGCTCGCTCGAGCAGTCGGCCGGCCGTCTGACCGTCGACGCGTGCCGGGCGGCCCTGGCCGATGCAGGGCTGACCGCGAAAGACGTCGACGGGATCGCGACCTACCCCGGCGGCGGCGACTCGGTGTCGAGTTTCTACGCCGCCGAGTCGCTCGGAGTCCCGAAGCTGAACTGGTTCGAGGATCTGTTCGGCTGGATGCCGGCGGGAATCACGCCGGTGATCGCGGCGGCGGAGGCGGTCGCGAACGGCGGCTGCGACGTCGCGCTGGCGTTCCGGACGGTGAAGCGGCCCCACGGGCGTCCCCCGCCGGGCATCGGGTTCGGCGCCCGGGTCGGCGGCGACATGCAGTTCCGCGCGCCGTTCGGCGATTCGATGACGTCGTCGTGGCTCGCGATGTGGGCGCGGCGGCACATGCACGAGTTCGGCACCACGGAAGAGCACCTCGGTCACGTCGCGATCACTTCGCGCCACCACGCGTCGATGAATCCGGTCGCGCCGCTGCGCGAAGAGATCACGCTCGACGATTACTTCGCCTCCCGGATGATCACGACGCCCTTCCGGCTGCTCGACTGCGACTTCCCGGTCGACGGCGGCGGCGCGGTCGTGATCACGACCCTCGAGCGCGCACGGGCGATGGCAAAGCCGCCGGTCGTGGTCGCCGGCGGCGTGTTCGCCACCGGGCCGCGACCCGACTGGGACCAGTGGGACGACCTGACGCACATGGCGTCCAAGTACGCCGGGGACCGGCTCTGGGAACGGACCGGCATGAGCGCCGCCGACCTCGACGTCGCCGAGCTGTACGACGGCTTCTCGTGGCTGTCGCTGTGCTGGCTGGAGGACCTCGGCGTGTGCGCGAAGGGCGACGGCGGCCCGTACTTCGCGAGCGGGAAGGCTCGCGTCGGCGGCGGCAGAGTGCCGGTGAACACCCACGGGGGGAGCATGTCCGGCGGACGGCTCCACGCGATCAGTCACGTCATCGAGTGCGTCAAGCAGCTCCGGGGCGAATGCGGCGATCGCCAGGTGGCCGGCGCCGAAGTCGGGACGGTCACCGCCGGCGGCGGGATCATGGGCGGAGCGCTACTGCTCACCGCGGATCGCTAAGGGCGCCCCCTTGGGCGCCAGGATTCCTATCGATCGAGGGAAGAAAGGTCCGTTTTACCTTCGGCGGGGCGCGCCTGGCAGGATGCGGCGGCTGCGAGTTGAATACCTTGGGAACGGGAAACATCCCGCCAACGACGAGACCTACCCAGGGAGCCGGGATGGGCCGAGGTGTTCGCATCGCCTCATGCGTCGCGGTCGTCGTTCTCGTCGCCTGCGGCTCGCGCGTCGTTCCACTGAACGTCAACGCCGGCGGTATCCCCGGCCAGCCGGGCGTGAACCCGACCGGCGGCCCGTCGATCAACCCGACGACCGGGCAAACGGTCGGGCCCGGCGGAACCACCGGCGCGGGAACGACGGGCGCCGGCACGACCGGTCCCGGCGTTCTCCCGGGATGCAAAGCTCCGGCCAACCCGACCGACAAGGGCGTCACGAAAGACACGATCAAGGTCGGTCTCGTCGCCGCGAAAGGCGGCTCGTTCCGCGGACAGTTCAACGCGAACATCGAGTCCGTCGACGCGTACTTCAAGATGATCAACGCGCAGGGCGGCATCTGCGGCCGCAGGATCCAGCTCTTCGTCCGGGACGACTCGGGCAACGCCCAGAACGACCTCCAGGCGGCGAAAGAGCTGGCGGACGACGTAGGCGTCTTCGCCTTCGTGGGGAGTGTCTCCGCCCCCGATAGCGACACCGGCGTGGCTTCGGTATCGAAGCAGGAGAAGATCCCCGACATCGGTTTCCCGCTCACCTACGAGCGCAGCGAGAGTCCGTTCAGTTACGGCGTCCCCGGCCAGTTGCAGAAGCGCCTGATCGGCGAAGGCGCGTCGGGGTCTCGCTATCTCGACAAGCTGTACGGCATCAAGCAGATCGCCGTGTTCTGGGTGAGCGAGGCGCTCGTCTCGAAGGCGAACGCGTGGGCCTTCGAAGCGGCGATCCTCAAGACCGGTGGACCCGACATGAAGATCTGCTACGACCGCGAGACGTCGGTGCTCGACAACAACTTCGACAGCTACGCCGTGTCGATGGCCGGCGCGTGCTCGACGAGCAAGGGCCCGCTCGCCGTTTACACGACGATGGAGAACAACTCGAACATCAAGCTCGCGCAGGCGATGCGCTCGCAGCACGTTCCGGTGAAGGTGTTCGACCCGACCTTCACGTCGTACCTGCCGTCGTTCGTCCGGGACGACTCCGGAAACCCGCGGCCGGAAACCGAGGGCGCGTACATGGCTCTCCCGCAGATCCCGTTCGAGCGCTGCGCCGTCGATTCTCGGAACCGTCCTGTGCCGCCGTGTTCGCATCCCGAGCTGAACAAGTACGTGACCGCGCTTACCCATTACGTGCCGGGCTTCTCCTCGCCGGGAAGCTGGGGAGGTCCGGGGTGGGGCGAGGCCGCGCTGTTCGTCCAGGGGGTTGAAGGATGCGGCGCCAACCTCACGAGGAAGTGCGTGCTGGAGCAGATCAACAAGATCAACAACTTCACCGTCAACGGGTTCCTTTCGCCGTCGACGCCGCGGGTGCACAAGATCTACACGGCCGACCTGCTCATGCGCATCCACAATGGGCGGTTCGTCGAGGTCAATCCGAACGACAAATCGGGTCCGAAAGAGGCTCCCGATTTTTGGGACACCAGCAACCTGATGGACTGGTGGGACTTCTTCTGCGCCAACAAGTCCCGATTCAGCAACACATACCGGAACGAGATCGACTCGTTTGTCACGTCTTGTTGAGATCGAACGTGCACCGAAGGGTAGATGCGTCGTTGAAGGGAACAGAGGAACCAAGATGAGGAAGCGAGCTCGGGTGGCAGCGGCCGCGGGCGCCCTCGGCGCCGCGTGCCTTTTGCTGCTCCCGCTCGCAAACGGCGCCGGGGCGCAGCCGCAGACCCTCGACAGCTACACCCTGATCGGGAAGGTGCGCGGACTGACCTTGACCTTCGCCTTCAGGGACTTCGTCATCCCGCAGATCCTCGACATCGGACTCCCGCACGCCGCGAGCGACCTCGATTCCTCAGCCGGGGGCAGCGCGCTGTCCGAGGCCAGCCAGGCGTACCCGGGCGACGTGATCGCCGGTGCGGCCGATCCGCAGTTCCCCGGCGGCTTCCCCGGATACAAGCACGTGGCCTACCCGCCGGGCGGGACGATCGACTCCACTTTGACCGGCTCGTTGTTCGGCCACGACACCAACATCCCGACGAACATCGGTCCGATCACGGTGGAGCACGGGCACCTCATGGTGAAGGCGCAGGCCGCAGTATCGACGGCTCAAGCGACCTCGCAACACGTCGCGTTCGGCCCCGTCGAGGTCGCGAGCATCCAAGCGTTGAGCGAGTCCACCACCGACGCCTCGCGCGGGCAGACGGTCGTGCGCAGCGTGATCCACGGAATCACGATCACGCCGAGTCCAACGCTGAAGATCACGATCGGATCGCTGGTTTCGGAAGCGCATAGCAACTCCAACGGATCCCAGGCAGACGGCGACGCGACGATCACGGTGTCGGACGTGCGTGTCGTCTCGTCCGGCCAGACGTTCGCGGCGACGATCGACGCAGACGGGATCCACATCACCGGCCCGGTTCCCCAACAGATCCCCAACTCTCTCGATCAGAGCCTCACGCTGGGCGTCACCGGGGCTTTGACCGACCTCACGGACTCCGGAGTGACGATCCAAACCGCGAAACCGGTCCGGTCCGCCGACGGTGGGCAGTCCGAGGCGTCGATCGGCGGACTACTCATCTCCATCACGGGCCAGATCCCCAACCTTCCTCCGTTCCCGGACGTTGTGAATCAGGTCATCGGACCGGTCCTCACGACGTTCCCCGTGATCTGTCCGCCCGTTCCGGGTCTGCCGGTCTGCCTGACCCCGCAGGCGATCCCCGGGCCCGGCAACGCCGGGATCACGACGATCTCGATCGGCAACGTGGACGCCCTCGCGGCTGCGTCGGCGCTCGAGGTCGGACCGCCCGACCTCGGCGGAACGACCGGCGGAACGACGGGCTTGACCACCGGCAGCGTTGCCAACCCAGGCACGACGGGAGGTCCGCTTCCCACCACCACCGGCGGCGGGACTTCGACGACCGGATCGCCCGGTTCCGGTCCTCCTCTGCAGCTCTTCGGTCTGGCTGCGCGGATGCCGTCCGGAGCGCTGACCGGTTTCGGGCTGGGGTTCCTCGTCGTTGCCGTGGCACTCGCGATGGGTCCATCCTTACGACGATGGCGATCGGCGGAGTGAGCGGCGAGGCCGGTTCCCGGCGAGCGCGACGGCGCGCACGCCGGGCCGTGGCGACCGCCGAGCCCGAAGCCGAGATTCAGGAGCAGCCGCGCGAGGCCTCCGAGGCTGCCCCACCGTCCGTCGCCGAAAAGACTCGCGCGCGGCCCGCGGGATCCCGCAGTGACTTTCTGCGTCGCAACGCTCGCGCGCTCGGCGCGGTGGCGCTGATGATCGTCGGCATCGTGTTCGTCGTCCTTGGCTGGTACGGAGCGGCGCACACGAACATCTTCACTGAGCAGATCCCGTACCTGATCTCCGGAGGACTGCTCGGCGTCGCGCTGATCGTCGTCGCCGGGTTCCTCGCGAGCTCCGCGTCGCTCGAGCGCGCGAACGACGAATTGCGGCGCGACCTCACACGCGCGATGTCGACGATCGGCACCGGCCACGCGAGCCCCAACGGAGGCGGATCGGTGACGCCGATGGCACAGGACCGCGTGTTCGTCGTCGCCGGGGGCCATAGCTACCACGAGGCGGGCGGCCCGATCGTCGAGGGGAAAGACGCTTCGCCGCTTCCGCTCCGAAAAGCCATCGACACGAGATACGTGAACTGCAAGCTCTGCGGCGCGGACTGAGCGCAGAGCCGCACCGATGCAGGTCTTCATCCGAACCGCGCTCCTCGGGTTGGTGACGGGCAGCATCTATTCGCTGGCGTCGGTCGGATTGGTGCTCACCTACAAGACCTCGGGGATCTTGAATTTCGGCTTCGGTGCACTCGCCCTGTTCACGACCTTCCTTCATTGGCAGTTCACGATCGGGTACGGGTGGCCGGTCTGGGCCTCGGCTCTCCTCGTCGTGCTCGTCATCGCGCCGCTGATCGGAGTCTTCCTCGACACACAACTGTTCCGACGGATCGAGGGACAGCCGATGGTGATCGGCGTCATCGCAACCGTTGGGCTCTTCGTGTTGTTCCAGGGTCTCGTCGTCTACATCTGGAAGGGACGCAGCATCGGCGTGCCGACGCTGTTCCCCCGGACGCCGATCAAAATCCCAGGTGGTGCGTCGATCGGACTGGACGGGCTGCTCGTGCTCGCGGTGGGCGTCGCATCGGCGCTCCTGCTCGGAGCCCTGCTCAAGTTCACGCGGCTCGGCATCGCCTTCCGCGCGGTCGTCGACAACCGGCCCGTCGCCGGACTCATGGCCGTGAACACCGGCTTCATCTCGGCGGCGGCGTGGGCGCTCGGCGCCTCGTTCGCCGCTTTGACCGGGGTGCTCCTCGCGCCGAGGCTCCAGGTCATCGATCCGAATCTCTTCCCCGCGTTCGTGATCTCGTTCGTTTTCGGCGCGGCGATGTTCGGGTACCTGAAGAGCCTGCCGCTCGCATTCGCCGGGGGGCTCATCATCGGCCTCATCCAAGCGTTCCTGATCCAGTACGCCAGCGGCAGCGGGATCATCGGCGACGTCGGCAACGCGCTGCCGTTCGTGCTGGTGACCGTTCTCGTCCTCCTCGCGCCGCGATCCTTACGCCGCGCGGGTCTCGGCGCGAGTTTCGTCGTGCGCGCGCGTGAGCTGAGCGGGAACTCGTCGGCGGGCGTCCGCACCGCCGTTGCGGGCGTCTTCTTCGTCGCCGTCGCCTCCGTTCCCCTGTTGGTTCACTCGGTCTCGTGGCGCATCGCCGTCACGACGGGGCTCCTGCAGTCCATCGTCTTCATCTCCATCGTCATCCTGACGGGCTTCTCCGGGCAGCTCTCGCTCAGCCAT
>Ga0066710_100006534_pt1 | contig 10917 bp, 7 predicted proteins | sample GraSoiAngelo_159_FD_79666 | JGI IMG/M metagenome (GOLD analysis project Ga0066710, IMG submission 79666) | Grasslands soil microbial communities from the Angelo Coastal Reserve, California, USA - 14_1009_16_40cm | ecosystem: Environmental > Terrestrial > Soil > Grasslands | place: USA...
CTCCTCGGAAACGGAGTGCGAGGTGGGCGGCGATGTGGGCCGCCGCCTCGTCACGGTAGAGGGCAAAGCTCGGCCACGCGTTGAGGTCGAGCACCACCAGATCGCCGTCGGCGGTGGCGATCGCGTCGCCGCCGTAGATCTCCAGGCCGAGCGCGGCCGCCGCGCGGCGCGCGAGGCGGCCCAGGCGCGCACGATCGAACGGATGGGCCGAGAGCTCCTGCTCCTTGTGATAGAACCAGCGGAACCACGCGGGACCGCCGTGCGCCGCGCCGCCGCCGATGCCGTAGAACTTGATCAGGTCTCCGGCGACGTGCGGCTGGATGACCGCGCGCGGAATGCCGCGGACGGCGAGCGCCTCGAGCGCCGCTCGCACCTCGGCGGTCGTCGCGGCGAAGACGACGTCGCCCTCCTGCGTGTTGTGGACGTCGGCGCGCTTCACCCACCGGGGCGACGACCACGTGCCCGTCGGATCCGTCGTCGCCACGATCTCGCTCGGAACGAAGCGGACGTTCGCTTCCTCGAGGAGCGGGATCATGCGCTCACGGTACGTGTTCCACACGGCGACCGGGCTGTTCACGAGTTGCACGCCGGCGATCTCCCAGTCCCTGAGGCGCGTCAGCGCGGCCTCGCGCTCGCACATCAGGAAGACGCCGTCGGGCAAGGGGTCCTCGAGCGCGCCGAGCGCGTCGGGATCGAGGATCTTGACGTCGAAGCCCTTGCTCTCGAGCGCCTTGCCCGTGAGCCCCAGGATCTGCGCGTCGTCCGTCTCACGTCCCGGCGAGTGCTCGCGCTCGCGCAGGATGCCCCAGCAGCGGCGCGTCATCGGCAGGCTTCCCGGCCGTGCGCCAGCTGCTCGGCGACCAGGATGTCCGCGGGACGATCGACGTCGACCACGGTGCCGATCACGTGGGTGTGAATTGGCTCTCCGCGCTCGACGAGCCACGCGAGGAAGTCACGCAGTCGGGGAAAGTCCGCGGAAGCGGCGAGCATTCGCGCGCGATCGGAGAGCGCGTAGAGCCCGGCGGTGACGAACTGGCCCGCGTCACCACCCAGCTCACGGATCCGGCCGCCGTCGTCGACGCGCACCCACAGCGGCTTCTCGTCGTCGACGAACGGCGTGACCGCGAGCGTGCTGGCGCTGGCGGGCCGGGACATCGCCGTCGCCACGAACGCGGCGAAGTCCTCGGGATGGCACCAGGCGTCCACGGTCGACACGATCGCCGGGCCAGCGCCGAGGCGAGCGGTGACTTCTCGGAAGCTTTCGAGCGACGAGCGCGTCGTCTTCACGATGAAGTCGAGCTCGACGTCTGGAAACCGGCGACGCGCCCAGGTCACGCAGTCCATCTCTCGTTCATTGACGATAATCACGAGGGAATCGATGCGGGCCGCGATGAAATTGCGGATGACGGATTCGATCAGCGGCACGCCGGCCACGGGCACCAGCGGCTTCGGAATCGAGACGCCGGCGTCCCGGAGGCGTTGCCCTTCGCCGGCCGCGATGATGCCGCCGCGGAGGCCTCGCGTCACAGCAAGAGCCCTTCCAGCGCACCCAGCGACGCCACGCAGCGATCCTCCGGACAGCATACGGCATCCGACGCCGATCCCTTGGCGCGGAGCCAGATGTGCGGCATGCCAACCGTTTTCGCCCCGAGCATGTCGCGCCGTGCCGAATCGCCCACGAAAGTTACGACGGCGGTCGGCAGCTCGAGCTGATCGAGCGCGGCGCGGAAGATTCGGGGGTCGGGCTTTTCCCAACCAACCGCCACGGAGTCCACAATGACATCGAAGTAGCGGCTGACCTGTGCATCATCGCATACGGCGGCGAGGTTGCCGTAGAAGTTCGACACGACGCCGAGGCGGTAGCGATGCGACAGCGCGGCCAGGAGCGGGAGGTTCTCGTCCAGGTGTCGCCGCATGTCGCCGACGAACCGGTCGATCAGACGCTCGGCGATGCTCGCATCGTCGACGCGGAGCCCGCGCATCACGCCGGCGACGAGCTGCCGGACGGTGTCCCGGAGCGGAAGCGACGCAGGAATCGTCCCGACCAGCGCGTCGTCCGCGGCGTAGAAGATCGGATCGAACGGCTCCGCGTTACCGAGGATTCCCTCGTCGTGACAGAGCCGACGCATCCGGTCTTTCCACGGCACGCCGTCCGCGTCCAGCGTGCCGCCGAAGTCGAAGAGAATCGCTTTCGCTGGCGTCATTGGCGGGTCCGGTCGACGCCCCGAGCATAACATCCGCCTCGCGGATGAGCAGGCGCGCGGTGGGGACCGGGAGAGCAGTCGAGCTTCTGGCTACAGCCCCAGCCGCCGCGAGCGATCGCGCACGAAGCCCGGCCAGCCGCCCTGACGCGAGGCCTGATACCCGCGCGCCTCCATGCACCGGCCGAGCCGGAGGTCGCGCGCTTCAGCCTCGATCGCGATGCGCACGGCGTCCGCGGCGCCACCGACGATCAGGTCCGGCGTGCGCGCGGAATCCTCGACCTCGCGCCGGCATTGCCACTCGTCCCAGGAGGTCTGGACGACGCTCCCCTGCGGTTTCGTGTAGACGCGATCGAGGTCGATCGTCGTGCATCCCGTCGCGACCAGGAGGACACCGAGCCACAGCGGACGCTTCATCGGACACTCCACGACGCCGGCGCGGGATGCCGACTCAACGATAGCCCTCGGGTGACTGCTTCACACTCTTCCAGAAGACAGGATCGTGACTCGGAAACACCTGCCCGCGGACGAGGCGCGCCAGCGTCTTGAGGCGGCGGATCGAATGAAACGCTGCCGTCGGATTCCAGACCACGCCGGGCACACGCTCGTGATCCAGGTGTTCCTGCCAGTAGACGCAGTCTCCGGCGAGGATCACGGGGCCGGTGTCGGGCAGTTCCAGGAGCAATGACTGGTGACCCGGCGTGTGGCCGTCCGTGCGCAGCACGGTGACTCCGGGCACGAGCTCGGTGTCTCCATCCAGGAGCTGCCAGTGATAGCCGGGCAGGTCGAAATTCTTCCGGTAGTAGAACGGCGCGAAGAACGGTGCGGGGTGATGCGCGTACGCGTGCTCGTCACGCTGCACGACCAGCCGCGACTTGGGAAAGAGCTCCGCGCCGCCCGCGTGATCGTAGTGCAGATGGGAGATGACGACGGCGTCGACGTCGTCGGGCCGAAGGCCGAGGGCATCGAGCCGGTGGACGAGCAGGTCGTCGTCGGTGAAGCGGGCCAGGGAATCGGTGTGCGCCAGGCCGGGCACGGCGCGTGGCGACAGGCCGGTGTCGAACAGGATCACCGCGTCGCTGGTGCGGATCGCGTAGCACGTGACGGGAATCGCGACGCGCTCGCTCGAGTACGTCCCGTAGAACAGGAGCGAGCGCTCGGCGCCGATGAAGCCGTTCTGCAAGGGATGAAGCGTCTTGACGGCCATCGCGCGGACTCTAGCACGCGCTTCCGTCGCGGCCCGGCGGCGCCGCCGCGCTAGCTGCTCGTCGTGCGCCCGGGCGGCACTGCACAGGTTCGTGTGGTCTTACGCGGACGCGAAGTTCGGAACGGCGCCGTCGAACGTCGCGATCTCTGCTGTGACTTCAATACGTTGCCCCGCCTCGACATCGCCGCCGCGAACCTGGCGCGAGAGTTGCCGAGAGCTCGACCAGCAGTTCGATCCGAGCGTGAGCGATGAGGCGACACACGATGACACGTGCAGTGAAGATCTCGATCCTGCTGCTGGTGGCTCTCGCATGCTGTTCCACCGCCTCGGCCCAGATCGTTGCGAGCCCGTCGCTCGGTGTCGCGCGATCGGGTCACCGCGCCACGCGTCTTCACGACGGGCGCGTGCTCGTGGCCGGCGGTGAGAATGCGACCGGCATGCTCCCGAGCGCGGAGCTCTACGATCCGATTCTCCGCCGCTTCTCCGTGACCGGAAGCTTGAACGTGCCGCGAGCCGAGCACAGGGCCACGCTGCTCAGCGACGGACGCGTCCTGATCACCGGCGGCGAGCGGCGAACGATCCGCCACGGCGAGACGACCGCGGCGACGCCGACGATGTCCACGGAGCTCTTCGATGCGGGGAGCGGCACGTTCTCGGCGGGGCCGTCCATGGTCGTTGCGCGCTCCGGCCACACGGCAACGGTGCTCACGGATGGCCGCATCCTGATCGCCGGCGGAGACGCGCGCGGGAGCGCCGAGCTCTTCGATCCCGTCAGCTTCACGTTCACCGCACTGACCGGCGGCCTGACGGCGCCGCGCTGGTTCGCCGGCGCGGCGTTGCTGCCGGACGGACGGGTTCTCATCGTCGGTGGCGCCGATGCTGGTGGCGCCCCGCTCCGGTCGGTCGAGGTCTTCACGCCCGGGACGTCGAGCTTCACTCATCTCTCGAGCACACTGGAGGTCGCTCGCGAAGCGCCGTTCCTTCGCGCCCTGCCGGATGGCAAAGTGCTCATCGTCGGCGGAAGCCAGGACAGCACCATCGAGCTCTTCGACCCGATCTTCGACCCGGCTGGGCCGACGATTCGCGCCTCCGCCCGCGTGCTGAACACGTCGAACACGCTGGCCGACATCTTGCGGTCGCGGACGCGCGCCGCGTTGATCCATCTCCTCGATCCCCACGACGCCCTCCTCCAGTCCCAGCTCACGAAGGGGCTCCGCGCGCTCCTGGAACGGACCGGTCACTCGGTGACCGAGCTCGGCGAGAGCCGTCAGGCGCTCGTCGCTGGCGGAGTCGATTGGAGCGGTCGGTTCCTCAGCACGGCGCACGTCGTGGGCAGCTCGGCGGCGACGGTGACGACCGATCGATCCGACTATCCGCCGGGCACGATCGTCGAGATTTCCGGCACGGAGTGGCAGGCGGGCGAGACGGTGCTGATCAGCATGCACGAGGAGCCCGGACCAGCGAACGTGCGTCCGGCGGGAAATGCCGACACGGTGTACTCGGCGGTGGCCGGCGTCGACGGCCGCTTCCTCAACATCGACTTCACGCCCGACGTGAGCGATCTCGGTCGGACGTTCACCATCACGGCCGTCGGTCAATCGTCCGGCTTCGTCGCGCAGACGACGTTCACGGACGGGACCTGTATCACCGGAACTGCGGCGCCCGAAGCTCCGGCTTCCGCCGTGGCGGGAACGCCGACCGTGCCGATCCTGAGCTTCACCGTGTCGTGTTCGAAGGTATCGGCGACGCTCCAGTCGGCCCAGATGACGTACACCGGAACGACGGCGGCAGACATCACCAGGCTCTCGATCTATCGCGAACGGGGAACGACGCCCGGGTTCCAGCCGTCCGAGGATCTGCTGGTGGGGAGCGTCAAGATCACGAAGAGCGGCACGAACGCGCCGCTCGATACGCTCACGGCCACCGGCAACAACGTCGTCGGCTCGGCGGGCGCAAAATTCTACGTCGCCGTCGACGTGAAGCCCGGAGCATCGAGCGGCCACACGGTCGGTCTCAAGATCGCCAGGACGAAGATCCGATTTTCGGATGGCGCCTGGCCGCCGGGCGAGCTCGCTCCGTCGGGCTCGACGACGATCACCGCCGCAACGTCGACGACGGTGGCGCGCACGGCAGGCAGCGGTCCCTCGGTGTTCGGACAATCGCTCACGTTCCAGGCGACGGTCACGCAGACGGCCGGAGGCGCATCGGTGGGCGCGAACGGCTCCGTGACGTTCACGGATGGCGCGGGCGGAGCCACGCTCTGCAGAACGGTTCTGCTCAACGCGAGCGGGCAGGCGACGTGCACGACCTCTTCGCTGGCGGTCGGCGTTCATCAGATCGTGGCCGCGTACTCGGGCGCGGGGAGCTTCGGCAGCAGCGACAACCGCAGCACGCCGTTCTCGCAGACCGTCAATAAGGCCGGCACGTCGATCAGCGTGATGTCTTCCCAGAACCCGTCGGTCTTCGCGCAGATCGTGACGTTCACCGCGTCCGTGAGCGTCGTGGCCCCTGGCGCGGGCGTGCCCGACGGCACGGTCAGCTTCACGGCGAATGGCTCGACGATCGCCGGCTGCAGCGCGTTGACGTTCACTGGCGGATCAGCCACCTGTGCCACGGACGGTCTTGGCGTGGACGGCTCGCCGTACCTGATCAGCGTCACCTATAGTGGAAGCAACGACTACACGGCCGGGAGTCCCGGAACCCTGACGGGCGCGCAGACGGTCACGAAGGCGAACCAGACAATCGTCTGGAGCAATCCCGCAGATGCCTCCTACGGGACGGCGTTGAGCGCGACGCAGCTCAATGCGATTGTGAACGTTCCTGGACCGGGGCCGGCCGGTGCGCTGACGTACAGCCCGTTGGCCGGCACGCTTCTCAACGCGGGCAGCGCGCAGACGCTGTCGGTGACTGCGACCGCGACGGCGAATTACAACGCGGCCACGAAAACGGTGTCGATCAACGTGCTGAAGGCGACACCGGTCCTGGCGTGGTCCAACCCCGCGGACATCACCTATCCGACCGCGTTGAGCGCGACGCAGTTGAACGCGACCGCGAGCGCCAACGGCAGCCCGCTGCCCGGAGTCTTCACCTATACCCCCGCGGCCGGCACGGTGTTGAATGCGGGCGCCGGGCAGAATCTGCACGTCGACTTCGCGCCGACGGACGCCGTGAACTTCACCACCGCGGCGAGGGACGTGAGTCTGAACGTCGCGCCCGGCGTCGTGGTCACGATCACCGACCCGGTCGCGGGCTCGACGGTATCCGCTGGCCAGGTGCTGGTGCAGGGGACCGTTCAGGCCGGCGGTCAGGACGTCGGCGTGTTCGTAAACGGCGTCGCGGCTACTCTGCAAGGGAGCCGCTTCACGGCCGTCGTGTTCGTCGGGGCCGGGACGACCACTCTGACCGCAAGCGCGACGACGGCGACCGGAGCGATTGCGAACGACAGCGTCACGATCGGCGTTCCTTCGAGCGCAGACTCGGGGATGCAGCTCGTGGCGAGCCCGGGGAGTGGTGTCGCGCCGCTCACCGTTTCGTTCTCGCTGCGCGGCGCGCCGGCGAATGCCGCGATCGAGCTCGACGTCGATGGCGACGGCACAATCGACTTCGCCGGCGCGAGCCTCGAGGGCCAGACGTTCACGTACGCGCAGCCGGGATTCTATTTCCCCGTCGCCACGGTCACCGATCCGAGCGGCGTCCGGGTTCCGGTGACGGGCACGGTGATGGTCCAGTCGCCGGCGGTGATCACCGCGTGGTTTCAGAGCATCTGGACCAGTTTCAAGGCGCGGCTGGTGGCGGCTGACGTCACCGGAGCATTGACGTATCTGTCACCGGCGATCCACACCGAGTTCGGACAGGTCTTCCAGGTGCTCGGGTCCGATCTGCCGGCGGTCGGCGCCAGTCTCGAAGATCTCTTCGTGGTGGAGCAGTTCGACGATCTGGCCGAGACGGCGATCGTGCGTCAGGAGGATCTCGCGTCCTTTCTGTACTTCATCTATTTCCGCCGGGACGGCCTGGGTCGCTGGCTGATCGAGGAGATGTAAGACGATGCGCGAACGATCGACGACTGCGCTGCTGCTCTTGCTGATGGTGATCCTCGTGATTCCCGCCTGTGTCAGGCGAGATCAGCCGTGTCGATTCATGCAAGTGCCCTGCATGTTCGAGGCGCCGCCATTCAAGCTCACGGTGGTCGATGCCGGGACGGGTCAGCCGCTGGCCGACGTGCACGCGCTGGCCGAATGGCAGATGGTGGGCGCCAATGGTCGACCGGACGGGCCGTTGATGGCTCTGGACGCGGTGAGCGACTCGGACGGCGTGGTGACGTTTCCCGGCTGGGGGCCGATCCAGGGTCCGGCAACCGGAATCGACATCGGCCGCGATCCGTTCATCACGTTGTTCAAGACCGGGTACCGGGCGTTCCTGGTCAACAACCAATATGATCCGCCGGGTGAAGAGCAAGAACGCGTGCGGAGAAGTGCGCACGACGGCGTGACGTATGCCATGGAACCGTTCCACGGAGCGCCGGAACAGTGGCTCGAACAGCTGGGTCGCGTGGCGTTCGGCATCGCGGTTCCGAGAAGCGGTGAAGAGACCCACAAATTCCGCTCCGTGTACCTCAATCGCCTGAACCGAATCTCGGCCGAGGGCAACAAATTCACGGCAAAGGAGCACGCTCCCGGCGGCTTTTTCTGGCACGTCGACAGAGAGCTGACCCGGCTCCAGGGGAGAGAGCAATGAGAGACGCCGTTCGTCTGAACGCCGCCGTCGGCATCGCCGTTCTCGTTCTTCTCCCGATGCGGACCGTTCATGCGTATGACGTCCGGACCCACGGGAGCGTGGCGGGTGAGAGCTTCGATGCGTCGAAGGCGCTCCAGCGCTATCTCCGCGACGTGGGTCTCCGTCTTGACGCCAGATTCGATCCGCAGGCCGCTTCGCCGCCCGGGAAGCTGGCCGAGTTCGTCAACGTCGGGACGGCGCGCGACTGGATGATCGAAGGCGTCATCCGTTAGGATGACTACCGGCAGAGTCACGCTCAGCAGCCGTTGCAGTGTGAGCCGCCTCAGAATCCCGAATCGGCGATCAATCGTCCCACGAACCATTTCTTCGACGTGCAGCGTGGCGGTAGAGGACTGACAGTGGACGTTCGCCTCGGCACGCCCGCGCGCGATTGGGCGCTCGGCCTCGACGGGCGCGGCCCTGGAGAGACTGAAAACCAGTTCTCGCTGATCGACGCACGGGGCTATCAGCTCGACTCCTTCATTGCAACCACCCGGCTGGACAGGGACCTCAAGACTGCGCGCATGTTCCGTGCTCTCGGTCAGGTGATCCACGTGCTCCAGGACATGGCTCAGCCGCAGCACACCCGAAACGATCCCCATATGGGCTGCGGCATCCCGACGCTCGAGACGATCGGGGGACAACGAAGCTGGTACGAGGTGTACACCGAGACGCGCGCGCTGGGGCAGAACTACCGTGGACGCAGTGCCCCAAGCCGGCCTCTCGTCTTGTCGGGATATGATCCGGTGGGCTTTCGCGCGGATCGAGACTATTGGGCCAACGCAAACCACTCCGGACTGGCCGAGTACTCCAGCACGAATTTCTTCTCCGCCGGAACGAACTTCGGGAGCAACGATCCGACGCAGCCATGTGGCGGCCTCGTGCGGCCCGTCTGTGCCCCGGCACTCTATGAGTTCGAGAAGATCCGGGTTCCCGTGTTCTCGGTGACCGGGCGATCAGTGACCGGAACGGTGGGCTTCTACGTCGCGAATATTACGGATCGAGTGACAGGAAAGGTGGATCGCGTCCGCGTGTCGAGCCGTTCGCTCTGGGATCAACATCTGAAGGACAAGGGCGGCACGGGAAAGTTCTCACTGAACACGTACAACTACGACTCCATGGCCGACGTCCTGTTGCCGCGCGCCGTCGGATACTCCGCGGGCCTGCTCGACTACTTCTTCCGCGGCAGTCTGGATGCGTCCGTCGCGCCGGACCCTGACGACCGCACAGGCACGCGGTTCGTGCTGCGGGGCGCCGTCAACGTCACATCGGGCGACGGCACGCCCACTGATGAGCTCGCCGCCGGCACGATCACGCTGTACGCCGACGATGCGGACGGCACCCGGACTCCAGTCGGCGGGTTCATCTCTCTGACGGTGAGTCGCGATCCGTTCCAGTCGGCCTCGTTCCTTCTCCCGCCTGATGCGGTTCGGCTGGTCGCAGTGTATCAGGGTAGGCTCGGGGAAGAGGAGAATGCGGTGATCGGGAAGGTGATCAGCGGCGTCGAAGAGCTCTACATCGCGGGGAACGGCGGCGTCGACGACGTGTGGTTCCGCGACGCCACGGACAACCTGCCGCTGGGCGTTGCGCGCAACCCGCAGCTCGGCGGTCAACGTCCCCTTGGCGTCGCGTGGAGTGTCGACGGCCGCCGGTTCGCCGTCTGGGTTGCCGGGTGGGAGTATCACATCTTCCGGCTGAATCGTTCCCAGGCTGATGGACGCGCCGATATCACGGCCACCTGGGAACGAAGCGAGGAGCCATTCGACAGCGACAACGTGGCGATGGACGTCGCGGTCAATGTCACGACCACCGGGACGCAATTCTGGTCCATCGCCACACCAACGGAGTTCGTCGGCGATCGCTGCGACACCGTCCGCTACATCGTGACGCCGGCCTCCGCCACTCTCGGCGGCACGATCAGCAAGCGACGCAGCTACACGATGCGCGACCTCTTCTATACGCCGTTTCCCGGCTGGGCAGGACAGAAGGTGGACCAGGCGAGCGGCGGTCGACTGATCAAGGACGTCAGTGCCGCCGACGGCACGGATTTCCTCGACACCACGATTCGCGACACCTGGCTCGACGAGGACGGCCAGCTGGTGTTTGCGCTCACGCTGCTCCCGAACCTGACGCTCGCCCATGAGAGCTATCAGGACGTGAGCACCGCCAAATGTGAAGGCGACGGCAGTCTCACGATCACGACGCCGCCAAGGAGCGCCGGCAGCGGAGTCGAGATCGCCGATCCTCTGGCGGGCGTGTGGACCCCGAAGGCCGGCTGGCTGTGGCGGTCCTTCCGTCTCCCGGCGACGTTCGACTATCGAGACGATGTGAGCCAGGCCGTCATCGAGGAGCGAGCGACCGGTCGGGCGGCGTACTTCTGGCAGCCAAAGACCCGCACGATCAGCTGCACGAGCAGCCCGGACCCCGGCACCAGGATCATGCGGCGGGTGACGCCGGCGTGCACGGATCTGTCCAACTCCGCGGTGCGGCTTGGCAGTTCGCAGACGGCGAAGGTGGTCGTCGCGACAGGTCACACGATCACGCACAGCATCGACGTCGCAGATGACACGGCGACCGTCACGGTTCGAGAGCCCTTCACGGTCTTCGACGCGTCGGTCGATCGCGCCGTGCGCCACGAGTACCGCACGACGCTCGACGTGCCGCTCGACGTGAGGCGCCACATCACGGGCGCGACGGTCGACGTGAATCTGGAAACCGGCGCGTTCACGACGCTCA
>Ga0066710_100006537_pt1 | contig 10915 bp, 14 predicted proteins | sample GraSoiAngelo_159_FD_79666 | JGI IMG/M metagenome (GOLD analysis project Ga0066710, IMG submission 79666) | Grasslands soil microbial communities from the Angelo Coastal Reserve, California, USA - 14_1009_16_40cm | ecosystem: Environmental > Terrestrial > Soil > Grasslands | place: USA...
CAGGTCCTGCTCTCCGCCGAGGGCCTGACGCGGCTGCGCGGCGAGCACGAGGAGCTCGTCGCGCGGCGACCCGGCGTCGTGAGCCGGATCCGGGCCGCGAAAGAGCTGGGCGACCTGAAGGAGAACTCCGACTACCACGCCGCTCGCGAAGAGCAGGGTTTCCTCGAGGGCCGCATCCAGGCGGTCGAGGCGCAGCTCCGCGCCGCTGTCGTCGTCGATGCGCCGTCCGACTCGACCCGTGTGTCGATGGGCTCGCACGTCACGGTCGAGGTCGACGGCGAGGAGTCGCGGCTGACGATCGTCGGCACGACCGAATCGAAGCCGTCCGCCGGCCGGATCTCGCAGGACTCCCCCGTGGGCCGGGCACTCGTCGGCAAGAACGCCGGCGACGAGGCCGTCGTCCGGACGCCGGGCGGCGAGGTCCGCTACCGCATCGTCGCCATCGACTGAGGCTCCGCGACGGCGGCTTCGGCCGCGTCGCGCAGGACGTCCGTCAACTCGTCCGGGCGGGTGACCATGGGCCAGTGGCCCGACCGGACGCTTCGGACCTCCCAGTCGATAGGCAGCTGCCGGACCGGCCCCGTGACCATCTCGTCCGCCAGGCAGCGGATGTAGGTCGTCGGGATGTCCGCGGCGGCGCCGGACAGCGTCACCGGCCGCTCGAGCGTGCGGACCGGGTGCGCGGCGGCGTTGGCCCAGAACCACCTCCGGTCGGCGTCGCTCATGTCGCTCAACGCGACGTGCCGGCCAAGCTCGTCCGCCGGCGGGATCGGCAGGACCCGGGCGTCTTCCGTCGTCTTCGGAACGGCGTCGACGAGCGATCGCAGCCACGGCGCGGCGGCGTCGATCACCGAGCGGGCGTCCTGCGGCACGGACGACGCGACAAGGACGAGCCTCGCGACGCGCTCGGGGGCGCGATCCGCGACGGCGGTTGCGACCGTGCCGCCGTAGCCGTGGCCGACCAGGACGAGCTCGTCGAGCCCCTCACGCTCGATGACGTTGACGACGTCGTCGACGTGCGTCTCGAGGCCCACCCAGGGGCCGACGATGTGGCTGCGTTCGCCGAGACCGGTGAGCGTCGGCGTCCATGTACTGTGCCCCGCCGCCGCCAGCCGAACCCCGACCTTGCGCCAAACCCAGCCGCCCAGCCAGATGCCTGGAACGAGGACGAACTGCGCCACCTGGAGCTCCCTTCCGCGACCCGGTTGATCCGTCTCAAGCAGTGTCCGACCCGTTCATGACAGGTTCTGTCATGAATTGGCGTAGGCTGTTAAGCAAGATGCGCGCGAGCCGCCTCGTCAACCTCCTGCTGCTGCTCCAGACGCGTGGCCGCATGACGGCTGCGGAGCTCGCCGCCACGCTCGAGGTGTCCGTCCGGACCGTCCACCGCGACGTCGAGGCGCTGAGCGAGGCCGGCGTGCCGGTGTACGCGGATCGCGGGCCGCATGGCGGCGTTCGCCTGGTCGACGGTTATCGGACGCGGCTCACCGGCATGACCCCGGACGAGGCCGAAGCGCTCTTCCTCTCGGGGCTGCCGGGACCCGCCGCTGAACTGGGACTCGGAACGGTCGTCGCCTCGTCGCGACTCAAGGTCCTCGCCTCGCTGCCGCCGGAACTGCGGGTCCGGGCGTCGAGGCTCGTCGAGCGATTTCACCTCGACGCCGCCGGCTGGTTCCACGCCAGCGAGGCTGTCCCGTGGCTGGCGATGCTGTCCGAGGCGATCTGGGAATCCCGGCGCATCCGGATGGATTACGAGCGCGAAGACAAGAAGGTCACCCGGGTCGTCGAGCCGCTCGGGATCGTCCTCAAGGGGGGCGTGTGGTACTTCGTCGCAACGGCCGAGGCGCAGATCCGAACGTACCGCGTGTCGCGCGTGGCCGCCGTCGAGGTCCTGGACGAACGCTTCGATCGGCCGGCCGACTTCGAGCTCGCGACCTACTGGTCCGAGGCCAGCGCGGCGTTCGAGCGCGACGTCCCGCGCGCCGTGTTGACGATCCGGATCCGCAGCGATCGGCTCGACCGGCTGGCCGCCGCGGTCGGTGAGCGTGCCGTTGCGGACGCCGAACGCCTGGGCGATCCGGGCGCGGACGGCTGGCTGACGCTGCGACTCCGCCTCGACTGGCCCAACGAGGTCCCGGGCCATGTCCTGTCACTCGGCCGCGACGTCGAGGTCCTCGAGCCTGCCGAGACGCGCGACCGCGTCGTCGCGCTGGCCCGCGACATCGTCGACCGCTACGGCGCGGTGCCGGTCGTCTAACGCGGTCGCGACGCGGCCAGCCTGGGCGCGCTGCCCGATTCGGTGGCAACGGGGCGAGCTTCCGGCTGGGCCACGAGCTCCGGCGCGGCAAGCGCGGCGCGCAACGAACGCTCGCGAAGGGCGCGCCTGAGGTCGCGCTCACGGTCGGCCTGGACCGCCCGGACGAGCTCGTAATTCAACATTCGATCCACCTCCGCTGGGTGCGATCCGATCGACCGCAACGCCTGTCCGAACCCTACTGCTGGTTCATGACAGGAACTGTCATGTATTGCCGCAACCCGCCTCGGCCCCGCCCCTCCCCGACCGGTGACCGCAAGACATGTGCGATGCCGCCCCGCCTTCGCGGCGAGCGAGCAACACGCCGCGGCCGGGAGACTGGGCCGCGTCGCTCTCCGGGAGGTCCGCCCATGTCGTTCAATCCCAACGCGTCGCTCGATCCGTCCCAGGTCGAGGACGTCCGCGGCCGAAGCATCGGCGGCGGCCGGGGCCTGGCCATCGGCGGCGGCAGCATCGGGCTCGTCCTGACGCTGCTGTACGTCCTGCTCGGCGGGAACCTCAATGACATCACGACCCAGCCGGGGGCCGGCTACGCGCCGAACGAGAGCGCGGGGAACCTCGCCCAGGAGTGCAAGACCGGCGCCGACGCGAACCGCCGAGAGGACTGCCGCATCCTGGGTTACGTCAACAGCGTGCAGGCGTTCTGGAAGGACGAGTTCGCCCAATCGGGCAGCCAGTACCAGAACGCCCAGACAGTGCTGTTCTCAGGCCAGGTCGACACGGGCTGCGGCACGGCGTCGACGGAGGTCGGGCCCTTCTATTGCCCGACCGACCAGTACGTCTACCTCGACCTTGGCTTCTTCGACGAGCTCCGAACGCGCTTCGGCGCCAAGGGCGGCCCGTTCGCCGAGGCTTACGTCGTGGCCCACGAGTATGGCCACCACATCCAGGACCTCCAGGGGACGCTGTCGCAGGGCACCTCGCAGCAGGGGGCGTCCGGGCAATCGGTCCGCACCGAGCTGCAGGCCGACTGCGATGCCGGCGTCTGGGCCAACCATGCCGCCCAGACCGGCTTCCTCAACCCGCTGACCGGCGACGACATCGCCAATGCGCTCGACGCCGCAGCGGCCGTTGGCGACGACCGGATCCAGCAGGAGTTCCAGGGCCAAGTCAATCCGGAGTCGTGGACGCACGGATCGTCAGCCCAGCGCCAGCTCTGGTTCTCGGCCGGCTACCAGGGCGGCGCGCCCACCGACTGCGACACCTTCAGCGGCCCGATCTGAGCCGCGATGGACGGGGCGGTCGGGGCGCGGGCGCCAAGCATCGCGGACGCCGAGCGGCGCATCGCGCTCGTTGCGCGCGTGCTCGATGAGTTGATCACGATCCCCGGCACTCGTCAGCGGTTCGGTCTCGACTCCATCGTGGGCCTGATCCCTGGAGTCGGCGACCTCGCCTCCGCCGCGGTCGGCGGCTGGATCATCGTCGAGGCAAGCCGCTTCCGGCTGCCCGGCGTGGTCCTCGCCCGGATGGTCGTCAACACGGTGGTCGACCTCGTGATCGGCAGCATCCCGCTGCTGGGTGACGTGTTCGACGTCGTCTTCAAGTCGAACACGCGCAACCTCGCGCTGTTTCGCCGCCACGCGACCGACCCCGGCGCCAGCACGACCGAACACCGCGCGTTCCTGGCCGGGCTCGTCCTCGTCCTCGTGGGCCTGATATGGCTGGCAGTCGTCGCGATCGGCTGGTTGCTGTCGATCCAGATCCCGGTGCCGTGACTCGTCCCGGTTTGGTGCATACGCTCATCAGGAGAGCGTTAGCAGAGTCGCGAGGCCGCTATGTGTCGCGGGCCGCGCGGGCGCGCTCTAGTGAGCGGTATTGCTCAGCCGGGGAGCGTATGAGCGCCGGCGTTGTGTCTTGCGCTCGCCCGGGGAGCGTATGAGCGCGGGGTGGCGCGTTCGCGTGGGCGGGCCCCAGCCCGGCTACTCGATCTCGATCGACTCGCGACGTGGGGTCGGCTTGTCCGCCGAGTCGTCGATGCGGCGGATCCAGAAGTCGACGATCGAGCGAACACCGAGCAGCTGCTCGCGTCCGGCGTTGCGGAAGTGTTTTCCGGCCTCGGGCGGCACCATCCGCGCCATCAGCCCGCGGCCGCGTTCACGCAGGCCAGGCTCCGACTCCAGCTGGCTGACCCGGGCCTCGAGCTCGGCGAGGCGAATGTTGGCGTCGGTCATCGTGCCCTCCTGCTGGCGCTTGCTGGGCGGCCGCGGTTCCATTGGCGTGGCTGGTCGTCGCTGGGTCATCGGCGTGCTCCCTGGGGTGCCCGTTTCGGCGCATCGAACCTGATCCGCAAGGTCTGACCGTCCATCTTTGCGCCTCGCGCCGGCGCCTCGAGGAGTGCCCGCGGCAGCACGAGGCTGCGGCGCCAGCCGCCCACGTTGAGGACAAGCTCCTGGCCGGTTCGGCTGAGCTGGACGTCCTCACGGCTGGCAAACGGCAGTTCCAGCTTCAGGGTGTACTGGCCGTTCTCGCGAAGGACCTCGTACGGCCGGCCGCGATAGAACACGGTCGTCGGGTCATCGGAGGCGAAGAGCGCCTCGCCCACCTCGCGCAGCCGATCCATGCCGACCATCTCCCGGTCGAAGAACGGAACGGTTCGGACGGGCACCGGCGCAAACGCGCCCTCGACCTGGGGCAGGTATTGCTGCTGCAGTCGGCGGAGCTCCGCGAAGTAGCCACCCACGTCCGGCGGCAGGATCCGGTTCGCGATGACCAGGTCGCTGGGATAGCCGAACAGGTGGAAGTAGGTGAACGAGCGCTCGGCCTCCGCGATCGACAGCTTCTCGAGCGCGAGCACGACGCGGACGGCCGTCAGCTCGGGATCGGCGAGCAGCTTGTGCAGGCGGTCGAGGCGGGCAAGGAGGCGTTCGGCGGCGGCGAAGACCTCGTCCTTCGGCATCGGCACGCCGAGCATCTTCTGGATGACCGGTCCGCCCATCCGTGACACGCGCCGTCCAATGGGCGCGATACGTTCGACCCACCAGCGACTCGCCTCGGGCAGCGACAGCAGTCGCAGTGTTTCGCCGGTCGGCGCCGCGTCCACGACGATGACGTCGAACTTGCCCTGGTCGACGTGATCGGCGATCCACAGCAGATTGCCCAGCTCGTCCATGCCGGGCAGGACGCTCATCTCCTCGGCCAGCACCTCGTCGAGGCCGTGCCAGCTGAACAGCTCCGCGACGTAGGTCTGGATCGTCCGCCAGTAGCGGCCAATGTTGAAGTAGACGTCCGGCTCCTGACCCCACAGATTCGGCGCGATCTCGCTGGGCTCCGCGCCGAGCGGCACGTCGAACGCGTCCGCGAGGCTATGCGCGATGTCGGTCGACAGCACGATCGTCCGGTAGCCACGGGCCGCGCACAGCAGCGCCGTGGCGGCAGCAATGCTCGTCTTGCCGACGCCACCCTTGCCGGTGTAGAGAAGGATCCGTACCACGTCGTCTCCGGGCCGCGAGGTTCGGGGCGGCCCATCGTACTCTCGACCTCGCACGGAGCCGTCCCTCGGCCCGCTCAACACCAGGAGGCGGCAGCGTCATGGCGTCCGCGTCAGCCCGGGTCGCTCGGGCGATTTCGCCTCGTCTGGGCATCTGGCTGTTCCATCTCGCGTTGCCGCTCGTCGGCTTGTGGCTGCTGCTCGCCAACCCGACCGCCGACCTGATGTGGGAAGACCACACGGCGCACTTCTGGCTGATCCTGGCCGTCGCGGCCGTCAACGTCCTGCTGGCAGTACTCATCGGCCAGGCGGCGACACGCCGCGGTGACGAGCGGCTCTTCCTCGTCTCGCTCGCGTTCCTGTCCGCGGCCGGGTTCTTCGCCCTTCACGCCTTCGTCACGCCGAGCGTCATCCTGGCCACGCCGAACGCGAGCTTCGTGCTGTCGAGTCCGCTTGGGATCGTGCTGGCCGGCGTGTTCGGCTTCGCGTCCGCCGCGGACCTCCGGCCTGACGAGGCGCGCTTCGTCTTTCGTCGTCGGTGGTGGCTCGTCGGGATCGTCGCGGTCGCGCTCGCGGCGTGGGCCGTCCTGTCGGTCGCGCCGGGCTCGCCGCTCAGTCACCCGCTGTCGGCCGATCGTGTGGCGCCGCTGCTCGCGACGCTGGCGGTGGTGGGCGTGACGCTGGAGATCGGCGCGGCGGTGGGCTACGTCCGCATCTATCGCCGTCGTCCATCGATCGTCCTCGCGGCGACGGTCACCGCCTTCGTGCTGCTTGCGGAGGCGCTGATCGCGATGGCCGAATCACGAGCCTGGCACGCGAGCTGGTGGGAGTGGCACATCCTGCTGCTGCTGGGCTTCGGCTATGTCGCGTACAGCGCCCAGGTCCAGTACCGCCGCGAGGGCCAGGCCGCGAGTGTGTTTCGGGCTCTGTCGCTCGAGGAGACGATCCGCCAGGTCCGCGAGGAGTACGCGACGGCCCTCGAGGGGATCGTCGATGCGATGGAGCGGGCGGAGGAAACAGGCGGGGCCGCCGCCGCCGAACCCGCCGCGGGACGCTTCGCCGACCGGTTCGGCCTGAGCGAAGGCCAGGCTGACGTGATGGTCCGGGCAGCCGAAGCGCTGGCCGTCGAACGGCGGGAGGTCCGCCGCCTGGGCCTGTTCCGCCGTTATCTATCGCCCGAAGTCGCCACGGCGCTGCTCGCCGATCCCGGCCAGGCCGCGCTTGGCGGGGCGACGATCGAGGTGTCGGTGCTCTTCGCCGACTTGCGCGGCTTCACGTCCTTCTCCGAGCGCTCCGCGCCAACCGATGTCGTCGGGCTACTTAACGCCTACTTCGGCGAGGCGGTGCCGGAGATCCTCGCGGGCGGCGGAACCGTCGTCCAGTTCATGGGCGACGCGCTGATGGCGATCTTCAACGCGCCGGTCGCCCAGCCGGATCACCCGCTTCGCGCGGCCCGCGCCGCCCTGGGGATGCAGCGACGCGCCGATGCGCTGGCAGCCGGTCACCCCGAGTGGCCGCGGTTCCGGGTCGGGATCGCGACCGGGCCTGCGCTCGTCGGCAACGTCGGCAGCGACGAGGTTCGCAGCTTCACCGCGATCGGCGACACGGTCAACCTCGCGGCGCGACTCCAGGCCCAGGCGGAGATCGGCCGCGTCGTCGTGTCCGCCGCGACCGCGGCGGCCCTCCAGGGCAAGGCGACGCTCGCGCCGATCGGCGAGCTGACGCTCAAGGGCAAGGAGCGCCCGCAGGCGGCGTTCGAGCTGGTGTCGCTCGCCGCGGACTGAGGAGCGCCCTAATCAGGCCGCGCGATCGAGGATCTGGACCTCGATGAGCGGGCTCGACTCGACCATCCTGTCGATGTCCGTCCGCCGCCACGCCGCGGCGACCCTGGTGAGGACGGCACGCCGCTCGGCGGGATCCGTGATGACCCTCGCCCGCGCCGGCAGGTCCGCGGCGACGGCGCCCTTCAGGTGGAACGTGAATTCGGGCTGGGCGCTCAGGTTGGCGATCCACGATCGCGGAAAGCCCGGCATGCCGCTGATGTAGATGCGGCCGTCGAAGTTGTGGAAGACGAGCTCGATGCGGCGTGGCTTACCGGACTGCCGGCCGATCGTCGTGATGTCGATGAGGTGGCCGCGCGAGAGCGCGCGGCTGATTCGGTCGTCCATGGAAGCTCCGTAGTTGATGGAGCAACCATCGTACCGGACTGCGTCAAAGTCCAGTTCGGCGGCTCGCCGAAACAGAACTGACGTTCTATCATTCCCCGATGAAGCCCGAGTACCGCGAGGAGCCCTGCCGGAACGCGCTGAACCGCGTCACCGGGATGTCCTTCCGCTGGTCGCTCAACCCGTACACCGGCTGCGCGCACCGCTGCACGTTCTGCTTCGTCCGTGCGTTCGAGCTGCGGGCGGACCGCCCGTTCGACGATCGCTACGGGACCTCGATCCGGGTCAAAACGAACATCGCCGAGGTGCTCGACCGCGAGCTGCGCCGCAAGTCGTGGAAGCGCGAGCTCGTCGTCGTCGGAACCGCAACCGATCCGTATCAGCCGGCGGAGGGTCGCTATCGCCTGACGCGCGCCTGCATCGAGCGATTGGCGGCCCACCACACGCCGCTCCATTTCATCACCCGCGGCCCGATGATCGTCCGCGACGTCGACGTGCTGTCGGAGGCGGCGCGACAGGCAAAGGTCTCGATCACGTTCTCCGTCCCGACGCTCGACCATGAGATCTGGCGCAAGACCGAAATCGGGACGGCGCCGCCACAGCAGCGGTTGCGCGCGCTGCGTCAGCTCGTCGATGCGGGACTCGACGTCGGCGTGGGGATGGCGCCGATCCTGCCGGGGCTTTCGGACAAGCCGGAGCTCATGGCGGACGTCGTGCGCGCGGCGCGCGACGCGGGCGCGACCGGCGTCTGGGCGAACCTGCTCTACCTGCGGCCCGGGACGCGTGAGCACTTCCTCGATCGGCTGGGCCGCGACTGGCCGGAGCTCCTGCCCCGCTACGAGCACTTGTACGACGCTCGCGCGTACCTGCCGAAGCCGGTCACCGAACCCGTCCGCAAGGCCGTGCGCGAGCTGGTCAGGGTCCACGGAATTGAAGACCGGCGCAGCCTGAGGCTGGCGCCGCCGCCGGATCCGGAACAGCTGGCGCTCCCGCTCGCCCCCGGCGATCCCGGGATGCGGATCGTGCCGCCGAGTGCGGCCTGAATCAGGGCGTCGCGGTGAACCAGCGCACGACCCGTGCCTCGACGACCTGGCGGGTTTCGTTGAGGCGGTTCGGCTGGCCCACCCGAAGCACGTTGACCCAGACCACAGTGCGGTCCGCCAGGGTCAGCGCCACGCTTCCAACAGGATCGCTGGACGCAAGAAGCCGTGGCGGGCAATCGAAGTTGTCGCCGCAGATGAGTGTCGGCCACGCCTTCGCGATGGCAACGCCGGTCCGTACGTCCCCGATCGCGCGGCGAGCCGCATCGACCGCCTCGCTGCAGTCGTAGGCGCGCATCGCGCCGCAGTCGACCGCAATGGGCGCGGCCGGGTCCGGAATCGTCGGTGCGGTGAGGTGTGGCCGCGACGTCAGGAGGCTCGCACCGACGGCCACGACAACGAACGCGATGGCCGCCGCGAGCGGCACGATCAGGTGCCGGCGCCGTGCCCCAACAGGCCGGATCTCGACCTGGTAACCGGACGGGTCGGGCACGCCACGCCGGCCGGTTGGGCCGTCAGCCCTTGGCCGCCCGCGCGGCAGCCTTCTGGGCGCGCTTGCCGGCCTGGTACCGCGCGAGCGTGTCGGCGGAGTCGACGTCGCCGAGCGTGGGGTGCTTCGGCGCGACGTCGTCCCAGCCGGGCGGCTTGATCCCGAATCGCTTGCCGAGGATCGCGATCAGCGACTTGGCCTTCATCGCCCCGATGCCCGGCAGGCCGAGGAGCCGACGCTCGAGGTCGCGGCCGTCCTTCGCCTCGGTCCAGACGCGGCTCGCGTCACCACCGTAGTCATTGGCAATCGCGGCAGATACCGCCTGCACGCGACCCGCCATCGAGCCGGGGAACCGATGCAACGCGGGCCGACGGCGGAACACTTCCTCGAGCTCCGCGGGATCCATCGCCGCGATCCGCGCCGCGTCCAGATGGCCGATCCGCCGCTGCAGCTCGAGCGGCCCCGAGCACGCCTTCTGCACGGTGACCTGCTGGTCGAGCGTGAAGCCAATGAGGAGCGCGAGCGGGTCATTGGCGAGAAGCGCATCGGCCTCGTCGTCGCCGGTGAACGGCAGCCGTGCGGGCGGTGCGGTGGCGGGCGTCGTTGGCATGAGGGCATGGTACGCGTCGTTCCCCTCGGGCAACGCGAAACGCCCGAACATACCCGTTCCAACCGGCGAACTGGTATGGACTGCGGTCCGCCAGAGGGGTAGGATTCGCGGTCCAGAGGTGCCGACCATGACGCAGCGCCGCAACCCGGAGCACCTGACCGGACGGAGCAGGCGGACCCTCGAACGGGTCCCCTGGCTGCCGATGACTGCGGACCAGTCGCGTGGCTCGAGCAACCTCGCCACCATTCCCCGAGCGGGGAACGTGAGCTCTGATACACGGGCGGGCAGATCCGGGTGATCGGGGGAAGCGAGCCCACGGCCCAATCGGACGTGGGTTTTTTCATGTCCCAATCTCAGAACTTGGCGCGCTACGATGTCCGACCTCGTGAGCGAACGATCGCTGGCCCAGCGTCTGGTCATCCGCCCCGGCAATCGGGTCGCGCCAATCAACGCGCCGACCGGCTACCGCAAGGCGCTCGGTGAGCTGCCGGCGGGCGTGACGCTCACCGCACGGCCCGCCGACGCCGATGTCGTCCTCCTGTTCGTCCGCAATCGCGACGAGCTCGCCCGCGAGTGGCCGGCCATCGCCGGGAGCGTCCGGGATTCGGCCGTCGTCTGGGTCTCCTATCCGAAGAAGTCGGGGGCGATGACAACCGACCTGAGCCGCGACGTCGGCTGGGAGCCGGTCGGCGACACCGGCTTCGAGGGCGTGTCGCAGGTCGCGGTCGACGAAACCTGGTCGGCTCTCCGGTTCAAGCGAGGCGCTGGGCTGCGCGCGGCGCGCGAGGCTCGCGGCGCCTTCGGGCCGGGACAGCGTCGCCCCGGCTGATCTGCGCTCGCGGGGGCGCCGTGGATGCGGCGGAGTGGCG
>Ga0066710_100006539_pt1 | contig 10913 bp, 10 predicted proteins | sample GraSoiAngelo_159_FD_79666 | JGI IMG/M metagenome (GOLD analysis project Ga0066710, IMG submission 79666) | Grasslands soil microbial communities from the Angelo Coastal Reserve, California, USA - 14_1009_16_40cm | ecosystem: Environmental > Terrestrial > Soil > Grasslands | place: USA...
CCGCCAGGCCGATGAGGCCGGAGATGGCGACCGCGGCGAAGCCGACGAGGAGCGCGATGCGGGAGCCGTGGATGATGCGGGCGAGGATGTCCCGGCCGAGCTGGTCGGTCCCGAGGAGGTGCACGAGGCCCGACCCGTCCGTCCACCCTGGCGGCTCGAGCCGCTGGCTGATGTTCTGCTCGATCGGATCGAACCGCGACAGCATCGGGGCGAACACCGCCGCCGCGACGACGCCGACCACCACGACCAGGCCGAAGAGCGCGGTCCGCCGGCGGATCAGCCTGGTCACGTGCGGATACGCGGATCGAGGTAGGTGTAGGCGACGTCGACCAGCAGGTTCACCACGACGAACGTCGTGGACAGGAGGAACACGGCCGCCTGGACGACGGGGTAATCGCGGTTGTAGATCGCCTGCACCGACAGGCGCCCGACGCCGGGCCACGCGAAGATCGTCTCGGTGATGACCGACCCCCCGAGCAGTGCGCCCAGCTCGATGCCGGCGATCGTCACGATCGGCACCGCCGCGTTCCGCAGCGCGTGCTTCCAGATCACCGGTGACTCGTTCACGCCCTTCGCGCGCGCAGTGCGGATGTAGTCCTGCCCGAGCACCTCCAGCATCCCCGAGCGCGTGAGCCGCATCATCCGCGCGGTGGTGAACAGGCCGAGCGTCACCGCCGGCAGGATAAGGTGCGGGAGGCCGCCGCGCCCGGACGACGGCAAGAGGTTGAGGCGGACCGAGAAGATCAGGATCAGCATGATGCCGAGCCAGAAGGTCGGCATCGATTGGCCGAGTAGGGCCACGACCGTCGAGACGTAGTCGACGGGCGTGTTGCGACGCACGGCCGACACGATCCCGGCCGGGAGCGCCACGCAGAGCGCGATCGCCATCGCCGCGCCGGCCAGTTCGAGTGTCGCCGGGAGTCGCTCGACGACCAGGCGCATCGCCGGCGCGCCATGCCGTAACGACTCGCCGAAGTTCCCCGTCGCCGCGCCCCGGAGGAAGCGCCAGTACTGGACGACGAACGGATCGTTGAAGCCCATCGCGTCGCGGAAATTGCGGATCTCCTCCGCGGTCGCGTCGGGCGGGAGCAGGAGCAGCGCGGGGTCGCCGGTCAGGTGCAGGATGAAGAACGCGACGACGGACACGCCGAGCACGACGACGAGCGCCTGGGCCAGCCGTCGCGCCAGGAAGCGCTTCATCCCCTGCGGGTCAGTCGCGCGATGGCCTCGATGTGCGGCGTGTGCGGGAACATGTCGACCGGCTGCACCCAGTCGAGCCGGTAGCCCGCGCGGGTCAAGTCGGCGGCGTCACGGGCGAGCGTGGCGGGATTGCACGACACGTACACGAGGCGCGCCGGGGCGAGCGACACGAGCGCGCGGAGCGCCTTCGGGTGGAAGCCCGCCCGCGGCGGATCGGCGACGACGACCTCGGCCTTCACGCCGTTTCGGACCAGGGCGGGCAGGTGCTGACGCACCTCGCCCGGGAGGAAGGTGCAGTTGTCGATCCCGTTCGCCCGCGCGTTGCGGACGGCGTCCTCCACCGCGGTCGCGGCGACCTCGATGCCGTACAGCCACCGACAGCGGCGGGCGAGCAGCAGGCTGATCGCGCCCGTTCCCGAGTACAGATCAACGACGGTCTCGCCGCCCGTCAGCTCACACGCCGTCTCGACGAGCCCGAACAGCCGCTCCGCCTGGACGGTGTTCGTCTGGAAGAACGAGTTCGCCGACACCTGGAACGTGAGGCCGCCGAGCGACTCGTTGATATGATCGCGGCCGGCCAGCAGGTGCTCCTCGGTGCCGACGGCGACGCTCGCCTTCCTGGAGTTGACGTTGACGACCACGCTGACCGGGCCGGGCACCCGCGCCCGCAGGCGATCGGCGAGCGGCGCCAGCGTCGCGATCTCCGGGGCGGATGTGACGATGTTCGCCATCGCCTCCCCGGTCCGCCGGCCTTCGCGAAGCATCAGGAAGCGCAGCAGACCTTCGCCGGTCCGCTGATCGTAGATGCTGAGCCGGCGCGCGCGCGCATCCTGCCGCGTCTCGTCCAGCAGTGCGTTGAGCGAATCCGATTGGAGCAGGCAGCGCTCGATGTCGAGGACCGAGTCGTACCGGTCGGCTTCGTGCAACCCGATGACGGGCTCGCCGGCCGTGCCGGCGACCGTGAACTCCATCTTGTTCCGATAGCCATAGATCTCGGGCGCGGGAACGATCGGACGGATCTCGAAGCTGCCGAGGCCGCCGAGGCGCTCGAGGCAATCCGCGACCTGCTTGGCCTTGGAGGCGAGCTGAGCCGAATAGGCGAGGTGCTGGAGGCGGCAGCCGCCGCAGCGGCCGAAGTACGGGCACGGCGCCTCCACGCGATCCGGGGACCCAGCCTCGATCGCCTCGATCGTGCCCCGGCCGAAGCGGGCCCGGGCTTCGACGAGCCGGATCCGAAGCCGGTCGCCGGGAACTCCGCCACGCACGAACACCACGTATCCGTCGGCCCGGCCCACGCCCTCGCCGCCGAACGCGAGGTCGTCAATGGTCAGAGAGAGAGCGTCTCCGCGCTTGGGACGGCTCATGGGAGTCACACTATAAATATGCGTCGGATCGAAAGTCAATTTGGCCCGAGCGTATATGCTGTTGCGCCGCGGAGAGAGCGCGTTATGATGTTTAGCGATGAGGACATCGGCGCCGCGCGCCGTCGGAGAGATCCTGCCAGCCGCCGTCCCGCAGGTCGCGGACCGGCTCCTCGAGCAGGCGATCCGGCGGGGGTGGCGGTCTCTCGTAGGGCCCGAGGTGGCGCGGCGCACTCAACCGGGTACGCTCTCGGGGGGGGGCCTCCAGGTCGTCGTCGACAATTCCCCGTGGTGTCAGGAAATCACGCTGCGCTCGCCTGAGATCCTCGCCGCGCTCGCCCGGGAGTTCGGGCCGGCGCGCGTCCGGTCGCTCAAAGTGACGCTCGGCAGGCTCGACGCGGACCCGCGGCCCGCGTTACGCGAGCCCGCCCCACCCGAGCATCGGGTCACCGACGCGGAACGGCGAACAATCGACGCGCTGCTGACCCCGATCGCCGATCGAGACCTCAGGGACTCGATGCGGCGACTGCTCGTGAAGACGAGGCGATTCGCCTAACACGAGGTATTGCATGAGACGAATTCTTCCGCCGGCAGCATTCCTGTTGCTCCTCCTGGCCGGGTGCGCGACCGCGATGCCGACGGCGAGCACCGTCGACACGCCGACCCCGCCTCCCGCGGCGGCGGGCGTCCCGGATCCGTCGGCCGAGGCGTATTACCACTTTGCTGTCGCGCAAATGCACGGCCAGGCGGGCCGGTTCAAGGAAGCGGTCGCAGAGCTGCGGGAGGCGATCCAGCGCGATCCGAAGTCACCGTCGCTGTGGATGCAGATCGCGCAATGGCTCGGGCGCATCGACGGAGGGGATGAGGCGATCGCCGCGGCGCGGAGGGCCGTCCAGCTCTTGCCCGACTCGTCCGCGCCGCGCTTCACTCTCGCCGAGCTCTTGCGGGCCCAGAAGAGGTTCGCCGAAGCCGAGGCCGAGTTCGAAAAAATCATCGCGCTCGATCCGAAGTCGCCCGACGCCTACCTGGCGCTCGCCCGCTATGAAGTCGAGCAGAAGACCTACGACCGGGCGCGGAGCGTCCTGCTTCGACTCGTCGCAGTGCAGCCCAACCTCGGCCAGGCCCATTTCCTGCTCGGGCGGCTCGCGGTCGAGCAGGAGCAGTGGGACGAGGCGCTCGCGCGACTGCGGCGCGCCGTCGAGCTCGATCCGGATCACGACGGCGCGTGGACCGCGCTCGGGTATACCTACGAGGCGCGGCACGAGCCCGACAAGGCGGTCGAGGTGTACCGAGAAGCGATGAAGACCAACCCCGAGAACGGGGCCTTCGCGGAGCGCCTGGGCGACCTCCTGATCCGGCTCGGCCGGTTCAAGGAAGCGCAGGACGAGATCGAGCGCCTCGCCGAGGCGGCGCCGCGCGATCAGCGCGTGTTCATGAAGCTGGGCGCCGTCTACTACGAGCAGAAGCAGTGGGACAAGGCCGGCGAGGCGTTTCGCCGCGTGCTCGCCCTCGAGCCGTCGAACCTGCGCGCCCGCTACTTCCTCGCGACCACCTACATGGACGCTGGCAAGGAGACCGAGGCACGCCAGGAGCTGGAGCAGATTCTGCGCGCCGATCCGCAGTCGATCGACGCGCGAGTACAGCTCGGCTTCCTCCACAGCCGTGCCAAGCGTTACGAGGACGCGATCGCGATCCTCCGGGAGGCGGTCAACCTCGAACCCCGGCGCGCCGAGCTGTTCCTCTACCTCGGAACCGCGCATTACCGCGCGCAGCAGTACGATCGCGCGCTGGCCTCGATCCAGGAGGGGCTCTCGCTCGAGCCGAAGAACAAGGACCTCCTCTTCCAGCTCGGCGTCGTGTTCGAGAAGCAGACGAAGTTCGACGACGCGGTCCACGCGTTTCGCGAAGTGATCCGGCTCGATCCCAAGCACGCCGAAGCCTACAACTATGTCGGCTACATGTACGCGGAGAAGGGGATCAACCTGGACGAGGCGGTGAAGCTGATCTCGACCGCGCTCGACCTGGAGCCCGACAACGGTTACTTCATCGACAGCCTCGGCTGGGCGCTGTATCAGCAGGGCCGCTATGCCGAGGCCCTGCGTGAACTGAAGCGCGCCGTCGAGAAGGCGAAGGAAGACCCGGTGATCTTCGAGCACCTCGGGGACGCCTTCACGAAGAACGGCCTCTACGAAGACGCCGTCGTCGCCTGGGAGAAGTCACTCTCACTCGATCCGAACGCAGACGCGGTGAAGAAGAAGCTCGAAGAGGGGCGTAATCGCCTGCGTCGGGTCAAAGGTGAGAGCTCCAAGGCTTCTCAGTAGCCTCCTCCCCGCCCTGTGTCTCGCCGCGTGCGCGACCGCAGTCTCGCCTTCGCGGACGCCGCTGCCGGACGACGCGCGCCGGCTCATCGCGCTCCTGACGCTCCGCCGGGATGAATTCTCCGACCTCCGCACGCTCGCGGAGGTCACCGTGCGCCGCGGGGCCACCGTCCAGCGGCTCTCGGGCGTGCTCCTCGTGAAGCCCCCGGCCTCGCTGCGCTTCGAGGCGCTCTCCCCGTTCGGCCAGCCTTTCCTGCTCCTCACGATCGCCGACAGAGCGCTCACGATGTACAACGTCGCCGAGAATCAGTCGCTGAGCGGCCCCGTCCATGCCCGGACCACGGGCCGCTGGCTCGGCGTGCCGCTCGACGCCGAGGACCTCGTCGGCCTGCTGATCGGACGGGTGATCCCACCCGGCGGCCTGCGCGAAGCGGAAATTCTGCCGGCGGACGCCGACGGCCCGTCGCTCCGGCTCGTGGGGCGGGACCGGAGTCAGCGAGTGTGGATGGACCGCGAGACAGGCGAAGTCCTGAAAACGGAGGTCTCGGGCGGACGGACGGCGCTCGTCGTCACGTATCGGAGGGACTCCCAACCCGACCTGCCGACCGAGATCCGCGCCAGTGCGGCGGGTGCTGCGTTGGAGGCGACCATCCGATATCGACAGCCGGCGATCGGCACGGGACTCGGCGCGGAGCGGTTCGGTCTGACCGTACCGCAAGATGCGAATATTCAACGCTTCCATTGACGTGGAGAGAAGTGCATGCTAGCGTACCGTGCCTTGTCGAAGGGCTCAGGACGTGGTCGCCGCCTTGTGCTGAATGCCTCGGCCAAGGTGAACCTGACCCTCGAGGTGCTCGGCAAGCGCGCGGACGGTTATCACGAGATCGCTACGGTGCTGCAGGCCGTGGATCTGTCCGACCGGCTGATGCTCGACGACGCGGACTCTCTGGAGTTGGAGACCGACATCGAAGGGGTGCCGACCCGTGCCGACAATCTGGTCCTACGCGCCGCAACGCTCTTGCGCAACGCCGCGGGCGTTGACCGAGGGGCGCGCATCCGTCTTGAAAAGCGCATCCCGGTCGCGGCGGGACTGGGGGGCGGCTCGAGCGATGCCGCAGCGACGCTCTGGGGCCTGAACCGCCTGTGGCGTCTCCGGTGGGGTTCTGAGCGGCTCGTCGATCTTGCGGTTCAGCTCGGGATGGACGCGCCCTTCTTCCTGGGCACGGGCCGCGCGCTTGCGACGGGGCGAGGGGAACGCCTCAAACGGTTGTCCGCTGACGGGGCGTACGCGCTCGTGTTGGTGAATCCCAATCGACCCCTCAGCACCGGAGAGGTGTACGCCCGGGTGACGGAGGCCGTGTTTTCCGATGGCGCTCGCGGCCAGGCGATGATCGAGGCCCTCGCGAGACGGAATGCGGCCCTCGTCGCCGCGAGCCTCTACAATGGACTCGAGCAGGTCGTCGAGCCGGCCAATCCGGTGATCGGGCACATGAAGGGCGCGCTCCTTGGCGCGGGAGCGCTGGGAGCCGTGATGTCGGGGAGCGGACCGACCGTGTTTGGCATCGCCCGCTCGCTCGATCACGCCCGGCAGATCCGGACGCGCGTGGCGCGAGCCTCCTGGTCATGCTGGTCGGTCCGGACGGTGTCGGGAGCGCCGATCAGGCTCATGCGATCCGAGTCGACAGTTGAGCATCGAGGACCGCTGGACGACAATGGGTCTCGTTGGGGCGTGGCCAAGCGGTAAGGCGCGGGACTTTGGATCCCGTATTCGGGGGTTCGAATCCTCCCGCCCCAACCAATTGATCGCCGTCGGAGTGCCTGCGCAGAGCCTCCGGCACTCGACGGTCGCCGATGCGACCCGCTGCGTGCATCGCGCCGTCGGAGTGCCCGCGCAGAGCCGGAGGCTCTCGACGGTCGGCGAGTCAACGGGTAGTGGCAGTCCGGGCCGATCAACCCGCGGGTCTGAGACGCGAGCGAGGGCGGGATGCGGTACGAACTGAAGCTGTTCTCCGGCAACGCGAATCGGGGGCTCGCGGAGGAGATCGGCCAGTATCTCCGAGTGCCGATCGCCGACGCCAACGTCGACCGGTTCTCCGACGGAGAGGTCTTCGTCCAGATCAACGAGAACGTCAGGGGCGCGGATGTTTTCCTGATCCAGCCGACGTGCCCGCCCGTCAATGATAACTTGATGGAGCTGCTGGTGATGATCGACGCGCTCAAGCGGGCGTCGGCGGGCCGGATCACGGCCGTGCTCCCCTATTACGGCTACGGGCGGCAGGACCGCAAGGCGCAGCCCCGCGTGCCGATCACGGCCAAGCTCGTGGCGGACCTGCTCACCTCGGCCGGAGTCGACCGCGTCTTGGCACTCGACCTGCATGCCGGCCAGATCCAGGGCTTCTTCAACATACCCGTCGATCATCTCTTCGCGACGCCCGTGATCATCGACTACCTCGGCAAGAAGGACCTCCAGGACCCGGTCATCGTGTCGCCGGATGCGGGCGGCGTCGAGCGCGCGCGTGCGATCGCCAAACGGCTGAAGGCCGGCCTCGCCATCATCGACAAGCGCCGGGACGGGCCGAACGTCGCCTTGTTCATGCATCTGATCGGCGCCGTGAGGAGCAAGGATGTCGTCATCATCGACGACATGATCGACACCGCCGGGACCCTGATCGAGGCCGTCGAGGCGCTCCGGCGTGAGGGCGCGCGCCGGATCATCGCCTGCGGGGTCCACCCTGTGCTGTCCGGCCCGGCAGTGGACCGGATCAGGACCTCCTGCCTCGAGGAAACGGTCGTGACGAACTCGATCCCCGTGCCCGAAGCCAAGCGCGCGGCCCGGGTGACGGTCCTTTCGGTCGCGCCACTGCTCGGCGAGGCGATCCGCCGTATTCACGACGAGGAGTCGGTCTCGACTCTATTTGTCTAGGAGCGAGTCAACATCATGGACCAGCGAGAGCTCACGATTCACCGCCGCGAGGGCACGGGCAAATCGGTCGCGAAGCGCCTGCGTCGCGGCGGCCAGGTCCCCGCGATTCTCTACGGAGGATCCTCCCCGCTACCGATCACCGTGGATCCGCGCGAGTTCCTGCGGATCATTCACGGCCGCGAGGGCAGCACCCAGCTCCTGTCGCTCAAATTCGACGCTGACGGCCAGCCCCGCATCGCGATCATCCGGGATATCCAGTTCGACCCGGTCTCGGAGTCGCTGATGCACGTCGATCTCCAGGAAGTCAGAATGGACCAGGCGATCACCGTCAGTGTGGCCGTGCACCCGGTCGGCGAGCCTGCAGGCGTCAAAGACCAGCAGGGAATCCTCAACCTGGTCATGCACGAGCTGCAGATCTCCTGCCTGCCGGGCCTCATCCCCGACCGCATCGACGCCGACGTCTCGGCGCTCATGATCGGCGACGTCCTGACGGTTTCGCAGCTCCAGGCGCTGGCCGGCGTGCGGATTCTCAACGACCCGAACCAGGCCGTCGCGACCGTGGCGCCGCCGAGGGCCGAGGAGGCGCCGGTGGCCGCGGTCGCCGCAGCCGTGCCGGCCGAGCCCGAAGTGCTCACCGAGCGCAAGCCGAAAGAGGAGGCGACTGTCGCGGAAGCTCCCAAGGAGGCCGGGAAGCGGGAGAAGGAGAAGAAATAACCGGGGCCGCGCCGCGTGGCTCAGGCCGTTGTGGGGTTAGGGAATCCCGGCAAGGAGTACCGGGACACCCGTCACAACCTCGGCCAGCGCGTCCTCGACCACCTGGTGCGGATACTGCACAAGCGCTGGACGCGCGAGGGCCAGGCGATGCTCGCCCGGGCGACATGGCGCGGCGAGACGCTGTACCTGCTCAAACCAATGACCTTCATGAACGTGGTCGGGCCGCCGGTGGCCCGGCTTGCCCGCCGGCTCGGGCTCGGGCCAGCGGACTGCGTTCTCGTGTACGACGACATCGATCTCGCCCTCGGCGCTGTGCGCGTGCGCATGCGGGGCACTCACGGCGGCCACAACGGCGTACGCTCGATCATCGAGGCGTTCCAGACCGACGAGCTTCGCCGCGTGAAGGTCGGAATCGGCCGGCCTGCCCACAAGGACGAGGTCACCGATCACGTGCTGACGCGGTTCTCGCCGGAGGAGCTGCCCCTGATCGAGGTGGCCTGCGCCGAGGCGGCGGAGCGCGTGCTGAACCTCGTCACCGCCCGCGCGCCGCAGGAGAAGCCTTGACGGCCCCGCGACGAACATCCGCATCCGGATGCTCGTCCTGGCGCTGGGCTGCGTGGTGAGACCCGCGCCGGCCGTGCGCGCAATCGTTTGCCAGCCCGAGGGCGACATGGTATAGAGTTATAGTTTATAGATGTGATGGCTTCCGCGTCGGCCGGGGGAGGGAAGTCCGTGACCAAAGTCATCATCGAGCCCGACGAGTCCTTCGAGAGCGCGCTCAAGCGCTTCAAAAAGCAGTGCGAGAAAGCCGGGCTCCTTTCCGAATTCAAGAAGCGCCAACACTACGAGAAGCCGAGCGTCCGGCGCAAGCGTAAGGCTCTGGCGGCGCGCAAGAAAGCCAAGCGGCGGGAGCGGTTTTCGGATTAGCAGCCGCGACGCTCCCGATTGTTCCTCCGGCCCGCCCCACATGACGACGGGGAGCGGCCGAGGCGAGGGCATGGAGGCAGGCGCACTCTCGGGCCGGGGCGTGGAATGGGACGAAGTCCGGGCCCTGCTGGCGGCCGAGACCGGCACCCCGATGGGGCGTGAACGTGCGCTCACGGCGATTCCCCTCACCGACCCGGGCGCCGTATCGGCCGCGCTCGCAGAGACCACTCAGGCGCGCGCCGCGATCGGCGCGCATGGCGTACCCTCGTGGGAAACCATTCCCGATGTCCGGCCGAGCCTTGACCGCTCTCGTGCCGACGGCGCCGTCCTCGACGGCGGCGAGCTGTGGGTACTGATCCCGCTGCTCGCCGCGGGCCCTCGACTCACCGCGTTCGGGCGCCGCATCCGCCCCGTGGCGCCGGCACTGTCAGACATCACCGACCGCTTCCCGAGGCTCGACGACCTTTACGACACGCTGTGTCGCGCGCTCGCGGATGACGGCGGCCTGACGGACGACGCGAGCCCGAAGCTCCGGAGGGTCAGGCAGCGGGTCCGGGATCTCCAGCGACGGATCGTTCGCGATCTGGAATCGCTGTTGCAAACCTCCGGCGCCGACACGATCTTCAGCGACCGCTACGTAACGCGCCGCAACGGGCGCTACGTCGTGCCCGTGCGCGCCGAGGCGCGGGCCCGCGTCCGCGGCATCGTTCACGACCGCTCCCAGAGCGGCCAGACGGTCTTCCTCGAGCCGGACCGCGTCATCGATGCCAACAATGACCTGATCGATAGCTCGCGAGAAGAGGAACAGGAGACCGCCCGGATCCTGACCGAGCTGACCGGCGCCGTGCGGGCCAGGCTGCCGGAGATCGAACGGCTGGTCGCCGACATTGGTGAACTCGACTGGATCATCGCCCGCGCCCGGCTGGCGGAGCGGATGACCGCAGCGTGTCCGACTCTCGACCCGGCGGGCGTGCATCTCAAAGCGGCGCGTCATCCGCTCCTGCTCGCCCAGAGCTGGCGCGACCCCGCCCGGCCTGTCGTGGCGATCGATCTGGAGCTCGATCGCCGGCGACCGCTGCTGATTGTGACCGGGCCCAACGCCGGCGGCAAGACGATCGCGCTGAAGACGCTCGGGTTGCTCACGCTGATGGCGCAGGTGGGCTGCCACCTGCCGGCCGACGAGGGCAGCCGGCTTCCGGTGATCCGGCGGCTCTTCGCCGTCATCGGCGACGAGCAGAGCGTTGCCGAGAACCTCTCCACATTCTCCGCGATGGTTCGTCAGGTCCGCGACGTGCTCGCGCGTGCCGACGACGCATCGCTCGTGCTGGTCGACGAGCTCGGCGCGGGCACGGACCCCGACGAGGGCGCGGCGTTGGCCCAGGCGATCCTCGAGGAGCTGGAGCGTGGCGGCGCGCTCGTGATGGTCACGACGCATCTCGAGCCGCTCAAGGCGTTTGCCAGCACGCATCC
>Ga0066710_100006540_pt1 | contig 10913 bp, 13 predicted proteins | sample GraSoiAngelo_159_FD_79666 | JGI IMG/M metagenome (GOLD analysis project Ga0066710, IMG submission 79666) | Grasslands soil microbial communities from the Angelo Coastal Reserve, California, USA - 14_1009_16_40cm | ecosystem: Environmental > Terrestrial > Soil > Grasslands | place: USA...
CTTCGTCGCCGTTCGCGCCAGTGCCACCAGCGAAGTGCGAGCCAACTCCCAGCTTTTTCAAGACCGGGGAGCACGAACAGTAGACAGATCAACAGCGCTAGCGCCAAGGCCACCAGTGCCGTTACGATTACGATTTTCATGTGCGACACTCACCCACACAAGGGAAGAGGTCTTGATCACGCTTTAAAGGCGGCGCGTCTGCGTTATCAAGCAGAGCGTCCGGTGTACGACTCCGCGGCGGACCATCATTTTCGTTAAGTCTCCTGCGTTGCTTTCAGGCCGTGGAAATAAGCGCCGTCTTCTTGAGCAGTTCACTCAGTGCAACCGAGTAGTGCCGCTCTTCCCAGTACACGCCGACCGTCCCGAGGAGCGTTGTGGAATGTTGGGTCGATTCCTGAAGCACGGCACCGACAGGAAGTGTTACAGAGACCTGCCCGCCTCCCGGCTTGTGCAATATAGCCGAAATTGGATCTTTGACGGTGTACTTTCCCTTCGCCATCTCTACACTCCTGTGGCGTGTTATGCGCTGGGCAATTCTGTCGCCACTATACGAGAAGGGGAAAATGCTTATTTTCTACACCGGTTGGAAGACGGGCGTTACATAATACACAATTGAACACACACCCAAAGTCCTCATTACTGGTACTGTACATTCCATCAGTTTTCTCCGAAGGACTCAGACTCAGCCAGGGGGCATTTCACCGCGCAAATACAACATCCCACCCACGAGTTGACTAAGGTTGCAGCTTGTTTAGGCAAACCGGGAAAAACGGGGTTATCAACCATGAACTCATCGAAGGAATCTCTCCGCGCATTTCATGGTTCCGTATTATTGGATACGCTTGTCCGCCAAAGCTAGTGCTTTCCCCAGTAGTTCGCCGCGAGAACAAAATGGATATCGTAACTTTGCTATTGCATCGGCCGGATCACCGCTCACTAATCCAGTGGCAAGCGGGAACCGTCGCGGTGCCGCCGTTCGAGTTTGACGAAATAAGCTCATCTCTCCAACGCTACACAGGTAATGCCAATCTGTTCCCCGTCCATATTGCTGATAGTCGACGTTGTATTGGGATCACTCCAGAAGATCAGAGAGCCCGGATCATCAAGGACTGGTTGTGAGACGTCGTACAGTCGTATAAAAGCTGGCGCGGATGTCTGCGAACGCCGCGATACAATAATGGCGAAGTCGAGAATGGCGAAGTCGAGCGTTCCCGCATGACCAACGAGCAGAACCGCAGGACGGACAAAAAGGGACAACTTCCCTGGAGAACCTTGGGTGAAACGAGGGTTACTATCCACCGGATTGCTGGTCGCCGCACTTGTCAATGCCGATCCCCTCACTATTACTTTCTCCGGCACCGGCAGTGGCTCAATAGGAGGTAATTCGTACAACTCCGCGGCATTCACCTTCACATTTGAATCGGACACGAATCTGATCACAACTCCGACGTGCTGTGCGACGGTTTTCACCACGCCTGGAGGGACTCCCGCAACTTTCTGGATCGCTGGCATCGGATCGGGAACCTTCATGGGTGACCAGGCTGTATTTGCGAATCCGAGTCCCAATGAGCTAGCCGTCGGCATCTGGCACTACAACATGCCCGACTGGTTGGACTTGAGCAGCAGCGCCTTTGCCAATTACGATCTGTCGACAAGTTTGGGACCAGCCTCATCGCCCGTAGCCTACACCTTCAGCAATCCATTCCCTTCGTCGTTGGGCCCACTCACTTTGTCATCAGTGAGCGGTGTCACCTACACTGCGGTGGTCGGTTCGCGGAGCGGGGCGAGCGTCAGCATCAGCGCCGTGGTGAACGGAGCCAGCTTTCTGCCGCGCATCGCCTCCTCGACCTGGATCACCATTTTTGGTTCGAACTTATCGCAAACTGTGAGGCAATGGACCAATTCAGATTTTTTGTACGAGAACCTGCCAACTCAGTTAGATGGCGTTTCGGTCAGAGTGAACGGAACTCCAGCGTATGTATATTACGTCAGTCCCACCCAGCTTAATGTGCTGGTACCCGATGATACGACCACAGGACCAGTGCAGGTACAGGTCACGACAGCGCAGGGCACGAGCAACTCTTTCGCTGTGGACAAACGCCGGATGGCGCCAGCTTTCTTTCTCTTTCAAGACACTGGGTATGTAGCCGCAACCCATCCCGATGGCACGTATGTGGGCATGCCCGGCTTGATAACAGGAAAAGCGTTCGTGCCAGCCAAACCCGGTGACATCATTTCTCTTTGGGGCACCGGCTTCGGCCCGACGATCCCTTCACTGCCAGCAGCTAAGCTGGTCATCAATGCCGCGTCCCTGGCTTATTCGGTAACTATTACGATTGGTGGCCAGCCCGCAACGATATCCTTCGCCGGTCGGAGCGGCTCTGGACTCGATCAGTTCAACGTTACCGTGCCAGCAACGCTGGGAGATGGCGATCAGGCGCTGGTTGCCAGCATCGGTGGTTTGCAGACCCAAGCCGGTATTTTCATCACGGTTCAGAAATGAGAACATCTCTAACGTCGCGTCAGCCAGTCTCGTGAACCGCCACAGAAGTGTAGCCGACGTGCACGACCAGTTGTCGCGGCGACTGGCCGTCTGAGGGTCAGTCCGCCGGCAGGTTAACGCGTTCGGCGGAGGTGGGCGGCGCGGGCTGAAGGTGGACCGTTCGCCGGATGGTCCCCGAATCGACGGTCATTCCGGTCCTGGAGACGGCCTGGAAATACAACTCGTCACCGCTGATCTCAACTAACATGAACGAGCGGTCGCGGTCGAATCCCACCGCCTTGAAATCTGTTTGCCTGAGGTTGCCAGCACGTAGCTCGCCGGAAGCGCCTTCCGTGAAGTAGTAAATCCCTTTTTGCGGCTTGACTCGCTCATACACGTGTTCGTGCCCTGCGAACACGACGTCAACGCCATGTTTCAGGAAGATGGGTTCCAATAGAAGACGCAGCTCAGTCGAAGAGCCGTGAAACGCTCCCGATGAATATAAAGGATGGTGAAAATAACAGATCTTCCAATCCGATCCTGCATTATTGGAGAGTTCCTTTTCCAGCCACGCAAGCTGCTTAGGATCCATGTAATTCGTATCGAGAACAAAGAAACGGACATTGCCTTTTTTGAAGGAATAGTATTGCTGTCCATTCATGTTAAAGAACTTATAGAAACGCTCGTTGGGGTCATCGTGGTTGCCCAAGGCGGCGTGAAACTGTACGCCGGCATCGATCAATGCCTTATAGGGCGTCTCGAACTTCTTTACCAAGGCCTCTGGACTTTTATGTCCGTAAATGTTGTCGCCCAGCATAATCACAAAATCGAAAGGAAACTTTGTCCGGTATTCCACCATGCGTTGCGCGATATCGTATTGGGCTTTTTCTCCGTTTCCCATATCCCCAATGGCGGCGAAGCGAACCGAGCCGGATTTCACCGGGAGAGTGATATCCTGCGCCCGCAACGACCAGGTTGGCCAATGCAAAAGTACAACAAGGAGAAGGATGCGACGCCGCATATTCTGTCTGGAGTGAAGGAATCTAGGGAATAGTCCCGGGAATGAAGTCAATGACGATCCTGGCTTCGGTATCCAACAGTACTAAATCATGACCGACGATGCGGTAGGCAACCTCCCGCGGTAGCTGGGGAAGGTTGATCAGCAGCGTCGGAGGAACCGTGGTCAGCGGCAGATTCCCTGGATAAGCGCCATTTACGATCAATTGTACGTTGGTCAAAGGCTCGCCCTGCCGAATGGTCTGGCGTATGTTGGGCGCGCCGGCGCCGTGAAACTTGCTTCGGATGACGTGGTGGAACTGCTCGCTGATTTCGGGACTAAAGATGTCTCCCTGTTTGGCGTTGGAACGCGCCTCCGCAATTTTCTGGGCAAGCACATGCTGCCGGTCGATGATTGTTTTCCCATGCGTGGTCGACTTCAGACGCGGAAGTGAACTCTCCGCGGCCTTATGCAACGTGAGGTATTCCTTGACACGCTGCGTGAAATCGTCAAACGCTTGCGACTCCTGTTTCACGGGCGAAGCCTGCAGAGCCCAAGCGGCGGCGGGAACGCACCCAGCCCCGGCCAGCCCGATCAAGAAAACCACGGCGCCCGCGACCATTCGTCAGCCCTTCTCTTCTTCCTGGACCATTTCTTTGACCGCCTGTTTTACAGCCTTCTTAACTGCGCTTTTCACCGTTGAGGCTATCTCCTCATGGCCAAGGGCTTCATTACCTGACTTTCTGACCGCCTTTTTAATGGCTTCCTTCACGGTCATTGTCAGCGGCGGCAGTTCTTTGGCGAGGGCTCGCGCCTCTTTTGGCGTCATCTTGTTCGGTGGCGGCTCCGCGCCATCCTCCTTCGCTGCCGCATGGCTATCGGTAAATCCGGTAGCTGCCCAGTCTTTTTCAAACGTGGTCAGCAAAGTATTGACCACTTTCTTATCTCGTACGATGATTCCGATCTCGCGGCGTGCATCCAATTCCATTTTTCGCAGGCTCTGGCTGCCCACGAAGGCTTGCTGACCGTCGAGGATAATCGTTCGTGTGTGCAAACGCATTGTTGCGAGGCGCGTTACCGCTAGGTTTGTGCCCCGTGATATGCTTCCGAGAATCCTGACGTCCACCCCTGCCTTCGCCCTGTCCTGCAAGACACGTATGATCTGCGGGTCGTTGATTTTAGGATCGTAAATCAGCAGCTGTTTCCGGGCTCTCTTAATGAATGCCGAGAGCTGCTTGCGGGCATTGGCAGGGCTCACAATGAAGGTGTTTAGTCCGGGAGTATAAGTCTGACGGGTTGTGTCTGCCTCGAACAGCTTCACCGCCTCCTGCACGACTTTGGCGCTCTTGGTGACGATGCCGAAGCCGCGGCTGTGATCGATATCCATGTGCACAAAGTTGAACGACAGCAAATGAAGCGTGCGGCGATCGATGATCAGCATCTTCCCGTGGTAACGAACCAAGTCATCTGCCGTGCGCATGACCGCAACGCCAGCCTCCAGAAAGCGCATCTCCAGATTACGCAGGTTTTGTGCACCGCCCTGATTGGTGTGAGCGATCAACGCGCGAACGGCAATGCCACGACCCACAGCTGCTTTCAAGGCCGCCTCAAGCTCTTTCCAGTCCATGCGGAAGATCAGAATATCAATGCATTTCTTGGCGCTCTTTACGGCCGCAACAAGGGGCGCGATGCCATCCTCGGGTTGTACCAAGAGTTTCACGAATCAATTCTCCGGGTTGCCGGGTTCCTCCGTCATCGATGACCTTCCAACGATATCATTCAACACGCATCGTGACGTCGCACGAAGTTGTGCGCCGCTCCCTCTGTCACGCAAGCTCACATTTTCAGCTTCATCACGTTTTTTAGTTTAGAACAATTACAATGTTATTTGGTTCCAAGAAACGGCATACCCCCCAGGAGATCCCATGTGAACCGCCGCCGTCAGCTGTGGATCGCTGCTAGTCTCGTTATTACTCTTGGCTTTTGTCTTCCCGCCGGAGCGTACGAGTCAGCCAAAAACAAAGTTTCTCGTGTAGAAACAAACAGCGCGGCGCCGGGATCGCTATGGCACGAACCAGGTGACATTGCATCGCTAAACCTCCGATACAGGTCTGCAGGCAAAGCGCACGAACCCGCCGGCAAGTTCAAGTTCGTCAAAGAAGACAAGGGAGGGACCTCTCCGAAGTTCGACATTGAAGACGAACAAGGCATCCGTTGGAGAGCTAAGCTCGGTGAAGAAGCCAAACCCGAGACCGCGGCGACGCGCTTGTTGTGGGCCGTGGGTTATTTTGCCGATGAAGATTACTACCTGCCTGAATTGCAGGTGGAAGAGATGCAAAAACTCAGCCGAGGCAGTAAGTTTGTCTCGGCAGACGGCGTCATCCGCGGCGCCAGGCTAAAGCGGGGACGCAAGGAACGAAAGAAAGTCGGGAATTGGAGCTGGTTCGATAATCCCTTCATTGGAACGAAGGAGCTGAATGGATTGAAGACCATGATGGCCCTCATGAACAATTGGGATCTAAAGGAAGTCAACAATGCCATTTATGAGGAAGGGGACGGCGTGCGTCAGTATGAGGTGAGCGACGTAGGCGCAACGTTCGGCCGGACGGGAAATCGTTTTATCCGGTCCAAGAGCAATTTGAAGGATTACCGCGGAACAAAATTCATTCAAAGGGCGGCGCCAGAGCGAGTGGATTTTTTCCTAAGCAGCCGCCCCTTTTTCCTCATGGCGATCAACGTCCCCGACTATATCATGCGCACGAAAATGCAAGGGATCGTCAAGAAGATCCCGCGCACGCACGCCCATTGGGTGGGTCAGTTGCTCGGGCGTCTTTCGGCAGAACAAATCCGCGATTGTTTTCGCGCCGCCGGTTACTCACCGGAGGAAGTGGAAGGTTTCGCCAGCGTCGTCCAGGGACGCATTGCGGAGCTGAACCGGCTATAAGAGGGACTTGACGTACGGCGCCGGACTCACGGCCGGTGGAGTGCCGGCCGATTGTTCTCCGCCGCTCGGGAATTGTATGCCATAGAGTTCTGCGTATAAGCCGCCGGCGGCGAGCAGTTCTTGATGGGTTCCCCGCTCGGCCAAAGAATAATCCTTCACCACGAAAATCACATCGGCCCGCTGGATGGTCGCCAAATGGTGGGCGATGACCACACAGGTTTTACCTTCCATCAAGCGGCCAAGCGCCTCAAACACCAATTGTTCCGATTCGGCGTCCAGACCTGAGGTTGGCTCGTCCAGAAGGAGAATCGGCGTGTCGCGGATAACCGCGCGCGCGATGGCGATACGCTGACGCTGCCCCCCCGAGAGCGTGACGCCGCGCTCCCCCACCATCGTGTCGTACCCTTCCGGCATCTTCTCGATGAATTCATGAGCGTTGGCCAACTTTGCGGCACGGATGATCTTTTCGCGGTTCGCCTCCGGCTTACCATACGCGATATTCTGCCAAATAGGGGCGCGAAACAACAGAGTCTCCTGCAGAACAAAACTCATTTGTTCACGCACGGATCGAAGAGTGTAATTGCGGATATTCGACCCGTCAATTTTCACCTGGCCTGAAGTGGGATCGTAAAAACGAGGGATCAGGCTGATGATGGTCGATTTGCCGGCTCCGCTCGGACCCACAAACGCGCTCACCTGTCCCGGCTCAATCTGGAAAGTAACGTCTTTCAGGATCGGGCGATCGGGACTGTAGCTGAAGCACACTCCCTCGAATTGCAGTTTGCCTTTGAAAGATCTGGCGCGCCGAGCGCCGGGCAGATCGCGCACGCGGCTCTCTGTTTCGAGTACCTCCTGGATGCGTTCATAGCTCACAGTCGCTTTCGAAACCGTATCCGTCATTTTCGAGAGATCTCGCATGGGCTTATACATCTTGCCCAGATAGAGCAGGAAGACGATCAACAGGCCGGCACTTAGGTCTCCGGCAAGCACCAGCCGTGCCCCATACCACAAAACCAGACAGGTGCCGACCGCCACTATGACTTCCACGATGGGCGAAAGCTTGGCTTTGACGCCTCTGGCCCGTAACGCCATTTCTACATTCTCGAGGCTCTGTTCCTCGAAGCGTCGTTGTTCATAGTCCTCCCGGGCGAATGCCTTCACCACGCGGATCGACGAGAAAACCTCTTGGACAATGGAAACAAGCTCGCTTTCTTTCTGCCTCACAGCGCGTGAGGCCTTCTTGATCCGGATAGTAAAGAAATATACGACCAGGAAGAGCACGGGAGATACCGAGAGCGCAATCAAAGTAAACCGCCAATTGAGGTAGAACATCACGCCAATCATGCCGGCTAAGGTGAGCACGTTCACCAGCATGCCGAGAAGCGCTGCGGTGATGAAATCCTGAATGGCTTCAATATCGCTGGTGACCCGGCTGATCAGGTCGCCAGTTCTTTTTTCATCGTGATCAGCTAAAGACAGGCGATGGATGTGTTGATACAGCGTGCGACGCAGATCGTGCATCACCCATTGGCCCACGCTGGTTGTGAAATACTTTTCGGCGTAAGAACTGACCGCCCCAACAATGGCAATGACTGCTACCGCGAGCACGGCGAAGTTCAGTACCGCGACCTTGTTCTGCCCCACGGTGTGGCTTACAAGCCAAGTCATCCATGGCGGCAAGGGTTTCGACTGCGCCAGTTGATCCACGACGATCTTCAACGGCCAGGGTTCCAGCAGATCGGCGGACGTTTCCCCAATCACCGCAACCAGAGCCAAGCTCAAGGATTTCCAATGAGGACGCAGCAGCCCGATGATTTTCAGACTGTTGGACGTTTTAGGCGGCTTCGGCGACGTGGAGGTTTCCGGCACTTGATAGGAGTTTTAGCACAGCTTTGACATGTTTACGAAATCACAGGAGCTTGCTGCGATGGTGGTCACGTCTTCGAGCGCGCTGGCATTCCGTTTGGCTGTAGACGAAACCGTGATTCTTTCAGCTTTGGCACGTAGAATGCTCATCTGTGTAGCATGAGACGACTCCACGATTTTCTGCTAGCGGTTTTTTGTGCGCTCGCCGTGACCACGGCCATGACTGCGCAGGACGCCAAGGACGATGTGAAGGAGGCCGGCAGGGCCACGAAACGCGCCGCTAAGAAGGCCGGCCACGCCGTCAAGGAGGGCACCGAAGATGCCGCCGAAGCCACCGGTCATGCGGCCAAGAAGACCGGCCGCAAGATAAAAAAAGGGACCAAGAAGGCAGTCCACGCCGCCGCCAGCGAGACTGAAGAGGGCGCAGCGAAGGTCAAAGACAAGACCCGGCCTCAATAAGGTTGGAGCTCACATCGGCAAGAAGCGTGCTACGTACTTCTGCGTTTCCAAAAGGAGAATTTGTTTATGCACGGAAAGAAATGCAGCGATGTAATGACCGGGGATCTTACGTGTTGTCTGCCAAAGGACGCAGTGAATCTGGCGGCTCAATCAATGAAGGCCCAGGACATCGGCAGTGTGCCCGTGGTCGCAAGTGATGGCGCGCAATCTGGTGATGTGCAGGCTTCAGGATGATCTGCAGCTCGCTCTGGATGCCAGGTCCCAGCGCCAATTGCGGTGGTAGACGACCAAGGGCGGCTTGCCGGTGCACAGGCGGACGTGGCGGCGCGGTTGGAGGAACCCGAGGCTACCGGCAAAGTGGTCAAGGAGATTTCCAGACCCAGCAAACAGGCCGCCGTCTGATCCTAAGCGGCCGCTGAAACAGCTCGGTGATCAGTTTTCTGATCCCCGCGACGATTGCAGCGGCGGCAATTTTGGCCTTCCAGTGCAGGTCTTGCATCTCGGTCCGGGCTAGTTCTCTCTACGGCTGGAGATCGGAGCGTGGCGTTCCGCACGATGTCGCCTGGCGCCGCGGGCCTTCGGGTTCCTCTTTTCGTGCCCTGTGCAGAAGTCTCTATAGCTCCGATCCAGACCGAAGAAGAAGCCCAATGTCTGCAAGCACTTCGAGTCCACCTGCCAATTTGGAATTGGTCTGGACCTAGGGTTTTCACTAGTGTAAGATTTAACATGAGGGCAAGGAGAATCGGCCCAGTCTGGCCCCTCCACAGGGATGCTTATCTTTCTGCGCCTGACAAGCCGGGATGCTGTTTGAAAAACTACCTCGAATGCCGTGAGACTCTTTGGGGCGAACATGCCTGTGCAATGCGAGAGTTACATCAGTTTCAATAATGGGCAGAGAATCGCGGTGCTACACGGAGCTCGTGATGTCCTTGATCACCTGACGCTGCAGCACGCCTTCAGCACCACGCAAGTCAAACCCGGCCCAAAGGAGGCCCCGTATGACACCGAAATTAAAATCGCTTTTCGATCCCAAGAGCTTTCTGACTAAGGTTGCCGAAGGAAGGACTATCGCGGAGTACTCAAAGGACCAGATGGTTTTCTCGCAAGGCGACCCGGCGGACGCCGTCTTTTATATCCAAAAAGGCAGGGTGAAACTAACGGTCGTCTCCAACACAGGTAAAGAAGCGGTCATCGCCATCTTGGATACCGGCGACTTCCTGGGCGAAGGATGCCTGGTGGCCCAGCCAATACGCATGGCAACCGCTACGGCAATCTCAAACGGCTCGATCGTACGACTGGAGAAAGCGGCCATGATCCGTATGCTCCACGATGAGCCGGCCTTTTCCGAGATGTTCGTCTCCTATCTGCTCTCCCGGAACATGCGGATTGAGGAGGACTTGGTCGATCAACTGTTCAACTCCAGTGAGAAGAGGCTGGCGCGGGTACTTCTGCTGCTGTCCCACTTCGGCAAAGAAGGCAAACCGGAGTCAGTGATTGCGAAGATCAGTCAGGAAACGCTGGCAGAGATGATTGGCACCACTCGCTCAAGAGTCAGCTTTTTCATGAACAAGTTCCGCAAAATGGGCTTCATTGAATACAACGGGGGGCTACACGTGCACAGCTCGCTCCTGAATATTGTCCTGCACGACTGACAAGTCCACGCCGTTAAGAAATCGCCGCCCGTGAATCAGCCTGGAACGATGCGATGTGAGCGCTCTTGAACATTGCGCCGCATTGGAGCATGAGTTGCTCATTGGAAACTATGCAATGGACACGGGCGGTTCCGACCAGGATATTGAAGATCGTCGTGACGATAGTAGCGGTGGCGGCGGAGGATTTGGCGGCTTTAGGGGTGTGCACCTCGGCATTGGGGGCACGCTGATAGTTGGAATTCTGAGCCTGATCTTTCACCAAAACCTTTTTTCCATCTTTTCTGGTTCCGGTCCCGCCCCTGCTTCACCATCTTCTGCTTCACAGCCCTACGAAGATAGCAGGGAGCGCACTCGGGAGAACGCTCAGGAGAAACCTGAATACGAGTTCATCAAGTTTGTGTTGAACGATGTTCAGGCAAATTGGGATAAAACTCTGCCACAATCGACCAGCGTGCCCTACCGCCACGCCAAGCTCGTGCTTTATCGGGACGAGTATCCATCTGCGTGCGGAGA
>Ga0066710_100006541_pt1 | contig 10912 bp, 10 predicted proteins | sample GraSoiAngelo_159_FD_79666 | JGI IMG/M metagenome (GOLD analysis project Ga0066710, IMG submission 79666) | Grasslands soil microbial communities from the Angelo Coastal Reserve, California, USA - 14_1009_16_40cm | ecosystem: Environmental > Terrestrial > Soil > Grasslands | place: USA...
GACGTTGATCGGGTTGGTGACGAGCAGCGGTTCCTCGAGCGACTGCTGCAGTCGCCGGACTCGGTCGTTCACTGCGCGGCGCCAACCTGCTCGACGATGTAGCCCAGCGCCTCGCGATAACCGTCAGGCCCCTTGCCGATGACTCGTTTGGCGGCCAGGTCGGCGATGACCGAGGAGCGTCGCCAGTCCTCGCGCTTCTCGATGTCCGAAAGATGTACCTCGACAATAGGCACCTCGAAGAGCTCGAGCGCGTCCCGGATTGCGTAGGAGTAGTGCGTCCACGCACCGGGGTTCACGACGACGCCGTCCGCCCAGTCGAGGGCGTCGTGGCACCAGTCGATGTACTCGCCCTCGTGGTTCGTCTGCCGGCAGCGAACGTGACAGCCGAGCTCGGAGGCCCATTCGTAGATGCGTGTCTCGAGCTCCGAGAGGGAGATGCCGCCGTAGACCGCCGGGTCGCGCCGCGCGAGCGCGTCGAGATTGGCCCCGTTGAGGACGACGACCTGCATCGCGGCACTCTAATCGGCGATCAGCTCGTCGAGTGCACGCCGTACCTCGACGTCCGGGACCTCTACGTCCCAGCTCGGGTCGTCGTCGCCGAGGAGGACGAGCCCTCGTTTCTTGTCGCGTCCGAGCGCGGCCCAGGCGCGGTCTCGGTCGACGGCCACCGGCTTCGGTGCCAGGACCTCCTCGACGACCTCGGTCGGCCGGCCGGAGAGGCGAAGCGCCGCGACCAGCCCGAGCGCGACCGCGTTGCCGTGCGTCAGGCCCTCGTATTCGGCGCCTGCCTCCAGCGCGTGCGCGAAGGTGTGGCCGAGGTTGAGGATCGCCCTGCGCCCGCGGTCGAACGGATCTCCCAGACAGACCGCCGCCTTGAACGACGCCGCCGCGCGGATCATCTCCTCCTCCTCGAGCTCCCAGATCGGCCGTCCGAGCAGCAGTCCGGTCTTCACCACCTCCGCCAGGCCCTCGCGCCGCTGCGCATCGGTCAGCGTCGTCAGGACGTCGGGATCCGAGACGACCGCGGCGGGATAGTGGAACGCGCCCACGAGATTCTTGCCCGCCGGCAGGTCGATCGCCGTCTTGCCACCGATCGCGGCATCCACCTGGCCGAGCAAGGTCGTCGGCACAGCGAGCCAGCGGATCCCGCGCAGATAGGTCGCGGCGGCGAGCCCCACGACGTCGGTCGTCGAGCCGCCGCCGTACGCGACGATGGTTCCGGGACGGCCGAGCTCGAGCTCGCGCCACAACCGTTCGAGCACGTCCGTCGTCTTCGCCGCCTCGCCGCGGGGTACTCGATGGACCTCGCGCGGCTCGACCGGGAACGGATGAAGCTCGAGCAGGTGTTCGTCGGCGATCAGCGCCCACTCGTCCGGCGGTTGCAGCTCGCGCAGCGCGCCACGCGCAACTCGAATCCGGAGCGCGGCGAGCAGCACGTCCTCGACGGTCGAACCGGCGTCGTCCGACACACTTTCGTACAGAGGGCGCCGCTCCTCGTCGAATAGACGCCTGAACGACGACTCGTCGCGGGCAAGCGGCCGGTCGCCGCCACGAACGCGCTCCCACGCTTGGCCAAGGTCGACGTCGACCCACACGGTGAAGGCGCGCTCGCGCAGCAGCCGGCGCGTTCGCGCCGAGAGCACGGCACCTCCACCGAGTGCGATCACCGCGGGCTCCGCCGCGGAGAGCACCTCTGCGGCGAGTTGCTCCTCCACGCGGCGGAACTCCGGCTCGCTCCGTTCGAAGAGCTCCCTGATCGGGCCGTGCCGCTCCTCGATCTCACGATCGAGGTCGACGAACGGCCGTCCACTGAGACGCGCGGCCTCTTTCCCGATCGTCGACTTCCCCGCCCCCATGAAGCCGACGAGCGCGAGGTGCCGCTCGAGCGCGCCTACCTCGGCGACCAGTCGATCCGCTCCAGGTACGCGCGGTGTGCGGAGACGAAATCGGCGAGCGCGTCGCCGCCGAACTTCTCTCGCGCCGCCCTTGCGAGTTCGAAGGCGACACACGCCTCAGCGACAACCGCGAGCGCCTCGACCGCCGCCGTGTCGCTGCGCTCGACGAGTGCCTGTGCCGGTGCTCCGGTTTGCAGATCGACGGAGGCCAACGGCTTCATCAACGTCGGCAGCGGCTTCATCGCGGCCCGGACGACGATCGCCTCGCCGTTCGACACGCCGCCTTCGACTCCACCGGCGTGATTCGTCTCCCGGTAGAGGCCGCGCTCGTCACGAAGGATCTCATCGTGCGCCTCCGACCCTCGCCGCGACGCGAGCTCAAAACCCTCGCCGATCTCCACACCCTTCACGGCCTGGGTTCCCATGAGGGCCGCGGCGAGCCTCGCATCGAGGCGCTCCTCCTTCGTCGCGTAGGACCCGAGCCCCGGAGGGACTTCGTGCGCCCGCACTTCGACGACTCCGCCGACCGTGTCCCGTTCTGCGCGCGCCTCGTCGACCCGGCTCTCGAGATCCTCCGTCACCACCCGTCCCTCGACCCGAACCCCGATCTCGGCGAGCAGAGCCTTGGCCACCGCGCCGGCGGCAACGATGACCGCAGTGTGGCGCGCACTCGCACGCTCGAGCGCGTCCCGAACGTCGGCGAGTCCGTACTTGAGGGCGCCCGCAAGGTCGGCATGCCCTGGGCGGGGAAGCGTGACCTCCTTGACTCCCTTCCCGGTCGGCTCGCCGTCGGGCGGCCAGGGGCTCATGCCCCACGACCAGTTGTCGTGGTCGCGATTGCGCACGACCAGGGCGAGCGGCGTGCCGAGCGTGCGCCCGTGGCGAAGGCCGGCGAGTACCTCCACCTCGTCACGTTCGATCTGCTGGCGGGGGCTGCGACCGTAGCCCTGCTGCCGGCGGCGGAGGTCGGCATCGATCAGACCCTGGTCGAGCATGAGCCCCGCGGGAAGCCCGGAGAGGATTGCGACGAGGGCCGGCCCGTGCGACTCGCCCGCCGTTACGAGCTCGAGAGCCATCACGCGGAGCGTACTGCCGCCCGCATCACTTCGACGGGGGCGGAAATCCCGGTCCAGACCTCGAAGGACGCCGCACCTTGCGCCACGAGGACCTCGAGCCCGTCGACGACACGAGCCCCCGCCGCCTCGGCCGCTCGCCCAGTTGCCGTCAACGGGTAGGGCAAGTCGACAAGGGTTTGTCCCGGCTGCAGCTCGACGAGCACGTCCTCCCGCTCCGAGATCGCATTGATCACGAGGTCGGCCTCCGTGACATCAGGTGGCCATGTGCCTCGTCGCGAGAAGCGCGCGGCATCGGGAAGCGCCGCCGCGAAGGCCACAGCGACGCCGCCGTCGCCGATGATCGCCGCTCGATCGAACTCGAGACCGCCAAGGATCGCTGGATCCGTCGACGAGCCGTAGATGCGGCCGTCACGGACGACGAGGGTGTTCACCGAAGCCTCGTCGGTCTCGACGAGCTTCGCCACGGCGAGCTTGTGCGGCGTCGTGACGTTTGCGCCCGCGAACTGAAGGGCGACCAGTCCTCGGAGCGCAGCGTCGAGCTCTTCAGGGCGGACGGACAGCGGCGCGTACGCCCAGTCCAGCCCGCGGGCGGCAAACGCCGCGTTTTGCATGCGGGGCGACAGCGAGGGCACGAGCGGACCGCGGAGCAATCCGACGAGCCGCGTCTCGCCCGAGATCACGGCCCGCCGTACCCGTGTGTGTCCGCGTACTTTCGGAAGGCCTTGTAGCTCGCCGTGAAGAAGTGGTGCTTCTTGTCCGGCTTGCGAACGAAGTAGAGGTACTTCACCTTCGCAGGATGTGCAGCGGCCTGCATGGACGCGAGCCCCGGGCTTGCGATCGGCGTCGGCGGAAGCCCGGCATGTTTGCGCGTGTTGTACGGAGAGTCGCTCTGCAGCTGGGACTCGTGGATCGACTCCGTCGGCGGGATGTCGAGGCCGTAGCGCAGGGTGGCGTCGATGCCGAGCGGCATGTGCAGATGAAGCCGGTTGTAGATCACGGCCGCCACGAGCTGACGCTCGTCCGGTGAGAGTGTCTCCTTCTCCACCATCGACGCGATGATCAGCACGTCGTAGGGCGTGAGGTTCTTCGAGCGTGCATAGCGGAGATCGACCTGGCTCCAGTTCTCGCAGAAGGCGCCGAACTGGTTCTGGACGAGCTCGGCCGAGGTCGTCTGGGGGAAGAACTCGTACGTCGCGGGGAAGAGGAAACCCTCGACCGTCCGCACCTTGTTGTGAAAGCACGGAGGCACGCGGGGCTTTCGTGTCGCGGCGATGTATCCCGCACGCGAGAGGTGTGCCTTGATCTTGCGCTTGCGCTCGGCGATCTTCGCAACTGCGGAAACCCGCTGCGCCATCTGCTCGCGCGTGAACCCTTCCGGGAACACGACATGGAAGGGCTTGGGCATCGCGATGACGGTTTCCACCGTGCCGGTGGCCGTCGTCCGCGTCACCGTTCGATAGACGAGGGTGTTCGAGAGCGTCGACTGCAGGCCGGTCCTGACCGAGTTGTCGCCGCCGCCGATGGCGGCGACGGCGAGCCAGCCGAGGCCCCCGAGGATCAGGACGAGCACGCAGAGTGCGACCGCGCGCCGAACCGCGAGACGGCGAGGGTCCGGAGTCGGCGGCGGCCGGCCCGACCGCGGCGGGATCACGCCGGGGCGCCGCTCGCCCACGTGAGGTAGCTGGAGAGAAGGTGGGCCGCGGCCCGAGCGTCCTCGGGCGCGTCGGCCGACGACTGCTCCGCGAGGTCGGTCGTGAAGCGCTCGTCGAAGGTCACCACCGGGACCGTGGTGATGCCGGTCAGCGCTTCGACGAAGCTCTCGGTCTCGCGCGCCTGCTCGCCACGCTCGCCTCGCAGCGTCAGCGGGAGGCCGACGACGACTCGCTCCACCTCGTGCTCGTCGATCAGAGCCGCGAGCTGAGCAAGCCCGTCGCTCGCGGCGGCCTCGACGACGCAGAGCGGCCGGGCGATGGTTCCGGTCGGGTCCGACACCGCGACCCCGGTGCGCGCCCGGCCGTAGTCGAGGGCAAGCACCTTCACTTCAGGGCGTCGGCGATCGCTTGCTTGCCGGCGGCCAGCGCGTCGCGCAGACCCTCGGGATTCTTGCCGCCCGCCTCTGCCAGCGTCGGTCGTCCTCCGCCTCCGCCGCCGATGTGACGGCCGAGGTCGCGGACGAGCTGCACCGCATCGAGTCCTCGTTCGACGAGTGACTCGTCGAGGTTGACCACGAGGTAGGCACGACCGTCGTCGACCGACCCGACGATGACCCCCGCCGCCTTCTCCTGCTGGCGAACGCGATCGGACAGATCGCGCAGCTCACCACCCTTCAGGGCGTTGGCCTGCACCAGCACGACGTTGGCCTCCTTCTCGAGGATCTCGAAGTCGGCCGCAGCGCCCGCCCGTGGCTTGCGCAGCTCCTTGCGTGCACGCTCGAGCTCGCTCCGGAGCTCGTCGGCTTCGCGCAGCGCGGCGTGCAAGTAGGCGTGCGCCTCTCCGGAGGTGATGGCCTCGATTCGGCGCGCACCCGCCCCCACCGAGCCCTCGGAGAGGATTACGAACGGTCCGATTTCGGCAGTGGTGCGAACGTGAGTCCCTCCGCAGAGCTCTCGCGAGAACCCTGGAATCTCGACCACGCGCACCTGCTCGCCGTACTTCTCGCCGAACAGCATCATCGCCCCGAGCTTTCGGGCCTCCGCGATTGGCGTGATGAACGCGTGCACCGGCAGGTTCTCGAAGACCTTCTCGTTGATGATGTGCTCGATCCGCTCACGCTCTGCATCGGTGAGCTGCCGCGGATGCGTGAAGTCGAAGCGCAGCTTGTCGGGCCGCACCGCCGATCCGGCCTGGCGGACGTGGTCGCCGAGAACGTCCTGCAGTGCCTTGTGCAGAAGGTGGGTCGCCGTGTGGTTCGCCATCGTCGGGAAGCGCACCGCCCACGGCACCACCGCGCGGACGCGGTCGCCCGCGGAGAAATTGTCGCCCTCAAAGAGGAGCGCCTGGTCGTCTTCCAGCCGGTAGGCCTCGCGCAGCTCCGCACGCGTCCCGCTGCCGTCGTCGAGCTCCATCCAGCCGGCGTCCGTGACCTGACCGCCGCCCGCCGGATAGAAGGGCGACTCCCGGAGCTTGGCAAGGAAGAGACCGTCCTCAACCTCCTCGACGGCACCGACCTGCGTGAGTACGTCCGTCTTCTCGTAGCCGACGAAGTCCGTACGGAAGCCCGCCCCCTTGGCAAAGTCGGCGGCGCGCTTGTCGTCCTTCGAGACGGCGCCTCGGGAACGGGTTCGCTGTTCTTCCATCAAGCGCGTGAACTCCTCCTGGTTCACGCCCAGACCCCGCTCGCGCGCAAGCTCCTGTGTCAGCTCGAGCGGGAAGCCGTAGGTGTCGTGCAGGCGGAAGGCCTCCTCGCCGGGAATGTCGCCACCCTTGTCGGCGATCTCCTCGAAGAGGCGAAGACCGCGGTCAAGGGTCTTCCCGAAGCGTTCCTCCTCCGCGGTCAGGATCCGGTGGACGTGGTCTCGATGCTCCTCGAGCTCGGCATAGCCGCCTTTCATCTGTTCGATGACGACGTTCGCGAGCTGCGCGAGATACGGCGGCTCGAGGCCGACCCGCGCGCCCTGCTGCACCGCGCGCCGGATGATCCGCCGCATCACGTAGCCGCGGCCTTCGTTCGACGGGGCGACGCCGTCGGCGGCGAGAAAGGTCATGCCTCGCCCGTGGTCGGCCAGGATGCGATGCGCTTTCGTGGCCTCGGGCGAATCGCCGTATGCGACCCCGCTCTCGTCCGCGATCCAGTGCATGATCGCCTGGTAGACGTCGGTTTCGTAGACCGTCATGACGTCCTGAAGGATCGCGGCTGTCCGTTCGACGCCCATCCCCGTGTCCACGTTCTGTTTCGGCAGCGGGGTCAGCTTCCCGTCGACATGCAGCTCGAACTCCATGAAGACGAGGTTCCAGAACTCGAGAAAGCGTTCGCAGCGCGTGCAGCTCGGCTTGCAGTCGGGCTCTCCGCACCCATGCTCGGCCCCCCAGTCGTAATACATCTCGGTGTCGGGCCCACAGGGCCCCGGACCTCCGACCGACCAGAAGTTCTCCGAGCGTGGGAGGAAGACGATGCGCTCGGCTGGCTGGCCCATCTTCACCCAGTGCCGGTGCGCGACCTCGTCCTCGCCGAGCCCGAGCTCGGAGTCGCCGGCGAAAATGCTGACCCAGAAACGCCCGGGATCGAGCTGGAGATGTTCGAAGACGAACTCCCACGCGAGCTCGATCGCGCCCTCCTTGAAGTACTGGCCGAACGAGAAGTTGCCGAGCATCTCGAAGAACGTCAGATGCGAGCCGTCGAGGCCGACCTCGTCGATGTCCGGCGTCCGGAAGGACTTCTGCACGGTCGTGAGCAGCGGCGCAGGGGGCGCCTCGCGGCCGAGGAAGTAGGGCATGAGAGGCTGCATGCCGGCCGTGGTCAGCAAGGTCGAGCGGTCGTCCGCGCGCGGAATCAACGAAGCCGAGGGTCGAAAGACGTGGCCCTTCGACTCGAAAAAGGCACGGAACCCCGCGCGCAGCTCACCTGACGTGCGCATCCCGAGATTGTAGGGCGCGACCCGGTGCCCCCAAATTAGACACGCGCACCGTGGAGGACTGCCTCGCATGTGACCTGATGGAGGGACGCCCTCGACGGAGTGCAAGCGCCGTCCAGCGACCAAGTCGAGTCTTTCGCACTCTCCGCACGGAAGGCCCTGGGCTCCTGACATTCGCCGCCGCGCCCGGCTTTGCCGGGTGCGGCCGCAACGGCATCCCCGATAGCGGTCAATCGCGACGAAGTCATCATGGCTCGGCGTAGCCGAGCCGGACTTCGTCGCGTTATCGAGCGACGCGGCGGGGCTCCGGCTCCTCCTCGGACGCGATCTCCTCACGAATCTTCTCGAGCGAGCGGCGGATCAGCCGCGACACGTGCATCTGCGAGATCCCGACCTGCTGCGCGATCTGCGACTGAGTCAGTCCTTCGAAGAACCGGAGGTGCAGGATCTTCCGCTCGCGTTCGTCGAGGACGCGGAATCCGGGCGCGAGGACGGCGCGATCCTCGGATACGTCGTACTGGTGCTCTTCCGTGCCGATCGACTCGAGTGGGTCGAGCTCCTCGCCGTCGTCGGTCCCGCCGCTTCCCGACGAGAGCGAGAGCGACGAATAGGCGCGGCCGGACTCGAGCGCCTCGAGCACGTCCTCCTCCTCCACTCCGGCCGCCTTCGCCAGCTCCGAGATCGTCGGAGATCGGCCGAGCTGAACCGTCAGCTGCTCGACGAGACGGGACAGCTGGACGTTGAGTTCCTGCAGGCCGCGCGGAACACGCACGGACCAGCCCTTGTCGCGGAAGTGACGCTTGATCTCGCCGATGATGTTCGGCGTCGCGTAGGTCGTGAGCTCCACGCCGCGATCCAGATCGAACCGGTCGATCGCCTTGATCAGGCCGATGGCGCCGATCTGCACGAGATCCTCGAGCTGCTCGCCGCGATACGAGTACCGCCGAGCCAGCGAGCGAACGAGCGACATGTACTGCTCGATCAGCTGCTCGCGCGCCTGGAGGTCACCCTCCTCGTGATAGCGGCGAAGGAGGGCCTTGTCGGAATCGTTCACCCGCCGACCCGCCCTTCGGCTTGGACGCTCTTCGTCAGCTCGACCCACTGCGCGCCGTCGCGCTCTTCGACGTCGACGCGATCGCAGACCGCAACGAGGATGCGCTTGAGGTTGAGCGAGTCACCGACACCGTCTTCCGCAAGCTCGGCCCGCAGTGAGCTGAAGGGGCCGACGACCGTGTGGATCGTCCCGTCCCCGACGCGCAGGAGCAGCGTCACCTCGCCGTCCTCAGACGAGCGCTCCAGCAGGGCGTCGAGCGCAAGCTCGAGGTCCTGAAGGTCCTCGTAGGTGAGATCGAGCCGGACCGCCAGCCCACCCAGCACCAGATGCGCGACGCCGTGGAAGGCCTCGTCTGCAGGCAGCGTCAGGCAGATCTCGTCACCACTCACGTTGTTCCTCCAGTCCGACCCACAGGTAGAACGACAAACCGGAGTTCCCGGTTGCGCAGGTGAGCGCTAGGAGAGTCACCCGCAGCCGATCTTATGGATCAGTGCTGATGACGCCTGCTCCCACGACTGCGTCGCCGAGGTAGAGGACGGCTGCCTGGCCGGGCGCGATCCCGTACGCGGGCTGGTCGAGCTCGAGCCGGAAACCCCCGTCCGTCGGCTGGACGCTGGCGGCGACCGCGTCCGAGCGGTACCGGAGCTTTGCCTCGACGCGCTCGACGGGGACGTAGAGCGAGCCGCGGGAGCACAACGACGTCCGCCCCAGCGCCTCGCGGCTACCGACGACGACGGTGTTCGTCTTCGCCTCGGAACGAAGGGCGTAGAGCGGTTCCGTCGCCGACACGCCAAGACCCCTGCGTTGACCGGGCGTGAAGCGCCAGTAACCTGAATGCCTCCCGAGCTCAGCTCCGCTCTCGTCCACTATCGCGCCGTCCCGGGCCTCGAGGCCCTGGCGTTCGAGGAACGCGCGGTAGTCGTCGCCTGCGAGGAAGCACGCTTCCTGGCTCTCGCTGCGCCGGGCCGCGGCCAGGCCGGCTCGCTCCGCTTCGGCACGCGTCTCGCCCTTGGTCTGCTCACCGAGCGGAAACGAGATGCGGTCCAGGCGTGCCGGATCGATTCGAGCGAGCATGTAGGACTGATCCTTTTGCGCGTCCGCCGCTCGGGCGAGGAGCCGCCGCCCCTCGTACTCGACGATTCGAGCGTAATGACCGGTGGCCAGCGTTTCCGCACCGGCTCGCCGCGCAAATGCGAGCAGTCGAGCGAAGCGAAAGCCGCCGTTGCAGTGAATACAGGGATTCGGGGTCTCTCCGCGCTCGTACCCTCGAACGAACGGATCGACCACGGCCCGGCGAAACGCTTCGCGCAAGTCGAGGGTGACATGCGGCACTCCGAGGCCGTGACACGTCGCGCGGGCGGCCAAGACGGCGTCCGGCGAGCAGCAGGCGCGCTCGGCGTCCGGACCGTGAGGATCGAGCCACAGCCTGAGCGTGACGCCGATCGCGTTGGGGAGCGACTTGAGCAGTGCGACCGCGCTGTCTACCCCACCACTCATCGCCACCGCGATACGCCCTGGGGCCCGCCGCGCGCGAAAGACAGGCCCGATCGCATTCGCAAGCGCGTCGACAGGCAACGTCTCCCCCCCGACGGCCGCAGCCTCGAGCAAGGTCAAGCCGAGAAGCGACCGAGAGAGCCCATCAGCATCAGCGTCGACAATCCGCTCTCCGTCGAATCGAAGACGAACGAGCGCGAAGTCAGCCCCCCGCGAAGAATCACCGATGAGCTCGATCACGAAAACAGGCTAGCCACAATCGCCGCGAGTGCCGGCTCCGCCGGCGCTCGCCTGGACCGTCCTCGGAGACCTATGCGTTATCCAGCGCAAAGTCATCATGCGAGCGAAGCGAGCGGACTTTGCGCTGCCAAACCCTGCCGTGACCTGCGCCCGCTGTGAACCTGGAAAGCCAGGTGGGTGCCGTGCCGCCTTACGGCCGAAGCCTCGGGCCGGACAAGAGCTCCCTTAGCGATTGTGTTGGTTCTACATTGGAACGCGCAGGCCACGAACAGGGTCGGCCGTTCGCAGAGTAGCGGCTACTTGGCGAAGCGCCACTGAATCGTCTGCGTGCCGTGCAGGTCGAGGCGATTGGCAAGCGCTTTCGTCACGTCGAACTCACGACCGGGGACGTTCGGCCCACGATCGACCACCTGCGTCAGGACCTCTTTCCCCTGGAAGCGAATGTAGAGGCGTACGCCACACGGCAAGACCGGATGCGCAACGCCTTCCGTCGACTTCAGGAAGGGCTGGCCACAGGCGGTCCGTCGGTGCGCCGCGGTCGGGCCGTACGGCGCCGCCTTCGCGGTGTAGTAACCGTTCTCC
>Ga0066710_100006542_pt1 | contig 10912 bp, 11 predicted proteins | sample GraSoiAngelo_159_FD_79666 | JGI IMG/M metagenome (GOLD analysis project Ga0066710, IMG submission 79666) | Grasslands soil microbial communities from the Angelo Coastal Reserve, California, USA - 14_1009_16_40cm | ecosystem: Environmental > Terrestrial > Soil > Grasslands | place: USA...
ATAGGACGCCCGCGCACGGGACGCAAAGCTGTTCTGTTTACCGCTAGGAGCTATCTTCGCAGCCGCTTCAGTTAGCGCCCTCAGCGCCTTACCCGCCAAGTCTTTATTGTTGTCGCCCAAGTTATGCCGCAAAAGTTCTTGGTCAATGCAGACGTAGAGATAAAAGAGGCCCGAGGCAAATTCTGTCTCCCCAATATGCGCAGCACCTGCGTCCTCAGCGCCCTCGTTCAGGTCATCTACGGCCGTAAAGTAATCATCCTCCACCGCAACCTCGTGAACGGAGATTGCGTGGGCCACCTGCACAGCGGCCTCAGCGTTCGCCTTTGGAGAAGAGGCCAACATACGACCAAACATCGCGAGATCGGCAGCAGAGTAGTCTGATTCTTTCGGTAAACTTTCCAATTCCTTGCGAGTCCAGTCCCTCTTTTCCGTGACGACCACACTTATCAACGAATCAATTTTATTGATTTCGTTGGGGGTCAAAGAAGACCAACTGTTCGCTCTTTAGTGTGTCTCTATCAACATTGCTTTTTGCTTTTTTGGACTCGTCCCTTGGTTTCTCCGAAGTTTTCCCTTCAGGCTTATCTACAAACAAGGACGCGATTTTCCATGCCCAGTTTCTTGCAGCATCTTCGGAAATTCCCGTTGTAGTTTCATTAGACGGCGGTTTACGGGCGATTACATCAGAGAGCGAGCGGCCTGTTGTGATCGCTTCGTAGACTTTGATTCCGATTTCCTTTGTGCGAATTCCCTTGTGGTTAGCCAAGGCTTGTTCAAACAAGTCTGAGGTGCGCCAAGCGCGCTTCAAACTCTGTGACGAGATACGAAGCCTTTGCGATCCACCCATAACCGCGGTCTTGGGCCGGCCTAGGTCATCCCGGTTGAGATTTGCGGGTGGATACGAAGTGAGTATGTGAAGTTGAATAAATTGACTCATTATTCGGCCTCCTGTTTTAGTTACTTGTTTCAGCTTTCGGACGGTGCCTTTTCGTAGTAGCTATAAGCCCACTGCTTACGGACGTTTTCTCCCCAGAAGTAAATTCCATCCGCTAAACTGGTAAGGTTCGCCCGACCGTCTAGTAAACGAACAGTCCGGATAATTGGTTGGTAGAGTTCCTCCCGGTCTGCGATCTTCAACAATCTGCGGAAACGTAGCCCACTTACACGGGCCCGATCGCCTCCTGCTTCCGGTGACGCCATCTGTGCAGCAAAGGCGGCGTTGCCATCGTGTTCTTTGACGTGTGAGAGTACGCCGGCGAGTACGGCTAATGACTCGGCGGAAGGGCGCGATATACGCTGTAGAGAGTGGAGCAGTCGGTGAAACGTCGGAGAAAAGGCAACTGCCGCTGGCGTTGCAGCGCGCCGCAACTCAGCCCGGTCGCCTCGCGCAACATCAAGATTGCGCCACCAATCTAACAATATCGTTTGCGCGTCCACATTATTGCGAAACGAGATGCTGGCAATATCGCTCATGTATCACCTCAGCTCGTGATCCATATTAGATTGTCTTCGGAAGGTCCAAGAATTGACGAACCTTCTTATTAGTTTGAGAATTTAGACGACGCAAATCACGGGCTGCAAGTGCGATGCGTTTGGGATCGGCCATCTCGATCTGCTTCGCCTGAGACAACTCGTCAAAGATGCGTTCACCAGCGTTTGCTAGGGCCTTTATCCATTTGAACTTGAGAGAGTCGCATTCGTTACCGTTGCCCAACTTGTCTCTGGAATCTTCGAGGAACCCGTAGAAATCGGGTTCCGTTGTCTGCCAGAAACGAGCGTCGACGAAGGACAGATCTCCACTTACGCCTGAACCAGGGCCAAAGAGAGCCTGTTTCACGCATCTCCGCACATTGCTACATACAAACACGGCGGTCCGTATCAACCTGGCAACGATCGTCTCGTATGTGGGACGGACTGCGTCGCTGATTTGAATAAGGGGGATTGTTGATTCGTACCAACAACGTGCCTTCATATTATCCATGTCGTAAGCGAAGGCCCACAGACGAGGGGCTCGCCGAAAGACATCGTGTAGCTCAGGCCATTTCGACTGTCGTTCCCAAAACTCCTTAACCACACGAGCTGGCATTCTCCCCACCTCGTCATCTGCCTGCACTAAACCAAGCCAATGACGATAATGAACTCCGCCCGGCTGCCCCTTTCTCGGGTTAGGTGGTCCACCTTCAATCACTGAGTATGGAGTCAGAGGATGCATCCACGCCCCCTCGTAGTTTACGCCGTAATTTCTCGTTAAGTACCGGCTTACCAACTGCGCCACATGGCGCCCGCACACGTCGCAAGGTCCTTCCTGCAAATGCTCCAGAATGAGCCGGATGCGCCTCGGCATTCCCCAAAAAACTTGCATCGGATGTACGTCGATGGGCGTGGTCGAGCTACCACTGGCTTTTTCACTGGTGCGTGTGGCAGTCAACCACGGGAAGATTTCTGGCATTTCGAGCTCTTTCAAACGAGCATTAATCGTTGTGAAAGCGCCACTGAGTAATACGTTGAGCCAAACTGTTTCCCAAAGTGTTCCTCCCAAGATTAGAGTCGTGAGTGGGCCACCACCGCGCAGAGATGTTCGGTGACCTACGCCACCGCTGGGCGCGTTAGTCTGAAGGGCAAATAAGGCGGCCGCAACGCAGGGGAAACACATCTTTTCCACTAATCCGCGCTTTATGAAGACGTCCTTATTTTCACGGAGCGTCTTTTCACCCGGCGTTTCAATTAATAACGCCGCAATTTCCTTTTCCTCCCCATCAGTGAGCTTCAGATCCTGCATGAAGCGTGGACCGTCACTGTCCAGACTAAAAGCGAAGGCCACCGACTCAAACGTCTCTTTCAAACGGTCCGGTTCAGGTGGTTGTGTCAGGCCCGCGCGCCACGCGCGGTCATCCTTAGGTGCCATTGCTGTCTGTACGAGGCCGATGAGAAATTGAATCAAAGCACCATTAAAGCCTGGTCGTGGCGCGTCGAGAGCCATGATCGGATTAAATTTCTCTGTAATTTGCCATGGAGCGATTAACACCTGCCCACCGTCTTCTCTCCGTACCGGAATCCAGTTCTCATGAATCAGATTGAAGCTCATTCAGACTCCCCATCCTCAACTGCGGTAGAAACTTCTAAGCCAGTCTTGGGATGATACACGACGAAAACTTCGCGACGACCATCCGACGCTTTACCTTGCCACGCGCCCTCCGCCGCAGGGGCAAGAGGAATCAGCACGCTCCACTTGCACTGGTCTGACATAGCTTCTATTGCACGGTTCACGGCTGTTTGAATAGCAACGCCGTGTTTTGCCGGCTCACTGATTCGACCTCTACGCACGTCCACTTGACTCAAGTCCCACGCAAATCGATCGGCTTCGAACCACGGAGTCACGGTTGATCCATCCCAGCGGCCAAGGCGTACGGTTGTCGTGAGATCGCCCAGTCGTGTGGGAGTGATGGTATCCTCAAGCCATTGATTCAAAGTAGCCGTATATCCAGCGTCCATGTCGAGTTCGTTGAGATGGGCAAGAGATATGGTGGCCCTGGCTTTGCCATCAGCCGCTCGGTCACGAGCACGTAAACCCTGCGGGATCTGATCTTGTTGTTCCTCACCAAAGACTGCTTCGACCAAGTGACGAGCGTCATCCGGCATTTTCAATTGGCCCATCTCAGTAAGCAGCCGCGCCGTCAGCCACAACTGGCCATGGCTCGGATAAACATACGCCCCTCGCGGGAACAGGTCGGCGTACCAATTCCGTCCGGGTTTTTCTATCAGCGGAGGCGTTAGCACCAAAAGAGTAGGCTTGCCACGTTCTCCACGTTGGTGCCTATGCAGCCGTCCCGCCCGCTGGATCATAAGGTCTACGGGCGCCAAGTCGCTTACCATGAAATCGAAGTCCAGGTCCAACGATTGCTCGACCACCTGTGTCGCAACGAGAACTTTGCCGGCGCGATCCTCGGGCTTGCTATTCTTTCCAAACAGCCGCAACACGTCCGCTTCGATTGCTAGACGGTCGCCCATTGCGAAACGAGCGTGGAAAAGAATCACGTTCTCGTCTCCTAAATCTTTAGCGAGACGACGATATGCAATGACTGCGTCATCAACGGTGTTTCGAATCCAACATGCGCATTGGCCGCTTCGAAGCGCTAAACGTAAGCGCTCCTCGACAGTTGCCTCTTCGTGGACCATTTCAATAATGACGGTGCGTTCCGTATTGCTGCGGGACTTGATTGGAACCTCTGCGGCGGAACTGACACTCACATGAGTAGCTAGCGGATAGTCAGTCTTCTCCAGTGAGAAAAGGGAACTTCCAAGTGCTTGAGCAAAACTGCCGGCCAGTTCCAGCCGTGTCTTGTGCGGCAGAGTGGCAGACAGAAGAACGGCGCTACCGCCTTGTGCCGCGTGGAAGCGTAGTAGATTCCGCAGCAAGGTATGCATGTAGGGATCGTACGCATGAACTTCGTCCACGATAAGCACGCTACGACCGAGTCCTAGCAGACGAAGAGATTGATGGCGTACGGGGAGAACCGCCAATAGGGCTTGATCTACGGTGCCGACGCCGACAGCAGCCAAAAGTGCTTTCTTGCGATTGTCTGCGAGCCACGTGACGCAGCGGCTAGAGGCGCTTTCGTCATCCCGTGTATAATTTTGGTCGCGAGATTGTCGTTCAAGTCCGAGTGATTCAAGGAATCTGGCGGAGAGGTGCCGTTTACTATGGGCCAACACAAGCGAGGCCGGTTCCGTGCCGTCATACATCCGCTGGTAGGCGCGCTCAAAACGCTCATACATAGCATTAGCCGTGGCCATGGTAGGCAAAGCCATGCAGATTCCTTCGGCCAGCCCGGCAGCCATCAAGCGATGAGCTATTGTTAGAGATGCCTCTGTCTTACCGCTGCCCGTTGCTTCCTCCAGAATAAAAAGTTGTGGACCGAGGGATATCTCGCACGAGGAGACATATTCTTGCAGCGGACTCGGCGCTTCAATCTCTGGAAAGAGCGCCCTCATGCCGGTTTGTCGGGAAGGTTGCGGTGGGAGAACACCCGACGCCTGCACAGCAACTTCCGCTTGTGGAAGTGCATACTTCGTCCAATATTCCGCTAGTGGCATCACATCAATTCGATAAGGGAAGTGCAAAGTATTCGAACCTAACCAGTCGCTCAACACGGCCAATCCCGCCACAAGCCAGGATGCATGCTTGAATATTTCTTCCAAACCTTCCGACCACGTTAAAGTTTGATGGCAGTCTTGCAAGAAGAACTCGGCCAATTGGTGGGCGAACGTGAGGCTCGCTGCCTGAGCTTCTGGATCGAAATTTTCAGCCAACGATAGCGGCAGCCCGTGGGGCTGTATCTGCGGTGGCGCACCATGATGACCTGTAGCGGATTGCATCCACGGATTTAGCACGTCTTGCCAGTCGTACATCTCCTTATCTCGAAGACGAAGCCACGCCCCTTCCCATCCTTTTGGCCAAACCAGTGCCCGCCAGAGATAGTTTCCCAAACTGTCGTGACGGACCGTGTAGTCCTTTCGGCTCCCACGTCCGCGCAGGGTGCTAAACAAATCCGGCCGAAGGTTCTGAAAGCCTTCTGCGAACTTGCCCAAATCGTGGAGGGACAGGAAAAATGTTACTAGAGACAAAAGGGATCTGTCGTCGAGTCCAGTATTCGCACCTAGCCGTTGGCGCATTTGCTTATCACGTTGCAACAAGACCCTTCCGACCGCCGCAACGTCGAGACTGTGGTAAACCAAAAGATGGTAGGCCGGGCCGCTGACATCGTTGGGGCGAGCTTTGCCCCAGTAAGAATAAAAATCCATTTTTCTTCCGGCACTACGGCCTGAACACTATATCACGGTTCTGACGGAGCCGTCGGTGTTCGCGGTCCGCGGTCGGGCGCAACGCTTCGTTCCGGCCCGGTTCGATATGAAAGGTCAGCGCGGGACTCTTCGCTGTGGCGATCGTCTCTCCCTTCAACGGCTTGGGGTGTATGAGCCCCTGCTATGTACTGTAAAGTCCGGTATAATCCAAGGAGTCTCCATCGGAGCAATCGAGGAGGAATGACATGGCCCGGCACTACTCGACGAAAGACTTCTTCCGGCAGATGCCGAATGCACTGCTGGCCCGCTAATTTTAAGGCGCGCGGAGTTGTTCGCCGATCTGGATTTCTCGGCATTGACGGAGACTCAGCCGGACGAGTTATTCGCGGCATGGTTGACCCTGCCCGACAGTCAGCGCAACGAGATGGACGCGGAGTTCCGGGAGATTTTCGAGCTGAGCTGCGAGGGCGGCTGGATATTTGAAACTGTTCTCGACTCGAAAGCTGTTCGATGATTGATTCGGAACAACTGGACTGGAAAGAAATCGAAAACGCAGCCTTCCGGATGTTCAACGTTTGGGTTAGTGGCTGTGAATTACTGTGGGCTAAGGAGGCTTGGGGCCATCTGCGCGCTGCTGGTCTGGCCAGCAGACAAACCTTTCTCGACGAAACCGCGGCCAAGTTGCGCTAGTGACGCTCGCGAGAATTTATCAGGAGTTTTGTGGCCTTGCCTGGGATGAAAATCCGGAGACTCCAATAGACTATCTTGCGGAAGATCTTCACATTGACCCAGTGGCGATAGGAGTGCTGGCGGCCTCAACAGGATGTGATGAGCTTAAAGAAGCCGTTGAGGAATACGAACTTCACGAAGCTGCGTTGACCGCGGTGACGGATAACCAGCGGGATGAAATCTTCGGTTGCCTCAAAGCTGCGTACGGTGATGAGTACCGCCTATATAGCCGTATCTGGCACACACGATCTCCGCTCGCTGAAAAGGATTCTGAAGGCGATGAGTTTGAAGTAACTGGTTCCAACAGCACCGCGTTAGAGTATGTCAGTAACGGTTTCCGACGCCAGTTCTAAGCCACGGTTTTTCGGATTTGAATGTGAGAGCATGCCTAATTTACTTGAGCAGCTTACGAAAAGTCGCCGTGTCAAAGCGAAGCGCATCGAACCCCGATTCTCTCGCAAAACCAGACGCGTCACTGTTACCGTTCACATAGACGAAATTCCAATCGAGTTCTCGATTTTGATTGGGCGTTTGGACAAAGCAATTGATAAAGTTTGTCGCTATGCGCATGGGAGTGGTCCGTTACAAGTGCTGTTTGAGGAACTTATCCACGCCCGGCAGAAATACGGTCACATCATAGACGAAAAGAACAAGAGAAGGGGAATTCAATCCGGCCGTAAAGAAGTATCCTACGATCTACAATACGCGGCGGCTTGGACGTACTGCTTCCTACGATCCCAGTGGAAACGGCCCAAAAAGAACCGCAATCTGTTTCTACAAAAAGCTGCATCAAGGCTTATGCGGCGTTTGCGAAAAGAAAAACTTGTGACGGGCTGGGAAGATGCCAAACGCTCTTGGCAAATCAGATTGCTAGCGGCCTTCCTTGTTGGAAAAGCATACGCGAAGGAACGCAAACAGCATAAATTGACAGAACCTTTAGAAAGGCTCGCAAAGTTTCATGCCGATTCTTTTTATCGAACATATGTCCAGCCAAAGTTGAAGCACGTTGAGTCACGGTTCCGAAATAAGCCTAAGTTACTTGACTCTCTTTCAAACGCTTACCTCAGAAAAGTCTTCCATCCTCAAGCGTCCGACGCATCGCCCACTTCACCTTAAATACGCTTTCGGGACATTTTAGCGTTCACTTCATTTGCGATGACAATAGAGCTGAAAGCGGCTTTACTGGCATCAGTATTCCAAAGAGGTGTAACGACGATGCACAACATACTAAGACTTCCAGAGGTCAAGAAAAGCACTGGGCTGTCGCGGAGCACGATCTATCTTCGAGTCTCCCAAGGCGCGTTTCCCAAGCCGGTGAGCTTGGGTGGGCGTGCAGTAGGCTGGTTAGAGGCCGAAATACAGCAATGGTTAGAGCGACGGATTGAGGCCAGCCGAAAGGCAAAGGCGTAAGTCGGCGCGTGTCGTCTGCCGCCCGAGCAAGGCGAAGCAAAAGGAGGCGTACCTTCAACGCGAAGGTATTTAGATCGAGGCGCGCCTACTCCTTCGCCGAGATTGCGGAGATGCTTGGGACTCATCTCCGAACGGTCCAAATCTGGCGCAAGGAGGGTCTCAAAATCTTGACGGACGGAGTCAAGCCGTACTTGGTGATGGGACGAGATATTCAGGATTTTATAAAAGACCGCATAAGGAAACGCAAAAAGCCACTTCAGGCGGGGCAATTCTTTTGCCCACGATGTCAACAGCCGCGGAACAGCTTGGCCCAACATCTCCTTGTTGAGTTCACTAACCGAATGCTTGGGCCTCGCCATCGGCAAACAATCATCAGGGGAATTTGTGAAGTGTGTGGTATACGGGTCTCGCTCTTTTCATCGGAGCTTAAAGCGGCCTGGTGGTACAAAAACGGGCTGATCGTATCCGAACAACCGACGGCATTAAACGGTAGTGGGGGTAGCTGCACTAACGCTGACATGTCGAAGGAAAATGAACATGAGCAAAGTAAACGCAAAGAATGAGCGGACAAAGTGGGCATTTTTTCGCTGGCTGAATAATGCGGACGGGTGTTGCGAGTCGACAGTAGACAATATTGAGAACGCAATACTGCTCTGGCAGGAGTTTTCCAGGGATGAAGACTTCGTGCTGTACAATGCTGACAAAGGGATCGATTTCAAAAAGTGGCTTTCTAAACGAGAAACTCACGGCAAGCGGCTATCGCTTGTCACGTATCACGCCTATCTGCGCTATCTCAGAAAGTTCTTCACTTGGCTGGTGCGAGAGCCTGGATACAGGAACCGGATCAAATCTAATGCTATCGACTATCTGAAGATCACTGAGAGAGAAGAGCGCATGGCCAGTCAGTCCGTCCCTCGGAACTATCCATCACTTGAGTACGTCCGGCAGCTCGTGGACTCGATCGCTATACGGGACGAAATCGACCTTCGCGACCGGGCTATGATTTCATTTACACTCCTAACGGGTATGCGAGATAAGGCGATAGCCAGCTTGCCGCTGGGGTGCTTCGACGACGAAACCCTCGTCATTATTCAGAATCCGCGGCAGGGTGTGGAAACAAAGTTTGCCAAACTCATACCGACGATGCTGTTCAGATTCGACGAAAAGATGTTTGGGTTTATCATAGAGTGGTCGCAGCATCTCAAGGCCAAAGGTTTCGGATCCCAAGACCCTCTATTTCCACGCGCAAAGCTCGACCAAGGCAACGGCAACCTGAGCTTTCAATCCCCAACCGAAGTCGAAGCCAAGTTCTGGCACGGCGCCGGCCGAATCCGCGAGATTTTCAAACAGCGCTCGCAGCAAGCCGGCCTGCCCTATTACCCACCACATACGTTCAGGCATTTGGCCATCAACTTAGCCGTCAGGGCATGTAAGAACGGAGAGGAAACCAAGGCGGTCAGTCAAAATTTCGGACATGAATTTGTGGCAACGACTTTTCGTGCTTACGGCAATTATGCTCCTTCTCAACTTACAGAGATCATCAAAGAAATGGATTTCTCCGGGAAACAAGAGCCCACAGTGAAAGACGAAATACGGGAAATTAAGGAATTACTCCGGGCTAAAGGAGATACTTCGTCCGGGAAATAGGGGGCGACCTCGCGAACATTTAGAGCTGCGGGCCTGCAATACTTCAATCCGCACAGTCAACGAAGTACGCTATTCGAGCTAGGAGAGTTTTTGCCAGACGCCCGAGGACTTCAAAGCTTGGAGCCAGAATCTTGGGCACGAGGGCGTCTTAACCGCGTTCTTATAGCTAAGGCACGGTCGGGAGTAGACGGCAGGGTGAAATCATTTCAGACCTCGCCGTTAGATCGACCGTACGTTAACTGAAATCGCTAAAGCGGTAGCACACGAGTTGGCGAGTCAGAGTGGCTTTGCCAAACCATAATCGTCAGTGAGAAGAAGATCGTGGGGGCAAGTTTGGGGGCATTAGGTTGCCCTGCTTGGGCAATTCGCGAAACTTATCAATCGGTTGGGCGACGCGTGTAGTTGCTCGATGACCATTCGACTTGCAAAAGGACTGCTTTCGGAGCTCAGAAATCCCGAGTCGAATAGCGAAAGTTTACATCACGACCACCTCGTGTCTATTTCCAAGGCCCTGCATCCCTTGTAAGACGTATGATGATGAACGGCCATGTCATTACCGGCCGCGATACAGGAGGCGGAAATATGCCTGAAACGAAACTTGATATGTCTCACAGCGTCCTTGAAAATGCTTTTTTGGAGCTGGTTCGTCAAGCGGTACGAACCGAGGTTCAAGAACTCTTAGATCGAAGATCGGCTTTTGACAATAGACCAAGTGGCGCAACGATTATCTGTCTCTAAGGACTGGGTCTATCGGAACGGAAAGAGATTAACCTTCACGAGAAAACTCGGACCAAAAATGGTTCGATTCTCTGAAACCGGTCTGCAGAAATGGGTGAGGGATATACCACCGGGACCTCGCGACTACGGATTCGATCGGCTTCCGCAGGCATAGCTAACGCAGTCTGATGTCTCCAAGATCGTGATCTTCGGGTTTGCCCCCTGGCGTCTGAGAGAAAATTTGACCCACGCAAAGTTGTTAGACTCGTTGCTTTCCTTCCAGTGATTTTCTGGATCGGCCAAATGAGTTAGATAGTACACGGCTTCTGGAATTCCGGTTATGTTCAACTCCTGGAGCGGCGTGGACTGATGGTAATTGTCTCCCCATCCTACGGAGATGCCCTGTAATTCGGCATTGCAGTCAAAATAGAAGCGGTTACTGCCTTTGGTGACAAGATCCGTCTGGTCTGTGTCTACGAGGCAGAACGTAATCTTCACGCCGTTGTTGACCAGCGGGCCATCAAGTGTGCCCTTGCGAACTTCGAACCGGGCGACGCCACTCTGATGCCAGTGGTTGTGCTGGGGATGGAAGAAAGCAACTCCGGCC
>Ga0066710_100006543_pt1 | contig 10911 bp, 5 predicted proteins | sample GraSoiAngelo_159_FD_79666 | JGI IMG/M metagenome (GOLD analysis project Ga0066710, IMG submission 79666) | Grasslands soil microbial communities from the Angelo Coastal Reserve, California, USA - 14_1009_16_40cm | ecosystem: Environmental > Terrestrial > Soil > Grasslands | place: USA...
CGACGGCGACAGCCTGGAGATGGCGTTCTACCTGGCGCGGCCGGTGTCACCGGCGGTGGTGGAGCAGGCCAAGGCGCACCTCCAGGAGGCGGTCACGCGGGGCCGACCGCCATTCACCAGCGTCCGCACGCGCGTCCTCGGGCCTCCCGCGGAGAGCGGCGGGGAGCCGGAGGCGACGCTCGGCGCCTTCGCGTGCTTCCCGGTCCTCACACACCAGGAGGTGGCGGGAATGCTGGCGCTGGCGGGCGGCCCGGCGGCGCGGCTCGATCCGGACACGGAGCGCTTCCTGGGGGCCGTGGCCAACCTGGCGCACGTCGTCGTAGAGAACAGCCGGCTCTTCGAGCGTGTGCGGAACCTCTCGATGCGCGACAGCCTGACCGACCTCTACAACCACCGGCACTCGATCGACCTCGTGTCCAACGAGGTCCAGCGCGTGGGTCGCTACCAGGAGCACTTCTCGATCCTCATGTTCGACGTGGACCGCTTCAAGGACATCAACGACCGGCATGGCCACCCGGCGGGAGACGCGGTCCTGCGCGAGCTGGCCCAGATCATCAAGGACGCGCTGCGCACGGTGGACGCCGTGGGCCGCTACGGCGGCGAGGAGTTCATCGCGGTCCTCCCCCACACCGCCTACGACGAGGCCCGCCTGACCGCGGAGCGGGTGCGCGTGAAAGTGGCCTCGCGCACGTTCCGCGCCGGCCTGACGTCGATCCCGGTGACGGTGAGCGTGGGGGTGGCCACGTATCCCTCGGAGAAGGTGGACTCGCCGAACACGCTCATCCGCGAGGCCGACCTGGCTCTCTACCGGGCCAAGCAGGGTGGGCGGAACCGGGTGGCCTGAGCTATATTTTCTCGATGGCCCCCGACGAGCGCGCGCGCACCCCCGCCGACGTCGAGGTGGCCGAGATGGAGCGGCTGCTCTCGCTGGCCCTCGCCCGCGGCGGCGGCTTCGCCGACCTCTACTTCGAGCACCACCGCACCTCGTCCCTCCTCCTGGAGGAGGGGATCATCCGCACCGCTTCCGCCGGCCTGACGTGCGGCCTCGGCGTCCGGGTGGTGGCGGGCGATCGCACCGGATACGCTTATACGGACGACCTGTCCTGGGCCGCGATGGCCCGGGCGGCGCAGACCGCGGCCCACATCGCGTCCGACTCGCGGACGATCGACCCGCAGCCCGTGTCTCCCGCGCCGGTCGAGCGTCGATACGCCCCGGCCGCCATCGGCGCCCTCGGCCTCAACGAGCGCATCGCGATCGTGCAGCGGGCCGAGCGGGCCGCGCACGCCTACGACCCGCGCGTCGAGAAGGTGGTGGTGACGCTCGCGGACGAGACCAAGAAGGTCCGGATCGCGAACTCGGCGGGCGTCCTCGTCGAGGACACCCAGCCGCTCTTCTCGATCCGGGTGTCCGTCATCGCATCGGAGGGCGGCGTGCGCCGGGAAGGCTCCGCGGGCGGTGGCGGGCGTCAGGGCCCCGAGTTCTTCGAGCGCCGGCCGCCGGAGCACTTCGCGCGCGAGGCGGCGCGCATGGCGATCACGCTGCTCGGGGCGAAGCCGGCGCCGGCGGGGCCGATGCCGGTCGTGCTCGCTCCGGGCTGGCCCGGGATCCTGCTTCACGAGGCGGTGGGCCACGGCCTCGAAGGGGACTTCAACCGCAAGGGCACGTCGGCCTTCTCGGGACGCATCGGCGAGCGCGTGGCGGCGCCCGGCGTCTCGGTGGTGGACGACGGATCGATCCCCGACCGCCGCGGCAGCCTGAACGTGGACGACGAGGGCAACGTGCCGGCGCGCACCGTGCTCATCGAAGACGGGATCCTGCGCGGCTACCTGCAGGACCGGCTCAACAGCGCCCTCATGGGCATGCCCGCCACCGGAAACGGCCGGCGGCAGGGCTACGCCTCGATCCCGATCCCGCGCATGACCAACACCTTCATGCTCGCGGGGCAGGACGACCCGGCGGACATCATCCGCTCGGTGCCGCGCGGCCTCTACGCCAAGCACTTCGGCGGCGGGCAGGTGGACATCACGAGCGGGAAGTTCGTCTTCTCGGCGACGGAGGCCTACCTCATCGAGGACGGCCGCCTCGGGCCGCCGGTCGTGGGGGCGACGCTGATCGGCAACGGGCCGGACATCCTCACCAAGGTGACGCGCATCGGCCACGACCTCCAGCTCGACGAAGGGGTCGGCGTCTGCAGCAAGGCCGGACAGCACGTGCCGGTGGGCGTCGGTCTTCCCACCATCCTCGTCTCCGAGATCACCGTCGGAGGGACGCGCCCGTAGCCGCGTGCCGGCGCAGCGTCGCGCGCGTCAGTCGCGCGGCAAGCCAGGCGGCGAGCGGAAGCGCGACCCCGGCGAAACACACCGCCGAAAGGGCCAGGGCGTCGAGGTAGAAGCTGAACCCCCAGTTCTGGGCCGGCATGTGCCAGCGCAGGAACACCCCGTTGCGCCAATAGACGAACGCCATCCGCACGAGGAACAGGTAGGCCAGCGCGGCCGCCGCCAGCCAGGCCACCCGCGCGAGCGCGCCGGCGGGCGCCGGCCGCAGACGCCTCTCCATCCAGGCCGCGGCCGCCATCACCGCCACCGCGCACACCACGGCCGCGAGCGCCATGTCCTTCGCGAAGAACGCCCCGAGGTACTCGTCGCGGTTGACGGCGCTGAAGGAATAGTCCAGGCCGAGCACCGGGAAGAGGGCGTGGTAGAGGATCGTGGCGCCGAGGGCGGCGAGCACGCCCAGCGACAGTTCGGCGTTCGAGAAGAGGCCGAGCGCCCGCAGCCCGCCGAGCACGAGCAGGGGAAGGAGCAGGAACGCGAGCAGCGCGCCCAGGCGGGAGCGTGCCTCGTCCTGCAGGCGCAGGTCGCGGGCGAGCTGTACCTCCTGCTCGAGGGGACCCAGGCCGGCCTCGATCGTCTGCGCCCGCGCAAGACCCGACGCGCGCGGCGAGGCCGGAGGGCGGCCCGAGACCCAGGCCACGTACTGCGCGACGAAGCTCTCGCGCTGCTGGCGAAGGCTTTCGAGAGCGCGCCGCCGGGCCTCGGGCGCGAGGTCGAGCAGGTCCAGCAGCGGCCGGCCCTGGCTGGAGGCGGGGATCTCGATCCCGAGCAGCGTCGACACCGTGGGCGCCAGGTCGATCTGCTCGGCCACCCCCGTCGTCCCCGGCCGCACGGGTCCGCCGACGAGAACGAGCGGCACGTGCATGACCGACTCCTCGGGCCCCCCGTGGCCCCCGCGCGGCGTGTGGCCATGGTCGGCGGTGACGATGAGGACGCTGCGCCGCAGGTCGATCTCCGGCGCCAGGCGCTGGATCTCCTCGTCCACGGCCTGCGCCGCCTCCTGGTATTGGGGCGAGGCCGCTCCCCAGCCGTGGCCGGCATCGTCGGTGATCGAGAAGTCGAGCACGAACAGGTCCGGCCTCTTCTCGCGCAGCAGCGCGCGGGTGACCTCCCCCATCCAGCGCAGCTCGGCCTCGAGCTTCGGCAGGTCGCGGCTGTCGGCGGGGTCGAGGCGGCCGTAGACGACGCGCTCGTCGATCCACGGCGCGAAGAGAGTCTGCGCGCCGGCCCCGGCGGCCAGCGCCGTGCGCATTCCCTTGCGGCGCGCGGTCTGGAACAGGGTCTCGACGGTCAGCGGCCGCGGGTTGAAGTTCGTCGCCTGGCCGTGGATCTCCGGCCAGGATCCGCTCAACATCACCGCCCGCCCCGGGAGCGACAGCGACGGCAGGCCCGCGCGGCAGTCCACGTCGGCCCCCTGCCGCCGCAGCTCGTTGAGGAAGGGCATGGACCGGGACGCGTGATAGGCGAGGCCGTCGACGATCACGATCACGACCTGGCCCACCAGGCGCGGCGGCGCGATCGCCCGCGGGTTCTTGAACGCGAAGGGCGTCTGGTAGGTGGTGAAGGAGGTCCACGCCCGGGTGGCGAGGGCGCGGCCGAGAAGGCCGAGGGCGACGAGGCCGGCCGGGAGCAGCACGAGCAGGCCGCGAAAGCTCCGCGTCTGCGCGGCCATGGCGGCGCGGCTACTTCACGCCGGCCATCAATCGCTTGATGGGCGGAGTGAGGAGCGCGAGCGCGACGGCGGAGAGGGTGGTGCTCAGGAAGACGGCTCCGAAGAGCTGGGGCAGCGGCATCTTCTCGAAGTAGCCCGCGACGTGGCCCGCGAGGAAGTTCCCGAGGGAAAGGGCCAGGAACCAGACCCCCATCATCAGCCCCACGATGCGCGCGGGCGCGAGCTTGGTGACGGTGCTGAGACCCACGGGGGAGAGGCTCAACTCGCCGAAGGCGTGGAACACGTAGAGGAGGATCAGCCACCACGGGCTGACCTTCGCTCCGGTGCGCGCGAAGATCTGCGCGGCCACCGCGACGAACAGGAAGCCGATGCCGAGGAGCAGCAGGCCATAGGCGAACTTGGCCGGGCTGGAGGGCTCCCGGCGGCCCAGGCGCATCCACAGCCACGCGAACACGGGCGCGAAGGCCACCACGAAGATCGGCTCCACCGACTGGTACCAGCTCGACGGGAACGACCAGCCGAAGATCACGTTGTTCGTGTACTGGTCGGCGAAGAGGTTCAGGCTGCTGCCCGCCTGCTCGAAGCCGACCCAGAACAGCGTCGCGAAGACGAAGAGAAGGATGATGGCGCCGATGCGCGTGCGCTCGGTGGCGTCGCGCGCGCCCGTCCGCAGCAGCCATGCGAAGAGCACCGCCGTCAGGACGAGCATCAACCACTCGCGGTAGGGCCAGATCGCATAGATCAGCGCCGAGGCGGCGCCGATGGCGGTGAGGATGAGCGCCCACTGGCGCCCGGCATGCGTGGCCGGCTCCGCCAACAGCCCCGCGCGGCCCAGCCGGTGACGGCCGAGCACGTACTGCACGAGACCGAACGTCATGCCCACGCCGGCGGCCCCGAAGCCCCAATGCCAACCCACCTTCTGCCCGAGGTAGCCGCACACGATGGGGCTGATGAGCGCACCGAGGTTGATCCCCATGTAGAAGATCGAGAAGCCGGAGTCGCGCCGCGGGTCGTCGCTGGCGTAGAGCTGGCCGACGATCGAGCTGATGTTCGGCTTGAGCAGCCCGGTGCCGAGGACGATGAGCACCAGGCCCGCGAAGAACACGGGACGCACGCCGAGGGCGAGGCAGTAGTGGCCGAGCGCGATGAGGACCCCGCCGACGAGCACCGCGCGGCGCAGCCCCAGCAGACGGTCCGCGATCCATCCGCCGGGGATCGCGGTGAAGTAGACCGACCCGGTGTAGAGCCCGTAGATCGCCGCCGCGAGCTCGGTCGACAGGCCCATGCCGCCCTGGGTCGCGGGAGCGACCATGAACAGGATGAGGATGGCGCGCATTCCATAGTAGCTGAAGCGCTCCCACATCTCGGTGAAGAAGAGGGTGGTGAGGCCGCGGGGATGGCCGGCGAGTCCGGCGGTGTCGGGCACGAAGGCTGCTTCAGGGGGGCGGTCGGTGGCCGCCGCGACCTCGTTCCGATCGAGCGGCAGGCCCATGGGGCAAGCCTAATCGATGGACGGCCGACGTGTCACTCGTGGCGCAAGGCCACCATCGGATCGAGCCGCGACGCGCGGCGGGCGGGCAGGAAGCCGGCGAGCGCAGCCACCGCGATCATCGAGAGCGTTGCCGTGGCAGAATCCCAACCGAATGGACCATCGCGACCTCGCCACCGATCTCCTGCGCCAGGCCGGCGCCGCCGGAGCCGACGCCGCCGACGTGCTCGTGGGCGAGGGCACCGACTTCACGGTGACGGTCCGCAAGGGCGAGGTCGAGACGCTGAAGGAGGCGGGGAGCAAGGCGCTGGGCCTGCGCGCTTTCGTGGGCCGGCGGAGCGCGACCGCCTACACGTCGGACTTCTCGCCCTCCGCCCTCGCCGCCCTCGTCGCGGAGACGGTGGACATGGCGCGCATCACCGGCGAGGACCCGGCCGCGGGCCTTCCCGACGAGACGTTTCCCGCCGAGGACGTGGAGCTCGGGCTCTTCGATCCTTCGCCGGCCGCCCTACCCACCGCGGAGCGCATCCAGCGGGCGCGCCGCGCGGAGGCGGCCGCCCTCGAGGCGTCGCCGGAGATCACCAACTCGCAGGGGGGCACCTACGCTTCGGGCGAGGACAGCATCGTTCTCGCGAACAGCCGCGGGTTCCTGGGCGCGTATCGCTCGTCGAGCGTGTCCCTCTCCGTGGTTCCGGTGGCCGAGCGGGACGGCGCGATGGAGCGCGATTACTGGTACACGACCGGGCGCGGCCTGGGGGACCTGCAGTCGCCGGAGGAGGTGGGCCGTGAGGCCGCCGCGCGCGCGCTGCGGCGGCTCGGCGCGCGCAAGGTGGCCACGCGCGAGGTGCCGGTCGTCTTCGACCCGGAGACGGCGGCATCGCTGCTCGGCCAAGTCTTCCGGGCTCTCTCCGGCTATTCCGTCTTCCGGAACGCGACGTTCCTCAAGGACCGGCTCGGAGACACGGTCGCCTCACCTCTGCTCACGGTGGTCGACGACGGGCGGGCGCGGCGCGGCCTCGGCTCGCGCCCCTTCGACGGCGAGGGGCTGCCCACGCGTCGCAATCTGCCGCTGGCGGCCGGCGTGCTGCGCTTCTTCCTCTGCGACAGTTACGCGGCGCGCAAGATCGGCGCCCGGCCCACGGGCAGCGCGCGCCGCGGCGTGACCGGCGCGCCGGTGGTCGGCGCGGCGAACCTCTCGTTCGCCGCGGGAGAGACGCCGCCCGACGAGATCGTGGCGGGGGTCGAGAGCGGGCTCTACGTCACGGACCTCATCGGCTTCGGCGTCGACCTCGTCTCCGGCGACTACTCGCAGGGCGCGGTCGGCCAGTGGATCGAGAAGGGACGCTTCGTCCATCCCGTCCACGAGGTGACGATCGCCGGCAACCTCAAGCAGATGCTGATGGACGTCGACGCCGTCGGGAACGATCTCGTCTTCCGCGGCTCCTCCGCCTCTCCTACCCTGCGCATCCGGAAGATGACGGTCGGCGGCCGCTAGTACAATCTGCGCCCCGTGAGCGTCCTCCGCTCGAGCCCCATCGTGGCGGCGCTCGTCACGCTGGCCGTGCTGTTGCTCGCCTACGGCTTCACGCCGGGGGTCGAGCGGGCGGTCGGCCAGCAGGACGCGCTCCTCTTCCGGAACTTCCACGAGATGGAGACCATCGGGGGCACGTCCTACCGCTGGAGCAAGGGCGGCAACCGGCGTGACGAGCGGGCGAGCGTGATCGTGGTGCCCCAGGTGGGGCGCGGCGACGGTGCCGTCGAGCTGCAGGTGCGCGCGCCCGAGGACCGGCCGCCGATCCCGCTCACGCTGACCGCCGGGGGAAAGACGCTCGCCGTCGTCGACGTGCAGGGGCGGCAGACGCTGAGCGTGCCCGTGCCGCGCTCGGCCGTCGCGGACGGCGACGTGCGGCTGGCCCTCACCTCGCCGGCGTGGACGCGCGCCGACGGCAAGGATCCGCGGGCGCGCGGCGTCGCCGTGGAGCGCATCGCCTGGCGGCCCTCGGGCTGGACGCTGCCGCCAACCCGCCAGCTCTGGATCCTGCCCGCCTTCGCGGCCGCGCTCGCGCTTCTCGTGCGGCGGCTCCCCGGCTCGCCACGCGCGGCGCGCATCGCATCCGCTTCCGCCGGCGGACTGGTTGCTCTCGCCGCCGCCTGGCGGCCGCTGGAGGTCGCGCCGTTCACGCATCGACTGCTGTTCGGCGTGGTGCTGGCTCACGCCGCGCTCCTGCTCTGGTCGTCGCTCGCGCACGAGGCCGGCTCCCCGTGGTGGAGGCCGCCCGCCCAGGTCACGCCCTCCGCACTCCTGCTGTTGACGGCGATCGGCTACTGGAGCCTCGCCGCCGCCCACGGCGCGCTCTGCTACGAGACACGCCGGTTCTGCCCGACGCTCGTCACGGCGATCACCGGCGCCGTCGTTCTCGCCGGCCTGCTCGCGGCGGTGGCGCTGGGATCGCGGCGGGAGAGGGTCGCCCTCGCCATCGTCGCCGCGGGTGGCCTGCTCCAGGCCGTCGGCGCGGGCGCGCTGGCCTTCCGCCGCCCGGCCGTGGACTTCACGACGCTGTGGACCGCCGCCCGCGACTTCTCCCTCGGCGGCTCGCTCTACAAGCCGGCCGAGGTGGCCGCCAACCACTTCGGCGCCGTCTTCAAGGTCCCGCCCTTCTACGGCATGCTGCTCCTGCCCTTCGCCCGGTTCGACGTGCGCACGGCGCTGGCCGTGGACCGGGGCCTCGACGTGGCGCTCTACCTCGCCTGCGCGGCGATCCTCGGCCTCTGGCTGCGGCCGCGTCTCGGCGGCGGCGGCGCGCTCGCGGCGGTGGCCGTTGTCCTCGGGCTGATGCAGCCGGCCTTCGACGCCATCGCCTATGGCCAGATCGACATCGTGCTCCTGGGCCTGATGACGCTCGCCTTCCTGGCGCTGCGCGCCGGGCGGCCGGCGGCGGTGGGCTTCGCCGTCGCCCTCGCCGCGCTGCTCAAGCTCTACCCGCTGGTCCTGCTGCTGCTCTTCGCCGCGCGACGCGAGGGGAAGGCGGTCGTCTGGACGGCGGGCTGGCTGGTCGGGCTCGTGGGCGTGGCGGTGGCCGTGATGGGCTGGCGCGAGCACTTGATCTTCGCCACGGAGGTGCTGCCCCGCATCGGCGGCGGCACCGGCTGGGTCGAGAACCAGACCGTCAACGGCTTCCTCTGCCGGCTGCTCGCGGGCGCCCGCCGGCCGGAGCCCGTCCACGACCCGCTCATCGACGCGCTGACGTGGACGGCCTTCGCTCTCGCCGCCGGGGCCTCCGCGCGGGTGGCGGCCCGGTCCGCCGAGCCGCGATCGACCGCCGCCGCGCTCGCCGGCGGCGCGTTTCTCGTCGTGATGGTGCTGGCGGTCCCGGCCGCGTGGATCCACTACGAGACGGTGACGATCGTGACCTTCCTGGTCCTCGTGTGGAGCGCGGGCGAACGGCCGGTCTCGCCGTCCATCGCCTTCGCGGTCGCGCTCGCGTTCGGTCTGGTGGCCTACGGCAACCAGTGGACCTTCTCCGACGGCTCTCCGCGGCCGGGCCTGACCGCGCTCGTCCTGTCCCGCGAGTTCTATGGGCTCGCGCTGCTGTGGGCGGCGGCGCTTCTCAGCGCAGGTAGCCGAGGGCCTTCAGGTTCTCCGCCACGTCGGGCGGAAGCTCGGGCGTAGCCGTCTTCCGCTCCGCCCCGCGATCGAGGCCACGGATCCACTGCGCGAGCGCCTGCCGGTAATAGGCGGCCACGATCGGGCGCGGGCGGGCGACGTTGACCTGCTCGGCCGGATCGCGGGCAAGGTCGTAGAGCTCCTCCTGGCCGTAGCGCGTGTTGAAGACGAAGCGGAATCGCGCGTCGCGCAGCGCGTACTGGGGCTTCTCTCCCACCGTGCGCGAGAAGACGGCCTCCTTGCCCGGCGCGCCGAAGACGAGCGGCAGCAGGGTGTGGCTGGCAAAGCCCGGCGTCCGGGCGTCTTGCGCGGGCAGGCCGAACACATCGGCGATCGTGGGCGCGAGATCGACCAGGTCCACGAAGCTCGAGACGCGGACGCCCCGCGGTCCGCCGGGGAACCGGACGACGAGCGGTATCCACGTGCTCTCCTCGTAGACCTGCTGCCCGTGGCTGATGAACCCGTGCTCGAGCAGCGCCTCTCCGTGATCGGCGGTGACGATCAGGACCGTGCGGTCCCAGAGACCTTCCTCCTCGAGGCGGCGGCGCAGGGCGCCGACGACGTGGTCCGCGTAGGCGAGATTGCCGTCGTACAGGCGGACGAGGTGCTCCTCCTGCGCCGGCGTCCGCGCGACCTTTCCCGCGTTGACCGCCGTGTACCAGACCGCGGACCGCCGCTGGTCCTTGGTCAGGGGCGCGTCCGGTCCGAAGCGCGTATCGAAGGGCGGCGGCGGATCGTAGGGGAAGTGCGGCTCTCGGAAGTGGGCGTACGCGAAGAAGCGCCGGCCCCGGTTCGCGCGCAAGAAGGGCGGCAGGAAGTCGAGGAACGCCTCCGCGCGGCGGCCCCGCTCCCGATAGACCTCGTGGAACTCGGCAAAGCCCCGATCGAGGCCGAACGAAGCGCCGGCCATGCCGTTGGCGACGAAGCCCGCGGTGTGGATCCCGCGGGCGGTCAGGTGCTCGGCCAGCGTCGGCGGGCCCGCGGGCAGCGGGGCGTCGTAGGCCACCCCGCGGTGGTTGTGGTCGGGGACGAGACCGGTCCAGACCGACGACATCGCCGCGAGCGTGAAGACCGCGGGCGTGAAGGCCCGCTCGAAGAGGACTCCCTCGGCGGCGATGCGGTCGATCTCCGGCGTCGTCGCCCGCCGGTACCCGTAGCAGTGGAAATGGCGGGCGCCCGCGGCGTCGAGCACGACGAGGAGCACGTTCGCGGCCGCGAGGGACTGCCGCAGCTCCGCGACGTGGGCGTCCGCCTCCGGCGGTCTGGCCGTCCTCGTCAGGCGGCTCACGATCCGCGGCGCGCCCCACGACGCCCAGGCGAAGCGGCGGGAAGAAGGGCCCTCGACCCGCAGGCCGAGCCGGACCACGTCGCCCGACCGGCCGGGCGGCGCCACCCGCACCTCCGCGCCCGGCTCGCGGCCGTCAACGCGACCGCGCCAGACCTGCCGCGGGCGGCCGCTCTCGTCCTCCAGCTCCACGCTGAGGTCGGCCCACCCACCGTCATCGAGCGCGCCGCGGTGCAGACGGGGCCTGAAGCACAGCTCGGCCTCCGCCGGCAGCCGCAGGCTGTAGCGGAGGATCGACGGGCCGGCCTGCGCGACGGACCCCGCTTCCCCGATCGAGACGGGCGGTGGAGCGTCGTCCTGCAGGAGGTCCTCGAGCGCTCGGTCCCCTTCGGAGCCGATGGTGAGGCTGTAGAAGGCGGCGGCCAGCCCCTCGCCGCTCGCGGCGGGCGCGAGGCCCACCCGCCCGA
>Ga0066710_100006544_pt1 | contig 10911 bp, 7 predicted proteins | sample GraSoiAngelo_159_FD_79666 | JGI IMG/M metagenome (GOLD analysis project Ga0066710, IMG submission 79666) | Grasslands soil microbial communities from the Angelo Coastal Reserve, California, USA - 14_1009_16_40cm | ecosystem: Environmental > Terrestrial > Soil > Grasslands | place: USA...
AACACTGCTAACATCACTGGCTACAATCCGGCTACAGGTACTTTTGCGTCGCCTGCGACCGAAATCTGGGAACTCGATCCTGACAGCTATGTGAAGTTGAATTACAGCAACTTTCCGGGCTCCGGTAACGGTGATATGGAACTACTGATTCCGAACAGCCTGTTCACCGGTTGCGCCGGGACCTGCTACGTCACGCTGTACTCGGAATTCGGCTCTCAATTCCCGGCCAACGATGGCTTTGAGGAGTGGTCCGTCTTCAAGCAGGTAACGCTAGAGGCATTCAAGACTGTGAATGCCAGCTTTGACCGAACCTATAACTGGACCATCCATAAGTCGGCAGCGCCCTCCACGTGGAATCTCTTCAAAGGGGACAGCGGAACGTCCGCATACGACGTGACTGTGGATGCCAGTTCAGAGGACAACAACTACGGAGTCACCGGAACCATCAGCTTGATCAACGGGAGCGGCGGAGATGTGCGCGTCCAGACGGGAAACACGACTGATACGATCGGGTTCGTGAGCCTCAGCGCAATCGACGGCGCAATGACGGCAATTGGCAGCGCCACCATATCGAATTGCAATACAGGCATCCTCACAAACCCCGGTGGAAATACGCTGCCAGCCGGTCAGACGTTTCAGTGCGATTACACCTTCACGTTTTTGGGGGCTCCTTCACCGGTACCTGTCGGATCCATTTTGGCAAATCGCGTGACGTTCGTCACGGGAACTGGAGGGGGAACTCCAGTTTCTTTCACGGAGATCTTCAGTTTTAGCGGCGACCCAACCAGCCTCCAGAACCAAGTGGTCCATATCACCGATAAATTCGGCGCTGAGACGGCAGTCGAGTTGGGAAGCCTGGATGCAGCGGCTGACACGCTGCCTCATACCTTCCATCCCGGCGACCGCACGTTCAGTTGCGACACCGATGGGGGTACGCATACCAACACTGCGAAAATCGTCGAGACGGGCCAGACGGACACCGCATCGGTGACGGTGAACTGTCATGCACTGACAGTGACCAAGGACGCGGCGACCTCGCGGAGAAGAGAGTGGGAGTGGAGCATCGAAAAGTCGGCGGACCAGAGTTCGCTGCAACTGTCCGCTAACGAGCTTTTGCAGGTGAATTACCAGGTGACGGTGAATGCGCAGTCTACGGATAGTTTGGCCGTTACAGGTAAAATCACTGTCGACAACCCGGCGCCTATCGATGCAATTCTCACAGGCATTACGGACTCGATGACCAGTGACTTAACAGCAACCGTCAGTTGCGGGAGCATCAGCTTTCCATACACTCTCGCGGCGGGAACACATCTCGATTGCACTTACAGCCGAACCTTGCCCAACGAGGACACCCGCACGAACACCGCGACGGCTACGCTTCAAAATCACTCCTTCGACTCAGCCGGCGTACCCATCGGCAATGGTACGACCGGCTTCTCAGGCACGGCTGATGTGAGCTTCGCCAGCCCAACAACCGAAGAGATCGACGAATGCGTTGATGTGAACGATATTGACAAAGGATCGCTCGGAATCGTGTGCGCCGCGAGTGGTCTACCTCATGCCTTCAACTATGGCCTTTTCTTCGGCGCACGGCAGGATGCCGATGTTCTGCTCCAATGCGGGAATAACGAACACCGCAACGTGGCGTCTTTCAAGACGAACGACACGAAAGCAACCGGTGAGGATGACGTAACGGTGAACGCTTCGCTCAGTTGCGATGCCGGCTGCACGTTCACTCCGGGATACTGGCGGACCCACAACGTCGCCTTCCACGGTGGAGCGCGGCCAGACGACTCTTGGCTGTCCATCGGCGCCTCCGCTGAAAATACGATATTCTTCGTGAGCGGAAAGACATATTACCAAGTACTCTGGACGCCGCCTGCCGGAAACGCCTACTACAATCTGTCGTTCCAGTATATTGCTGCCCAATTAAACCAGTTGAGTGGGGCGGCCACGCCTTCCGCTGTGCAGAGCGCCTTCGCCACCGCGACGTTACGCTTTCAAGCCTACACGCCGGCGCAAATCGGAAGCCTGAAGGGGAATAACCTCCTCCGTCAGGAGTTCATCACGCTGGCAGGAATCTTGGGAGCCTACAACTCAGGCATAACCGGTCCCGGCCACTGCCCGCAGGATGGGCTGTCACCACAGTAACGGGCCGCGCGCCATTCTGCTCACGTTTGACAGAGGTTTTGATTGCTTTGCCAGATGGTCCCTGATGCTAGGGTTCGATCCCATGCACGACGGGCCCGCAGCCGCGCACCGTCTTCACCAGAGCAGCCGCCCGCGCCACCAAGTCCGGCGGGGCTGGGGTCGGCGTGGGGAACTCGCGCAGCTCCGAGATCGCGGACGGTGTGACAGCCCCGCACGCCCTCAGTAGAACACCGCGCTATCACCCTTCTCCGCGGCAAGCTTCTGGAAGATCGCAACGATCTTGTCGCGCCGCGCCATTAAGCCTTTGACTTCATCTTTGGAGAGGTGTTTCCTGGTTGCCTCCAGGACCTGGGCCTCATCGAGCTGCTTGAGTTTGTCGAACAACTTGCGTTCGCACATGACCAGATTCTTCGGGTTCTTGATGTCCTTGTGCGTCCGGAAGGCGCGGCTGAAATCCACCCTCCATATCTTCCAGTCCTTGGTGATGAGCACGTTCGTGAGATTCGGATCGGTGTCGAAAACGAGTTCGTCAAATACCCGGACCTTGTACATTTGCTTGTTCCACATGTCCGGATCGGGAGTTGAAATCTTCTTGGACATGCGCTCGCCTTCGTCCATAGCGATGTCCGGAATCCACCAGCTCAGCGAACCCTTCTTCCCGTTCCAATTCCGCTCCACCGTGACCGGGATCATGTCGTCCAGCCCCAGCAGCCGGGCAAGCTCATAGCCGGTAATATTGTAATGATAGGAATCGCGAAAGTTGTATTCGGTGTGCCCGTCGTCGAATTGCATCTTCGACTTGAATTCCTCGATGGCTTGGAACGAGCCATCATGCGTCTCCTTGCCGTCCGAAAGCGTCAGGCGCCATGGCTGTGTAATACCTTTAGCGGTATGCTTGCTGGCGATGACCTTGGCGTGGAGAAGAAAGTCGGCCTTCTGCACTTCTGTCCACACGTGGCCATTTCCCGCAGCCGGTATCTGCGCCAGGGCAAAAGGAGCGGCGCCAAAAGTGAAAAACAGTGCGATAATGACCTTTGGGAAACGATAAAGCATTGGGAAACCTCATTTCTCTCCGTTTGGAAGTGCCCAGTTTACGGGAAAACCCAAAAAATAGGTGGACACATTATCGGCGCCATTAGGGTATAGTTGAAGGCGGTGATAATCAAATCGCCAAAAATTCAATGTGTTCGGAAGCTCCTAAGTCTGGCCGGTCGTCGATTGTTCTTTGATCCCGCCGAAAAGCCCAAGAAGTTCCCTTACAGATAGGTAAATAAATGTCAAAAAAGTTATTTGTTGGAAATCTGTCGTTTCAAACGACGGAAAACGATCTCACTGACGCATTCTCACAGTATGGACCCGTGGAAGCGGTCACCATCATCACGGACCGCGAAACCGGGCGCTCGAAGGGCTTCGGCTTTGTGACGATGACCGAAGAGGACGCAGACAAGGCGGCCGCTGGACTCAATGGCAAGGAATTCTCCGGACGGGCTCTGACCGTCAATGAAGCCAAGCCGATGGTTAAGCGCGACTTTGGCGGCGGTGGCGGCGATCGCGGTGGTAGCCGCGGCGGTCGTGGTCGTTATTAAGTAGCTAGATCAGCAGGCACGTGATTTATTAGCGTGCCTGCTCTTGTCCCAGACAGATTTTCAGACTGGTCCCTTCCCGAAGTCTTCGAATCCAGTACACTGCGACTTCATGAGGGCACCAGTTCGTCCATCAGGATTCCTGTTTGCCTGGCAGGCCAAGTTTCTGCCAAAGTGATCAGCGACGCAATTCTCCGGGAAATCACCGCTCGCAATCTGACTTTTGCACCTCGGCTTCCTCCTGTCAGAACGGCAGTCACCCACGACATTCCAGGCCTGATTGTGCCGGCTCGGTTCACCGCAGAGACAGCGGTGGAAGAGAGAATTCGACTCGGTTGAGTTCACATTTTGTGTCAGACTGCACGACACATCTTCAAATGCTCGGGGCCCCAACGGGCCGCTTTTCCGCATTCCGGCTTCCGGCGGCGAGGCCGTAGCGGTTACGAAAGTGGACACACCACGCCAAATCAGTCACCGGTTTCCTCAATTTCTGGCCAACGGCCGGCAATTCCTCTTCTATGCTGTCGGACAGGCGGATGCCCTGGGGATTTCCTGATCAACGTGACGACCGGCGACGCCACAAGTTCCCCCACACACTCCTCCTAAACTGGAAATCACCGGCGCAATAGTTACGTATTGTCGTCAGCGCCTTTGTGATTTTAAAATTTCCGAGACTTAGACAATGACCTTCAACCTGCAAATTCGCGTTTCAAGCGATGCAGACGTCGCCGCTATCACCGAAATCTATGCTCATCATGTTCGGCACGGCACCGCTTCTTTCGAGATCGATCCGCCCGATGTTGAAGAAATGGGGCGTCGCCGGTTGGCCATTGAAGCCCGGGGCCTGCCCTACATCGTGGCTGAAAGCGATAACGTCGTGGTGGGCTATGCGTATGCGGGGCCGTACCGCTCGCGTGTGGCTTATCGATTCACGGTTGAGAATTCCATTTACGTCCATCCTGGCCATTTAGGTCGAGGTGTTGGCCGGGCGCTCCTATCAAAGCTGATTGATGCCTGTCAGGAATGCGGCTGCCGGCAAATGGTCGCGATCATCGGCGACAGTAGTAACGTGGCCTCTGTCCGCCTTCATGAGAAATTCGGATTCCGCCACGTCGGCGTATTGCAAGCCGTAGGTTTTAAGTTTGAACGTTGGTTGGATACAGTGCTGATGCAGCGCTCTCTTTGACAGTCCTGGCTCCGCTTCAGACCCAGGATCTGACCAATGTTCAATTCCCATTGAGCAATTCTCAGTCGAAGTGGATGTCGGATTGCGACCCCCTCTGTTCGGATAAGAATTGAGCATCGGGAATTGAACATTGGTCAGATCCCGATCGGACGTTCCGCCAAGTTATTTTTGCGCAAGCCCTTAGCGAACCGTGAGCGAATTGGAACGCCCGGACGGGCGTGTGTGGGGTCGCTCACACACGCCTTCAGGCTCATTCTGTTTTCCTTGACCAAAGCAATTCGGCTGGTGAGATCAGGAGATCTGCCGTGCATCAGATCAAGCGGACAATACCTTCCCACGGGTCTCGGGCAGCAAGAACGCGGCGATCGCCATCGTGGCATAGGCGATGGCGGCGAAAAGCCCGATGGCTTGACCGAGGGGCATCTTGGCAGAGAGAAAGCCGACCAAGGTGGGAAACAACGCTCCGGTTGCCCGGCCGAAGTTGTAAGCGAAGCCTTGACCGACGCCCCGCACCCGCGTTGGGAAGTGCTCAGTGTAGAAAGCCCCCATCGCGCTGAACACGCCGGAGGCGAAGAAGCCCAGCGGAAAACCCAACACGAGCATGGCTTCGCTACCGAACGCCAGGCGTGTATAGGTCAGCACCACAGTACCGGCGCCGATGGCGAATACCAGGAACGTGAGGCGGCGCCCGATAATGTCGGCCAGATAGCCGCCGGTCAAGTAGCCGCAAAACGAGCCGATGATGAGTATGGCGAGATAACCGGTGGAATCCAGAATCGAGAGGCCGCGTTCGGTGCGAAGAAACGTCGGCAGCCACGTCGTGACAGCGTAGTAGCCGCCTTGCGCTCCGGTCCCCATCAGCCCGCCCAGCAGTGTGACTCTCAACAGCGGTCCTCGAAAAATCTCCAGGAAAGACGGCCGGTCCCCGCGCGCAGCCATCTTCGCCCGCGACTCCAGATAGACTGCGGGCTCCTTGACATAGCGGCGCACGAAGAAAACCAACACGGCAGGGGCGATGCCGACGAGGAACATGACACGCCATGCGATTTCCGGTGCCAGCAAAGAAAAGAACACCGCGTAAAGCACTGCGGCCGCACCCCATCCCAGCGCCCAGCCCGCTTGCATCATTCCAAGAGCTTTTCCACGATGCTGCGCCCGGATCGACTCTCCTAGCAAAACTGCGCCTGCAGCCCATTCGCCGCCAAAACCAAGACCGAGCAGCGCACGCGCCGCGAACAACTGTTCGTAATTTTGCGCGAGACCCGAGAGGAAGGTGAACAAAGCGAACCATAAGATCGCAAGTTGAAGAGTGGGGACACGTCCGAAACGGTCCGCAAACCACCCGGCCAGCCATCCACCCACCGCCGACATCAGCAGCGCCGCGGTGCCAAGGATTCCCGCCTGACCGCGCGTTATACCCCAGGTCGCAATGAGCGCGGGGATCACGAAGCTGTACATCTGCACGTCCATCGCATCCAGAGCCCAACCGCCAATGCACGCTCCAAACACACGCCTCTCCTGCGGCGCAAGATCCCACATCCAGCCGAACGCCCCCTTGCTCTTGAGGCCTATGGCAGTCGTTACCGTTCGTTCCTTCATCGCCTTGTCTGTCCCCGCCCGGGATTTTAGCATTGCGGTACAGTCCGAAGCCGTTCTTTGTGTTTTCCTGCCTTTGTGTCTTGGTGTTCCAACCATTGCCTTGGGTTTACAAAATGGTGAACAATAGGGCGCAATCGGAACAAACATGCGGGTTAAATCCGAAGTGTTACTTCTGTCCTTCATGATCCTATTCGCCCTCCCGGCGCGCGCGCCGGCGCAGGCCGGCAACAAGACAATCTGGGATGGCGTGTATACGCCCGCCCAGGCCGCGCGCGGCACAGAGAGTTACACGGCCCAGTGTAGCGCTTGCCACGCCGCCGACCTTTCGGGCAGAAATGGGCCCTCACTTCGAGGCGACCATTTCATGGACAATTGGCGGGAGGACAGCCTGAACAGTCTCTATAACCGGATCAAGGACTCGATGCCGGCCGGTAATCCTTCCAGCCTTTCCGATGACACCTACGTCGATATCGTGGCCCACATCCTTCAGGTGAACGCGTTTCCAGAGGGCGCCGAGGAGCTGACGCCCGGCGCCATGGCCACAATTAGAGTGGTGCGAAAAGAGGGGCCGGCGCCGGTTCCCAATTTTGCGCTCGTCCAGGTCGTCGGTTGCCTGGTTCAGGATTCGGGCAACTCATGGATTTTGACCGGCGCGAGCGAGCCGGTACGGACCAGAAATCCGAAACAATCGACTGAATCGGAACTGAAAGTTTCGGCGGCAACGGGTTTGGGCGCGCAGACGTTCCGCTTATTGGATGCCGATTATTTCCGTCCGGACTTTACCGCAGCCGCTCACAAGGGGCATAAGATGGAAGCGAAAGGTTTTCTCATCCGCAATCCAGGCGATCTTCGCCTGAGCGTCACCTGGCTAGAGATGCTCGATTCGAGCTGCATGAAGTAAGCGGCTTAGGGGACTGGCGGAATTTCCATAAGCGCTAACTTAGCGAACTGTGAGCGAATTGGAACTCCCGGACGGGCGTTTGTGAGCGCCCCCCTGCCGCTTCACGGCCGTCCCCCTTTGCAAGGGGGACATTACATTCTCCCCCTTGCAAAGGGGGAGAGCCGCCGAAGGCGGCAGGGGGTTCTTAAGTTAGCGTATGACGCCGCTACAGTCGGATTTACTGTTCGCCACAGCCCTTGAGGTCGTTCAGCATATTCCCCAGGTCGGAATTCAGTCCGATTCCCTGACCGTAACGTCCGCCTCGAACAGAACGAATGAACGTGCTCGTCTCATCCAGCGGCAACGTCGCGGAGTTGCGGCAAAAAGCGCCCCAGATGCCGTCCTGGTGCAGGTACTGTTCGACGTTCGAAAGATAGAAGGCAGACACGGTGGCATCCATGTCTTTGAGATACTTGCCTACGGCGCGAATCGCCGAGGGTCCGCCGAAATTTCCCACGATGGGAACAATGAGGTTTTTTGTCTCGAGGTCTTTCAGAACGGCAAAATTCTCTTCGGTTGCGAGATAGCTGCGCGGCTGCCCACTCTCGTCCGTGGCAATCATCAGCTCCGCATAGGAGACACGGCCGTATCCGCCACCACCGCCGCCGGAACTCGAGTTGTAGTTGATGTCGGGTCCAAACCGGTAGAAGTTGCGGTACACGTAATCGATACCGCCAAGATCGTCGATGGAAACCGGGAACCCGTGCGTAAGCAGGAGATGGTCCTTAATCGCCTTTAGGTTTTCCTGATACAGCGTTTCGGCCGCCTCAACTTTGGAATACGCTGTGAAGATTTCACTCGCTGTGGATTGCGGCCCAAGTCCATCCGGCCGTTTTTTTGAAAACAATCGGGAGACGAATTCCGCGCGGTCACTCGACAACTCGAACAGCGCCTTATACATCAATTGCAGATCGAGATTTCCACGGCGGATATCGACAATGAAGGCCAGTTTGGGCTTCAACGCGGCAATATACGTGAAGTTCTGTTCCGGCCCGACGCCCATGTAAACGAGGCCGGTCTTGACAGTCCGATTCAGCTCAGGAATCACGTACTGGAAATAGTTTTCGTTCGAAAGCAGGTTATCGGATCGGAATCTGCCGTCCGGCTCCGAGAATTCAGAGGTGATTCTCCAGAATTCGGTGTCGCCGAGACGTGCCGGAAGCGTCTGCGCCGCCCCTCGCACGAGAGGTGCGAACGGAAGCGTGCCGATCTGGATAATCAGAATGAGTACAGCAACAGGAAAGTATTTTTGTCTTTTCATGGTTTCGCCGCTCGTTTGTGCTTGTCCTAGCCGTGTAATTCGGGGACAGAGGGGTCAGACCCCTCGTCCCCCTTTCCGATTCAGGGAACGAGGGGTCTGACCCCTCTGTCCCCGAAATTCGCGACATTATGGCACCGCTCTATCCATGTGTCACGATTAACCCGGCGCATCAGCGCTAACTCTGGTCTCCGCGAATTGGTCAGATCCGGATCGGGCATTCCGCCAATTTATTTTTGCGCAAGCCCTTAGAAGGAGGCGGAATTTTTCGCTCACGGTCTTAGCAGCGGGATGCTCTCCACTGCGGGCGGACGCGGCAGGGCTTGAAGAAACGCGTAAATGTCGGCGGCTTGCGGGTCGGTGACGACTTTCGCCGTATAGGGCGGCATCTCACCCGCTGGTTTGCGGATATACGAGAGGAACCGGTTATAGGCGATGGGGTTCGGACCGAGCCGGGGACCCGTGGCCGTCGAGCCCTGCGCTTCGCGGCCATGACACTCGTAGCAGCCGAACTTTGCGAATAGCACCCTGCCGTTTTCGGCGTTGCCGCGCGGCGCGTTTGCGGGGGCGGGATTCTGCGCCATTACAATGAGCGACGCTGTAACGATCAGAGCGGCCAGAGAAACGGAAAAGCGAAATGGTTTCATCTCCAGGTCCTCAGCGTGGCTGCGTCACCACGTCGAGAAGCGCCGCGTCCCCACGTTTGACCGCCGCGATGGCGCGCTTGATTGCGGGTCCGAGATCTTTGGGGTCCGTGATGGGCCCCTCGGCATAGAGGCCCATGCTTTGCGCCATTTTCGAGTAATCCACATTGGGATCGTCGATGGTGGTGCCGATATGAGGCCGCTCGATCCCACGGTTGTGGCGGTTCGACATGCGTTGCAGGTGCATGACCTCCTGATGGTACGCACGATTGTTATGCATGACGCTCAACAGCGGAATGCGATGATGCGCAGCGGTCCACAGAACGCCCGGCGCATACATCAGGTCGCCGTCGTTCTGAAAATTCACCGATAACCGGCCATACTTCTTGTTGGCGAGCGCCGCGCCAACGGCCGCCGGAGCGCCGTAACCGACGCCGGCGCCGCCGGAGCCACCGATGTACTGGTAGTACTTATCAAATGTCCACAGCCGCTGCGGCCAGCCGCTGAGGGAGGTCGAAACCAGAGACCAGTCCTCCGTCTTGATTTGCGCCCATAACTCTGCGGACAGGCGGGCCGTACTGATCGGGCTTGCGTCCCATGCATAAGTGGCGTCCGTCCGCGACTGTTCCAGTGCCGCCTGGCTCGCTGAGGCCAGCTTTACGCCGCGAGCCTGAAACGCGTTTTTACGATCGGGCGTGATCAATTTTTTCACCGCTTCAATCAGCGCCGGCAATGTGGCCTCCGCGTCGGCGGCCATCGCTACGTCGATTTCCGCGTACCGCTGGAAGTCCTGGTAGTTGGCTTTCGCATAAAGATCAAGCGCCGTAATACTGATCAGCTTCGCGCCGGCTTTTGTGATCGAGCGTGAGCTGCGTTCTAACTGATCCCGATAGGCGTTCACGGTTCCCCAGAAATCGGTGAGCTCGAGACCTAAAATAACGTCCGCATCCGCAACGAGCGCACGGCCGCGGCTGGACTGATTGAGAGGATGGCGTGACGGGAAGTTCATTCGGCCGCCCTGGTCGATGACAGGCGCCTGCAGGGTTTCTGCAAGCTCAATAAGATATTTCAGGCCGGCCGGGGTCCGCGCGGCACGATCGGCAATGATGACGGGGCTCTGAGCCGCGGCAAGTAAACGCGCCGCCTCGGCGACCGCGCCCGAATCGCCCTGGGGCGGCGAGGTCCGCGTCAGCTTTGGGATGCGCAGTTTGTCGGTTTCATGAATGGGTCTTTCTTGAAGTTCGGCATCGGCCACCAACAGCACCGGTAACATCGGCGGAGTCATCGCCATCTTGTAGGCGCGCACCGCCGACTCGGCGAAATGCGGCAACGAGATCGGCAGATCGTCCCACTTCACATAGTCGCGCACCATCGCCGCGGCGTCCTGGACGGAGTGGGCCCATTCGACGCCGGGCCGCCGCATGGTGGCGTCAATCGAGTTGCCGACAATGATGTACACCGGGGCCCTGTCGCAGTAAGCGTTGTAGATCGCCATCGCCGCATGTTGTAAACCGACCGTTCCGTGGGCGAGTACTCCCAGCGGCTTGCCT
>Ga0066710_100006545_pt1 | contig 10911 bp, 9 predicted proteins | sample GraSoiAngelo_159_FD_79666 | JGI IMG/M metagenome (GOLD analysis project Ga0066710, IMG submission 79666) | Grasslands soil microbial communities from the Angelo Coastal Reserve, California, USA - 14_1009_16_40cm | ecosystem: Environmental > Terrestrial > Soil > Grasslands | place: USA...
GACGCCCCCCCCGCCCCCCGCGCCGCCTCCAGGCCCCCACCGCCCACCCCGAGCGGGGGGGGGCCCCCCCGGCCCCCGCCCTGGAGGCCCCGAAAGCGGGCACCCGCCCCCCCCCCCCCCCCTCCTCCCCCTCCGGCCGGTGCAGGAACTGCACCCCCATCGACTGGAGCTTGGCGTTGACGTGCGGGTTGTGGATGATCTCGCCGACAAGAAAGGTGCGTTTTGCCGGAAACTTGGTGCGGGTCTCGTAGGCGTACTCCACGGCGCGATCCACCCCGTAGCAGAACCCGAACTCCCGGGCCAAGCGGAAGGTCACGTCGCCGACGGTGAGGGCGAACCCGGCGTTGCGGACCGCGTCCACGACGCGGCTGTGGTAGTCGGCGGCAAGGGCGCCCTCGATGGCGCCCTTGAGCCCGAAGCCCTTGCGGTAGTAGGTCTGCTCCACGCCCTCAATCTAACGGCGTCGCGCCGCCCGCGCGCACCGCGTCGAGCACGCGCTGAACTTGGACGCCGTCGCGGAACGTGGCCGGCGTGCCCTCCGCCGCCCCGCCCTCCAGCACCCGGACCAGCTCGCGCATCAGCCGCACGAACGAGCGGGCCCACATGTTGTTGACCGGGACCTGCCCAGAGAGGTCGTCCGTCACGGAGATATCCTCGAGCGGCGCGCCGGGCCGGCCGACCTCGAGCTTTGTTTCGCCCCTGAGCACGAACGTCCCGTCGCTGCCGGTGATTTGCGCGTGGTGGCCCGTCCCATGAAACGCCACCGCGGTGAGCGTCACGGTCGCCACCGCACCGCTGCCCAGCCGCAGCACGAAGGTCGCGAAATCGTCGGCCGTCACGGGCCGGGCCGCGCCGCTCTCGTCGCGGCGTTGCGCCACGAACGTCGCGACCCCGCCGGCAACGTGGACGACCTCACTTGCCGTCCAATAGCGGCACAAGTCGATCAGGTGGGAGCCTACCGCGCCGAGGATGCCGCCGCCCTTCGCGGCGTCGGACCACCAGGTCCACGGCGCGTCGGCCGCCTGCGGGCGCCCGTCGCCGCGCAGGTAGGGTCGCAGCACCAGCTCGAGGTGACGGACCTCGCCGATCGCGCCCGCGCGGATCAGGTCGTGCACCTTGCGGCGGTTCGGCTCGTAGCGCAGCTCGTGGTCGATCCAGGCCAGCTGCCGGGGTCGCCGCTCAGCCGCTGCGAGCATCCGCTGCGCCTCGCCCGCGTTCAACGCCGTCGGCTTCTCGCACAGCACGTGCTTGCCGGCCTCCAGCGCGGCGAGCGCGTAGCGCGCGTGGCTATCAGGCGTCGAGGAAATCACGACGAGATCCACCTCGCCCGAGTGGGCCAGCTCGACCCCGTCGCTGAAGACGTGCGGAATCCCGAACTCGCGGGCCGCGGCCTCCGCGTTGGCCCGCCGCCCGCTCGCCACGGCCGTCACGCGTACGCCGGGCACGAGCCGCAGCCCGGGCAGCTGCACCCGCCGCGCGAAGCCCGTGCCGATGATCCCGATCCGAACGGTCATGGCCGCGCCTCGCACCGCGCGCTGTCCGCCGCCGGCGTTGTCTGGTCAAACTCCGCCTCGACCCGCACGCGCCGCCCGCCCGCGATCTCCAGACCCGCCCCCCCCACCTCGGCCGAGACCTGGAGCCGCTCCCCCTCTACCCCGGTCCCCCTGTTGGCCTTCACCGTGACCCACCCGCTGTCGAGCACGACGCCGTGCGCGATGTCTCGCGTCATGAACCGCGCGGCCACGACGGCGCCGCGTGGCGTGAGCGTGTCCCCCCGCGTGAGGACCGGGTAGCGCCCCGAAGGGAGGGAGTCGCCGGGCCGCAGCCACACCAGCACACCGTTGCCCCGAACCTCACCTTCCAGGACGAACCCGCGCGCGCCGCCGCAGCGCCGCAGCCACGCCGGCGTCTCGAAGCGCACGCTGTCGCGCGGCGAGTACCCCACCCGGGCGCTGAGGTGGCCGTCCGTGTCCCCGGTCGCTGCGCGGCACGCGACGACCACCAGCCCCAGCAGCACCGCGGACCGGCTCACGGGGCCTGCACGCCCAGCGCCGCGCGGGCGGCCTCGACGGTGAGCGTGTGCGGAGCGAGCGCCTCAATCAGGCCTGCCGGCAGCGGCTTGGGCCGGAGGTGGGTTCGGTCCACGCACACCAAAACCATCCACCCGGCGGCGCCTAGCCTGGCGGCGTCGTTCCGCAGGACGTCGAAGTTGAGGGTCATGGATTTGGTGCCGATCCGCCCGACATATGCGGCCACCCGCAACCGGTCGTCGAGCCGCGCGGGCCAGAAAAACTCGCTGTGCACCACCTTCCGCGGCAGGAAGATGTCGTAGCGGTCGAACACCCGGGCATAGGCGAGGCCGCACGCCCGGAACAGCTCCGTTTCGGCGATCTCGAAGAACCGCACGTAGGACCCGTAAAAAATGATGCCCGCGAAGTCCACATCGGACCAGCGGACATATTCCTCGACGAGGTATGGGGCGGGCATGCCCCGGGAAGCTAACGCCTAGCGGGTCTCCCGAAAGCGGTGGAGCCCATACGACTTGAGGCGGCGCCACAACGTAGTGCGGCTGATGCCGAGCCGCCGGGATGCCTCGGCCAGTCGGCCGCCGGTCGCCTCCAGCATCTCCATGATCGCCTTGCGCTCACGCTCCGCCAGGGTGCCCCCGGTGTCGTGCTCGGACACCGGGAGGAACACGGCATCGCCGAGCTGCGAGCCACCGACTTGCAGCCGCTTGGTCCGGCCCCCCAGCGCTGTAAGCCGCCGCCGCAGCACGTCAGGGCGCATCGCGGCGAGATCATCTATCCCCTCCACCAGCCGCCGGGCGTTTTGGTTGGCGTACACGAGGCGCTCGTGGGAATCGAACACCACAATCCCTTCGCCCATTGACTCCATGACGGCCTTGTCGAAAGGCGCGAACGAGATGGGCGGTGGCAGCTGCGGCATCTTGCCCTGAGCGGCGCTGATACGCGTCTGCATACGCCGTACTCCCGGAGCGGTTTGTTTCACTGCAGGACCATACGTGAGACCCCCGCTTCCGCGACGCGTCACGGCAGCAACGCAGCCCACGTCCCATCCCGCGACACGGCAGCAAGCCTCCTAACCCATTGCGCCCCAGCCTTGGCGGCCTTGCAAGAGGAGCCTGCGTGCCCCATTATTGAACGAACGATCAATATCATGCCTCGAGACTCCACCCCCGCTCGCTCCGCAATCCTCGCCGCGGCGCTCCACACGCTCCGCCGCGTCGGGCTCGACGGCTTCTCGATCGCAGCCGTCGCGCAGCGCGCCGCCGTGGCGAAGGGCCTCGTGCTCTACCATTTCGGGTCCCGCCGGCAGCTCCTGGCCCGTTGCGGCTCGGCGATCGCCGACGAGCGCGCGCGCCGACTCGCGGCCGCACAGGCGGTCGGCAGCGGCGCCGCGGCCGCCGACGCCTGCTGGGAAGAGCTCCTCAGCCAGGAGTCCGACGGCACGGCCCGGGCCTGGCTGGCCCTCTGCAGCGCCGACGTGATTGACCGATCGACTAGACACGCGGACTTCGAAGAGACCGCCCGCGCAATGCTCTTGGACGGCTGTGCGGTGGCCATCGCAACCGGCGCGCCGCTGCAGGAAGTGCGGGACGCCTTCGACACCGGGTGGCTCGCGCTGCTCGACCTGGCGACCCGCCCCTAACGGCGCCGCGGGCGGCGCCCGCCCCGCACCAGACGCACCCGCTCGACCCGCGGCAGTTCGGACAGCTGCCGCCGCAGCTCCTCTGGGCTCTCCCCCCGCACGGCCGGTCGCCTCCCGCGCACGACCGTGAACCGCACCGGACGATCGAAGGCGGGGAGGTCTCGCCACTGCAGGCGCCGCGCTTGCCCCTCTTTCAGCCGCAGCCGCACGAGGCCGACCCCCCCCTCAACGTCGTATTCGAGCGGCACGCGGTCCCCGTACAGGTGGACGGAAGCAGGGAGGGCGTCCAGCCGGGCGCGTTCGGCTTCCGGGATGAGCGCGTCCACATCGAGCCCCACTCGCGTCGCCAGGAAGTCCTCCCAGGAGCCCACCCCCTCGAGTTGCGCCGCGATTCGCTCGCCGATCCGTTCCGTCGCCGCGGCCGTCAGGCTGCCCCCCGAGCGCCGCCAAAACTCCCCCAGCCGCTCGCACGCGCGACGCAGCCGCCCCTGATCCGGATGGGCTGTCTCCCCTGCCAGCAGGGCGGCCACGAGGGCCTGCCGCGCCGCACCGGCGAGCTCCCGGGGAAATGGCGACACCAGGGGCTCCACGTCTCGCTCGAGCAGGAAGCCGAAGTAGTGCATCTCACGCACTGCCACCAGGCCCTCGCGGCGGCGCTGACGCTCGAACACGACCGTCGGCGGGCTGCGTCGCGCGTAACGGCGGATGGCGCGCTCGGGGATCTGGGTGCCCTCGATGCTGGCGCGAGGCACGCCGAACCGGTCGGCGAAATAGCGGAGGGATCCGGCAATCGCTCCCCAGCTCCCGCACACCGACCCGCGCGACACCCGCGCTTCCTGGCCGTCGGCCGTCTCCTCATCGATGACGAGATCGAAGGGCATGATTTTGGCCACTAGCTCGGCAAAGGCGTTGAGGGTCTGCTCCCGTGCGAACGGCAGCTTTTCGGGCAGCGGCACCTCCAGTTGGCGGTAGACCGACGCCGTTCCCAGGGCCACGTCCTCGATCGCCTTCACCAGGACCCCGCGCCCCTCGGCCCACCTGTCGATGGTGTCGTGAAACAGGTGGCGGGGCAGACCATAGACCTCGCCCAAGTAGCCGTGCTTATTCACGGCATCCGTATAGACGTTGTAGGCGGTGAGATGGTCGCTGCCGGACACGATCAAGCCGCGCAGGTCCCGCTCTTCGCGCGTCATCCGGTGCAGCGACTCGATGTTGGCCGCCACCGCCACCATCGGCACCAGCTCCGCGTCGGCGTGCACCAGCAGCTCACCCCAGGGGCGCTCGACCGGCATCGCCTCCACCTCGCGCCCGTAGGACGTGAGCCGCCCGACCTCGATCAGGCCGCGGTCGGTGAGGAGCTGCACCGCAGCACGGTAGGCGCGCCGGTCGAGCGGCACGGGCAGCTCCAGATCTTGCGCGTCGACGCCCAGCGCCGCGCACGTGATGGCCACGCGCTCGGCATCGCCGGCCAGCTGGAACTCGGGGGGGGTGGGCACCAGCCGATCGAAGCTGAGATCCCGATCGCTCAGGATGTAAACCTCCCCTCCCTCCACCCGCCCGTGAACGCGGCCGGCCATCTGCAGGATCTCATTCGCGCCGAGGTACAGTCTGGTGAGCACGTTGCGGCCCCGTTCAACCACGTTGGCATACCGGGCGTCGTAGATCACCACCGTGTCCAGCCCGCGGATGTTGAGGGCGGACTGCCCCGCCGCTGTCATGGCCAGCAGGAACGGTCTTTTCACCTGTCCGTCGAGAAACGGCCGGATGACGCGAATCGGCTCCCCGCCGTGGTAAAACGCGGTCGCGAGTCGGGGCCAGCGGTCGCCGATATCCTGGGCGATCTCCTCCACTTCCGCCCGAGTGGGCACGAACACCGCCACCCCGCGGCGCTCGCGCACGAGGCGTTGAATGAAACGATCGTTCAGGAACTCCTGTGGACGCAGGGGCAGCACACGCACGTCGGCCGCCCGGGCCGGGTCGAACGCCCGCGTCTGGAGCACCTCGGCTGAGCTCAAGTAGCGGGCGTAGAAGCTCGGGTCCACCGTGGCCGATAGCCAGATGAACCGACAGCGCGCTCGCTTGCCCAGAGCCAGGCACAGCTCCATTTCCGCCGAAGTCTGGTGAATCTCGTCCACCACGAGCGAATCCCGCGTCGTGATCAGGCCGTCCTGAAACCAGCGCCGGGCGATCCCGGTGGTGACGATCACGACGTTCCAGGTGGGCGTGGCCGGCGTGGCTTCGCGCTCGCGGTTCACGACGCCGACCTTGAGGGGGCCCTGCAGAATGGTCTGGGCGATCGAGCGGATCGCGAGGGTCTTGCCGGTGCCCGTCCCGGCGACGATGCCGAAGCCACGGCCCGAGTCGGCGAGCCGGCGAATGTCGGCGCCGTGCTCGCGCTCGAGCAGCGTCTCGAGCTCGAGGCCGAGCGCGAGCTCGATCGTCTCGCATGCCGCCCGCGTCGGTGCGATCACGATCACCCGCCCGGTGTCGGGCTCGGCAGCGAGGAAGGCCTGAGGATCGGGGGGAAGAAAGTGATCGCGGCTGAGACGCACGGCCGCAATATAAGAAGGCGGGAGGCACGCGCGCGCGCCTCCCGCCTGCCCTCCGTACGCTGCGGCTCTGCCTAGGGCGTCAGTAGCCGCATCGGTGGTGTGTCCAGCACGCGCGCACCGGACGGTACGGACGGAAACGCCCGCGGAAGCGCTTCACGTACCCGCGCTCGAATACGTAGAGCCGCGGGTACACGAACAATGGCGCGGGTTCCACCACGACGAGCGCCGGCCGCCGATAGCGCGGCCGGTGCACGACGAGCGGCGCGGCACGCCTCACGAACACGAACCCCGACACATAAGGGCGTGGCGCGCCGAAGCCCACCGAGACACGCCAGCGCGCCTGGGCCGCAGCCGCAGCGGCGCCGACGGCCAGGAGCATCGCGAACAGCACGGCGATCTTTTTCATGGTGATTTTTACCTCCTGGAGCTGCTTCTTAGGAAGACCCGTGCCAGCAGGGGATCGTCACATAATCGGTTGCGCTATCGAGAGTTGCGGAGCGACCACCGAACCGATGCGCGGTGCCGACTGTCCTTGGGCAGAGACACTGTCCGACACTACCGACCGACCGACGGTCCGCCCTTAATCGCCCAGACTGATCCCCAGATCCCGCGCCGTGGTGATAGTGTCCGAATCGAGGGGCACGCGCTTGGGGGCGGCCAGCGCCTGCGCCAGCGGGACGGCGGCGATGATGGGCGGTTGCAGCGCCACCATGTCGCCGAAGCGTCCCTCGGCGATCAGGCGCACCGCGGCAGTACCAAACCGCAGGCCCAGCAGGCGGTCGAACGTCGTGGGGCTGCCGCCCCGCTGCAGGTGCCCCAGCACCAGGGACCGGGTCTCCTTGCCGGTCATCTGCTGAATCGAGTGGGCGACTTTGTCGGCGATGCCACCGAGCCGCTCATGCTCGGGGTCGATCAGCGACACCGCGCCGCCGCGTGGCCTGGCGCCTTCGGCCACCACGACGATGCTGAAGTGACGGCCCTCGGCCTCCCGGCGCCGGATCTTGTCGCAGACCGTCTGGATGTCGAACGGGATCTCAGGGATCAGGATCACGTCGGCCGACCCCGAGATCCCGGCATTGAGGGCGATGAAGCCGGCGTGGCGTCCCATGACCTCGACCACCATCACGCGCTCGTGGCTCTCGGCGGTCGAGTGGAGCTTGTCGATGGCGTCGGTCGCCGTGGCGACGGCGGTGTCGAACCCGAACGTCGCCACGGTGCCGCCGACATCGTTGTCGATCGTCTTCGGCACGCCGACTACCGGGATGCCCTTCTGCATCAGGCGCAGCGCGATCCCCAGGGAGCCGTCGCCGCCGATAGCGATCATGGCGTCGAGCCCGTGGGCGCGGAACGCGGCGACGGCCTCGTCGGAGCGGTCGCGCTCGATCCACCCGCCGCCGCCGCCGCCCGGCGCCGGCTCGCGGAACTTGAACGGATCCCCGCGGTTGGACGTGCCCAGGATCGTGCCGCCCAGGTGGGTGATGCCGCGGACCTCTGCCGCGCCGAGCGGCACGATGCCGTCGTCGCCCAACAGGCCGCCGTAGCCCCGCCGGATCCCGACGCATTCCCAGCCACGGTGGATGGCCGACAGCACCGCGCCCCGGATGACGGCGTTGAGGCCCGGCGCGTCGCCACCCCCCGTCGAGATGGCGATCTTCATGTCAGCCCAGGGATTGCTTGATCAGCCGCACCACCTCGCCCGCCTCCGCGTGCCGTCCCAGCCCCTTCTTGGAGAACACCCGGCGCCCGTCCACTTCCACCTCGAATGCGCCACCCGAAGACTGGATGAGCTTCACGTCGGCGTGCGGGTATGACTTGCGAATCTCGGCCGCCAGACCGGTGGCCCGAGGCTCATAGTTTCAGACGACGCAATACTCGATGGTGACAAGCATGCCGTGAACGATAGTCGCGCTTGACACGCCGCGCCACACGGCCGAGTTTGCCCGGCATCCTCTACACTCCAGACGTTCCGGACCCCGTCGCATGAGCCCGCGCCTGCGGCAGCCCCGGTCTCCCGCACGAGCGGTGCAGGTGCCCATCACCCTCGGCGCCGCATTCGCCGTCGGCTGGTCGCTCTTCGCCTACGGATCCGGGCGAGTCCCGCTCGGCCCCGGCTTCGGGCTCGCGGCGCTCGCGCTCGTCGCCGTCGGGGCGCTCACCCGCCGCTACGGCGTCTCGCTGCCGGGGAACGGCTTCTCCTCCTACGTGCTCGGCACGATGGTCTTCGCGATCTTGGGCCGCGGGTGGACCTTCGCCGCCGTGGTCGCGCCCTGGGCGATGATCCTCGGAGACGTCTTCCTGCGGCGTCTGCCCCTGCGCGCCGCCCTTAGCAACGCGGCCCATCTCACCACCGGATCCGCCCTCGTGGGGCTCGGGTATGGCTGGGTGGGGGGCGCCACCGGCCGGGCCGCCCTGACTATCGCGAACCTGCTTCCCCTGGTCGCGCTCTTCGTCCTGCTCCCGCTCGTTGTGAACGGCACCTTCTACCTCGAGCTCGCCGTCGGACGCACGCTCGCGTGGGTGGACGCGCGGCTCACGGTCCGGTGGGAGGCGATCGTCTATTTGACGTCGGCGACGCTTGCGCTCGGGTGGCTCGCCCTGGCGCGCGGGGGGCTCCCCAGTAGCCCGCTGGCTGCACTCTCGGTCGCCCTGGCCGCCGCGACCGTGGGCACGGTCTACATCATCCGGATGGGCGTGCGGGCCGACGAACTCCAACTGATCCAGCGGCTCTCCCAGGCCATCGCGGCGGAGATCAACCTGGCCCGCAGCTTCCAGCACATTCAGGACCTCACCCGCCGCCTCGTCCCGTGGGAGCACATGGGGTTCGCGCGCTACGACGCCAAGCGTCGCGAGATGGAGCTGATCGCGGACACGGCCACGGGAGCAGGAGGTGCGAGGGGGGCAGGCGGCCACCAACCAGCGTTTCGGTTTGACGCCGACGCTGGCTTGACCGGCGAGGCGGTGCGAGCCCGGCGGCCGCTCGTGGCGCACGCGCTGCGTCGCGACCAGGTGGTGCTCCCCGAGGGCGAGACCCCCGGCTCGGAAGTCCTGGTGCCGCTGTACCACGGCGGTCAGCTCATGGGCTTGTGGAGTGTGCGGCACTCCGACCCGCAGATGTATCGCGAGTCCGACGGGGACATGTTGAACCTGCTGGCGCCGCAGCTCGCCCTGATGCTGGCGCTGGACGGCGCGGTGCGACCCGTCGTCGGCGCTTCCGATCAGATGACGCAATACCTGCAGACTCTGACGGCCACTGCCGAAGAGATCCACGCGTCGAGCCAGGAGGTCGCGGCCGCCGCGCAGCGCGCGAGCCACGGCGCGGCTCAAGCGGCGGCCGTGCTCGCCACCGCGACGCGTGAAGCGGACGACCTGCGCCGCAGCGCGGGTGCCGTCACGTCCGGGAGCGACCAGACCCGGGACGCGGGAGCGCAGATGGAGACGACCGCCGCGAAAGTGCGCTCGGCCACGCAGGGGGCCGTGCGGCGGCTCACAGATCTGGGCGTCACCACGGAGGAGAGCGTCTCCGAAGTAGTCCGCCTACGGGACGTCGCCGCGCAGGTCGAAAAGTTCTCCGAGACGATCGGCTTCATCGCCAACCAGACGAATCTGCTAGCCCTCAACGCGACCATCGAGGCCGCGCGCGCCGGGGTGCACGGGCGCGGCTTCGCGGTCGTCGCGGACGAGGTACATAAGCTCGCCGAGGAAAGCGCCCGCGAAGCCCGCAACGTGGGCAAAGCCGTCCAAGACACGCGCCGCGCCCTGGACCGCGCCGCACAACTGCTGGAGCGCATCCGCGGAGACCTGGGCGAGGTGGTCCAAAGCTCCGCTGAGTGGGTACAAGACCTGGACGGCATCGCCGACGCCGCGGCCCGCACCGCCCGGTCCGGCAAGCACGTGGCGGAGGTGGCACGCGCCAGCGTGGAGCTGGCCGCGCGCATCGCGCAGACCCTCGAGCAGGCGAAGAGCAGCGCCCAGACCTCGACCCAGGAAGCGCAGGCCGTCGCCACGGCGGCAGCCGAGCAACTGAGAGCCATTGAGGAACTCGGCCGGGGAGCCACCGACCTGTCGGCCTTGGCCGACCGCCTCTCGCAGGCCGTCCGGTTCGTGCGGGGGGAGAACGGCCGGCCGTAGGACGGCCGGCGCGGCGCTGTGTGGCGGGGTTTTGCTCGCAGTGCTCGGCTGCGGCGAGCCCGCCGGCCGGATTCCACCTCCTGGAGCGACCGGAGTCCCCCGCGGGCCACGCCCTCACCACCACGCTCTACACCGCCGGCGGCGCGGAGCCACTTGGCGGCTATTCGGTGTTCCCGCCCGACAGCGGCGTGTACGTCGCGGCGGTCCAGCCGGGAGGTGCGATCGGCGCGTGGACGCGCCAGGGCGACATGCCGGCGCCGCGCGCCTTCGCCGCCGCCACCGCCGGAACACGCTACAACTCCCGCTACGACGGCAGCGCACTCTACGTGATCGGCGGAATCGACGCGGCCGGCCCGCCCATAGCCACCGTATTGGGCGCCGCCATCGCCCGCGGGAGCGTGACCGGCCGGTTCGAGTTCCTGGAACCGCTGCCCGCCCCGGTGGCCGGGGCGATCGCCGTGGTGCGCCGGGGCCGGATCTATGTGATGGGGGGCACCGACTCTCTGGGACGGCCGCAGCAGGCTGTGTACGTCGGCCGCATCGGCGTTACCGGCCACATCGA
>Ga0066710_100006546_pt1 | contig 10910 bp, 10 predicted proteins | sample GraSoiAngelo_159_FD_79666 | JGI IMG/M metagenome (GOLD analysis project Ga0066710, IMG submission 79666) | Grasslands soil microbial communities from the Angelo Coastal Reserve, California, USA - 14_1009_16_40cm | ecosystem: Environmental > Terrestrial > Soil > Grasslands | place: USA...
CCGGTTGAGCGTCTCGTTGGCGTGCAGACAGAAGAAATACTTGAAGCGCGGCGTGACCTTATTGAGCATAGCGATATTCGCGCCGGCCGAAAAAAACTTCTCGCCGTGACCACGGAGCACGATCACGTGCACATTGTCGTCGAAGCGCGCCTGCAGGATCGCCTCGTCGAGCTGGCGCATCATCTCATAGGTGTAGGTATTCGCCGGAGGATCGTCGAGCTCGATGATCGCGAGTCCCTCCTCGGCGCGGTACTGAATGAGCGTCTTGACTTGCGGTTCGGTCATCGTTGCCATGGAATTATTTCGCCTCCGGATGAGTCTCGACGAAGCCGCCGAGGAAAATGCCCGCCATGAGATCGCCCAGCCGGGCAGGATCGATCTCGCCGGCCGGGTCGTACCAGTTGTAGATCCAGTTCATCATCCCGAACAGGATGTAAGTCGCCGCACTGCGATCGACCGCGCTCTGGTCCGGCGCCGCCTCGTTGAGAATCGACTCGAGCAGGTCGACATACTTTCGCTTGATCGCGCTCACCGCCCGCGGCGACGCCTCATGCGAGATCACCTTCATCTCAGCCATGTGCTGCGCGAAGAACGCCACGTGATGGTGTACGAAGGCATGCAGTTGTTCCTGCGGGTCACTGGCGGCCGCCACGGCCTGGCGAGCGCCGTCCAGGACCTGCGCGAAGCAGCGCTCCTGGATGAGCGCGAGCAGGTCTTCCTTGCCGCGGACGTAGTAGTACATCCCTGCCAGGGACATCCCGCTCGCGGCGGAGAGGTCCCGCATGGTCGTGGGATGGTAGCCCTTGTCCGCAAAGACCCGAGCGGCGCGGGCGAGCAGATGGTCGAGACGCTCGTCGTATGGTCGCATGATTTCGAACGATCGTTCGAATTGCGAAGCTACCCTCGTGGTCCCGTGCTCGCAAGCCCTCGCCGCCTTAATATTGCTACCGTTTCCACGTCCACCGACAAACGGACCCAATGGCGAATCCTCTGCCGCGAACCGATGCGGCGTCCGATGCCACGTTGATTGCGGCATGGCGGGACGGCGACGAACAGGCGGCGGCCGAGCTCGTTGGGCGCCACGCCCGGCCCTTGGCGCGCTTTTTAGCCGGCGCCGGCGCGCCCGAAGCGGATGTGGACGACCTGGTGCAGGAGACATTCATCCGCGCGTTTCGCAGCGTGGATCGCTTCCGCGGGCAGTGTCAGTTTCGCACCTGGCTGCTCACGATCGGCGGCAACGTGCTGAAGGACTTCGGGCGGCGGGCGGCGCGGCGCAAAGTGCTGCCGCTCGATGATGGCGTGCGTGACGCGACCGGCGACCCGCACGAGCATGCCGAAGCGAGTGAAGCAGAGGCATTGCTGGCGGCCGGATTGCAGCAACTGCCGCGACTGCAGCGGGAAGTGTTCCTGCTCAGGGCGCAGCAGGGACTCGAATACGAAGAGATCGCGGCGGCACTGGCGACGACGCCTGGAGCAGCGCGGGTGCATTACCACCATGCAGTGCGGAGGTTGAAGGAGATCGTTGCATGAACGACGAAGCGAGGCTGGAGAATCTTGCCAAGCGGCTCGGGGCGGCGGCCGCGGAGCGACTCGACGTCGCGACGACGGCGCGCAACGTCGTCGAGCGGCTGCGCGAGCAGCCGGTGCGCCGCGCGCTGTGGCTCCATCAGACGTGGCTGCGGATCGCCGCGGCGCTCGTCATCGTGCTGGGCGGTGCCGTGGTCGCGTCGCGGCTAACCCCGGGGAGACACCCCGGGGTCAGCGCACACGCCGCCCACTTCGTGGCGGACGACCTGGGTGATCTCTCGGCCGAAGAGCTGCGCGCTGTGCTCGCAGCATTCGACGAGATGGTAGGCAGCAATAGTGTCGCCGTCCCGGAGGGCAGTACGGATCTCCGTGAACTCGATGCGCACCAGCTGCGTGCTGTGCTGCGCTCCTTGGAGGGATAAATGAAGCAGCTCGTAGTTGTCAGTCTTGCCGTCCTGCTGGCGCCGGGCTTGGCGGCCCAGCAGCGCGACAGCCTACGTGCGCAGAGCGACACCGCCGAGGCGGGTCGGTTGCGCGCGCAAATCGAGCAGCGCTTCGGCGAGCGCGTGCAGCAAGATCTGCAGTTGTCGTCCGATCAGGCGACGAAGCTGCGCGCCACGCAGGAGCGGTTCGGCGCCCGCCGGCGCATCTTGATGGAGCAGCAGATGACGCGTCGTCGCGCGCTCGAAGGTCAGATGCAGCCCGGCGTCGCCGCCAACTCCGACAGCGTGCGCAAGTTGATGGACGGGATGCGGGCCGGGCGGGCCGAGATGGTCAAGATCGAGCAGGAGGAAGATCGCGAGATGTCGGGCTATCTCACGCCCGTGCAGCAAGCCCGTTTCCAGCAAATGCGCGAGCAGCTCATGCGGCGAGTTGGCGAGCTCCGGATGGAGCGGCGCGACCGTGAAGGGCTGCGGGGACGGGGCGGGATGGGCAGGAGTCCCCGAATGCGACCTGGAGGGCGGCGCCGGCCGATCTAGCTGAACCAAGCCGGCCGGCGATGACGCCGGCCGGCTTCGTTTCCAGCTCAGTCCTCTTGTTTACTGCCGGTGACGCTCTGAATCAGCGCCGCGAGTTTCTGCTGGTCGACCTGGCAGTCCCGCGTCGACGTGCAGTACGCCACCATGTCTTTCGGCCGAACGACGACAGGCGCGAACCACGGTGGCACGGCAGCGCCGATGATGCACAGTTTGGCGTCTTTTTTCTTCATTTTCTCGAATGCGAGATTGATGAGGTCTACCAATCCGCCCTCGAATTCGTCGTTCACATTGCGCAGGTCCAGCTTGGTGAAATGCGCATCATCGAAGCAGAGCCCGGGAATGGGGAACGGCATCACCGACGAGAGGCCGGGAACCGAGAACAGACCGAATCCCGGGCTGAAGCAGAGGGCCAGTTCTCCGGTTGTGGAGAACACCGTGAGATCCTTCTGGCTCACGTTGCGGACCATATATCTCCAGTCGAGGTTCGAGCAGTATCCCTCGCCGGGCTTGCGGGTGAGCCTCAGTCCGCCGGTGTGCAGCGCGTACTCGTACGTGTAGCTGATCCCGAGCTTGTTAAACCGCTTGCGTTTGGTATAGCTGTGATGTGCATGCTCCTGCTCCATCCCACGCAGCGTCGACGTCACCTCGTCTGACGACAGGGCGCCTGACTTGAGCGATTCGCACAACTGTGGGGTGATATCTCCCCCCAGCGCGGCCTCAGGGTCGATCTGCGTGCCCGCTTCGATCGGCCGCGGCGCGGCCGTCCGCTGCGGCTTGGGCGGCGCGGGCGGCTCCCGTCCAAAGCCGACGGTGATATTCGTGACAGCGTCGCGCTTTGGGCTTTGGAGCTGGTTGACGTCGAAGACGCACGGCGGTGATGCCGGCGTACCGGCCGACCGCCGGCCGGGAATGGAAGGGCGCTGTCCCCAAGCCGTCGACGAGACCAGCGCAAGAGCAATGATGCAACGAACGGTCCTCATAGTGCCTCCTCAAGGGTCGCGGGTGCTACGGAATCCGAATGTGAATCCGCCTCTTCGTCGGCTGGAGCCGCCGTTGGACCGCTCGCTTGGCTTCCGACGCGGCGCCGCTGTCCGCAGTGGTCAGGGAATCGGTCGGAGCAACGACCGGCGCGTCCTGCGCGGGCGTACGCGATCCGTCGCCCGCGGCTGAGCCTTCTATCGAAATCGGGTCCTTTTGGAATGCCTGCCGCGTGCTCGCGCTCAATCCGTCGACCGCGGCGTTGAGCTCTTGCAGTGCCGCCGTCGCGGCCGCTACGCCGCGCGCGCCGCGTAATTGCTTGAGCGCCGCCTTGACGCGCGTAACGTGATCGGGCAGGGCACCGAGCAGTTGAAGACCCGCCACGATGAGGTTCACGTTCCGGTACTTGGCGAGGAACTGTGGGACGAGCGGCGTCAGCGCATCGATTGACGCTTGCAGCTTGTTGACTGATCGAGCGCAGCACGACTCGACGACCGCACTCGTCGAATCGTTCGTCGCTTCCTGCGCCACCGTGTCCATCTGCTGCTTGAGCGCGTCCACCTCTCCGTCCACGGTCTCGACGCTATCGTCGAGCGAGGAATCGAAGACCGGCATCGCTGGAGCCGCGAGCACGCTCTTGTTCGTGGGCTCGGCGGCTGCGACGACGCGGTAGCGGTAGATCATGCCGTGCTCGCCGACAACGTAGGCGCGATCGCGTCGCGGCGCGCTCAAGCCGTTCACGCCAGCCGGGAATCCAGCCTCGCGAGTGGTCCAGCGGCGACCGCCGTCCGTCGTATACGTGAGGACGTCACCCCGCGTGCCGCCGCAGCAATACGACCAACCCACTTCGGGATCGGCAAAGCGGATCGGCCCGAAACGGGCCGAGGCAGCGGCGCCCACCCAGGTCGCGCCGCCGTCGGTGGTGCGGTACAGCGTCCCCCAACCGTGTTGGAAGCCCACCCTTTCGTCCAAAAAGAAGACTTCGAAATTGCGCTGATCGCCGGTTTCTTCCGGCCCGACCTGCACCGTCCAGTGTTCGCCGCCGTCGCTCGTGTGCGCGAGGATTCTCGCGTCGCCGACCGCATAGCCGACATTCGGACTGGCGAAATGCACGGCTACCAGATTGCAGTTTCCTTCGCGCGTCAGTCCCGCGACCTCCATCTTCGCGCGGCAGGTGAACACGTCCTGCCACGTCCGGCCGGCGTCGCGCGTGCGCCAGATCTTTCCGGCGTAGGCACGAAACCCGGTGGTCGGCGAAACGAATGTGAGTCCGCCAGCGACGCCGGACCCGATGCGTTCCCACGTCTCGCCATCGGTCGTGCGCAGCAGAATGCCGTAATGCTGTAGCGCCCAGCCATGGCGGGCGTCGATGAACTGGAGCCATTGAATCGGCGAATCCTTAGCGGTCGGGTCGCCGCCGAGCTGCGCGGTCCAGGTCACTCCGCCGTCGTTCGTGTGCAGGATGGTGCCGGCATCGCCGGCAACCCATCCGACGTCCGGCGTCACGAAGAAGACATCATTCAGCTTGAGATCCTCGGAGTAGTTCACCGGCTCCCAGATCCCCTTGTTGGCCGCGCGCTGTGCGGCCGCGCTGCCAGCCATCGCGACCTGACACACGATCGCCGCCCTCCACAGCTGGTTGAGTCGCATCATTCCCTCCTAGTGGCCTCACCCTCGACGATTTTCTGTTCGAGCGCATCGAGCCCGGCGCTGAGATGCGCGAGCGCCGTTCGCGCATCGCGTGGATCGCGCGAGTGGGCCAGCGTCTCGAGCGTGAGCCGGACCCGCTCGACCAGCGTCAGGAGCTGCGGCGCGAGCTTCAGTCCCTGGTCCTGGAGGCGCCGTGCCTCGGCGGCCAGCAGGTCGACACCGGTCCGCATCGCCGCGAGCGAATCTTTCCATCCGAGTGGCTGCCATCGGTCTGCTGCGGCATTCAGTCGCGCGCGCAGCGTCTCGCTCTCGAGTTTCAGCGTCAGCACGCGTCGGGCGATGGGGTCGAAGCGCGACGGCACTGTCGAATCGCGCGCTTGGGCGCGAAGCGCGGCCGGCTGGACGCCTATCGCGATCACCAACCCGATCACGCCGAGTCTTCTGCTTGCCGGACTCATACCGAGGGCGTAAGATGAGACCACGCGATCAGCCGATTCTCCACCCACCATCAACCGGACGTAACGTGTTGCGGTTGCGGACGCTGGGCTCCGTCTCTCTCGAAGCGGATGACCGTCCCCTGACGGGGAGGGCGTCGCAACGGCGGCGACTGGCGCTGCTCAGCCTCCTTGCCGTGGCACGGGACTGCGGTCTCACGCGCGACAAGGTCATCGCGTTGCTCTGGCCGGAGCGCGACACACAAACCGCTCGCCACGCGCTGTCGCAGATGTTGTATGCGATTCATCGGGAGCTCGGTCAGGATCCGATCCTCGCGGGCGTGGACGATCTGCGTCTCAATCCGGCCGTCATCACCAGCGATGTCGCGGAATTCGAGGAAGCGGTCGCGGCAGGACAGCGGGAGGTCGCCGCCCGGCTGTACGCGGGTCCATTCCTGGATGGCTTTTTCATCTCGGATGCGCTGGAATTCGAGGAGCGTGTGGGCCGGGAACGGCAACGGCTCGAGTCGACCTACGCGTCGATTCTCGCCGCGCTAGCTGAGGAAGCGGCGTCGAGCGGCCGGCGCAGCGGGGCGGTGGAGTGGTGGCGCAAGCGCGCGGTGCTGGAGCCGCTCAACTCGAGACTCGCGCTGCGACTCATGAATGCGCTTGCGGACGTTGGGGATCGCGCCGGCGCCATTCAGCATGCGCGGGTTCATACCACGCTCTTGAAGCAGGAGTTGGACGCCGGGCCCGATGCCGAGGTGACGAAACTCGCCGAGCGGTTGCGGGCGGAACGCGCGGCACCGGCAGTTGCAGCACCGCCCGCCCCCATCGTTGTCGCCACATCAGTCACCCCTGCTGCTCCGAGGCGATATGAGCTACGGCAATTGGTAATCGTCGGCGGACTGCTGACGGTGCTCGTCGCTGGTGTGGTCACCGTCGTGCGCACGCGCGAGGCAGCGCCACGCGGTTCGCGGCCGGTCGTGCTCGGCACCATCGTCAGCACCGATCCGACGCTCGGGCTCGCGGTGCGCGAGGCGTTGCGTGCCGAGCTCGAGTCGAGCGGCGGAGTTCGTGTGCTCAGCGAAACGAGAGTGCGCGAGACACTCGTGCTGATGCGGTTACCGCCGGACACCGCGGTCGATGCGCCGCTCGCGCTCGAGATCGCGCAACGGCGCGGCGTGCCGTGGGCGATCGTCGGCTCGGCCACGCCGCTGGGCACGGGCGCGCAGCTCGTGGCGCAGCTGGTCGACGCAAGCACCGGAGAGCCAATCGCGACGCTCACGGAGCGACCGGCCGGCACCGAAGACGTCGTGGCGTCGGTCTCGCGACTGGCGGCCGCGCTCAGTGACCGGGCCGGCGACGCGCGCGTGCCAGCGAGTGCCGAGCCGTTGCCCCCCGTGACCACGGCGTCGCTCGCGGCGTTGCGGAATTACTCGCGCGCACGCGATGCACTGTTGCATCTCGACCGGGATGCCGCTATCGCGCTGCTCGAATCCGCCCTCGCGTTCGATTCGACGTTCGCGCTGGCGCACTATCTCGTCGGCGACGTGCTCTGGTATGTCGATCAGTACAGCCACAGCGTCCTGCATCTCACCAAGGCGTTCGCGCTCAGCGATCGCCTGCCGCCGCGAGAACGGCTCGTCGTACACGCCCGCTACGAGCAGTTGGTGCGCGATCGGCCCGACAGCGCGCTCGCCTATTGGCGGCAGCTCCTGGCGAGTTATCCCGACGAACCGCTGGCGTACGAGGGTCTCGCCTGGACTTACATGGCCTTGCGGCGGCCGGCCGATTTGGCCGCCCTCGCCGAAAGCGCCTTGCTCCGCAATCCGGTCTCACCGGACCTTGTCCGATTCGGTTATCAGGCGTTGATCGATGTCGGCGACACGCTGGGCGCGTTGCGCCTGGCGCGGGATGCTCGCGCGCTCGCGCCGACCGCCGAGTTAAGCGTTCGACTGATACTGCTCGAGCGAAGCGGCCTGTGGAGCGACGCGCTGCGCGTCCTCGATAGTTCGTCCCGGGCCAACACCAGCCAGCCCCGATTGCAGGGATCGCTCGCTCGACAGTTGTACCTGTTGGCCCTCGGCCGGCTGGAAGAGGCGCGGCGCGAGATGGAAGTCATCGTCCAGGGCCACTGGATGCAGGGACCGCACCGCGCGGTGCTCATGCAGGCGCAGGCAGAGATTGGGTGGCGCATGCCGACGGCCCGAACGAAGCCGCTCGTGCAGCGCGGGCTGGCGTTGATCGAGTCGGCGGACATTTATCCGCCGGCGCTCGCCCGGCTCACGGAATTGTTGGTGACCGCGGCCGCGCGGATCGGCGACACGACCACCATTCTCGCATCGCGCCGCATGATCCTCGGCCGCGACGCCGGACGACAATTGCACAGCTACACCGTGGCGTTGGAAACGGTCGATGCGTGCGCTGCATTCGCGCGTGGCGACATGCGCATGGCCGCCGTCGCGCTCGCTCGTTCCCGGCCCGCGACGTTTCATGGCCGCATGGACGCTCCGTTGGAGATGCTCGAGGCCGACGCGCGCGCCGCGCTGGGGCAGCGCGCGACGGCAGATTCATTGTATCGCGACGTCGCTGCCACTGCGTCGGTATGGCAGCCGCTGGCCCGCCGAGCGCTACAGCGAGGAACCTAAGCCACCCGCCGCGATTATATTTCGCCCCGCGCCCGAGTGGCGGAATGGCAGACGCAACGGACTCAAAATCCGTCGGGGGCAACCCCATGAGAGTTCGACTCTCTCCTCGGGCATCCGTTCTGGTCGGACTTCTGTGGGCATTCAACGCAGTCCTCGCCGTTGCACAACAACCCTCACTTCGAGGCACGGTCGTCAGCGCCGAAACCGCTCAGCCCCTCGGCTTCAGCATCGTATCGCTGCACCCGGGTTTGGGGCAGCAATTCACCGACACCGCCGGCACTTTCACATTCGGAATCGCAAAGACCGGCAACTATCTCCTCAGCGTCCGCCAGATCGGCTACGCGCCGTTCGATACACAGCTCGTCATCGGCGATGGCGCGTCGAGTGTGCACATCGCCCTGCGACACCTGGCAATCGAGCTGCCGCCCGTCACGATCTCGGCGACCGAGTGCACAAATCCCGGTCCACCCGACTCAAGCGACCCGGCGCTGCGCGCCGTGTTCGATCAACTCCAGGAGAATGCACGACGCTTCGAGCTGCTGGCCGACTCCTACCCGTTCCGCTACACGCTGGAGCTCACCGATCGGGAACTGACTCAGCGGGGAGACACGGGGCCACCCGTGGTGAAGACACTCTCCTTCTCCAGCAGCGACAATCGCCATCATCCCTACGCTGTCGGTCGAGTCGTCGAGCGGGGGTGGGGGCCGTGGGGATCGGACGGCGTCCTCGTCATTCGCAGCGCCGAACTGGACGATTTGGGAAATGCCGACTTCATCGCGAGCCACTGCTTTCATCTCGCGGGCCGCGACACGATCGGGGGCGAAACATTGGTACGGATCGACTTCGAACCAGCCACGCGCATTCACTCTACGGACATGGCGGGCGCGGCATACCTCGACTCGAGTACCTATGAGATCCGGTACACGACGACGCGGATCACCAAACCGGAGCGATCGGCATTGATCGATGTGCGTGCCGTGACCTTCCGGACGCGCTTTCGCAACATTGCACGCGGCGTCCCGCTACAAGATTCGCTCACGGCCGTTACCACCTACCAATTCGGCCGGCGAACCAACATTCAAACGCAGCGCACGGCAGAGGTTCGGTTTCGGCGGCCGCCGCCCCCGCCACTGCCGTAGGGCCTTGCGCGGCGAGACGCGATGGGGGGATATGTGGCCTCCCCAGGAGGTCACCATGGCTTTACCGCTGCTCCTCGCGCTGCTCCAGGCTGCTCACCCGACCACGGCACCCGTGCAGGCTCCCGTCGGCTCGGTCGCGGCCTGGACACTCCATTTCACTGGCGACGTCCGCTGGCAGCAGGTCACGCCCGCCGGCGCGCTCCTCGTCTCGACCGACGCGGCGCTCGCGGGCGTCGACGTCGAGCGCGGGCAAATCACCTGGCAGAAACCGGAGCTCGGCGGCCTCCCGGTCGACAGCGTCCGCATGGTCTAGGGCTCGTTACTGATGGAAGCGGCGAAGCCGGGCCTGTCCCTCATTTTCGATCCGGTCACCGGCACCGTGGTGTTTGACTCCCGGCGCTTGAGTCTGACGAGAGTCGTGACCCGGCGCGTGCTTCCGCAGACCGGCACGCTGCTCGTGCATGGGCAGCGAGCGTCGGGTCCGCCCGTGGTCGCGCTGTACGACCTGGCGACCGGCAACCAGCGCTGGGTGAGTGAATCGCTCTTCCAACAGACCGAACCGAAGCGCGGCGGCCTTGGCGGGCTGATGCAGGGCCTGGTGCGGATGGCATCATCGGCGACCACGCTCGAGGTGTTGCAGGCCGGCCCCGAGGTGATCGTGGTCCACACGTTGATGGGGCTGCGCGCACTCGATGAGAAGAGCGGAGCGATCCGGTGGACCGCGACTTTACCGATGGCGCCCTCTGGGACCGTGCCGCATCAAGTCAAACTCTATCCTTCGCTCGCCAAGCCCGACCGCATCTATGTGAGCTACGACGAGCGGCTCATGGCCTATCGCCTCGCCGATGGGCAGCCGATCTGGTCCAAACCCGCGACCGTCGATGGCTGGATTCGAGACATCGTCCAGCACCCGGCAGGCATCATCATGCTGCCGGTGGGACCGCCACCCAACCAGGCCACCGGCAACGTGCGCATCATCAACGGCGTCGTGCAGACCGGCCTCAATGTCGCGCGCTACGACGACGGCACGATGATCGCCGAAAAGCCGCTGCGGATGCGCGGCACGGTGAAGGACGCGATGATCGCCGGCGACGCGGTGGTGCTCGCCGTGGACGCCGACTCGCGCACCTTCGTCAACGTGCTGAACGTTGCGACGGCAACGGTGCGACTCGAGAAGGATGTCAAGATCAAGGGCCAGCTCGACTACGCCGAGCTGATTCCCGCGGGCCTGCTATACGTCTCCCGCTCCGACGCGGCGACGAACGGCGAGGTCAACGTCCTCGACCTGACGAGCGGCGAGCCGAAGTACAAGGATGCGATCGAGGGCACCAAGTCATCCGCCCTGCTCCATGCTGTCGATGGAAGCACGCTGTACGTCTATGCGAACAAGGACCGTCATCTCTACGCCGTGAATCGGCAGGACGGCACCTATCGCGCGCTGGGCGGAGAGATCAAGCTGGAAGGCGATGAGGACCCGACCGCGCTCGAGGTGCGCACGGCGGGACTCGTGCTGATCTCATCACAGAACCTCGTCACTGCCGGTCGAGACGG
>Ga0066710_100006549_pt1 | contig 10909 bp, 7 predicted proteins | sample GraSoiAngelo_159_FD_79666 | JGI IMG/M metagenome (GOLD analysis project Ga0066710, IMG submission 79666) | Grasslands soil microbial communities from the Angelo Coastal Reserve, California, USA - 14_1009_16_40cm | ecosystem: Environmental > Terrestrial > Soil > Grasslands | place: USA...
ATCGACGCGCCCCTCGACGATACCGTGCCTGCGACGCGGCCGATCATCGTGCGCGATCTGCTGACGTTCCGCATGGGGTTCGGCAGCGTCATGGCGCCCCCGGACACCTATCCCATCCAGCGTGCGATGCGTGAGCTCGTCATCGGCGGCGACGGGCCGCCGATACCGTCGAAGACGCCCGCACCGGACCAGTGGATACGCCGCTTGGGAACGCTGCCGCTGATGCATCAGCCGGGGGAAAGGTGGTTGTACAACACCGGGTCCGACGTGCTGGGCGTGCTGATCGCGCGCGTCTCCGGCCAGACGTTCGACGCTTTTCTCCGCGAGCGCATCTTCGAGCCGCTCGGCATGAAGGACACGGGTTTCAGCGTGCCGCCCGAAAAGCTCGACCGGCTGCCCGGCTGCTACGTGGCGAATCCCGGCACAGGCGCACTGGACACCTATGATGATGCTCGCGACAGCGACTGGAGCCGGGCACCGGGGTTCCCGTCGGGCGCGGGAGGACTGGTCTCGACCGTCGATGACTATCGAGCCTTCTGCCAGATGATGCTCGACAAGGGCCGGTACGCGCGCGGGCGCATCCTGTCGCGGCCTTCTGTCGAATTGATGACGACCGACCATCTGACGCCGGCGCAAAAGCAGGGGGCCGAGCTCTTCTTCGGGGATCACAGCAGTTGGGGATTCGGCGTGGAAGTCATCACGCGGCGCGACGATCTGGCCGCGGTTCCCGGGCGGTTCGGTTGGACCGGCGGTCTGGGTACGTCCGGCTATTCGGATCCCAAAGAGGATCTGGTCGGCATCCTCATGACCCAGCGGTTGATGGATTCGCCCGAACCTCCGCGGGTGTTTCGCGACTTCTGGACGTCGGCCTACCAGGCGATCGACGACTGAGAGCCTGACGCGCGCCCGTGCGGCTCATGGCACAGGTCTTGCGGGAGTCCCCCGCGAAGCCCGCAGAACTGTCGGGCGGCGGCATTGCGCCGCTGCCGAGACATTTCTGCCGTTCCTGGGCCGGGAATCACTCCCGGCCGGGCGCAGTTCCCAGGCACGCGTTGAAGGAATGATTCATGGGCACCGTCAAGACCGATGTGTTTCGTCGCACCGAGACTCCGCTCTCGGAGGCCGAGGAGCGCGCGCGCGCGCTCGAGCAGGTGCTCGCGCAGATCGGCGAGGCCGTCATCGTCAAGGACATGAATGCGGTCGTCACCTACTGGAATCGCGAAGCGATGTCCCTCTACGGCTATTCCCCCGAGGAAGCGATCGGCCAGCCGCTGCGCAAGCTGCACGCCGCAAGTCTCTCGGAGGCCGATTACGAAAAAGTCCTGCAGCGCATCCGCGCCGGACAGCCGACGTCGTCCACGACCGAGCGGCGCAAGCGGAGCGGTGAGACCGTACGTGTAGCGATCAGAACCACGCCGCTGGTCGATGCCCAGGGCCGGCTCATCGGCGAAGTCACCGTGGTGCGCGACGTGACGCAACTACTCACGGCCGAGGACGCCCTGCGCGGTGCACAGGCCACGCTCGAGGCGAGGCTCGCTGCAGTGCGCGAATCACACCGGAACCTGGCGCGCGAGATCGCGGCACGCCGGAAGGTCGAGAACGCGCAGCGCAGCGCCCATCAGGCGCTCGCTACGACGGTACGGCAACTCGAATTGATTCATCGCGACGGCGAGGTGCTCTCGCACATGGCCGAGCTGCTGCAGTCCTGTACGCAGCGCGACGAGGCGTACGGCATCGTTCGTGAGACGGTCGCCCGGCTCTTCCCGGGTGCTTCCGGGGCGCTCTACATCTACCGCGAGTCGCGCGACGTGGTCGAGCATGTCGCCACGTGGGGTGCAGGCAAGCCGCCCGAGCTCGTTCTGACGCCAGACGACTGCTGGGGACTACGGTTGGGTCGCCCACACTACGTACACCGCCAGGGCACCGTCCGTTGCCGGCACGCGCACAAGGCGGGCCAGAGCTACGTCTGCCTGCCGATCCAGGGACAGGGGCAAATCCTGGGATTGCTGCACCTCGCGCTCGACGTCGATGGCCGGACCGAGCGGCCGAAGGAATCGACCGAGAGACGCTTGCGTGCGCTGACGGACCGAGTGGGGCCGGCGCTTGCCAACCTCAAGCTGAGGGATGCGCTGCGCATGCTCGCGTTGCGTGACAGCCTGACCGGGCTGTACAACCGCCGTTACATGGAAGATGCGCTGAATCGTGAGCTGCATCGCAGCGAACGCAGCGGCAAGCCGGTCTCGCTCATCATGATCGACATCGATCACTTCAAGCGTTTCAACGACAGGTTCGGCCATGATGCCGGAGATTTCGTGCTCAGTTCGGTGGCGCGGGAGATGACCAAGCACATCCGGCTCTCCGATATGGCGTGCCGTTACGGCGGGGAGGAAATGGCTGTCGTGCTCGTCGACACTGATCTGGAGCACGCCATGGAGCGCGCGGAAGCGCTGCGGCAGGCGATCCGGGAGACGAATCTCACGCATCGAGGCCAGTCTCTACCCGCCCCGACCGCTTCGTTCGGTGTCCGGGTCTACCCGCAGCCCGGAACGAACATCGCGGATTTCGTGAAAGCGGCGGATCGCGCCCTTTACGCCGCCAAGGAAGCGGGACGAGACCGGGTCTGCCGGGCCGAAGAGCCAGCCGCCGCACCAGCCGGGGCCGTCCCGACCCTAGCCTAGGCGACGGTCCTCGGTGCGATCCTCCGCGCCGAAAACGTGAATCTGGCTGCGTCCTTTCGCCTTCGCCCGATAACAGCTCTCATCGGCCGCGCTCAGGATTTCCGCGACCGTGTACCGCTGCTCCGCGACGTTCACCACCCCGATGCTGACGCCTAACTCAAACCGGTGGGTCTGCCAGGAAAAATCGAGCTTTTCCACGGCGTGGCGCAGTGATTCGGCAATCCGCGTTGCGTGGTCCGGCGGGCAGTTCTCGAGCAGCACGCCGAATTCATCGCCCCCTATCCGGGCGAGCGTGTCACCCTCGCGCAGCTTGTCCTGAAGCAGCCCGCCGATCTCGCGTAGAAGCGCGTCTCCCGCCGCGTGGCCGCAGGTATCGTTGACCTCCTTGAACCGGTCGAGATCGAGATAGAGCACAGCATGGTGGCGCTGGAATTCGGCGGCGCTCGCGAGTGATTGGCCAAGCCGATGCTCGAATTCGAGCCGGTTGACGAGCCCGGTAAGCGCGTCGTGTCGTGCCTGATACGATAGCTGCGCTTCGCGTCGGCGGGCGCGCGTGGCGTCGTTGAACACCAGGACGGCGCCGACCATTCGGGCCGCCCGATCGCGGATCGGCGCCGCCGACGCGTCGATCGCGAATTCACCGCCATCGCGACGGATGAGAATCGTCTCGTCGCCAAGCTTGACCGGACGCTCGTCTTGCACGAGTTTCGCCACCGGATGGACCTCGGCGTGACGATTGCGTTCCTCGACGATGCGAAACACATGACCGAGCGGCATCCCCTTCGCCTCGTCCCTGGAGACGCCCGTCAGCGCCTCGGCCACCGGATTCAGGTATTCGACGTGCCCGTGCAGGTCGGTGGTGATCACCGCGTCGCCGATCGACTCCAGCGTGACCTGCGCCCGATCGCGCTCGGCGAATAGCTGCGCCTCCGCCCGCTTGCGGTCGGTGATGTCCGTGATCGCGCCGGCCATCCGCACCGCCTCGCCGCGCGCATTGCGTACCGACTTGCCGCGAGCCTGGAACCAGCGGTACTCGCCCGACCGGGTACGCATGCGCAACTCGACGTCGTAAGGCGTCTCGCCGATGACGTGGTGGTCCAGCGCGGTGAGCGCGGCCTCACGGTCTTCCGGATGCACGTGATCTTCGAATGACTCGAGCTTGTTGTCGAATTCGCCTTCGGCGTAACCGAGCAGCTTCTTGTAGCGCGGTGAGTAGTAGACCTTTCCGCTTTGCAGGTCCCAGTCCCAGACGCCTGCGTTGCTGCCGGACACCGCGAGGTCGAACCGCTCCTCACTGATGCGCAACGCGCGCTCGAAGGCCTCGCTGTTCCGAAGGATCCGTCGCGTCAGGTATGCCCCGCCCAGCACCAGCCCACCCGCGGCCAGCACCAGGGCGAGCTGCAGCATTTCCAGGGTCTTGCGCGAGGCTTCTCCCAATGTGTTCGAGAACGAGACTTCGAGCGGTGTGAGTTGTTGGTTGAGTACATCGATCCTGGCAAGGATCGGGGCGAGAGTTTGCGGCTGCGGGTCCCCGGCGACTATACGAGCGTGGAGCTCTTCCGCCGCAGCATTGAGCTCTGCGATGTGTTCGTCCCCTTCGGTCCAGTAATCGATCGCGCGGCGCATGAAGCCGACCTCGCGAAAGCGGCGAAACAGCGTGATCATCCCTGCGATGTCGTCGGGATGATTGCCGCCCGCAATGAATCCCTCACGCACGACAGCGATATCGGGTTTTGGTTTCTCCAGCTCGAGCCGCGCTCGCCGGTCGCCCAGCGGCACGGCGATCGCCGTGCGAAAAGCGCGAAAGTCCTCTTCGGAGCGCGATTGGGTGTAGCGGGACAAGCGGTATACGGCTTCCTTCTGCGCCTTCGACCACAGGCTCTCGCCACCCACGTAGGCGCGACCCGCCGAGACTATATTGAGGCTTTCGTTCGCGAGCAATGCGAGAACCACGATGACGGCGAGAAACGGCCAGCTCACCAGCGTCAGGCGCCTGTGGCCTCCGGGAGAGCGTCTTTTCCGTGATGCCGTCATAGCCTCTTAGTAGACGCGATATTCCGGCCCGGGCGGCATGGAAATGCTATCCGTCGTACCGCGCTCTCCCCCTCTTGGAGGACCGACAGTTCGGGACGCGGTTAGTTCGTGGCGTCGCGACTCTGCAAGTCGATGAACATGCCACGGTCGTGGCGGCGCGGCCATGTCTCTACCCGCCCGCGAACTCCATCAGTGCCCGCGCGTACGCCGGCGCGGTCGGCTCGTGCATGAAATACGCGTCGATCTCGCGCCATGACGTGGCTTCGAGCGTGCGCGCCCACTGCTTGAGATCCGCGTCCGAATACGTTTCGAGTCGAAGCCGGATATAGCCCCAGGGCGCCGTTTCGACGAGCGGCGGCGGCGCGTTGTCTTCGCGCTCGGAAAGACACAGCGCTGCCCCGGCGCCCTTCAGGGCATCGTACACATCGTCGGCAAACCAGCTGTCGTTGCGAAATTCGAACGCGGCGCGATGCCCGTCGGGGAGCAGCTGCAGAAACTCGGTGAGGCGCGGCAGGTCTTTCTTCAAGAACGGCGGCAGCTGGAACAGTACCGGGCCGCGCTTGACGCCCAGAGCAGCGAGGTTGCGGTAGAGAAACTCGACCGAACCGGCCGTCGCCTCGGCTTTGAGCCGCGCAATGTGCGTGATCCGGCGCGGCGCCTTGATCGCGAACCGGAAGCCCTCGGGGGTCGAGCGGGCCCAGGTCTCGAGCACGGCCACTTTGGGCATCTGATAGAAGGTGTTGTTGATCTCGACCGTCGGCAGATGCTGGGCATAGAAGGCCAGCATATCCTCGGGCTTGATCTTCTCCGGGTAGAAGTTTCCCTTCCATTCCTTGAAGGAATAGCCGCTTGCGCCGGCGAGGAGTCTAGAAACGGTCACGGTTCACGGATCCCGAGCGCTCAGGAAGCTACTGCATCCGGGCGCCTGCGTAAACCGTTGACACGACACTTGGGTAACTGGTACGTTGGTACCATGATAACAATCGAACGGATCCAGACCGGCGTTCGGATGGAGAAGCGGCTGCTGAAGGTCCTCAAGGCGCTGGCCGAGTATCACGACCTGTCGCTCGGCGATCTGCTGGAAGGCATCGTGCTGCACGCGTTCGAAGGGAAGGCGCCATTCGGATCCGAATCGATACGGCGCATCGCGGAGCTCAAGAAGATCTACGGGCTCGATCTGAGCGTTTCGCACGCGCACACGCTGATCGAGGCGAACCCGGCCAAGCGCGCGACGCGACGGAGCAAATGAGCCGCGAATGAACGACCGTGAGTTCGTCGAGGCCTTCGAAGCGTGCGCGATCGCCCGTGCCGACTTCCATCACGCCGACCACGTGCGCCTTGCTTGGATCTACCTCTCCGAGCATCCGCTGATCGACGCCATCGGGCGCTTCACGACTTCGCTCCAGCGCTTCGCTGCCCATCACAACGTCCCCGGCCTGTATCACGAGACGATCACCTGGGCTTATCTGCTGCTCATCCGCGAGCGCATGCTCCGCGCTGACGCGCCCGGCGATTGGGAATCTTTCCGGGCCGCGAACGGCGACCTCTTCGCTCGCGCGCCGTCGATTCTGGAACGCTACTATTCGCCCGAGACGCTGAAGTCGGACATTGCACGAAGGACATTCGTGCTGCCCGACGCGGGGACGGCGGCGGGGGCGCCGAGAACGTAGAATTCCCGCATGGCCAGAAACAGCCTCGGCGAATACTCCGCCAAGCGGACCTTCGCGGCCACGCCGGAGCCGCCGCCGGCCGTCACAGCGCCCGACAGCGGGCCGCTGCTTTTCGTCGTCCAGCAGCATTCCGCCCGCCGCCTGCACTACGACTTCCGGCTCGAATGCGACGGCGTGCTCAAGTCCTGGGCCGTGCCCAAGGGTCCCGCGCTCGATCCTAACGAAAAGCGTCTTGCCGTGCATGTCGAAGATCATCCCTACGACTATGCCTCGTTCGAAGGGGTGATTCCACCCGGACAATACGGCGCGGGCGAAGTGATCGTCTGGGATTGTGGCGTCTATTCGCCTGACGAAGGCGCCACCTGGTTTCACGACCGCGGGCAGGCAGAGCGCGAAGTCCGGGAAGGGCTGGACAAAGGCAAGTTAAGCGTCCTGTTGCGCGGCGAGAAGCTCAAAGGTTCCTTCGCGCTGGTGCGCACCAAGGACGCGAAGCAGTGGCTCTTGCTCAAGCACAAGGACCGATTCGCGGCGGCCATCGATGTGACCGCGCAGAACCGCTCGGTGCTATCCGGTGTGGCGGTCGAGGATCTCAAGGTCGTCCCCGCGCACCGGATTCCCGCCTCGCAACTCGTCCCTTCCGGCGCGATCGAAGCGATGCCCGCGAAGCTCGAGCCGATGCACGCCGAATCGGGCGATGCGCCCTTCAATCGCGCGGACTGGATGTGGGAGCCCAAGCTCGACGGCTATCGCGTACTCGCCTTCATCGATGGTCAAAGCGTCAAGCTGCGCTCGCGGCGAGGGCTCGATCTGTCCGCCACGTTTCCCGGTCTCTGCGCGGAGCTCGGAAAGCAGGGCGCGGGCAGCATGATCCTCGATGGAGAGATCGTCGCGTTCGACGCGAGCGGCAAGCCGTCCTTCGGCGCGCTCCAGGAACGCGCCCAGCTGAAGGCGGAGCGCGACATCGTCTCGGCCGACCGGAACGCGCCGGTGGCCTTCGTCGCCTTCGATATCCTGCATTTCGCGGGGATCAATCTGTGCGGGGCGGCTTACCGGGATCGGCGGCGCTATCTCGCCCAATGTCTGTTGCCGTCGTCGCTCGTGCAGCTCGTGCATGCTTCGGACGACGGCATCGCGCTGCACGCCGCGGCGCTCGCGAGCGGGTTCGAAGGGGTGATCGGCAAGCGCAAGGACAGCCGCTACGAGGCCGGCCGGCGTTCGGCGTCGTGGCTGAAAGTGAAGCCGACGCACAGCGCCGATTTCGTCGTCGGCGGCTACACGAAAGGGAAAGGGTCGCGCACGCCGCTCGGCGCGATTCTCGTAGGCTACTGGGACAATGCCAAATCGCGCGGAAAGCTCCATTACGCCTCCCACGTCGGCTCGGGTTTCGACGAGCGCACGCTCGCGCAGGTGAGGGCGGCGCTCGATCCGTTGCAAAGGAGCACGTGCCCGTTCGTCGAGACGCCGGAGCTGAACGCCCCGACGACCTGGGTCGAGCCTCGGCTGGTCGCCGAGGTGAGCTTCCAGAGCTGGACCGACGACGATCACCTGCGCGCGCCGGTTTTCCTGAGGCTGCGCGACGACATCGATCCGAAGGCGGTGCGCCGCTCCGAACCCGGCCAAGCGCCGCACGCAGCCTCGTTGAGCCACTCGCCGGCAGGCGGCCCCATCGACGAAATCCTGGCGCAACTGGAAAACACGAAAACCGCCTTCACGCTCGCGGTGGGACCGCATCGGGTTCGCCTTACGCACCTCGATCGCGCCTACTGGCCCGCCGATCCGGCGCTGAAGGAGCCGCCGCTCACCAAGCGCGACCTGCTGCGCTATTTCGCGCAGGTCTCACCGTTCATCCTGCCGCATCTTGCCGATCGCCCGCTCACCATGATCCGAATGCCCGATGGGATTCGCGGGCAGCGATTCTTTCAGAAGCACTGGGAACAGGAGCGCCCGGCGTTTGCCGAGACCATCACCGTGTACTCGGGGCATAAGGACGAGAGCCACGAGTACCTTCTGTGCAACAACCTCCCGACGCTGCTGTGGCTCGCGCAGTCCGGGACGCTCGAGTTTCACATCTGGCATTCGCGGGCGAAGGTTGGCTCCGATGGGACCTCGAAGAGCACCGACTACGCCACCTCGCTCGAGTCGCTGGAGGGCTCGGTGCTCAATTATCCGGATTACGTGGTGTTCGACATCGATCCCTACATCTATTCCGGCAAAGAGGCGCCCGGCGCAGAGCCCGAGCTCAATACGGTCGCGTTCCAGAAGGGCAAGGAGGTGGCCCTCTGGCTGAGGGAGCTCCTACAGGGTATGTCCCTCGAGCCCATCGTCAAAACCTCGGGCAAGACCGGCCTGCACGTATTCGTGCCGATCCGGCGAACGATCGATTTCGACGCCGCCCGGCACGTCTCGGAGCTGGTCGGCCGGCACCTGATGCGCCTGCACCCGAAGGACATCACCCTGGACTGGAGCGTGCCCAAGAGGACAGGCAAAATCTTCATGGATTACAATATGAATGTCAGGGGCAAGACACTGAACGTTGCCTACTCGCCAAGGGGCGAGCCCGGAGCGCCGGTATCGATGCCGCTCACGTGGGACGAACTGGCAAACGCGCACCCGCTCGACTTCCGGATAACGAACGTGCCGGAGCGCCTGGGAGAGACGGGTGATCGCTGGCGCGACGCCTTGGACCGCAAGCAGAGCCTCGAGAAGGCGCTGGCGAGGGTTAAGGCCTAGAACAAACAGGAGGCAGAAGATGGCTGCACGATCGATCGCATCGTTGACGGTTTCCTTCGGGCTGGTCTCGATCCCGGTGAAGCTCTATTCGGCCACCGAGGCGAGCCGCGCGATCTCCTTCAATCTGCTGCACAAGACCTGCGGCTCGCGCTTGAAGCAACAGTACCTCTGCCTCAAGGAGGACGTGCCGGTCGCGCGAGAGGACATGGTCAAAGGTTATGAATTCGCGAAGGACCAGTACGTGATCTTCTCGCCCGAGGAGCTGAAAGCGATGGAGGAGGCCGGGACGCACATGGCCGAGATCACGGAGTTCGTGCCGATCGAAGCGGTCGACCCGGTGTATTTCGACAAGGCGTACTACCTCGCCCCGGACAAGGGCGGCGCCAAGCCCTTCGCGCTGCTGGCGAGCGCCTTGCGCGAGTCGAACCGCTGCGCGCTCGGACGCTGGGCCGCCCGCGGCAAGCAGTACATCGTGATGATCCGCCCGGTCGAGGACGGTCTCGTGATGCAACAGCTCCTCTACGCCGGCGAGGTGCGGTCGATGAAGGACCTCGAGATTCCCAAGACCGACGTGAAGGCCGCGGAGCTGAAGCTCGCCAAGCAGCTCATCGAAGCCCAGGCCTCCGAAACGTTCGATCCGAGCGCCTATACCGACACGGTGAGAGAACGCATCGAAGCGGCGGTGCAGAAGAAGGTCGAGGGTCAGGAGATCACCTTGACCGAGGCACCCGAAGGCGGCGCGCAGGTCATCGATCTCATGGAAGCGCTGCGCGCGAGCCTGGAGAAGAAGGCGCCCGCGCGCGCCAAGGCGCCCGAGCCGGATCTCGCGACGCGCAAGCCGCCCAAGCGGGCGCAATCCGCCGAAGCGGCGCCCGTCCCGGTTGCGCGCAAGGGCGCCAAGAAGAAGGCCTGAGGCCGCTTTCGAATGTCCCGTTCGTGGTGAGCCCTTCGACCAAGCTCGGGACAGGCTGGTCGAACCATGAACGGGCGCAAACGTAGCCATGCACCCGTACGGCGTCCGCGACGTCGAGAAGCTGCTTCGCCTTCCTCGCAGCACGATTAGGGCCCTGATCGCGGCCGGATTCGTGTCTCCCGCCCGCGGGCCTCGTAGCGAGTGGCGATTTTCCTTCCAGGACTTGATCGTGCTCCGCACCGCCCAGGCGCTGGCCGATGCCAACGTGCCCCACCGGCGGATCACCCGGTCGGTGCGAGAGCTTCGCCGCCATCTTCCCGATGCGATGCCGCTGTCGGGGCTCTCCATCTGCGCAGTGGCTGACCGCGTCGTGGTGAAGGAGGGCGGCGGCCACTGGCAGACTGACTCCGGGCAGTATCTTCTCGAGTTCGAGGGCGATCCCGCCAACGGATCGCTGAGCGTGATCGAACGACAAAAGGCAGCCGAGGCGCCAGGCGGCGCGCAGGAATGGTTCGCCGGGGCCGTGGCGCTGGAGAAGGCGGATATCGATGGTGCGCTGGCCGCGTATCAGCGAGCGATCGCCATCGATCCGCGGCTGCTCGATGCCCATATCAACCTGGGCAGGCTCCTGCACGAGGACGGTCGCTTCGCGAAAGCCGAGCGCGTCTACCGGGAGGCGATCAAAGCCTGCGGCAGCGATCCGTTGCTGCTCTACAACCTCGGCGTGCTCCTCGACGACCTGGATCGGAAGGCGGAAGCGGTCGCAGCGTACGAGGCGGCTCTCTCCGCTGATCCCGGCCTGGCCGATGGCCACTACAACCTGGCGCTGCTCTACGAAAAGCTCAAGAAGCCGAAAGACGCGATCCGGCACATGGCGCGGTATC
>Ga0066710_100006550_pt1 | contig 10908 bp, 10 predicted proteins | sample GraSoiAngelo_159_FD_79666 | JGI IMG/M metagenome (GOLD analysis project Ga0066710, IMG submission 79666) | Grasslands soil microbial communities from the Angelo Coastal Reserve, California, USA - 14_1009_16_40cm | ecosystem: Environmental > Terrestrial > Soil > Grasslands | place: USA...
AGGAAATCCACGACCAGCGTGCGTCCCTGTTGGCGAATGTCGATGCCCGTTGTGTTGTCCGACAGCTCGACGACGACGCGGCCTTCGCCGTTGCTGCCACGACGAAAGTCGACTTCACGCAATGCATGCGTAACGTCCCCCGGGCGCGGTTCGGCAAAGCGTTGCACCGAGGCCGCCTGGTCCGCCGGCACGGCGCCGGTATCGGCCAGCGTGACGAGGACGTCGCGTCCCTCAACGGTCGTTTCGAACGTCTGCGGCGTGTTGAGATTGAACACGACGCGGGTGCGGTTTCCGGCCTGCACAAAATTCAGGCTGCGTAGCGTCGGGCTGTCGACGGGCCGCTGGTTGCTCGGCAGCGCACTCGACGTATCGGGGAAATCCAGCGCGATCCGTGGCGGATTTGCGATGGCAAATCCGGCAGGTGGATTCGCCGGGGGCGCCTTCAGCGTGAATTTCACGACCGTGCGCCCCGATGCGCCGCGCGTAACCGAAACTTGTTCAATCGCGTTAGACGCTTGCGCAAAAGCGTGCGCGGAGACAACGAGGCTGCACAGAGCAACTACAACGGCGCTCCATGCACGGCGAATGCCGATCATCCGACGAGTGTCGCTATACGCGATCATTTGCTGCTCCCTTGTGCTCGCTGATCCGGCTGCAGGTTGAGCGTGCTTGTTCGTTCGGCCCAATCGCCCGAGCCGTCCTGCACCAGTTCCTTGAGCTTGATCTCGGAGTCGGTAATGCCGGTGACGACGCCGAAGTTTTGACCCAGGTAGTTGCCGGGTCGCACCTGGTAGATGTCCTTCTCGGGCGTCCGCACCAGCGCGTAGACTCCTTTGCCTTTTTCCAACGTTCCCACCATCGACAACGATTCCAGCGGATACGCTTCCAGCGGTTCTCGCCGCCGCGCCAGGTCCGGCGCAAGCAGGTTGCTGCCCTTCGTCGGCTCGATCTTGCGGGGCTTGAACGGGTCAGGCAGGTCGTACGCGTTGTACGCGAACGGTTCGTAGGGCCTGATTTGCGGCAATGGGTCGAGCCGGCCCTTGGCGTTCTTTCCCTGTTCCGCCATCCACGCGCGCAAATCCTGATGGCTTTCGCCGCCACAGCCGGCGACGAGCGCAGACGCCAATACCACGAGGAGCGCGCCGCGCTTCATCATTTCTTCGCCTTATCCTTGGTGGCTGCGCGCTGCCTCGCGATCTCATCCTCGTCGAGATAGCGGAATGTTTTCGCAGTGGCATCGAGCGACAGCACACCTGCGTTGTTGGCAATGGCGAGATCGTTGAGAGTCACGATCCTTGGCAATTGAGCGACGTCGCTCGCGAAAGCGCCCATGTCGTGATAGTTGCCCGTGATCTTGATGGCAATCGGCAGCTCGGCGTAGAAGTCGGCCATCCTCTCCTGCGCCGCCGGGCGAAACAATTCGAATTGCAAGCCGCGGCCAAGCCCGGCCTGGTTGATGTCCGTCAACAGCGCATCGATCTCGGCGCGATTCGGCAATTGCTTGACGAGCGCACCGAACGATTGCTCGACTTCCTTCAGCTGCTGGACGTAGAGCTCGAAATTGATCGCCTTGACCTTCTTCTGCGCGTACTGCTCGCGCAGCCGTGTCTCCTCGCCTTTCGCGGCGTCGAGCGTTTCGAACTGATCTTTCCAATCGAAGAACGCCCCCGCAGCGAGAATGAACACCGCGAGGATCGACAGAATGACGATCTTCGCCGCGAGCGGCCAGCTGCCAGCTTCGCGAAAGTTAAGTCGGCGGAAATCGTCGAGCGTCATGCCTTGCCCCCCTTAGCAGGCGCCTGCGAACCTGGCGCGCCTTGGCCCGTATCGGTACTGGGCGCAGCGCGTTTGACTTGCAGATTCAGCGTGAACTCCGACACCTTCGGCGCGCCGCCCGCATTCGGCGCCGGCACCAACCTGATCTCGACGAGCTCGGGCTTTTCGACCCACGGCGACGATTCGATGTTGCGCATCAGCGTCGACACGCGCGCGTTCGACTGCGCATAACCGACCAGCGTGACTTTGGGGCCGGTTTGCTTGATCGAGCGCAGATAAACGCCGTCGGGAAGCTGCCGCACGAGTTGATCCAGCAAGTGGACCGCTTCGCTGCGATTCGCCTGCAGCGTTTCGACGACTTGCTTGCGCGAGATCACCGCTTGGATCTGCTCGCGCAGTCGATCAATCTCTTTGATTTGCTCATCGAGCTTCGCGATCTCCGTCTTGAGAAGCGCGTTGCGGCTATTCTGGTTGTCGATCTGCGCCTTCAGGATGCCGTGCACAAGCAGGATGGCCGCCAACGAGAGCACCGCCATCGCAGCGGTCAGCGAGACGAATTGGCGTTGGCGCGCGCGACGTCGTTCCTCGCGGTGCGGCAGCAGATTGATACGAACAATAGCCATTATCGATGTGCCCCCGCGGCGGCGCTCATACCTCGGCCTCCTTGGACCGTTGGTGCCAATCGCCGCGCTTCGAGTCGCCCTCGCTCAATCGCGCGGCGACGCGCCCTTCGGGCCTGGCCTTCGGCCGCCGCGCTCATTCGAAGCTCCGCATCGCAAGCCCGGTGGCGATCATCAGCATCGGCGCGTCCATCGCCAGTTGCCGCGGCCGGATGCGCTCGGAGGCTTGCATGTTGGCGAATGGATTCGCGACCATCGTTCCCACGCCGGCGCGCTTCGACACCAGCTCGTCCAAGCCGGGCAACAACGAGCAACCACCGGCCAGCACGATCTGATCGACCTGGTTATACGATGTCGACGTAAAGAAGAATTGCAGCGCTCGCGTGATCTCGAGCGCGAGCGTTTCCATGAACGGTTGCAGCACATCGCTGTCGTAGTTCTCCGGCAAGCCCTGGTTCTTCTTCGCGGACTCCGCCTCCTCCGCCGACAGATTGAATGCGCGCTGAATATCTTGAGTAAGCTGATTGCCGCCGAACGCCTGGTCGCGCGAAAAAAGGAATTGGTTATTGCGCAGGACATAGAAATGACTGACGTGCGAACCGATGTCGACGAGCGCGATGTTCTGGTCGCGGCCGTTGGCGGGAAGCGAAGGGCCGATCAGCTGGAAGGTCTCCTGCGTCGCATACGATTCGACGTCCATGATGCGTGGCTTGAGCCCGGCCGCCTCGGCAGCGGCGACGCGGTCTTCAACTTTCTCCTTGCGCGAAGCAGCGATCAGAACCTCGACCTCATCGGCGTTCGTCGCCGCGGGGCCGAGGATCTGGAAATCGAGATTGACCTCGTCAAGGGCGAAAGGGATGTACTGGTTCGCCTCGGCCTCGACCGTCAGCTCGAGTTCCTCCTCTTTCTGGCCGGCCGGGACGATAATGCGCTTGGTGATGACCATCGCGGCTGGAAGTGCCATCGCAATGTTGCGATTGCGACTGCCGAGGCGCTTCCAGCCACGGCGCAGCGCCTCCGCGACCTGGTCCATATTGGAGATGTTGCCGTCGGCGACAACGTCCTTGGGCAGTGGCTCGATCGCATAGCGTTCCAGCCGGAAGCCCGCCTTGCCGGCGTCGGAGAGCTCGACCAGCTTGACCGACGTCGACGAGATGTCGATGCCGACCAGGGACGGGGCCTTGGTCTTGAAGATGTCCAGCGCAGATGAGAGGGTTTCGGCAACCATAGGAGGGGTCAGTCCGGATGCTGACAATTTACATTAAACTCTGGCAGCAAGTGCAACTGTTGTCAATTTGTTTTCCCTTTTTGGCCGTGGGTTGTTGCATCGCTGCCTATAATGCCACTTCGGGCCAAGTGTTCCCTTAAAAAACGGGCGGGTTTGGTGCTAAAGCGTTGGTTGTTGTACGTCGGATCTGTGTTGCTCGGCTTGGGCTTGGTCGGCGCGCTTCTCTGCGCGTTCGTTCTCGCATTGCTGTGGCCCACGCTTCCCCCGCTCACCGCATTGACGGATTACCAGCCGAAAATTCCACTGCGCGTCGTCTCCGCCGAGGGCGAGCTGCTGGGCGAATTCGGCGAGGAACGGCGTGCCATCGTCGGCATCCGCGAGGTCCCGGATGTCATGAAACAGGCTATTTTGGCCGCCGAGGACGAACGTTTCTATCAGCACGGCGGAGTTGACTATTTGAGCGTCGCCCGCGCCGCGCTCGCGAACCTGTCGTCGGGCACCCAGCAGGGGGCGGGAACGATCACGATGCAGGTCGCCCGAAACTTCTTCCTGACGCGCGAGAAAACGGTCACCCGCAAGCTCCGGGAAGCGCTGCTCGCCTGGAAGATCGAGGCCAGCTTGAGCAAGGACGAGATCCTCGAGCTCTATGTCAACCAGATCTTCCTCGGCCAGCGTGCCTACGGCTTTGCCGCCGCGTCGCAGATCTACTTCGGCAAGCCGCTCAAGGACTTGTCGATTGCCGAATGCGCGATGCTGGCCGGACTCCCTAAGGCGCCGTCCGCGTACAACCCCGTCAACAATCCGCGGCGCGCGAAGACCCGACAGCAGTACGTGTTGCGACGGATGCATGACCTTCATTTCATCAGCGATGACCAGTTGCGCGAAGCACAAATTGCGCCATTGGGCGTTCGCCAAGGGTTGCGCGAGGCGCTGCCGACGCATGCCGAGTTCGTCGCGGAAATGGCGCGGCAGGTCGTGTTCGACGCTTATGGCGAGGACGCCTACACACGTGGCTTGACCGTGTGGACGACGGTGCGCAAGGCCGATCAGGAAGCCGCCTACGCCGCCATTCGGCGCGGTGTGATCGACTACGATCGCCGCCACGGCTATCGCGGTCCGGAAGCCATCATCAGCCTCCCCGACGATCCCGCCGAGCAAGACGCAGTGCTCGACCGCGTGTTCCAGGATTCGCCCGACAGCGACAATCTGCTGGCGGCGGTCGTGCTTCAGGCCACGGCGACCGACGTGCGGGCGGTGCTCGGCAACGGTGACCAGATCCAGGTGAACGGCGATGGCCTCAAATTCGTTGCGCGCGCGTTAACCGACAAGGCGCCGGCCGCGCAGCGGATTCGGCGGGGTGCCGTAATTCGTGTCATTCGTGACGAAAAGGGGCGCTACTCGATCACGTCGCTGCCGCAGGCCGAGGCCGCGTTTATCGCGGTGTCGCCGCGCGACGGCGCCATCTATGCGCTCGTCGGCGGCTTCGATTACGACCGCAACAAGTTCAACCATGCGACGCAAGCGCTGCGGCAGCCGGGATCGGCGTTCAAGCCCTTCATTTACTCGGCGGCGCTCGAGAAAGGGTTCTCTCCGGCGACGATCATCAACGACGCGCCGTTCTTTGTGCCGGCCGCGCAAGCCGGCGGCGAGGACTGGGAGCCTAAGAACTACGACGGAAAATTCGAAGGACCGATGCGGTTGCGCACGGCACTCGCTAAATCGAAAAACCTCGTGACGGTGCGTGTGCTGCAGGCCATCGGGCCGCAATACGCGCAGGACTACATCAGCCGCTTCGGCTTCGATCCGAAGTTGCATCCCGCCTATCTGACGATGGGCCTCGGCGCCGGCGCGGCGACACCCATGCAGATGGCAACCGCCTATTCGGTGTTCGCCAACGGCGGCTATCGGATCACACCCTACCTGATTGCGCGGATCACCGACGCCAAAGGCAATGTGCTATCGGAGGCCGCACCCGAACTCGCCGGCGAAAAGGCCGAGCGGGTAGTCGATCCGCGCAACGCGTTCATCATGACGACGCTGCTCCGCGATGTCATCGCATACGGCACTGCCGCGCGCGCGCAGGAGTTGAAGCGCCATGACCTTGCCGGAAAAACGGGAACGACGAACGAAAATGTCGACGCGTGGTTCTGCGGCTTCAATGTAGCGCAGGTCGGCATCGCATGGATCGGCTTTGATCAACCGCGAACGCTCGGCACCAACGAAACGGGCGCTGTGGCCGCGCTGCCGATCTGGATTTCTTACATGCAGCGCGCATTGAAGGGGATGCCGGAGAAGCTTCCCGACATACCGCCGGGCGTCGTCTCGATTCGGATCAATCCGGATTCGGGCTTGCGCGATGAAGGCAGTAATCTCTCGGATTGGTTCTTCGCGGAATTCACGCCGCGCGCCCGCGAAGATTCTTTCACGCCGGCGTTGACGCCCGGACCCGCAGCGCGCGACGTTCGCGACCAGCTGTTCTAAGCGAGAATCGCATGGGGCATCGCGGCCATTCGGCGCGAAACGGCCGACCCTACGGACCGGACCCGTTCGGCCGCGGCGCGCAAAACCGGGCGCGGATCGCGCAGGTGGCCGCCCGCTTGATCGCCGAGCACGGTATCGTCGATTGGTCGCTGGCCAAGCGAAAAGCGGCGCGGCAATTGATGCTGTCGGAACGCGAAGCACTGCCGGCCGACAGCGAGATCGAGACCGCACTTGTCGAGCACCACGCACTCTTCGGCGGCGCCGAGCATGATGAAACGCTGCAGCGTCAGCGTGAGGAAGCGCTCGCTTGGATGAGCAGGCTTGCAACGTTCCGACCCGTGCTGACCGGCGGCGTGGCCGCGGGTTGGGCCACCGAGCACAGCGATATTCGTGTCGAGCTTTGCGCCGATGATGCGAAGTCGGTCGAGCTCGCGCTGATCAACGACGGCGTTCGCTATCGGGTGCCGCCGGCGCGCTCGCGTGAAGCACCGTCCGAACTGCACATCGAAACATCGCATGGCGGAGTGCGGCTCATTGTCGTCACCGACGCCGCGCGGCGGCAACGTCCACGACGGGATGCGCAGGGACACGAGGAAGCGCGTCTTTCAATTGATGCGTTGACGGCGTTGCTCGCGGAAAGATAGGGACTACCATTCGCGCCGCAGGGCCAAGGCGCGGGTGCTCCCCCCGCGGGGGCAGAGTGCAGAGCGTAGCCGCGAAGGGGCGAGCGTGGGGGTCCTAATCGTCGGCGAGCCAGCGCGCAGCGGTCACGGCGTAATACGTAAGGATCGCGTCGGCGCCCGCGCGCTTCATTCCGGTCAGCGTTTCGAGCACGCACGCGCGCTCGTCCAGCCATCCTTCTCGCGCGGCGGCTTTCAGCATCGCGTACTCGCCGGACACCTGGTAGACGGCGGTAGGCATTCCGAATGAATCCTTGACCCTCCGCACGATGTCGAGATAGGGCAATCCCGGCTTCACCATCACCATGTCCGCGCCTTCGCAGATATCGAGCCACGTTTCCCACAGCGCTTCGTCGCTGTTCGCCGGATCCATTTGGTAGGTATATTTATTTCCACCGCCGAGATTTGTCGCCGATCCGACTGCGTCGCGGAACGGGCCGTAAAATGCCGACGCATATTTGGCGGAATAGGCGAGGATGCGCGTGTGAATGCGCCCGGCGTCGTCGAGCGCGGCCCGCAGTGCGCCAACGCGACCGTCCATCATATCCGACGGCGCTACCATGTCGACGCCGGCTGCGGCATGAGATAGCGCTTGCTTGCACAGCGCCGCCACGGTTTCGTCATTAAGGACGTAACCATTCGTGTCGATCAATCCGTCCTGCCCATGGCTCGTGTACGGGTCGAGCGCGACGTCCGTCATGACGCCGAGCGCGGGAAATCGCTGTTTCAGCGCCTGCACGGTGCGCGGAACGAGACCCTCTTCACGCCAGGCTTCGGCCGCGTCCTGTGATTTTTTGTCGGAAGCGATCACGGGAAAGAGCGCGATCGCCGGGATGCCCAGCGTCTGACAGACTTCGGCGTCGCGCAACAGCAAGTCGATGCTCTTCCGCGATACGCCGGGCAATGAGGGCACGGGCGTCTCCTGCTTCGTCCCCTCTTGAACGAACACCGGATAAATAAAATCGTCGCTTGCCAGGCGCGTCTCGCGCGCGAGACGGCGCGAAAAATCGTCGCGGCGCATCCGCCTCATCCGGCGACGCGGGAAGCTGCCACTGAAAGTGAAGCTCATTGTGTGTCGTTCCTTTTCAACATTCGCAACGCATCCTAATGTCGAGCGCGACGACTCGCAATCGATGCATGCAAACACGATGGAACTTGGCACGCGGTCGATGGTCCATCCCCTCGGACGGTGAACGTCTCCCGCTTTCCTCCCTGAGCGGGTGCTCGGTGTCGGTTCATTCCGATGCTGGGCGTTCTTGGGCCCCGCATCACTCCCCTTGATCGCGGGGCCTTTTTTCGCCCTGATGTCCTTGTCGAAGGTAGGTGCATTACGTCAGGTGTGAGGGGAGCCATCCGTCGATGACCGAATCGGCGCCTTCGACGCCTGCACGTGACGTCGCTGAGAAAAGCCGCACCGTGATGGCGCCGGCTTGCGCGCCGAATCGTTCATCGATTTCGCGACGGATCGCCAGAGCGGCGTCGCGGCGATCGGCCGCATTGAGCTTGTCGGCCTTGGTCGCGAGAATCAGCACGGGTCTGCCCGACGGAATAAAACCATCCAGCAGCGCGTAGTCGACCTCGGTCATTCCATGGCGTGCATCGACGACAACGACGAGCCCGATCAGCGTCGTGCGGTTCGTGACGTAATGCCAAAGCAAGTCCTGCCACTCGCGCTTCAGCGAGCGCGGTACCGCAGCGTAGCCGTAACCGGGGAGATCGGCGACTCGCGCGCCGTTTCGCAATCTGAAGAAGTTGATCTGCCGTGTGCGTCCCGGCGTCCGGCTCGCATACGCAAGCCGTGTCTCGCGCGCCAACGCGTTGATGGCGCTCGATTTGCCGGAGTTCGAACGGCCGGCGAAGGCAATTTCGCCCGATCCCGCCGGGGGCAACTGCGCAATCGCCGCAGCAGCCCCCTCGAATTTCGCGCCCACAAGCGGGCCCGCTGCGCGCGACTTGTGCGGCGCTGGCTTTCCTTTGGCCGAGCCGGTTGACTCCGTTACAATAGCCCGCTTTTTCATGCAGATGGCGACGCGGCGAACGGGGTTTGCCGTCAGGCCCGGTAAACGAGGAGCTCGAAGAACATGATTCGGAACTGGCGCTTTAGCGCCGCCGTCGCGGTGGTGCTTGCGGCCGCTGCGGCTGCGCAGGAAACGGCGCCGGCCAAGACCGACCTCGCGAAAGCGCAACAGACCGCCACGCAGATTTGCGCCGCCTGCCACGGTCCGGACGGCAACAGTGCGACGCCCGCGAATCCGAATCTTGCCGGACAGCACGCGGACTATATCACCCTGCAACTCGCGCATTTCAAGGCCGGCGTTCGCGCAAATGCGATCATGCAAGGCATGGCCGCCAACCTCTCGGACGACGATATGCGGGCGCTCGGCGTCTATTTCTCGCAACAGAAGCCGAAAGGATTGACTGCGAAGGATCCGGCGCTCGTCCAAGTTGCGCAGAAAATCTATCGCGGCGGCGACCAGGTGACCGGGCTCCCAGCCTGCGCGGCGTGCCATTCTCCGACAGGTGCGGGCATTCCCAAGAATTACCCGCGCGTGGCGGGCCAGTACGCCGACTACCCATACGCACAGTTGAAGGCGTTCAAATCGGGGGACCGCGGCGCAGACAAAGCGGGGAAGGATGCCAACGGCCGGATCATGGGCGCGATCGCCGAAAAAATGTCGGACGACCAAATGAAAGCGGTGGCCGACTACATGGCGGGGCTGCGAAACTGAACGACGTCCGGATCAGCCGGCTCCACGTTTATCCCGTCAAGGGTTGCCGCGGCATCGACGTCGCGCGCGCAGAGGTTCACATTACCGGGCTCGCCATCGATGCCATTCACGATCGCGAGTGGATGGTCGTCGATCGGCACGGCCGATTCGTGACGCAGCGTGAATATCCGCGGCTCGCGTTGATTGCAACGACGATCGACGACCGTAGCTTGACGCTCGCTGCGCCGGGCGTCGGAACGATCCAGTTACCGCGCGCGCTGCCTGGGGAACCGTCGCAAGGCGTCACGGTGTGGCACAGCAACGTACGGGGGTTTGATGCGGGCGATGCAGCGGCGCGCTGGATCTCCGCATTCCTCGGCGCGGAGCTTCGCATCGTTCGCTTCGACCACTCGCGACAGCGGATGTGCAATCCCGACTACGCCGGCGACAGCGGCGCACATACGCTGTTTGCCGACGGCTATCCGCTGCTGGTCATCGGTCAGGCGTCGCTCGACGACTTGAATGCGCGGCTGACCGCCAAAGGCGCAAAGCCGCTGCCGATGAACCGTTTTCGGCCGAATGTGGTCGTCGCGGGTCTGGATCCGTATGCTGAAGACCATCTCGATACTGTCGAAAGCGATGGCGTCACGCTGCGATTGGTCAAGCCGTGCGTGCGCTGCAAGGTGACGACGACCGATCAAGCGACCGGGTACGTTGGATTCGAGCCGCTGCCGACGCTATCGACGTACCGGCGCGACGATGCGCTCGCAGGCGTTACGTTCGGCATGAACGCCATCGTCATCGCCGGTGCGGGTCGCACGCTGGCGGTGGATAGCGCAGTGAATACCGAATACCGGTTTTAAGACCTAGGCAAAGTGTCCGCGCTTCTTCGTTCGAAGCGCGGACTTGCAATCGCCTCTCGTGGTTTTTCGTGTTTTTAACTACCGACCGGCGTGCACATGATCGGATAGTACGGCCCCGGGCCGTAGCCTTCCGCAATCCACGTCGCCGGCTGACTGTTCATATCGTCGCGCGAGGCCACGTCGGTCGTATACCGGTGATTGGTCGTCAACTGGTTGAAAAAGCGCCAGACCGGTAGCGTTCCGGCGGGACAGATGCCCGTGATCGTATTCGGCAGCGGAATATAGAACACGTTCGCTTTCTCGTAGATCCAGTCGACCGGATGCGCGGCGGCGGTATCTGCGCATTCTTTTGGGCTCGCCGAATAGAAGTGCGAGTCGCCGAACTCCGGCCTGCGGTAGAAACGGCAAACCGGACTGGTACCCGCGACCTGCGTCTCATAGGCGAGAAACCGAAGGCCTGTGCGCTCCCAGCCCACGTGCACGCCGGTGTCGAGATCGTTGATCTCCACTGCCGCCGTGGAGATAAAGTAGTGCTGCAACGTCCTGTTGTAG
>Ga0066710_100006551_pt1 | contig 10908 bp, 4 predicted proteins | sample GraSoiAngelo_159_FD_79666 | JGI IMG/M metagenome (GOLD analysis project Ga0066710, IMG submission 79666) | Grasslands soil microbial communities from the Angelo Coastal Reserve, California, USA - 14_1009_16_40cm | ecosystem: Environmental > Terrestrial > Soil > Grasslands | place: USA...
GACTCCCGCAACCCCAACCAGTCGATTGGACATGAGAGCAACCTAAAAATCCGCCCGATGCAGGTCAAGGGCGAAGCGCGAGCGCCCAGGTCATCGCATCCTATGGCACAAATCCTTGTCATCGCCGCCCGGTTTTTCTGTAGCACATAAATGAGAACCGAAATGTCTATGGAATCGACGTGAAACAGCAGAATTCTATGAAAACCCGGCACATCATAATCGGCATGCTTTTGGTTATTTATCCCTTTGGTCTGTATGCCCAAGGGACTGCGTTCACCTACCAAGGCCGATTGAATGATGGAGGAAAGCCTGCCACCGGCACGTACGACCTGCGCTTTGGGGTGTACGATGCATTGATCGATGGCGAAATTTTGGGCGATACGGTGACTAATGCGGGTGTGGTGGTGAGCGATGGATTGTTCACCGTGAATCTTCAGTTTGAGAGCTGGGTCTTTCTTGGTGGCGAGGACCGCTGGCTGGAAATTGGCGTGAGGACCAACGGAAGCGGGAGTGATTTCGTGACGCTGTCACCGCTGCAGCCAATCACAGCCACGCCGTATGCGATTGTGGCTGGAAATCTCAGTGGTCCTCTGCTGTCTCGAAACTTCGAAGGAGCGTACTTCAATCGAGTGAGCTTGGTCGACCCAGGAAACTACTTCAGTGGAGAGTTTGAAGGCTGGGGCGGCAGCTTGCAGGGAGTGAACGCCATGACCTTGGGCGGTGTCGCCCCCTCGGGTTTTTGGCAGCTTGGCGGCAACGCCGGGACAGTACCCGGGACGGATTTTCTGGGGACGACAGATAATCGGCGGCTGGAGTTTAGGGTAAATGGGATGCAGGCGTTGCGGCTCGAGCCGAACGTTATCGCTGCCAACGTCGTGGCGGGTGCCACAAATAATCAGATATGGCGCTTCATCGGCGGCTCGACGATCATCGGTGGCTCCTACAATTCCATTTACGCTGGCGCTGCGACGATCGCCGGCGGGGTGCAGAACACGATCCAGACCGACGCGCGCTACTCTATTATTGGCGCAGGCGCTCTGAACCTCATCGACGTGGCGGCAGATTATTCCGTCATAGGGGGCGGCAATTCAAACCTAATTCTCACGAACGCCGAATTGAGCGTGATCGCCGACGGCCGGGAAAATACGATTGAAGGCAACGCGCAGTATGGGGCCATCGGCGGCGGGTACGGAAACAAGATTCAGACGAACGCATCTTCCGGGACAATCAGCGGAGGGGCCTTCAACAAATCGGCCGCAGGGATAACTGTGATCGGCGGTGGGGTAAATAATACGATCGGGACGGCTGCACAATCGGCGACGATCGGCGGAGGCAGCGAGAACTCGATCCAACTGAATTCCATTTTCGCGACTGTCGGCGGGGGAGAGTTGAACACGATAGGTCCCAACGCTGGATTTGCAACTGCGGCCGGTGGTCAGGCCAATACGGTCGACGGTCACCACGGGATGATTCCCGGCGGACGAAACAATTCCGCCGGCGAGCTGGCTTTCGCGGCGGGCAACGGCGCCAAAGCAATTCACATCGGCTCGTTCGTCTGGGCTGATTCGCAGAACACAGATTTCGCTTCGAGCGCCAGCAACCAGTTCAACGTGCGCGCTTCGGGCGGGGTGCGTTTTGAAACCGGGGGTACGGGATTGGCAGTGGATGGGCAGGCTGTGCTGGCGGGTCAAATTCCAAACTCTGCGACAACGGCGACGCCGACGAATATTCCGAACGCGATTGTGGCGCGGGATGGCTCCGGGAATTTTTCCGGCGGGATCATAACGGCAACTGCCTTCTCGGGAGACGGCAATGGGTTAGTTGGACTCAACGCAAATAATCTCAGTTCAGGACTTGTACCAGACGCGCGGCTTGCGTCCAACGTGGCGCGGACAAATCAGGTGTGGTTGGTCGGCAATAGCGTCCCTGGCACGCAGTCGCTCGGTACCAGCGACAACAATCCGCTGGAATTGAAAGTCAACAACCAGCGAGGGCTACGACTGGAACCTACAGCGTTCAACACGGTGAACTTTATCGCTGGATCCCGTTTCGATTCTGTGGCGGCTGGGGTCGTGGGGGCAATGGCTGGCGGCGGGAGCAGTGGCAGTTTGAGCAACTTGGTTGCCGCTAATTACGGTACGATCAGCGGCGGAATGGCCAATAAGATTGGAAGCGACTCGGTCGCGAGCACGATCGCCGGTGGAGATCTCGGCAGCATAGGAACCAATTCGAGCTACAGTGTTATTGGGGGTGGAATAGATAACGGGATAGGTGCAAACGCCGCCGAAGCGACCATCGGAGGTGGCCAAAATAATGACATTGGAGGCGGCAGTGGTCTCGCGACGATTGGCGGCGGGAATAATAACCGAATTGCGCCGGACGCAGACGCCACCACCATTGCCGGGGGTATGATCAATGTTATCGGAACGAACTCGGTGTATGCTTCAATCGGCGGAGGCATCAGAAACAACGTCGGTGAAAGTTGTATTGGGAGCACAATTGCCGGCGGCGAGTCGAACATAATTGACCCTGGCACACCTCATAGCGCTATCGGCGGCGGCCATACCAACAGAATCGGGAACGTGTCGCATTACAGCACGGTCGCTGGGGGCGAAGGGAATGGTATTGGAAGCAACGCTTTAACCGGAGTTATCAGTGGAGGGTTTAACAACAAACTCACGGATAATGCGATTTACGCGATGATTCCAGGCGGTAATAACAACTTAGCCACTAACCGGGCTTTTGCAGCGGGCACTCGCGCCAAAGCCAACCATAGCGGCGCATTTGTTTGGGGCGATGCCACAGGGGCCGATGTGACCTCCACAAATGTCAATTCCGTGACGATGCGCGCGTCTGGGGGTTACAGGCTCTTCTCAGATGGGAGTCTGGTTTCGGGCGTCTATTTAGCCACAGGAGGGAGCGCGTGGACAGTGATCAGCGACCGCAACGCGGAGGAGAATTTCTCGCGGGTGGATTCCCGGGCCGTGCTGGAGAAAGTGGCCGCGCTGCCCGTGACGACCTGGAATTACAAGAGCCAGACAAATGGCGTGCGGCACATTGGGCCGGTGGCGCAGGACTTTAAAGGGGCGTTTGGGGTGGGGGAAAGCGATACGGGCATTACGACAATCGATGCCGACGGCGTGGCGCTGGCGGCGATTCAGGGGCTGAATCAGAAATTGGAGGAGCAGCTCAGGTCAAAGGAGGTTGAAATTCAGGAGCTAAAGAGGGCGGTGGGTGAATTGAGGATGATCGTTAAGGACTTGAGCGGCCCAACGAAGCGTTAAGTTTGCGCGCTTGGGGGTTGCCGTTTTTGGTTTCCAGAAACGGCATTTTAGGCTATCATGCGCCTTCAACCGTATGATGCCGCGACGAATTCTGAGCATTTTGTGCGTGGCGGCGCTTTTTGTTGCTGGACAAGGGCAGGCGCAACATGCGTATCGGCAATTGCGGGAGTTTGGTTTTGCCGAACGGGCGGCCTCGCAGCCGTTGAGTGGTTTGGCTGTAGCGCCCGACGGCTGGGTTTATGGCACCAGCCAGGGCGGCAATGGAGGCGTCATTTACCGGGTGAAGAATGATGGGACTGGTTTTTCGATTCTTGTCGATTTCGCGGGTACCAACGGCACGCCGTCCCGCGGAGCATTGGTCGTTGGCAGCGATGGCGCTCTTTACGGGACGGTGATTTTGCCGAACGGCGACGGAGGAGTTTATAAAGTCCAGCGGGACGGGACGGCCTTCACGATGCATGACTTGCCCTTGCAAGCGCAGCTCATCTCAGGAGTGATCGAGGCCGGAGACGGCCGTTTATACGGCACAACATTTGGCGGCGGTGTATATGAGGGCGGGACGGTGTTTGCGATGAAGAAGGATGGAAGCGCATTCGCTGTGATTCACGATTTTGGTGGCGGGAATGCGGATGGATATCAGCCGAACGTCGAGCCATTGGAAGGGAGCGACGGACGGTTGTATGTCGTGACTCGGGGCGGGGGAGCGGACAACGCAGGGGCGGTGTGCGCGTTGAACAAGAGTGGCTCGGGTTTTGTTGTGTTGCACCCATTTCCGGCAGCAGGCACGAACGACGGCCGCTTGCCAAATGGCCGGCTGGCGCAAGGTCCCGATGGATACTTGTACGGGACCACGGAAGCCGGTGGCATTGGCGGAGATGAGGATTTCTTTTCTGGTTTCGGCGTGGTGTATCGGTTGCAGATAGATGGCGACGCTTACGGGATGGTGCGGCCGTTCGAGGGTGACGTTGGCGACGGTCAACGGCCGAAAGATGTTTTCGTGGCCGCCGACGGCCTGCTCTATGGCACGTCGCAAAACGCGGGATACGCGCGCAACGTGGATGGAGTGTTCCGGATGACGACCACCGGCGAGGGCTTGATCCTGGTTTACACGTGGGTGACGGCGGACAACGCGACCATCCAACTCAATCCAGTCATGCAGAGTGGCGACGGGAATTTTTATGGGACGAGCGCGGCAGGCGGCGCAAGCAGTTCGGGGGAGGCGTTCAAATTACGGCCGAACGGCACCCAGTACCAGAGCTTGCACGAGTTTTCGCCCGCCGGCGGGGACGGGAGCATTCCCTGGACGTTGGTTCTGGATGCGGATGGGACGTTTTACGGATCGACGCTGGCGGGCGGGGCCAACGACACCGGCACGATCTATAAATTAACTACAAATGGAACGTACACCATCCTTCACAATTTCGAGCCGCAAAGCGGTTTCCCACTTGGCCTGCTCGCGGCCAGCGACGGGTTCCTGTACGGAAGCGCGTACTACTCGCGGCAGCTTTTCCGGCTCAGCAAAGACGGATTGGATTATTCGGTGCTGGTCGATTTGCCGGAAGCGCCGGTCGGCGCGTTGATCGAGGGCAGCGATTTCCTATTGTACGGCGTGAGCGAACCCGGTTCAGTATTCCGGTTGAATCCGGACGGAACGGACCTCGAGCTAATCCACGGCTTCACGAACATCACCAGCGATGCGGTCTCGCCGGCGGGCGTTCTCGTAGCGAGCGATGGCAAGCTCTATGGCGCGACGCTGCGTGGCGGAGCGAGTGGCCAGGGGATGATCTTCAAAATGAACAAGGACGGCAGTCAATACCAGGTATCATACAGTTTTGTGGCGCCGACAGGGACGCTGATTTTCCCGAATCCCTTGTGCGAAGGCAGCGACCATTATCTTTATGGCACGACCTACCGCGGCGGGGGGGAGGGCCAAGGCATGATTTACCGAATCAGCAAGACCGGCGGTTATGAATTCATAAATGCATTCCCTGCAGGCCGCGGAAATCCAGTCGGCAAATTAGCAGAAGGCCCGGGCGGCTGGCTCTACGGCGTGACTCAGGAGAGTGGCGACTTTGGCGGTGGGCATCTGTTTCGGTTTAAGTTGGGCAACCAGTCACCTATTTATATTTTGTATCACTTTGGCGACGGCGACCTCGGACGCGATCCCGGCAGAGGCGTCGTGATTGGACCGGTAGGAGAGATTTACGGCACGACTCAATACGGTGGTTTTGGCACTGGATACGGGACGGTTTTCCGTGTGGACATGATTCCTATTCTTGCGATTCGGCACATGCTCTCTCCACTCACCTTCGAGCTCTCATGGCCGCTCGACGGAGAGACGTACGATTTACAGACAACGGAGAACCTGGCGTCACCGTGGCGGTTTGCCACCAGGGGCTTCTCGAACGGACGCGACCGGGTCAGCGCATTGGTACCGCACGTGACGACTGGAGCGCACTTTTATCGCTTGCAGAAGAGTCCATAGCGGCAAGCCGACGCGCAATGAATTGCCGCACCAGCGGAATCTTCGAAGCCGTCAGCAAATGAATCGCGCGTTCCGTGTCCGTGGGCACTGCGGGTTCAATCCCATACCAGACCATTAACGGCAGGTTTGGGTCTTTCGCGTCACCAGCATGGCTGGCGAGCGCTTCGGCCAATTCCCAGCGGTCGTTCAGCGGCAGTCGCTGGAGTGCCGAAGCGAGCCCCAATCGGACCAAACCGGATTCGTCTTCGCGGGCGCGCTTGACCAGGAGATCGCGGTGGGCGGAGTTGAACTCTTTGCTCTCGACAAGCAACTTCGCCGCCCACCAGCGCATGTGCTCGTTCTCATGAGTCAGGAAGCGCACGAGTGTGATCGCGTCGGCCTCGCCGATGGCGTTCAAGGCCCAAAGTCCGCGAAGATTGCGTGTGATATTGGGATGCCCATCGAGGACGCGGCGAATACGGCTTTGCGTGTCGCGGTCGAGCGTGCCCGCGGCAGCTCTTTCCTGGAGCACACGGCGAGCGTGTCGCACAAACCAATCGTTTTCGCTCAGTTGGAGCTGCACCAGCGCTGCATCAGGAAGATTTCCCAGATTGAACGGGCCGAGGCCGCGAGGGGTGCCATAGGTGATTTTATACATGCGGCCGGTCGCGCGGTATACACCATCGTAATCGTGGCATTCGCCGAAATCGTTCCAATCGGTCACGAACACGCCTCCATCCGGTCCGTATTGGACGCTCACGCCGCGAAACCATGGATCGTTCGCCATCAAAAACGATTTTCCGTGAATGGCAACGTAACCGCAGCCGCTGCGTTCGAGCTTGTCGTAGAGCAAACGGCGGCCGTGAGTGTTGACCATCATCATCGTTTGGCGATATTCGCGGGGCCAATTGTCGCCTTGATAAATCATGCCGCCACAATGCGAGTGGCCGCCGCCGAGAACGTCGTGTTCGGCGCCGGTGCGAGATTTGGTCCAATCGCCTCCCGCAAAATGCAAGTGATCTGAGCACGCCGGCATCAACTCATATAAGTACGGATTGAAGTCCTCACCATACATCCGCTGGTAATGCGCGCCGGGGATGAGGTGCCACAGGTGGCCGATGACATTGTTGGAGAAGAACGCCTGGCCGTTCTCGTCCCAGTCAAGCCCCCACGGATTTGTCGTGCCGTTAGCAACCACCTCAAAGACCTTGCGCGTGGGATGATAGCGCCAGATCGCGCAATTCAGAAGCGTGCGTTCTTTCTCGGGCGTACCCGGCTTGCCGACGAGCGAGTCTGCGAGAATACCTTGTCTGCCGTACAACCAGCCGTCGGGTCCCCATGCGAGGCCATTGAACATGTTGTGGCTGGCCTTTAACGTCCAGCCGTCGAGGTGGACGACGGGTTTGCCATCGGGGACGTCATCGCCGTCTCGGTCGGGAATGAAAATTAATTCTGGCGGAGAGCATAACCAGATCCCGCCATAGCCCCAGGCGATCCCGCTGAGCCGATGGCCATTATCGAGGAACACTTTGCGCTGATCGAATTTTCCATCGTTATTCGTATCAGTGAAGATCACCACGCGGTCCTTGTCTTCGGTCTTGAAATCCGGATACGAAAAATTTTCGACCACCCAAAGGCGTCCGCGATCATCGAAATCGAAGGCGACCGGCTGAAAAAGGTCCGGCTCGCCGGCGAACAAGGTCACGCGGAAACCATCCGGAACCTGGATTTTCTTCAACGCTTCACCGGGCGGCAGCGGCTGGTCGAGAACGTTTTGTGTGTTCGTGACGCCTTCAGGCAAACTCGCTGCGCCAAGGCAACTCACGGTGAGAAACAAGACAATGAATCTCTCCAACATGACGCCCTAGAGATACGCCAGCGAAAGCGGTTGTGCAATGGCTTGAGGCGGCGCTGTTGGTAACCCGCTTATCATCTTCAGACTACAAACTCGCCATTTCTCAATCGCGATCCACCCCAAAACGGCGATTTTCCGCGGGTCGCGTGTGTTGGCACGCCCGAGGCTAATTAGCTCTGATTCCAATGCGGCGATGCCGCAAACGAAGGACAGACATGTGAAGACGAAAAGTCCGACGCGGCCTGAACAACGTGCCGCGAGTGATAACATGGAAGCGTTCACAGGCGGCTGGCTCCAGGGCACCATCGTCTCCGTCCACCCCGCCCGTGACCTTCTTGTATTGCGCGCGCAGGAAACAAAAAGAACGTTGGCAATTCGATGGGTGCCGGAGACACAGTTCGCGTTCGAAGGACGTCCCAGTTCAAGCGAGAAGCTGCGTTCTGGTCAGCAAGCCCGCATCCATTGCCGGGTGGCCAACTACGAACTCAAAGCTGAGAACATCAGCATAGCGTCCAGCGAGAGCTGTCCTGCTCAGCATGTAGGCCCGGTGCCCTCACCGGGCCCCGATTCGGCGCTGCCTGCGTTGCGCCCCGACGCCAAGTCATTGAGTCTGTATGAAAGGCGAAGGACCTACCATCCTGATCGTTGACGCGGAAATCATTCCGTGAGTCCGTGAAATCAAGTGCCGCAAAATTGCTCGCTGGCGTTGTATCGCAATGTGTGAGCTGGTGTTATCTGTTGCCGCTATTGAGCATTTTGACGCTGACGGTTCTCTTCCTCGGTCTGCCCCTGATATGCAAGGCACTGACTGCGCCGTCATCATGGTTCCGCCGGCGAAACGACCCAATTCGGCGTCGAGGCGGTTGAACACCAGGAAAAGGAAAAGACCACGACCTCCCGGTTAAAGCCGCAAACTCATTTTCCGATTGCTCTGTCTGAGCTAGTGCGGTGTAGCGGATTTTTCCGGAAAGGGTGGGCGGGGTAGGAGAATCCGAGTTCCGAACGCGGGGGCGCGTTCGGTGTGCGCCCGTGGGCGGGCGCGCTCCCCAAACCGCCAGACCGGGTTGGAGTGTGCGGTTAATGTCGGGCTTTTGCAGGGGAACGCGCCTGCCTCAGGCGCTCCCGTCGGCGCCCTCGCCGACGGTTCTCACTGGCGTTCTGGTTTGCAGCCTCCCTTAGGGCGTCGGCGAGCGAAGCTTGAAAAAGCGCTTGGGGCTGGTGAAGGAATTGGTGTAGGGACTTGTCGCGCCGGCGATCAGGGACCACGGGCTGACGAGGTTGGTGGTGGTCCATAGCTGGTAGTTCCCGCTCCAGGAAAGTACAAGGCCACGCGACATTCTGGAATAGCCGACCGACGGGCCGCCGCCGCCCGGAACAATTTCGCCCGTGGCCAGAATACGAGCGGGATAAGTTCCTGGCGGGAGGCCTTCGGGGTTGTAGAAACTGATGCGCTGCAATTGCGCCGAGGTCAGCCCTTGGGCGGTGGTGCCAACAAAGACCTGATCGGTGCCTCCGCCATTGGTTGAGCCGCTCCAATTCCGGATTGCCAGGCGGCCATTCCATTCCGAAGACGCATCGCGGCTATCCTTGAATCGCAACACGGTGCTTCCGCCCATCAGATCCAGAGTAGTCACGTTCGCATTTGTCGTGCGCGAAAGGAGACCCAGGCGTACGTAAAGCTTCCCGAGATTTGGCTGCTGGCCTTGCGCATAACAAACGCCGTCGTACATGGTGAACTGATCGCTGTTGTTGAGTATTCCGCCCGCGAGCCACAAGTCTCCATCCGGGTTAATCGTAAGACTCGGAGCGGAAAGCGTGCCCCCGTTGAGCCGAAAGATCCCATCCACAGTCACAGCATTTTGGACCACGTGGGTTCCGCTAGTCTGCGTGAACGAGGCACGATTCGTCGTTGGCATTGACCGATCCCCTCCGGATACGGTGCTGTTCGATGTCGCGAGTGTTCCGCCGTTGAGATTGAAAGCGGCCCTCTGGTCCACGAAAACACGTTGCGCCGTGTTCGTTCCGCCGCTCTGCGTGAAGGCCCCCATGCCATCCACATAAACGAACGGCGAACCGAGCGCACCGCCGCTCAGTCTATAATTGCCGTGAACCTGGACGGTCTGGTCGTTGGTGTGCAAGCCGCCGGACTGCGCAAAATGGCCTCTGACATCGACGAAATGCGAATTGAGCTTCCCGGCATCCAATTGGTAGAGTCCGCCTCGGGTTGGACAACAATAATAATAATCAGAATCTTCGTTAACAATCAGTTGGTTCTTCACGGTATTGACACCGTCGGTGTGCAGAAACGTGCAGGGCTCATAAATTTGAAGGCTCCCGTTGTTGACCGCGGTGAAGTTGAGATTCGAACACTCGAGCGAGCCGCCGCTGAGCGTGTACAAGCCAGAGTAATCGAGCACAACGTCGCCGGCGAGATTCGTTCCGCCACTCTGGCGAAAAAATCCACCCATCTCGTAGAGTGTCGGCACCGAGAGAAATCCGGCAGTGAGAACATATCCTCCACTGTAGGCATGGTGCCCGGTGCGCTCAGCGCCCTCGAGTGTGATCTGGGCTGAATTCGTATGAACACCGCCGGATTGGTTCATCTCGCCATAGCCATCGAAAGTTCCTATCCGAACGTTGGTCGAAAGCAATGTGCCGCCAGCGAGCAGGTAATGTGCAAAGCCGCGAACGGGGACCCCGAGACTGCCGACGGTGCTGAGCCCGCCGCTTTGTATGAATATGCCATCGATGACACTCATATCACGCGTTGCCAACTGGCCTGCCTGTAATTGAAAGTTGGTCGATTCGGATCCGAGGCTGTCCACGTGGACGAGGCCACCGGAGATGATGAACTGAGAAGAATTGCCGGCGCCGTGGTAAAAAGAATTGCTGCCGCCGTAGAGAAGAAGACGAGGCGCGCGCAGGCTGCCGCCGTAAATGTTGTAGGCGCTGGAGGGGAAAACCGTCATCGCGTTGGTGCCGGTCACCTGCATCGTGCCGCCGTATTGGTCCACTGTGCCGGGCGGGCCGTTCGCACCCGCGCCCACGTGCAATGTGTCCGAGGAAAGGACCGCGTTGGAAATAATCAATTCTGCACTCGCGGGCGACAGCGTGGCGATCTGAAGCAAGTTGAACCTCGCCTCCGAAAGTTCGGCAAACGTCGCGCGGCCACTGACATAGAAATTACTCGCGACCAGGGACGCGTAATAGCTCAGCAACGAGGCGTTGGGACCCAACACAAAGTCCGAAGCGATTCGCAGGGGAACGTTCATTCCTGAGTAATTCAAGAGCAGCAAGTTATTACC